>Ga0209692_10002467_pt1 | contig 20214 bp, 19 predicted proteins | sample tdDd472_FD_187129 | JGI IMG/M metagenome (GOLD analysis project Ga0209692, IMG submission 187129) | Marine sediment microbial communities from the Atlantic coast under amendment with organic carbon and nitrate - tdDd47.2 (SPAdes)... | ecosystem: Environmental > Aquatic > Marine > Coastal >... | reverse complement strand
CCTGACGAGGCGCTTGATCTTGTACAGGACTCGATGATTAAGCTGGTTCAGTCCTATTCTGCAAAGCCGCAGACTGAATGGCAGCCGCTGTTTTTCAGAATACTGAAGAACCGGATAATCGATCATCAGCGTCGCGGCAATGTGCGCCGCCGGGTTATGGCGTGGTTTACACCCAGGTCCGATGACGAGGATGCTTTTGATCCGGTTGCAGTGGCACCGGGCCTTGAGTCGGATCAACCGGACCGGCAAGTGGGCAATGCTGACGCCATAGACGCGTTGGAGACGGCGATTCAGGCCTTGCCCGAGAGGCAGCAACAGGCCTTTTTGCTGCGTACGGTGCAGGAGTGCGATGTAAAAACCACCGCCGGGATTATGGGGTGTTCCGAAGGCAGCGTGAAAACGCATTTGTCGAGAGCATTGGCAAAGCTGCGGGATGAGCTCACCGACTACCGGTGATATTTTCGAGAGTATTGAGTGATGGACAGACAGAAAAAATCTTCAGACGACGCGACTATTCCGGAGGAATTTTCGACACTGCTGCGCGAAGATCGCGAAAGTATCGATGCTGCGACTTTGTCGAAACTGAACCGGGCCCGGCAGACTGCCCTGGCTGAAATGGACCAGCGCTCGGGCTTCAGTCGCCCGGCCTTTTGGGTCCCTGCCGGGGCTGCGGCGCTGCTGGCAGTTTTTGTGATCGGGCTGGCGCCGAACCTGATGAACCAGACAGAACCTGCGGCACCGACTGCCGAGGCAGCGAAAGTGCCGGATCTGGAGATGATGCTGGCAGATGAAAGCCTGGACTTGATGGAAGAACTGGACTTTTATCTGTGGCTGGAAGATGAGCAAACGGGGCAGCGCTTACCGGATAACCGGGCGACGCTGCGAAGCTAGCCGTTGCGAATACTGACTCTTCTGCTGCTCGGTGCCGGCGCGCTGGCAAGTGCTGCCGAGCTGCCGCTTGAAGATGATGCTGCGTTGTTTGAGTTGCTGGGGGCAATGGATGAAAAGTCGTTCGAGGCTGATCTCGAAGCAGCGGCAGAATATTTTGATATGGTTATGAACATCCCCGTTGGTGGTACCGGGACAGACGGGGTGGTTGAAGGTTTGGATGATTCAGTACAGGTGAGTAACTAGTGTTCCGTTCGTTGTTGATTATATTGCTGCTATCGGTGATGACGCCGGTCTTGGCGCAGGAAGGCGCCGGGAATGGCATTGCCTGGTCGGAGCTAAGTCCTGAGCAGCAGAAAGCATTGGGCGGAATGCAGCAGAACTGGAACCAGATGAGCCCTGATCGTCAGCGCAATCTGGCCCGGGGCGCCGAACGTTGGTCCACCATGACCCCGGAGCAGCGTTCCGAGACGCGCGACCGGATGCGCCAATGGCAGCAGCTTGACCCCGCGCAGCGCAATGATTTGCAGCAGGGTTTTCAGCGTTACCGGGATCTGGACCCCGAGCAACAGCGGCGGGTCCGCGAAAACTTCAAACGGTTTAATGACCTGCCGCCTGAAGCACAACAGCGTGCGCGGGAGCGGTTTCGCAATATGAGTCCGGAAGAACGCGAGGCCTTCAGAGAGCGTCGCCGTCAGGGAGGTCAGCAGCGTCGTGATGGCGGCACTCGCCCCGAGCGCCGCCCGCGGCAGTGAGCCGGCTGTTTAGAGTTCCTTGACCGCCGAGATCAATTGCGCGGCCACATCCTGACCGTCACCGTAAAGCATCCGCGTATTGTCGAGGAAGAACAGCAGGTTCTCGATGCCGGAAAAGCCTGCCCCCTGGCCGCGTTTAACAACAATGCAGTTGTTCGCTTTATCGGCATTCAGTATCGGCATGCCGTAGATCGGGCTGGAGGGGTCGCTGCGCGCTACCGGGTTCACGACGTCGTTCGCCCCGATTACCAGAGCAACATCTGCCGTCTCGAACTCGGCGTTGATTTCGTCTGCGTCGTAAATCAGGTCGTAAGGCACACCGGCCTCGGCGAGCAGCACATTCATATGCCCGGGCATCCGGCCCGCAACCGGGTGAATCGCAAACTTTACTTTGACACCCCGGTCGATCAGCAACTGACATAGTTCCCAAACCTTATGCTGCGCCTGTGCCACAGCCATTCCGTAACCGGGAACGATCAGTACCTTTTGTGCGAAGGCCATCATTACCGCTACATCGGTAGCATCGATAGGCTTCATGCTGCCGGAGACTTCTCCGCCTTCGCCACCACCCGATTCACCAAAGCCGGAGAACAGCACATTCGCCAGTGAGCGATTCATAGCGCGCGCCATCAGTTGTGTCAGCAAGGTGCCGGCCGAGCCCACCACGGTGCCGGCAATGATCATCGCGGCGTTGTTCAGAACAAAGCCTTCGAAACCAACCGCGAGGCCGGTCAGCGCGTTGTACAAAGAGATCACGACCGGCATGTCGGCGCCGCCAATAGGCAAGGTCATGGTGATGCCCAGCAACAGGGCCAGCCCGAAGAACAGCGCAATCGAATCGATCGTGCCGCCGGTCTGAATCAGCGTGACGCCTATTACCGCGAGCCCGGCGAGCAGCAACATGTTGACGAAGTTCTGCCCCTTAAAGCGGAAGTCTTTACGAAGGATCCCTTGCAACTTGGCGAAGGCCACAAGGCTGCCGGAGAACGAAACCGAACCGATGAGTCCGCCGAGCACTGCCAGTGTCATAAACACCAGCCCATGCTCGCCGCCGCCTAGCAGTTCGACGGCGGAGATAGCTGCCGCTGCGCCGCCGCCCATGCCGTTATACAGCGCAATCATCTGCGGCATGTCGGTCATGGCGACCCGCTTGCCTGTAATCCAGGCGGCCACACCACCGATAAAGATCGCTACGGTGATCAGCAGGTAGTTGTGCATATCCGGATAGGCAAAGGTGATCAGTGTGGCGACGATCATGCCGACACCGGCCCACTTGATGCCGCTCGCAGCGGTCACAGGCGAACTCATCCGCTTTAAGCCCATGATGAACAGGAAGGCCGCAACGTAGTAGCTGACCTCAATCAACAGGGGCATCGACAGCAGGCTCATGCGTCATCCTCCTCTGCAGACTCTTTCTTCTCGCTCGGCTTAAACATTTCGAGCATCCGGTCGGTAACAACGTAGCCGCCGACGGCGTTGCCGGCCCCCAGTACCACGCCGATAAAGCCGATGATCTGGGTGGCGGGTGTGTCCGCGTGAGCCAGCGCTACCATGGCCCCGACGAGCACGATGCCGTGTACGAAATTGGAGCCCGACATCAGCGGTGTATGCAAAATGGCGGGGACTTTCGCGATGACCTCGTAGCCGGTAAATGCTGCGAGCATAAAGATGTATAAAGCGGCGAAGCCGGTTAGCTCAATCATCAGTCGTCTCCGTGCACGAGTTTGCGGGTGGGTTCGTGCGCAATGTCGCCATCCTTCGTTAACACTGCGCCGGCGAATACTTCGTCTTCCCAGTCAATAGACAATTTGCCTTCGGCGACTGCCGGTTGCAGGAAGTTGAACAGGTTGCGCGCATACATCTCGCTGGCATGAGTCGCTATCGTCGCCGGCAAGTTGACGGGGCCGATAATGCGCACCCCCTGGGTCACGACGGTCTCCCCCGCCTTTGTCAGTTCACAGTTGCCGCCGCTCTCAGCGCCCAGATCGACGATGACGGCCCCGGGCTTCATTTGGGCAACAGCTGCAGCACTGATGATTTTCGGGGCCGGTCGTCCGGGAACGGCGGCCGTGCTAATAACAACATCTGCCTTGGCAATATGTTTATCGAGAACGGCTTGCTGCTGGTGCCGTTCTTCGTCGGTCAGCTCGCGGGCGTAGCCCCCTTCGCCGACGGCAGCCACACCGGTATCGACAAATTTTGCGCCCAGCGATTCGACCTGTTCGGCGGTTTCCGGGCGAACATCGAAGCCCTCAACAACAGCGCCCAGTCGTCTGGCTGTTGCGATAGCCTGCAAGCCCGCTACACCGGCGCCAATGATCAGGAACTGTGCCGGCCGGATCGTGCCCGCTGCTGTGGTCAGCATCGGCACAAATTTGTCCAGCGTTGAGGCACCGATAAGCACCGCCTGATAGCCGGCAATGGCAGCTTGTGACGACAATGCGTCCATTGACTGTGCGCGGGAAATTCTTGGCACCAACTCCATGGCGAAGCTGGTCAGTTTTTTGTCGCACAGCAAGCGCAACAGAGCTTGTTGCTGGTGCGGCTGCATGAAGCCGGCAATGCATGCGTCGGGTTTTAGCTGGGCAGCCTGCTCGGGCGTCGGCGGCTGCACACACAGCAAAATGTCTGCTGCACGGAGAATCTCATCAGGATCGGATTTGATGGTCGCCTGCTCGTAGGCGTCATCAGGAAAATACGCGCCGTCTCCGGCACCGCTTTGCAGCTGCACCTCGAGTCCCAGCTTTGCAAACTTCGCCACAACTTCGGGCACTAGAGCTACGCGACCCTCCCCTTCGGCGGTCTCACGTAGCACACCTATGACAACGGGCATCGTACCCTCCCTTTTCTGTCAGACAGATTTAACAACGGGCTTATAGGTTGATGCTTCACGATTGCACAAAGTGCAGCCGACTGCAATTTAGGGTCACGTAAATGGTTGATTTTTTTAGGCCATACTGTAAAGGTAGGCTTCTAAAAGTAAGTTGCTGCCAGCCGGAGGCCATAGCGTTTGACGGATCAGGATCAGTACATACTTAGTATGAGCCAGCAGGTACTGCGGACCGATGCGGCCGGCATGCCGCTCGAATGGATAGATTACCGTGATGCTGCGAGGCTCTACTACACCGGGCAGGTGGCCTACGCCTGCGGGACGCCCTTGTATCAAATTCACGGCGGCATCTGTGCTGCAACCGGCGAGCGTTCGGTAATCGAAGTGAATTCCATCATCGCTACTATCGGCCATACCACCAACTACGCAGCGCGCCGCGACAATTATGTACCTCCGGTGAACAACAAGACGCTATTCCGCCGAGACGCTAATCTTTGCATGTACTGCGCTACGCGGTTTTCCGAACGCGAGCTGACCCGCGATCACATCACGCCGGTGAGTCAGGGTGGTGCGGATATCTGGTCGAACGTGGTGGCGGCCTGTCGCCGTTGCAATAACCACAAGGGCGGACGCACCCCGGAACAAGCAGGTATGCAACTTATAGCCGTACCATTTGTACCGACCTATGCCGAATACATTTACCTGAAAGGCAGGCGGGTACTGGCCGATCAGATGGAGTTCCTGCTGGCCCATTTCCCCCGCACCAGCCCGTTGCACAAACGCCTGAGCGGAGACCTGTCAGCCCGCGTCGTCTGAGGTAGCATAGGTCGAATGATCTATGTGATAGACGCAAGCGTGTACGTTTTCCGGGCCTGGTTCTCGATACCGGACTCGATGATCGACGAGGAAAGCAATCCGGTGAATGCCCTGTACGGGTTCACCCGGTTTCTCGGCGACTTTCTCGAGGAGGCGAAGCCGGATTACGTTGCAGTTGCGTTCGACCGCAGCCTGAGCACCTGTTTCCGCAACGACATCTATCCCGAGTACAAAGCGAATCGCGACCCCGCGCCGCCCGAGTTGAAGCAGCAGTTCGAGCGTTGCCAGCAGGTTGCGAGCGCACTCGGGTTGGCTGATTTTGGCGAAGACCGCTATGAGGCTGATGACCTGATCGGTACTGTGACCCACCGGATGCGTGCCGAGGGTATGCCGGCCACTATCCTGACGCGCGACAAAGACATGGCGCAGCTGCTCACCGAAGGCGATATTTTGTGGGACTTTGCCGGCCGCCGGCGCATCCGCTACCACGAAGTTGAAGACAACTACGGTGTGCAACCGGAGCAAATGATCGACTTTCTGGCGCTTGCCGGTGATAGCGTCGACAACATTCCGGGTGTGCGAGGCGTCGGCCCGAAAACAGCGTCGGCATTGCTGGCTCATTTCGGTTCTATGGAAGCAATCTATGCCAATCTGGACGAAGTTGCGGCGGTGCCGGTGCGCGGCGCTAAAACCCTGGGCAAAAAATTGGCGGAGCACAAAGACACCGCCTATATGTCGCAGCAATTAAGCGCGATCCATTGCGACGTGCCGGTAAATACCAGCGTCGCTTTATTAAAGCGCCGCAAACCCGACCTTGGTACTTTGAATCATCTTTATGATCAGGCTGGTTTCGGCTCGTCATTGCGCAAGCAGGCCGAACGGATTGCGGACCAGTTCGGTGGCCGGCTTTAAAACGAATAACAAAACCTGCGAGCAAAGGCTATGAGTGACAAAAATATTAGTTCGATCCTTCACGAAGAGCGTTCGTTTGCTCCGCCGGAAGAGTTTGCACAGCAGGCAAAAGTAACCGCTACCGAACTCGAGGAGCGGCATGCGAGAGCAGCAGAAGATACCGAGGCTTACTGGGGCGAGATGGCGCATGAGCTCCTGACATGGGACGAGCCCTGGTCGACGACGCTGGATGCCTCACAAGCACCGAACTACAAATGGTTCAGCGGCGGAATGCTGAACGTCTCGGCCAATTGCCTTGACGTACATCTGCCGGACAAGGCGGACAAGAACGCGATTATCTTTGAAGGTGAACAGGGCGATGTGTACACGCTCAGTTATGCGGAACTTACGGCAGAGGTGTGTCTGTTCGCCAACGCACTAAAAGCGCAGGGCATCGAAAGCGGCGACCGTGTTGTGATTTACATGCCGATGGTTCCTGAGGCAGTGATTGCGATGCAGGCTTGCGCCCGCATAGGTGCGGTTCACTCGGTCGTGTTTGGCGGGTTTTCGGCCGTGGCGCTGCGGGATCGTATCAATGATGCCGAAGCGCGTCTGTTGGTGACGGCCGACGGTGGCAAACGCGGCGGCGGAGTCGTTGAACTGAAAGCAGCCGCTGATGAGGCGCTGGCCGGCGGTTGCCCGACTATAGAAAGTGTCATTGTGCTGAAGCGTTGCGACAACGAAGTCACGATGCAGGAAGGCCGCGATATTTGGTGGTCGGATGCCATAGCAGGTCACTCCGAGACTTGTGAGCCACTGGCGGTGGAGGCATCTCACCCGCTGTTTCTGCTGTACACCTCCGGTTCAACAGGCAAGCCGAAAGGCATTCAGCATGGCTCTGCCGGCTATTTGCTGAACGCGCGCCTTACCTACGAGACAGTGTTTGACTCCCGCGAAGACGATGTCTTCTGGTGCACCGCCGATGTCGGCTGGATCACCGGGCATACCTATGTCGCTTACGGTCCGTTGGCGGCCGGCGCCACCATTGTGATCTATGAAGGTGGTCCGACTGTTCCGGATGCAGGCCGTTTCTGGAAGATCTGCCAGGACCACAAGGTAACGGTGTTTTACACCGCGCCTACAGCAATTAGAGCGTTGGAGAAATTCGGCGATAAGTTTCCTCAAAGTTACGACCTGTCGCATCTGCGATTGCTGGGCACGGTGGGTGAGCCGATCAACCCGGAGGCATGGATCTGGTATCGCGATGTCATCGGCGGCGGGCGTTGCCCGATCGTCGACACGTGGTGGCAGACGGAGACCGGCGGCATCATGATCAGTCCGGTACCGGGGGTTACTTCAACGCCGCCCGGCTCCTGCACGCAGCCGTTGCCCGGCGTGATGGTCGACGTCGTTGATGATGACGGCAATTCGGTGGAAGGCCCGGGTAAGGGTGGCTATCTGGTGATACGGAAGCCATGGCCCTCGATGCTGCAAACTATCTGGGGCGATAACGAGCGCTATATAGAGACCTACTGGGAGAAGTTTCAGAACCGTTTCTATGTGGCCGGCGACAGCGCCCATCGTGATAAGGACGGCAACGTCTGGATCATGGGGCGTATTGATGATGTGCTGAATGTTTCCGGACATCGTTTAGGCACGATGGAAGTCGAGTCGGCGCTGGTGTCCAGCGAGCATGTTGTTGAGGCGGCGGTTGTCGGGCGCCCTGATGACATTAAGGGCGAGGCTATTTTCGCTTACGTTGTCACGCTGGGTGAGCGCCCCGTTGGCGATGCAGCAGAAGCCATGACCAAAGAGTTACGTGATTGGGTCGCTCACGAGGTCGGGCCGATAGCCAAGCCGGATGAAATCCGCTTTACCGATGTTTTGCCTAAAACCCGATCGGGCAAGATCATGCGCCGCCTGCTGCGCGCCATCGCCGCTGGCGAAGAGATTACTCAGGACACGTCGACACTGGAAAACGAAGGCATACTCGATCAGCTTCGTGGTGAGGATTAACGGGGCGTTGCACTGATTTCAAAAACGGTGCCTTCGGGCGCGATCAGCCGCAGCGTGTTGCCGCGTTTGCGGTACTGCATGTCTTTGCGGTTTAACGTTTCCAGCAGTGGCACTGTATCGCTGCTATAAAAATTCAGAGTGACTGCCGACCGGCCGTCACGGACCATCAGCGTCATCCCCGGTGTAATTAACTCAAACTCATCTTCATCTGCGTCGTCATCTTCAACGCTGGCTTCGAGTGCATGGCGGTCGAGGCCGCCGCGCGTCCAGAACTCACTGGTTGCTGCCGGATCCGGTGTAACGACCTGCAGGTAGCGCAGCTGGCCGGTCAGCGGGGTGCTTTCTACAGTGGTTGATGAGAATGTGCGCGCTTCGAGCAACTGCACATCGAGTTCATCGGGTGAGCACAGGCTGACGGAGTGATATCTTTCATCGCCGAGGTAGACCTTGTCCGGTTCAATCTCAGCCGCCTCCAGTTCTGTGATGGCTCCGGTCAGTTCGGGTCGGACGAAGCTCAATGTCAGCGTTTGCAGTCCGGCGGCGTGTAGTCCGATAAAAACGCGGCCATCTGTGACGACAGCGTAGTGGTGATCGACGCTGTCACTGGTGGTGCATTCGCTGAACCCCAGCGCCTGATACCAGTGCAGAGATTCCTGAATATCCTCCACCGGTACGCTTATTTCGAGAAACCGCCCGAATAGGCTCATAGCCGGCTAATCCTTTATAAATGCGGTTGTGTTGCTGTTGGCTGACCGTTGATTTTGCGGTCGGAACGCAGTTTGAATCGCAAACTTACGCCATTTCGCGACTTAGTTGCTAGTGCGGGAGTCAGATATTAGCTATTCTGCGGAGCGTTACGGCAGCTTAGCTATGACAGACAAATACCTCGGCGACAATCTGATTTTCATCATCTCGCAGCCGCGTTGCGGGTCAACGCTGTTACAGCGGATTCTGTGCGGGCATCCCGATATTGAGAGTTCTGCTGAAACCTGGCTGATGTTGCTGCCATCATACGCAGACCGTAAAGACGGTCTGCAGGCCGGCTACGGGCACAACTGGTCGTTGGTTGCCCGCGATGATTTTCTTGAACACTATACCGACGGGCCGGAAGTCTACGACGAGGCTGTGCGTGCGTGGGCGAAGGTCTTTTACGACAACGCACTGCAGAAAACCGGCGGCAAAATATTTATCGATAAAACGCCCCGCTATGCGTTGATCGTGCCTGAGCTACAGCGCTTTTTTCCGCAAGCAAAGTTTATTTTTCTGCTGCGCAATCCGGTCGCCAGCTTTACATCATTGATGTTGAGCTTTGTGCAGAAAAATCAGCAGATCGTTCCCGAGTTTGCGCCGGACCTGTTTGAAGCTCCGCAAAAGATTATGGATGGCATCGAGTCGTTGGGAGATGCGGCTATCGTTGTGCGTTATGAAGACCTGGTTGCTAACCCGGACACGCAGGTGCGGAAATTGTGCGAGCAGTTAGATATCGAGTTTGCTCCGCATATGCTCGACTATTCGCAAACGCCGGAGGCGAAAGGCTTCATGACCGATCGGGTAGGCGTGCAGCAACGTAGTCGCCCGACAGCCGACAGTCTCGACAAGTGGAAAGATGCGCTGAGCGACCCGCAACAGGCTGAATGGTCGCTGGGCTATCTTGAAGATATGGGGCCGGAACTGGTTGGCCGCATGGGCTACGACTATGAAGAACTGCGCCGTGAACTATTGGTGGCGCAACAGCCTGCACCCGAACTGATGCCGTGGCGGTTGGCTAAAGTAGGCATTGAGCATTACAGCCTGCGCGACGGTTACTGGTATTCCCGCTGGCAGTGTCGCAAAAACTACGGGGCTGTGCGCGGTGAGTTTGCTGCTCTCTATGACTTGCTTTACGAAACCTGTTCGCGACTTAAGAAGTCATTCTCAAGGCGCTAGCCGCATACCGTGGTTAGTTTTCGGGATCTGTGCTGCCCGGCTTTTGCGCGGAAAACAACAATTTTGATCCTACACCCCATTGGGTCAGTGCATTGGCGACATCAACCATCGGTGCTTCAATTTTCCGAATCCGCTCTGCTTCAAGAAAGTAGACATGCCCGACAGTAGGCAGCGGTACACCCGGGACAAACACAGCAACGCGACCGTCCGGCAATTCTTCAACAATAAATCCCGGTGCCCAGCTGCCGGCGCCGAACAGATCCACCTCTACCGGCTGGAATTGTTCACCGCTAATTCCGGCGAACTGCGCGGTCAGGTTTTTCAGCATGCCGTACAAAGGTACTTTCTGGGCAATATTCCGATCCAGCCATGCGCCGATGCGCTTGCCCGGCGAAGTTAGCAAAAACAGGCCGGTCAGAAAACAGAGCAATACGATGCACGCAACGGAAACGGCGGCAACAATAAACGTGTTGCCCAGCCAGCCGAACGGCAGACGCGGCTCCAGAAAATCGGCAAAGCCGATAAACGTATCAAGCAGACTGCTCAATACAATACCGATGATGGTCAGTGGAATGATGATGACCAGCCCGCCGGTTACGGCGGCCTTAAAGAAGCCGGGGGTGTTGTCATCAGAAGAGTTCATAGTGTCCGCCGCATTTTCTTCTACAAGTCACCTGTATGTTAAACCAAAGCGCTGGCAATAACGGGCGTTGCGCAGACAGCAGTTTGCATTCAGCAGGCTAATCAGGGGTAGAATCAGTATGCAGGCGCCAGGGCACGTTCCTTGGCACTGTTTTCAAAACGCAGGGCACAGTTCTGGGGCGGGTTTTGATTGATGTACGGTTGCCGGACTTGGGGGTTGGCATTATGGATGAACGCCGGAAAAAATCCGTAGTAGCGATTGCGGTGTCAGTAGCGCTTGCACTTGCTGTTGGCTACTACATCGGGTCGAAGTACAACAATCCGGATGCGGTTGAGGTACAGGAGTAACAGTCTGTAGCTGCGCCGCCTCTTTGAAGGTTTCGATTTCGTCAGGAGGTACGTGTGCTTAAAAGGCAGTTATTTATAGCTTTGTTGCTGGTATCGGCCGGCCCTCCAGCTATTGCTGAAAATCATACGTCTGCAGTTGATGACACCTATTCCGCGGAATTTGCCCGGGAATTGGTTCGCGATGCCTGGGATTACTGGCGCGGGCTCTCTTCTACGAACACGATGACGATGATCATTCACCGCCCCGACTGGGAGCGGACGATGACAATGCGCGGCTCGACCAAGGGCTCGAAGAAGTCTCTGGTCAGAGTGCTGGAACCTAAAAAAGACCGTGGCAACGGCACCCTGATGGACAACAACAGCATGTGGACCTATTCACCTAAAGTGAACCGGGTCATCAAGGTGCCCTCTTCGATGATGGGCCAGAGCTGGATGGGTTCCGACTTCTCGAACAAGGACATCACCCGCGCCGACGATATTGTCGAGATGTACTCCCACCGTGTATTGCGCGAAGAGCAACACGACGGCAAAAAGGCTTACGTCGTTGAGTCTGTGCCGTTACCGGACGCTGCGGTGGTTTGGGGTCGCGAAGTTCTGACCGTACGCGAAGACATGATCGTCCTGCTGCATCAATTTTATGATCAGGATGATGTGCTGGTGAAGCAGCAGGTGACACTGGATATTCAGGAGATGGGCGGGCGGCTGACGGCTACCCGTCAACGCATGGAAAAGGCAGATCAGCCTGATGAGTGGACCGAAGTTATCGTTGAGGACGTTTCATACGATGTTGACCTCAATGACAATCTGTTTACGTTGTCTAACCTGAGAAACCCACGGGACTAGGCCGCAGCGCGCCAATGGGGATGACACTTAAACTTGCATGGCGCAATCTTTGGCGGCAACCGCGCCGCACGTGGCTGACGATGGGCGCCATCGTTTTTTCGAACATGTTGCTGGTACTGATGATTTCCCTGCAGTTCGGGATGTACCGAATGATGATCGACAACTCCCTGCAGGCATTCACCGGGCATATGCAGGTGCAGGCTCCGGGTTATAACGACGACAAGAAGCTCCGCCAGGTTGTCCCGGATATTGAGCAACTGGCAGCGCAATTACGTGAATCCACAGGGCTGACTACGATCGGCGCCCGGGCCGCAGCGTTTGCCCTGGTGTCGAGCGAAGACAGAACCTACGGCGTGCAGGTATTCGGGGTAGAGCCGGCCTATGAGCCCCAGGTGTCCAGCATTCCCGGGCTTACCAAGGAAGGCCGGTTTCTGAACGACAACAATGCGGCTGAAGTGGTGCTAGGCAGTCTGCTGGCACGGAATCTGCAGGTGTCTGTTGGTGACGAACTGACGGTACTGGGTAGTGGTCGCGATGGTTCGTTTGCCGCGGGCGTTGTGATTGTTGCGGGGCTTTTTGAAAGCGGCATTGCCGAACTTGACCGCAGTGTTGTCGAAATGCCGTTGGGCTACTTTCAGGACACCTTTGCAATGCGGGGAGCCGGCAATGCCATTACGGTAAATGCCTCCGACTTGTTTTTGGCTGGTCAGGTTCAACAACAAGTCGAGTTGCAACTCAGCGGTCGCAGCGATCTTGTAGTGCTCGATTGGGATACGCTGCAGCCCGGTTTGCAACAAAGCATCAAGGCAGATATTGCCGGTGCGTGGTTTATGTACGGGGTTTTAGTGGTGCTGGTTGCGTTTAGCGTACTCAACACCCAGCTGATGTCGGTGCTCGAGCGAACTAAAGAATTCGGCATCACCATGGCTCTTGGCCTTACGCCCGGCAGGCTCGGCTGGCTGGTGGTTCTGGAGACAACCTTGATGGGCCTGATGGGCTTGTTGCTCGGCATGTTGTTAGGCGCATTGCTGACGGGTTACTTCGGCTACGTTGGTTTCGCTTGGCCGGGGATGGAAGAAATGACCGAGAAGTTCAATCTGCCCGGTCGCTTTTATCCGCAGGTAACCCTGCTCACAGCATTTGTTGGCCCCGCGATCGTGTTCGTCGGCACGATGCTTGCAGCCATTTATCCGGCATTGCGATTGCATTGGTTGCAACCGGTCACGGCCATGCGGGCGGCGCAATGAACGGGCTGCGCATTGTCATGACGTTGGCATGGCGCAATTTATGGCGTAACCACCGCCGTACGCTGATTATGATTGCCGCAGTAACGATCGGTGTCTGGGCGATGATTTTCATGACCGCGATCATGCGTGGCATGGTGAACGAAATGGTGCGTGATGGCATCAGCGCGCTGCCGGGTCATGTTCAGGTTCACAATCCTGCATTCACCGACGACCCCACGATCAATAACCTGATACCGCTAAGCGAGTCTGAGCTGCTGGCTCGTTTCGGCCAGATTGACTCCCTCGCTTGGGCGCCACGGGTGCGTGTTCCGGCAGTTGTTTCCAGCGAGCGCGAGACCCGGGCGGTAACTTTGTTCGGTATCGACCCCGAACGAGAGGCGGGCTTGTCGTTTGTTGCTGACGACATTGGCGAAGGTCGCTTTCTCGAGGGTCCCGACGATAACGGCATTGTCATCGGCCGCAAACTGGCCGACAACCTCGATACGGAACTCGGTAAACGTATCGTGATAATGAGTCAGGATCCGGTAAACGAAATAGCAGATCGTGGCTTCCGGATTGTCGGCATCTTCGATGCCAAACTGGAGAGCCTTGAGGAAACAATGGTCTTCGTTGGTAAGGCCACCGCTCAGAAGATGTTGCGGATTGACGGCCGGGTATCGGAAGTTGCTTTTCTCGGTTCTGACTATCGTGACGTAACGAGCCTGCTCAATGATGTGGAGCGCGCTGCCGGTGAGCAGCTCAAGGTGCAGCCGTGGCACGAACTGGATAGCTATCTGGGTACGATGCTGAGCGTCATGGACGGTTTTGTGCTCGTCTGGGTAGTAGTGATCTTTCTGGCGCTGTCGTTCGGGTTGGTGAACACACTGGTGATGGCCGTATTCGAGCGGGTTCGTGAAATTGGCATGATGCTGGCCCTGGGGATGCGTCCGTCGATGATTCTCAGCCAGATTGTTATCGAGTCTGTACTGCTGCTCGCGATAGGTCTGCTCGCAGGCAATATCCTTGCGGTGTTAACGGTTGTTCCTCTGGCAGACGGTATCGACGTATCCGTTGTGGCGCAGGGTATGGAGCAATTCGGTGCCGGTAGCGTTCTGTATCCGGAGCTTTCGTTCGACGATATGGTGCTGGCAAATTGCACCGTGCTGATACTCGGGTTCTTCGCCAGCCTGTCGCCGGCATGGCGGGCTTCGCGCTATGAACCTATAGAAGCAATTACTAAGGTTTAGCTATGACTGCTGTTATCTGCAAAGATTTGTGCAAGACCTACCGTCAGGGTGATCAGGACATTATGGGTCTTGATCATGTCGACCTGGAAATCCAAACCGGGGGCTTTGTTTGTTTGTCGGCACCGTCGGGTGGCGGCAAGACCACATTGCTAAACGCTATCGGCGGGCTTGACCGGCCGGATAGCGGCGAGATCTGGATAGGCGAGCAGCGTATCGACAATCTTGGTAAAGCCGATCTGGCGCAAATGCGTTTACACAACATCGGCTTTGTATTTCAGGCCTACAACCTGATTCCGGTACTTACCGCTCAGGAAAATGTCGAGTTTGTTATGCAGGTGCAGGGGCTCGGTGCCTCGGAGCGAGCCGAAAAATCGTTGGCGATTCTTGAGGAAGTGGGGCTTGGTGGTCTTGCCGACCGGCGCCCGGCCCAGATGTCCGGAGGTCAGCAACAACGCGTAGCTGTAGCCCGGGCAATTGCATCGCGCCCTGCGATGGTGCTTGCAGATGAGCCCACAGCGAACCTCGATTCGCGTTCCTCGGATAATCTTATGGAGCTGTTCGTCGAGTTAAATGAAACGCACGATACGACGTTCGTTATTGCCACTCATGACCAGCGGGTTATGGCTTACACCAAACGCATCATAAAAATGCTCGACGGCAGGATCGTCGATGATATTGACCAGACCGGCCAGCGCACCAAGGGCCCGGATAACGCCTGATGCGCCTTACGGCTGCCCTGTTCCTGTTCGGCCTTTCTGTTCCGGCGGTTCAGGCCGCTGATGATGTCAGCTTTAACTTCGATGGCCACACGAAGCTTCGTTATACCTACCAGTCTAATCCTGACAACAGTGTTTTCTATGACCTGGTCGGGTCGAGCGCCAATGACGGTCTGGGCGAGTTGCGCCTGAATTTCAAAGTTAAGAAGAGCCGGTTCGACTTTAAGGCGGGGTATCAGTTCTTTGGTGCGTATGGCGACCAGATTGAGATAGGGCGACAGTTTCCGGGTGACGCCGGCCTGTTGTTTGGCCGCGCACCGACTGATGAAAGGCGCCTGTTTGATCTCACGGACGTTATTGAAGATGAAGACAAAACGGTTGCGGTGCAGCGACTGGACCGTTTATCGGTGGGCTACACCGGGGAGAAGGCGGTTCTCAGATTTGGCCGCCAGACAATATCGTGGGGCAACGGCCTGTTTTTTGCTCCCATGGATATCGTGAACCCTTTCGACCCGTCGGCGGTTGATACCGAATACAAGCTTGGCGACGACATGCTGCTCGGGCAGTACCTGCAGGACAACGGTAACGATACGCAGGCGGCCGTTGTTTTCAGGCGGGACGTGATCAGTGGCGATGTTGAAAGCGACCAGGCGACCGCCGCCATCAAGTATCACGGCAGTTTTCTATGGCAGGACTCCATGGGCGAGTATGACCTGCTGGCGGCGAAAAACTATGGCGATGTAACGGTGGGTTTGGGTGGCAACCTCAGTCTCGGCGGTGCGGTGTTGCGTGGTGATGTTGTCGTAACTGACACAGAAACTGAAAACACCGTAGCGATGTTGGTTGGCAACTACAGCTACTCCTGGGTATGGGGCGGCAAGAATGTTAGTGGCGCAGTCGAGTATTTTTATAACGGCTTCGGTCAGCGTGACGGCGACTACAGTGATCTGGATGAAAACACCGAACTATTGGAGCGCATCGCGCGTGGCGAACTGTTCACTCTTGGCAGACATTATCTCGCCGGCTCGCTGATGATCGAAATGACGCCGCTATGGCAGCTCACACCGAACGTGTTCGCGAACCTGTCGGACGGCAGTGCTTTGGCACAGGTGGTTACCCAGCATAGCCTGCAGGATAATTTGACGCTGTTAGGCGCCCTGAATGTACCCGTGGGTTCTGTAGGCACAGAATATGGAGGTTTGCCAACGCCGGAGCCCGGCAAATACCTGTCGTACGACCTGAGCTTTTTTCTGCAGTTAGCCTGGTACTTTTAGCGCCGCATGGCGAAGATGCCGAGTCTGAATCGTATAGTTCGCTTGCAGAAATTCAAGTAGACTGAAGCGGCGATTACTTCCGCTTACGCAGTAAAGGGTTGTGCCAGTTCTGAAACGCATGCAAAAGTCAGTTGCCAGGCGCGTTGCACTTGCGTCTATCACAATCTTCGCCGGCCTCATCGCTGCAACTGCCGTAGCCGATGAAGTTGATGGCGTCGCTAACTATGCTTATTCGGTATTTATAGGCACAGGTGTTTATAAAATTGACGATCGCACGATCTATATTCTGCGAGTGCCCGCAGCGTTTGACCTGCGTGAACCGGACTACGAAACCGGCAAGATTGGGCTACGCTTGCTGATCCCTTTCTCTGTTGGCGTAACCAATTACGACAGCATTGATGATATTCCCGACCTTTCCGTCAATGACCTGCAGTCGGTAACGATCACGCCGGGTATTGAGGGCCAGATTCCCTTCCGCCGCAATTGGCTACTAAAACCCTTTGTGCAGGCAGGCCTTGGCTGGGATATGAAATCGAGCGCCAACAGTATCGTCTGGGGCGCCGGCTCGAGAGCCCGGGGTTGGTATGGCGATAACGAGAAATGGATAATTGGTGGCGAGTTTTTGTACGCCAACAACAACCCGAAGCGTGAGGATGATCCGCAAACCAGTTTTTTCCGCGTCGGTCTTGGTGCTGAGTACAAGTATCAGTCGAAGTGGCTGGTATTTGGCAGGCAACTCTCCTGGCATGGCCGGTTGCTTCACTATGAGTTTAGTAATGCCGTTAACCTGAACCCGCCGATCGAAGAAATCCGCATCGAGCGTTCGACCGAGGTCGGTATTTCTTTTGGACTGAACCCGCCGATCAATCTTCTCGGTTACAAGTTCCGTCAGGGCGGTATTGGTTATGAGCGGGCGGGGGACGTAAAAGCCATCAAATTCTTTACGACGTTTCCGTTCTAGTTCCCGGCAGCGCTGTCGCGCTAGTCTCGCCATGGACTGCCGACTGTTAGGTACCAGTAGGTGTCTTCAGGGCCTTTGGCCACATCGATACCGGCCCACATGCCTAGTTTTCTCGCAGTGTTGTAGCGAATGCCTACACCTTTTGCCACGCGTGAAGGCGAATCACTGAAATCGCCGAACGATTCGTCGGCCTTGCCAACGCCGGCAAACCCACTAACCGCCCAGCGCGGATGAAAGCGCCACGCAATATCAGCTTCCACCACGCCGACACTCTCCCCTTGATAGCGCAGCGCCGGGATACCGCGTAGTTCGATAAATGGTACCGAGAAAAACGGTAGGTCACCTTCAACATTAATGACGTTACCGCGCAAGCCGAGCGCCCATTTCTTCGATAGGGTGAAGTACTGGTGGAGAAAGAACTCCACTTTATCGAAATCCCAATCACTGCCCCAGTTATCGCTATCACGGTTGTAGCTTAGTTCCGCATAGGTGCCTTTCGTTGGTGTGAAAATCGTGTTGCGATTATCAAACTGAATAAACGCTCCCAGTGCCGATAAGCTTGTATCAAAGTTCAGCAGCTCAAGAATCGGGTTGCTCTTGTCGAACTTTGTTTCTACCTTAGCGTAATCCCAGTTGCCGCCGACAAACCAGCTCGACTTTCCTAAGCGGAACGAAAACGGTTGGGTCGATAAGAAGCCTTCGGCGTTGAACTCGAAGGGCACCGAGCTATCACCTACATCAACATAGTAATCAACGTTGATTGATGCATAGCCAATGATCCCTTGATAGCGGATTGTGTCTTTTCGCCAATGAGCAATATGCCCGCCGCCCACCAGCCATGTGCCATTGTTGGTTGCAGCCGCTGCAACCACAGTGATGTCGGGCAGAACAAATTTCTCACGGTCGGGTTCCCCCTGCTCTGCGCGCTCCGCACGTTCTTCTTCATACTCTTCTTTTGAGTAATCTTTAGGCGGATGAAAAAAAGCAGCTGCAACACCGAGGCCTTCACCCACGGCAGGCTCGGTAATGATTATAGGCACTGGCATGAAGCCAATGGCGTTCTCCAGCACCCAGTCGCTACCATCAACCCAGCCGTCATCATCAATAAGCTGTTCCATCAGGCCGGCATTGACCGCTTTTGAGGCCAGCATGGCACTGCAGGTGATAGCTATAGCGATGCGTTTGTTTGCAAGAGCCATCGCTGAGTTTAGAAGGTATAGCCAACGGATGTAACGATGCCGTAGTCTTCTTTCGACAACGCTGATTCAGGAGGCTTGCTGTCATAGCTGTAGTAAAAACTCATGTCCCAGAACAGGTCTTTAAAGAACTCCTGTGAGAAACTGAGATCAAGGTTGCCACGATTACGCTCGGTATCGCTAATACCCGGATAAAGTTGTGCCTTGATTTTCCATCTCGATTTAGGCGAATACAATCGGAAGAAGGTCCATTCACTCTGGATCAGGCCCTCCCATGAGGCTTCATTCTCGGAATTGGCATCGGCATCTTCTACGGTTTGTTCGACGTTGGCAGCCAGACCCAAAGCAGCAAACCATTCGGTCTTGGCCGTCTGCTTGAAATACCGGCCCATGCCGCCACTGCCGATAAGACGCAGATCAATACCGAGCTCTTCGTTGGTTTGGGCGCTAAGCGAGCCAAACCAGAACCAGCGCTCGCCTTTAAACCGCAGGTAGGTGCCTGTTAGATCGGCGCGCTTGGTGTCATCACCGGCCGAGTTGTTAGTCAGGGTCGAATTGAAAGAAGCGGATGCCAGATATTCTCTGGTGCGGTAGCTGGTGCTGACGCTGGCATTTAGCGTGCCGACGTCACTGGCTTGAGTGTAGTTATAGCCAAGCTTGATGTTACCGTCCACGCGTTGCCAGAAAGTTTCATCAACTTTTATTTGCTCCATTCGTACGACGTCATTGAAGTCCAGTTCCACAGGACCGCGCTGTGTTTGAATGATCAGCATGTTCTTCGATTCATCAGGCACTGGTGCCTGACCGAAGAAACGAGCGCCATCGGTCAGTTCTACTTGCAACCATTTGTCGCTTTTAATGTAGTTAATGTCTTCCCACTTAATATAGATAGTGTCGATCGCGTTGGTTGAAAGGCGCATCAGTCCTTGCGACAGCTCTTTGATTTCGCCGGTAATACGGTCGCCGTTCTTCAGGTAGATAAGATCGGTTTTACTGCCGGCATGAAGTTCACCGCCAATGGTCAGTAGCAGGATAAGCAACAAACACCGGTTCAGTCGTCGGTGCCAGCTGCGGGCCGCGTTGAGTGGTTGTCTGTCCGTAGTTTTGAGTCGCATATTCATATTCAGAGTGTCTTCAATAGAGCAAGGCAAGGGCTTGCGGCCGTCGCAGTCAGCGTCGGTCACATCAGAGCATTAGGGCAATTCTAGCGAATTGCTGCGAGATGCGGGTCGGGTAGCGAGTCCGTGGGATGATTAGTCGCTGGGGACGCCGGGTGCTTCGCCGGCCTCGAGGTCGGTTTTGATGTCGAGTAGGACATCGCCTACCAACTCGCCAGCCATATTGCGGCCTAGCGAACGCAGCATCTTGCCCAACAGGCTGTCGAGCACCTCGGTGTTGGCCGACATCGCCAGACCCATGTAGGTGTTGCCCTCGTATGGCAGCCACGCCAGCAGTACCTGCCCGTAGTTGCCCGCATTGTTCAGGTAGAAAAATCGCTCGGTATACAGCAGGTAGTTGTCAGACTTCTGCACAATGGTGTGCGTTAGGGCGAAAGTAGGCCTTTTGGCTATTTTCACTTTGAGCCAGCGGTATATATGTTCGCAGCAATCAGCCCCTTCAGGGTAGCTGCTGAGCACTT
>Ga0209692_10002465_pt1 | contig 20218 bp, 13 predicted proteins | sample tdDd472_FD_187129 | JGI IMG/M metagenome (GOLD analysis project Ga0209692, IMG submission 187129) | Marine sediment microbial communities from the Atlantic coast under amendment with organic carbon and nitrate - tdDd47.2 (SPAdes)... | ecosystem: Environmental > Aquatic > Marine > Coastal >... | reverse complement strand
GGCAGGATAACCGGGATCTCGCGATCCAGTTGATCAATGTAGGGTGAAGTAAGTTGGTCCCAGTACATGCTTGTTTTTTTGTCTGTAAGTCAATAAGCACTTAACCCCTCTTCACCGCCCACAGTTCAATTTCCACTAAGAAGGTATATAGCAGCGGCGTTTGTACGGCGGTACGAACAGGCTTAGGCTCTTTGAAATAGGTTTTGTACACTTCGTTGAAGCGAGGCCAGTTGTCGAGGTCTGTCAAGTAAACATTGACTTTGAAGACATCATCGAGGGTACAACCACCGCTTTGCAATTGCTGGAGGCAATTCTTTAGCGTGAAATGTGTCTGGTCCTCTATGGTATCGCCGATGATATTGCCTTGTGGGTCGATGGCAGCTTGGCCAGAAATGACGACAATCTCGCCGGGTGTAACTTGAAGCACCGGAGAATAAGGGCCTGCCGTGACATGTTGTGCGGCACCTTCGGGAATGCGTTTCCCATGGGGTTTGTTTTGAGTTTCGAAGCCCATAGGGTGGGGGAGATAGCCCGTGAATCCAGCTATTTTCCAACGTCCGCCTACTTTTCTGCAGCGATAGAGCGTTTGCCAGTTGAGGCGATCTTTTTCTCCATTCTTCTTGCTAATATGACCATCAAATTTCTTATGAACCAGGGCACTATCTCCTTTGATATCGATATCCCGCAAGGTCGTGGCTTCGTAAATGGCTGTTTCTGCATCTTCGGCCCATTCCGTTTGGGCAAAGCTAGCGGCTTGTGCTAGCCAAAGGCTTTTGTACTCGGTCAGGTCAGCGAAATGCATGCGCCAGCTGTCGGGGTTGTGCGCATTTCTAGCGTCAATACCCATGAAGTTGTTTTCGATAAAGTCATCAGCTACCATCGCCCAATTTTCTCCGCAAAAGGCAATGATATCTCGTTCGACTAGCATTTCCCATATTTGGTGCCGATCTGGATCGGTCGTTGGGAATGGGTTGATATAGTTGGTTTTTTCCATAGCGTGAATTTTTTTTAGACTGCAGCAATTTTCTGGCTCGGAGTAGACTTCAGCAGTTTCCTCAGTCCTGGCCATAGAAAACTTCTGAAGTCTTGAGCCTAGCTAAATTCCTTAAAAGATACCTGATAATGTGCGATAGCATCTTCATCGGGTTCAACACCGAGGCCATGTCCTTCGGGCAAGAAGGCAAAAGGCGGTTCAAATTTCAAAGATTGTTTGAGCAAATCGTGCTCTCGGATCATGGTGCCGAAGATATCTCCGGGCCAAATACAAGAAGCAGCTGCGGCACTAGAGTGTAGGTACATGGCTTCCAGAATACCCAGGTCAATCTCTGAGCCATGCCAGCAAGGAAGGCCAGCTGCAGAGGCAATATGATCGAGCCGCTGGAAATTGGCCAAACCGCCATTGAAGTTAAAGCCATCCACCGCCTTGGCTTGCAGGGCTTGTATCGCATCTTTAATTCGCTGCCCATGGAGGATGTAGGGTAGAGAGACATGGAGGACTATCGGTACTGAGGAGTATTGTCGTAATATTGCATATTCTTGGAGCATCCAGCGTGGGAGCGGATCTTCCAAACACAACACATTACCGACTTCAGCCAGGGCATCCGCTCGTTTTCGTACTTCCCCCGGGTATTGCCAACGCTCATTCGGATCAAGAATAACCTGCATGCCAGGCGCTGCTTCTTTGATTGTTGCACACCATTGTTGTACATCATCTTCCAAATCTGTTTTGAACTTGATACAATCGTACCCCTGGTCGGCGAAGCTTTTGGCTAAATCGCCGATTTCATCAAGATGTCGATGACTAGACCAGGCTCCCACGCGGACTTTAGCCTGAACTGGGCCGCCCAATAGATCAACCACTCGCAGCTGATGTGATTTGGCAAAAGCATCCCAGATGGCACATTCAAAACCGTCATATTCTCGGCAAAAGGTAAAAGGTAATTTTTGCAGGCAAAGGGTTCTGATATCCTTGTTTAATAAAGTATCTATGATATTGCCTACAACCGTCCAGTTGTGATCTCGGTATAGTTCTCCCCAGCCAATGATTCCGTTGCTCAATTCCATTTTGAGTAGGAGCTTGGGCAGTTGGTCAAATTGCATGGACCAGCCCGACTTAGCGCCAACGGGCAGCTTGTGCAGGGGTTTATTGATACCTTTACTTTCGATAACCCCTTCTTTGGCGGGTACGATGACTTCGTAGCAGCTAAATTTTTTGATAATCATTTCTGGTTGATATAATCCTGGTTAAATAACATAATGGTTTTTCCGGCGTCGACATAGATCGTTTGTCCAGTAACGGATCGACTGAGGTCTGATAGTAAAAAAGCAGCCGTATAGCCACAATCGATTGGCTCGATAAAATGATGGAGTGTTTGTTGGTTTTGGACAAAATCTTGGACCCACTGCTTGGGATCGGCTGCCCAAGTTTTGATGAGGTCGTAATTTTGCTCGGCATGCACCATGCCTGGGCCAATGGCATTGCAGCGGATATTGTATTGCCCCAATTCGTAGGCCAAAGCCCGGGTAAAGCCCTCTACTGCTGATTTGGAAGAAGCATAGGTAGAGTAATTGGGTTGAGAAGCAAAGCCATGCACCGAGGAGACATTGACAATATTGCCAGTGGCCTTATGCGCAAGGAGGTGCTTTACAAAATATTTGCTGACCTGCCACATGCCTTTGACATTCACATCATATAGCCCATCGAATTCTTCGGATTCGATCAGATGCACCGCTTTACTCAATCCTACTCCTGCATTATTGACCAAACCATTGATGGCTCCTAATTCGGCTTCAATAATTTCGAACATGCGTTCAATTTCCTCCTTTTGGGTAATATCTGCTTGGACAGGAATCGCATGCTTATAGAGCTTAGCTGCTTTTTCTGCCTTGGCCCTTTCTTTTTCATTGATAATGAGGGAGGCACCAAATTGATCCAAGGCTTGGCATACACCAGCGCCAACGCCAATGCCTCCGCCTCCAGTTACCAAGACTTTTAGATGACTTAAATCCACTTTATTTGTATTTGAACCGTTAGTTATTGGCGAAATTACATGATCCCAAACTGAGCAAATGCGTCACAAGCACTCATACCATTTTCGATGGCTTTTTGAACTAGTTTTTCGCCATTTGCTTTTTCTAAGGCTAGTCGAATCACCTCTTCTTCCGCTGCTCGTGGTACGATACATACACCATCAATATCGCCAAAGACAATGTCCCCCGGTCGGATGATGACGCCTTGCATTTCTATCTGGCAGCGAAAGTCGAGCACCTTACCCCTTGGGCCCTGATCTTGCGCATAACGACCATGTGCAAAGGTCGGAAACCCTAAGCGTAAAATCCCGTTGGTATCCCGGGCATAGCCATCTACTACTGCGCCAGCTGCGCCTAGTTTCATTGCACGCGTACTCATCAGTTCGCCCCATAAGGCATAGCGAGGAGAAGAGCCGGTGCAAATGTAGACTTCGTGTGTCTTGAGGTCATCCAAAGCTTCGAGCATCAGCCCAAATGGCTTTTGCATGATAGGATTGACCGCAGAGATGGAATGCTCGGCATATACATCGGATTCCAGTACCGGCATAGCTCGCCCGGCGATGATCATATCATCCCGTAAAGGTTGGAGTTGTGGGGGTAAAAACTGATGAAACAAGCCAAGTTTATCCATTACATCGCCAATGACGGCGGAAAATAGCTGCTCTTTCATCAACAGAAAGAGTTGGTTGTCGTTTTGCCACTTCATGTTCTTGATGTACTGTTGTTTTGATGGGCTTTAGGTGGTAGCTAAAGCTGAAAATTAAGAAGATTCCTTGGCCTAATATAGACTTGGGACTGCCATGCATTAAATTTCTTACGCGACGAATTTAGTCACGACACTAGAATAGTTTCCGAAACAAATATCGGAATTTGCGCCATTATTCAGTAAAAAGTTCTTTGAACATATGAATATTATTTCCCTGCATGGAATTTTATCGCCGAGTATTCGGTATATTGGTTAGATTTATAGCTTTAAATGATTAAAGTTTGACACAAGCAAGCTAATTTGCAATAGGCCAATGAACAAGCTTGAAAAAAATTTTTATCTTGGGAACATAAATCCCCCCCCTATACTGATTTTTGGCATGAATGAATGGAGCATAAAATGCTGAATGTGGACGGATTCGAGCGATAGTATTCAAATTTAATGGGGAAAAACTAAATTTAGCCTACATCAAGCCTTTAAAAATGCGCTGAGATTGACAAACCTAGCGGAGAAGAATATTGAGAGTTGCTTATTTTATAAGTAGAATACGCTGAAGAAGCCATTAGTTATCCAATGTGGGAAGATTTTAATCCCGCATATTAGTACGATATAAAACTGCTGCATTTTTTATTTCCTGATAGATGTGCACGCACACATTTTATACTCATTAAAAATTGACTTATGCTAAAAACTATTTTACTTTCGACTTTTCTCTGCTTCTTTGCAGTAGGGAATTTGTGGTCTCAAACCGTCTCGGGGATTGTCTCCGATTCCGAGGGAGAAACGCTAATTGGCGTGAATATCCTGGAGAAAGGGACCAATAATGGTACGATTACTGATGTTGATGGAAAATATTCAATTACTGTCAGTTCTTCCGATGCCATACTAGTATTTTCATATACGGGATTTACGGCTCAGGAAGTAGCTGTGACTGGGAGAAGCACTATTGACATTGATCTTCAAGAAGGGCTTGCGTTTGATGAAGTGGTGGTGACGGCCTTAGGTATTGAAAGAGAAAAAAGCTCATTAACTTTTGCGCAGCAAACGGTAGATGGAGCTGAGCTTTTGCAGGCTCGTGATATCAACTTCCTTAACAGTTTATCTGGTAGGGCAGCTGGTGTTGAAATTAAGAAAAGTGCTTCAGGACCGGGTGGTTCTACTCGTGTAGTATTGCGTGGTGATAAGTCACTCAATGGTAGTAGTGATCCATTATTTGTGATTGATGGAATCCCGATGGCCAATAACCGAGGTGGTCAACCTGGTATGTGGGGTGGATTTGATGCTGGAGATGGAATGTCTCAGCTTAACCCTGACGATATTGAGAGCATCACTGTATTGAAAGGCTCTAACGCAGCTGCACTTTATGGTAGCCAGGGTGCTAATGGAGTAGTATTGATTACCACCAAGCAAGGCGAGGAAGGCCCCGCTAAAGTGAGTGTTAGTAGTGGGATTACCTTCGAAAGCGTTTTACTGAAGCCAGATCTACAATTTAAGTATGGTAGTGAAGGGGGCACCAAGGAAAGTTGGTCTACTACACCTGGAAACTATGATGGTAGTTTTGTAGATGATTTTTTCCAGACTGGATTGAATCAAATTAACTCCCTTTCTATTAGTGGTGGAACAGCTAGAACCAAAGCTTATTTTTCTTTTGGTAATGTAGGTGCACGAGGAATTACGCCTAATAATACTTACAGTCGGCAAAATATTACCTTCAAGCAATCAACTAAATTGCTGAATGATAAATTGACCATCGGTTCTAATGTTATTTTGACCAACGAGCGCACGAAGAACCGTCCTGCGGCTGGATACTATTTGAATCCATTGACTGGACTTTATTTCTTCCCAAGAGATAGAGATTTCGGATCTTTCCGTGACAACTACTCTATCACCGATCCAAACAGAAATGTTGTCGGACAAAACTGGTTTGTAATTGATCACCACCAGTCTAATCCCTATTGGTTAATCAATGAGCAGCCTAGTACCAATGATACTAAGCGTATGATTGGAAGTCTTAATCTAAATTATCAATTAACCGAAAAATTAAGTGTATCGGCCAGGGGTAATTATGATTTTGCCTCTAAATTGCAAGAGCAAAGGTTTACAAGTGGAGGAAATACAACCAATATTCACCCCAATGGTAGCTGGGATTATTACAATTTTACCGATGAACTGACTTACACGGATGCCCTCCTGAAATACAATGACGACTACGGTGATGTAAGTCTTGGTCTGATTGCAGGAGCGAGTTACCAGAAGACCGTTTTTGGTTTGGGAACCAGGGTTAATGGTGATGCCAATAATGGCTTATTGTATCCCAATGAATTCTTTTTCCAAAACTTACCTACCAATGTGCAGGTGCAATCTACTTTGAACAATAGATTGGTGAAGCAGGCTGTTTTTGCCAATGCCACGCTTGGGTATAAAGAAATGCTATATGTTGATCTTTCAGGCAGAAATGACTGGGCTTCTTCATTAGCGGGTACTGGAAATGAGTCTTATTTCTATCCTTCTGTAGGAGCTACTGCCATCTTGAGTAAGATGATGGATTTGCCTGGGTACATTAGCTTCGCTAAGGTTCGGTATTCGAATTCTAGAGTAGGTAATGAAGTGCCCTTCAATAGAGTGAATCCGCAAAACACCATTAATGCCGCTGGAGCTGTTAACCGAAACACACAACAGCCTTTTGATAACCTAAAGCCAGAAATCATTACAAGTAATGAGTTCGGGGCAAATGTTCGATTTTTCGATGATAGATTTGGCATCGATTTTACTTACTATAATACGGAGAGTACGGATCAATTTATTTCCTTGCCTGCACCATCTGGCTCAGGTTTTACTACATTTTTCGTGAATGCGGGTAAGATCGTCAACAAAGGAATCGAATTAATCGTAGATGTTACACCTGTCTATACACAGAATTTCCTCTGGAAAAGTACTTTCAACTTCTGGTCAAATGATAATGAGGTGGTTGAAATGCATCCTGATCTAGCTGCCATTAACACAGGAGCATCGGAAGGTTACGGATCTAGATTCGAAACTGGAGGATCAATCGGAGATGTTTTTGTATCTAAATTCCAGAGAGATGCGCAGGGACGAATCATGTTGGACCCCAATAATGATCGACCTTTGAAGACCGCAACACAAGAGTTTGCCGGTAACTTGAATCCTGATTGGAGTTTGGGTTGGAATAACGATTTTAGCTTTGGAAAATTCTCTATGAACTTCCAAATCAATGGTAAGTTTGGTGGTGTTGCTTTCAGTCAAACAGAATCTATGCTTGATGGTGCTGGTGTATCACAAAGAACAGCAGATGCCAGAGACGCTGGCGGTGTTTCTGTCAATGCATCAAAAGATGGAACTGCCGTGACTACTGTAGATCCAGAAACTTGGTTTAGAGCCATTGGAGATAGAAATGGAATCGGCGAACCTTATATTTATGACCGAACGAATGTACGATTGACGCAACTTGCTATTTCTTACCAGACTAACTTGCTAGGAGACAAAGTGCCAATTACATTTTCATTGGTAGGGCAAAACTTGTTCTATCTTCACCTAGAAGCTCCATTTGATCCAGAATTGGCGATGAATACAAGTAGAAACTCCGCATCCTTGGATAACTTTAATACGCCTGCCACGAGGACAATCGGATTCAATATTAATGCTAATTTTTAAGCTTTAGAAATTATGAAAAACTTATATAGACTTAAATATTTATTAGTCCTTCTGATATTTGTCGGGTGTACGGAGGACTTCGCAGAATTAAACAAGAATCCGTATCAAATATCGGATGAGTCGTTGAGACAGGATAACAATCACGTGGGAGCCTTTTTCCCAACGATGCTCAATAATATTTTTGGAGATCAGATTGAGCACAACCTGGCTCATGAATCTTTCGTGCGTCATCTGGGTACACCGACGCCCTTTGTAGGTGGAGTGAACAATACCACTTACTACATCAGATGGAACACTTACTGGAACCGTGTTTACGGGCAGATTTTTGCACCAGTAAGACAGGTACTACAGATCGCAGAGGAAGAAAATAACGAAGTATTCGTAGCATGGGCGAGTTTGATTAGAGTTTTAGCTGCTTCAAGATTGTCTGCCTATCACGGCCCTATCATTTATTCCAATTATGGATCTTCTGACAAGACTATTCTTTATGACTCGGAGGCAGACCTATACAATAAATGGTTTTCTGAGTTAGATGAGATTGAGTCTGGCTTTACCAAAAATATCGACTTCGGCGGTATGGCCAACTTCGATGAAAGCTTTGGAGGCGATGTTGGAGCATGGATTAAGCTAGCTAATAGTATTCGCTTGAGATTGGCCATGCGTATCTCTAAAGTCAATCCTACACTAGCTAAAACGCAAGGCGAGAAAGCTATTGCTGCTGCTGGAGGATTAATCACTACTACTGCTGACAACTTCATGATCAAAAACTACGATGGCTTCTTCAAGCCTGCTAGAATTTGTTTCGGTTGGGGGGATACGCGTATGAGTGCTACGATGGAGTCCGTATTGGGTGGATATGAAGATCCTAGGGTGACTAAATACTTTGATCCTGCAACTGATGAGTCAGTATACAGCGATCATCCAAATTTCCCTTATAAAGGAGTTAGAAATGGGGCTGCTTTAGTAGCTAAGGATGATCGACTTACTTTCTCTACTATTAATTCTCAATTCAACAACAACGGATACCCGTTTAGAAGATGCTTTACTTCTAGTGAGACTCATTTTCTCCTAGCTGAAGCAGCGCTTCGTGGATGGGCCGGTGCCGGTTCTGCTCAAGAGCACTATGAAACGGGTGTGAGAGAGAGTTTTGATGAGTGGGGTGCAGGAAATCCTGATGCTTACCTACAGCAAGACGATTCTTTCTTACCCTTGGATTACAATGACACAAAAGCAGAAGGCGACGTCAATGATTTTGTAAGCAGAATCAAAGTTCCGGTAAAATGGGACGAAGCAGAAGATAGAGAAGTGAAACTGGAGAAAATCATGACGCAAAAATGGTTGGCTGCTGTACACAATACCATCGAAATTTGGGTGGATCACCGAAGAACTGGGTATCCAAAACTACCTTATAACTATCAAAACGATAGTAATGCCGATTGGGGTGTAATTCCTGCTGATGACTTCCTACGACGTATGCCTTTTGTAAATGGCGAGCGTAATAACAATGCAGACGGTGTAGCTGATGCTACTTCTAAGCTTGGAGGTCCAGATGAAATTGGAACTAAGCTTTGGTGGGATACAGGTGGACCCAACTTCTAAGAAAAGCTTAACCTAGAGAAAAGGGCAAGAGACTAATCCCTATTGGGACTGTTTCATCCGCCTTTTCTTAACCGATAATTAAGATGCATCATCCCGGACTTTGGCCTTGGTCAAAGTTTGGGATGATCTTTTTAAGAGAAATACGATTGGTACTAGCATCATTAATGGTGCTCGTGATTTTGCTTCTTGAACGTTAAAGCTTCTAAGTCCAGGGTTTGGATGTCGTCGGCCCCTTCACTAATCTTAATTACATGATTGGCGGCTACTGAGCTGAATACGGATGTTGATCTTGTGGAGTTGGGCCAGATAATTTCGAGTGATTGAATCGAAGTAGCTTTCCCTAATCCCATTTCTGCCATCAAACTATTCCCCCCAAAGCTGGCCCCAGTACCCACTGTATGGTAAATCTTTCTGGTGACTCCCTCTTCCTCGATAGTAGCTATAATCTTTGCACCTATAGCCGATCGATTACTTGTCTTGCCCTCCAAAATGATATTAATCCAATTGTTCTTATTTCCAATGGGGTTTTCAAATAATACATTTTGAAAAATATCCCCTTCATAAGCTCCTCCCATTACGGCATAAATGTCCTGATCGCCGTCCATATCCAAATCACCAAAACCTACCGCATGACCCTTTTGAATATGCCCAAAGCCTCCACTGTAGGTTACATCTTCAAAGGTTTTTCCCTCCTGATTACGATACATTTTATTGGGAACGATGGAGAGGAAACTGGGGTCTCCAGTTGCTAGATAAAAATCTAGATAGCCATCATTGTCTAAGTCGCCAAAGTTGCATCCCATCGTGGTAACGGGTTCATTCAGCCCCATTTCCTCCGAAAGATTGGTAAAGCTACCATCGCCATTATTTTTATAAAGTTTCGGCCTGCGCTCTTCTAGGCGAGGGTCCAAGGGGTTCCTGATATTCGCCATCATCATATTGGTGGGTGATTTTTCGGCATTGGAATAGCCCGAGACGAAAATATCTTCAAAGCCGTCATTGTCATAATCAAATATCCAAGTAGAAAAACTTTCAATCGGCTCGGATACACCCGCCTCATCGCCAGCTAATTCAAAAGACACCCCTGCTTCCGAGCCCTGGTTGAAGTATAGCAGATTCTTACCGTTAAAGTTGGAAATGTATAAATCTGGATACCCATCATTATTGAGATCCCCCGCGTCTACCCCCTTGAAGAAGCCGATCTCCTGCAGATTGGCTTCCTTTGCTACATCCCGAAAGGTACCATCCCCCTTGTTGAGGAACAATTCACAGTTGTTTGTCTCGTTAGCATTGGATTCATTGGCGATGAAAATATCTAACCAGCCATCCAAATTGAAATCGGCCCAAATGGCCGTTTGAGTTGGGTGTAAAGAGTATAGGCCTGCCTCCACGGTCACATCAGAAAAAGTACCATCGCCATTATTCCGGATCAGTGAATTGGGAATTTTACCATACTTATTCAACCAAGCACCTCGCAAGATGATAAAATCCAAAAAGCCATCATTATTAAAATCAGCATGTTTGAGGTTTAGCCCGCCGGTTACACCCACCAATCCGGTATCCGAAGTTTTATCCAGGAAACCTCCTTTTTTATCATTTTCGAAATACCTAATCTGGTGTTTGAAGCCCCAGGAGGATACCATCATATCAAGAAAACCATCATTGTTGAAATCATCCAGGCAAATGCCTCCCGACATATCATTGACGTCAACGCCTAGATCCATCGCTACATCCTGAAATTTTGGAAAATCACCTTGCTCAAAGTAGCTTTCAGGGATGCGAAATTCTTCAGGAACCTCATCGGGGTATCCCCCTAATGTCATGTGGGCGATATTCAACAGGTATTGAATCTCGTAGTTGAATGGAGACACCTCCAAATATTTTTCTAGGAGTTCTATCGCTTTGGTAGCGCCCTCCTTGTTGATATGCTGTGCCTTTTCGGAGATCGGAATAATGCAGGATTCATTGTTGTGATTGGCCAAGCAATTTTCTTGCTCTGCTTTCCTCAAATAACTAATCGCCAATTGCGTTTTAAACTCATTCAGCGTACTTTGCTTATCCAAAAATATTTTGTCTTTAAAGAAGTTGTAGAAGTTTTCAAAAACAGCGATGGCCTCATCGGTTTTTCCGGCCCGCAGCAGTTCCGAACCATAGTCATACAACACCAAGTTTCGATCAGCCCCGACTTCCATTTCGTCCAATTTCTGCTGCAGTAATTTGGCCTTTTGATTATTCAAGACATAAGTCGCTTTCTCGGGATCTACCTGGGAATAGGCGGCTTCTACTTTTTCAATCATTTGAAGAGTGATATCGTCAGGTTTTACCTTAGCTTCATAAGTTACGGTATTGCTATAATCCTCTTCAATAGCGCTATTACATCCGCTTAGCAGTAATAGCATTACTACTGATTTGAGTATCCTTCTAGTTGTTTTTTCACTCATCTTTTTGCGAATTATGGGCTTCAAATTCAAGCTTTATTATTCGATAAAAACTGTTTACTTTTGAATATTACAAATGAAACACTTTTTATAGTATTACAGTGTAATTATCAAAAAAGATTTATGATCAGATTTTATAAATTGTCAGTCGTTTTTTTCATCCTTATCTGGATGCTAATGGGGAGTTGTCAAGAGCGTTTTGAGCTACCCGAAAATCACGACAAATTGTTTTTGCAGATACCGGCCAGTCATTCCAAGATTGATTTTCAAAATAATGTCGTACAGACGCGCGAGAATAATCATATCGTCAACGTAGAGTTCATTTCCGGAGGAGGAGTTGCGGTTGGAGATATCAATAATGACGGATTACCGGATCTATTTTTTACAGGAAATCAAGTCAAAGATCGATTGTACCTCAACCAGGGTGATTTTGAGTTTAATGACATCTCCGAAAGCGCTGGTATTACGGCCGATACCTTGTGGTCAAGTGGCGTTACATTTGTTGATGTGGATGGAGATGGAGACCAGGATATCTATGTTTGCCGCAACGTTTATTTAGAAGATGAAAAGAGTGCCAATCAGCTCTACCTGAATAATGGTGATCTTACCTTTACGGAAAGTGCTCGGTCTTTTGGCCTAGCGGATCAAGGCTTTTCTATCCAATCCATCTTTTCCGATTTTGACAATGACGGCCTGGTCGATATGTATCTGGTAAATCAGCCACCCAGTCTTCCTGGAGTAGGCGGGCAATTGGACAAATCGATGGCTTCCAACCGACTCTTCAGTGATAAGTTGTATAAGAATACCGGAAGTGGAAAGTTTGTTGATGTCACAGATGAGGCCAAGCTCAGGAACTTTGCTTTTGGATTATCGGTATCGGTCGGTGATTTTAATAACGATTCCTGGATGGATATTTATGTAACGAATGATTTTGATGTGCCCGATCATGTCTATATCAATCAAAAAGACGGCACCTTCCTGGATCAGGTTTATCAATCGACCAAGCATATCTCGAATTTTAGCATGGGGAGTGATGTAGCCGACTATGATAATGATGGACACCTCGACCTGATCGTCGTAGATATGGTGGCGGAAAGCCATGAAAGGATCAAAACCCATATGGGGGCGATGAAACCTGAAGATTTCTGGAACCAGGTAAAGACCGGAGGGCACTACCAATATATGTTTAATACCCTCCAACGGAATAATGGCGATGGAACTTTTAGTGATTTGGCACACTTGGGTGGGGTGTCCAATACAGACTGGAGTTGGGCCCCATTATTCGCCGATTTCGATAATGATGGCTACAAAGATCTCTTTGTTTCAAATGGCGTGAAAAACAATAATCGATTCAGTGATCTTCAAATTTTGTATGATCGCAAACTGGATAGCTTAAATAATGTGGCCAAAAAATTGGGTAAAGCGCCCGAAGAGGTAATTGATGTGATGGATTTTGTTGAATTGGCGCCAAGTGACAAACTAAGCAATTACATCTTCAAGAATAAGGGGGATTATACTTTTGAAAAGAAGGTCGATGAGTGGGGCTTAGACCTACCAACTTTATCTAATGGTGCCGCTTATGCCGACTTTGATTTGGATGGTGACTTAGATCTCGTTATCAATAACATTGATGATAAAGCACTATTGTATAAGAACCATGCCATAGAAAACAAGGAAGGAAATTATTTTCGACTCAAACTGAATCCCATGAACAAAGAAAGTATCTATGGGACAAAGGTTACGGTATATCGAGGAGGCAAACTATGGCAGCTTGTTCAAGTCGCGAATGCAAGAGGTTTTATGTCCAAGAGTGAAGATATCGTTCACTTTGGCGTAGGAGCAGCAGAACAGCTAGAAAAGGTAGTGGTTGAATGGCAGAATGGAGCGATAACTACGCTCGAAGATGTAGAAGTCAATCAATTGTTAGCCGTCAATCAAGCGGAGGCGAAGCCTAGTACAGGCCAGGCAGCGGCTACTATAGCCAAAGTGGTATTCAAGGAAGTGCCCGATGTCCTAGCCGTAGAAGAAACCTTGCATCAAGAGAATGACTATGATGATTATGCCCGAGAAGTGCTTTTACCGCATAAAATGTCCGAATTTGGCCCGGCCATCGGCGTGGGAGATGTGAATGGAGACAATAGGGAGGATTTCTTTATCGGGGGCGCTGCTGGTTTTTCGGGTACCCTGTACTTACAAAATAGCAAGGGCGAATTCGATGCTGTAGCAAAAGGGGCTTGGTCAGCAGATCGTGCCTGTGAGGATATGGGCATAGCGTTTTTTGATGTCGATGGGGATAAGGACCTGGATCTGTTTATTGTCAGCGGAGGAAATGAGTTTGCACCTAATTCGCCTAAACTACAGGATCGCCTCTACCTCAACCAGGGGAATGGCCAATTTGTGAAAAGCCTTGATCGGCTTCCCGCCTATTTGGCAAGTGGCGCTTGTGTCCAGCCCAATGATTTTGATAAAGACGGTGATATAGACTTGTTTGTCGGAGGAAGGTTGGTTCCCGGAGAATACCCCAATCCAGCGAATAGTTACCTCCTCGAAAACCAAGGAGGAAAGCTAGTAGATGTGACAGCCGCCCGGGCGCCTGGGTTAGAAAAACTGGGGTTGGTTACTGCGGCTACTTGGACAGACTATGACCAGGACGGGATGGATGATTTGGTAGTGGTAGGAGAGTGGATGCCGGTAACACTGTTTTCTCAAAGTAAGGGGGGAGAATTTGAGAAGCAAGAAATGAGTGGATTAGAGGATTCCAATGGCTGGTACTATGAGGTGAAAGCGGCGGATATGGATGGGGATGGAGATGAGGATTTGGTTGTGGGAAATCTTGGGCTAAATTATAAGTATAAAGCGACCCCCGATGAGCCTTTTGAAGTGTATAGCTATGATTTTGATAACAATGGAAGTTTGGATATCGTTTTGAGTTATTATGAACATGGGGTAGCTTTTCCCGTACGAGGTAAGGATTGCTCCACACAGCAGGTTCCTGCGCTAGGTGAAAAATTTGATACCTACGAGAAATTTGGCGGGTCAAATCTAGGGGAGATCTATGGCAACACCCTCCGGACAGCTTTAAACTATCAAGCCAAAACATTTGCTTCAGCTTATATCGAAAACCTTGGAGATGGCAGTTTTGATTTTAAGCCGCTACCCAATTTGGCCCAGGTATCTTCTATCAATAATATCCTGATCAAGGATTATGACCTCGATGGAAACCAGGATTTACTGATTTCAGGAAATTTGTACCAATCAGAAATTGAAACGCCGCGTAATGATGCCGGGTATGGATTATTTCTCAAGGGGAATGGGCAAGGAGCCTTCGTCCCCGTACCGCTAGCAGAAAGTGGATTTCTTGCGCCGCATGATGCAAAAGACATGAAATCGATCCAGGTGGGCAATCGAGAAATTATCCTGGTAGCCAATAACCGTAACTACTTGCAAACCATCGAATTGGTGCAGGAATTGTTATCAGCAAGATAAGCACACGGCTCAGAGATTTGGAAAATCGGAAATGCGAAGTCGGAAATGGGAACACAAGCCAGGCAGTCTTTCAAATTCGCATGAAAAATTGCTGAGTGCTGGGATTTGCGACTTATGCCGCTAAGGTGCTTAAAAGCATTGCCCAAACATGCTAATCCTCCCATTCCGTTTCTCTACGGGTAAGGTATTGTTGTAGGGCATAAGGCACCCAATTGCGGATAGCATATAAAAAACGCATTTTATAGCCAGATACCTGAAAGGTTTTTCCTTTTTTGAAGCCGTGCCAAACATCGCGGGCAACTTCTGCTGCTGTCGTATACGCTAAACCGGTAAAGGTTTTGACCCCTTTCATATCTTTTGAGAAAGGAGTATCCGTGATCGCCGCCGGACAGACGGTCATTACCCGTACCTTAGAGCCCTGAAGCACTAATTCCTCCTGCAAGCCCCGCGAAAAATGAGTGATAAAAGCCTTGGTTGAGGCATAGGTAATCATTCTTGCCACAGGTTGGAAGGAAGAATTGGAACTGATATTGATGATCGTCCCTGCATCTTTTGCCATCATATCATCTAAAAAAAGGCGTGTCAATTGATAGACTGCTAAGACATTAAGCCGGATCATGGCCAATTCTTTTTCCATTTCCGTTGTCGGCAAAAAGCCATATGTTCCAAATCCTGCATTGTTGATCAGTACATCTATAGCAGCGATCTGTTTGGCCCATTCATATGTTTCTCGACTAGCCGCTGGCTTCGACAAATCTTTAGCCAGCAGATGAAGCTCCACCTCCGGAAGGATCGCCTTCAAATTGTCGGCAGCCTGGGTCAATTCTTCCTGTGGCTTCGATACCCAAAGAATGCGATACCCCGCCCGGCCAAAATGAATGGATATCTCATAACCAATCCCACTAGATCCACCTGTAATGAGTACCGTCTTACTAGTTGCCATCTTGAATCGTAAACTTAGTTCTTATTAGCGGATGATTGTAATGCAGTTATTCCGCTTTTGGTCAATTTCTCTACTTTATTAGTCGTGAGCTTCGATTGCTTTTGAAAGGCAGAGGAAGGGGCTTCCAATAGTATATCGCTGAGCGTAGGAATACTTTCTTTATACCATTTCTCCCAAGTGGCAAGAATATCTTTTTGCTCCGCTAAGGGCTGTCCTGCTTTGACTGCGTCCAAAGATAATCGTATTTCTGTTTTTAGGCGTTTTAGACTCGCCGCTTTTAAAATGCTATTCACCTCTAGGGCAATAGTCTCCCCCCCCTCGCTAAGCACCAAGGCGCTGGCTAAGGCACTCGTCCCTACATTAAAGAGGGTTTGCGGAGAGACTTTATCAATTCGGTCTGCATCCGTATGGTAGAAGACATCGGTGAAATGCCAAAATAGCAAACCCGGAATCCTGGCATTTAAAAAGGGTTGATGATCACTGCCCCCTTCAAATGGATTGGTATTCACGGTCCAAGGAAAACGTTTGGCATGCGTGCGGCAAACATATTCGATGTAATCATTGAAATAGTGAGGATTGAGATCATCTTTACCCACCTTCGTAGCGCCCCATTCCGAATGTTTATCTTCTCCTCTGGTCCAAATGGCCGAAGGATCCGGCATTTTCTCAATCAAGAAAGTCCCACCGGTTTTTTCCGTGTCTTCTCCGACCATGTCTAGGCTGACGCCCCACTTGATGCCTTTTGCTCGACTGGAATCTTGCTGGATATAGCGCCGAGTAGAACGTATTTCATCTCCCCATAAAAAGGTAATAGTGCGCTGTGGCCGGATTTTCGCTTGCTGATGCAGTTGGATCGCCACCCTTGCCATTTCTGCCAAGGTTCCCACCCCCGAGGCATTATCATTGGCACCGGGTTCTTGCACATGCGCACTGAAGACAAAACGTTCATCAGCCGCCCGCTGACCCGGTATTTCCGCAATCAAGGTTAATTCTTCCGAGGGATAGATTTTGGTTTCAATATTGACGGCTACGCGTAAGGGGCCAGCTTCGAGCGCTGCCTTCAATGCTTCGCGCGCGCCATAGGAAAGGTTGATCGCCCAGCCCTTCGCCTCACTATTGAAGGAGATAGACCTAAAGGGAATCGAATGGGGGTACTTTTCGGGCTGATTGTACTTGGGAATGCTGTAAGCCAGTACGCCGACGGCCCCTTGTTTCATCACCGCTGTTCGAAACAGCTGATTGGCACTACAATCTCCCATCACAATTTTTCCTTTGACCTTCGCTTTTTTGATGGCATCAGGAGAACAAGATTGTAAGTAAATAACCTCTGCTTCTAGGCCTTCATTTGGGGTGGAAAAACTATTGATGGCCACCATGTTTCTATTGGTCGAGAAATCCAATATAGCCTCTTCCTGGCCTTTAATTCTTAGCTTTGCCGCGACGGGCTCCCAGGTAGGGCGACGCAACGGATAGCGCTCCAGTCGATAATGAGGCGCTCCCGCCTCAGCCTGATCCATGGGCGCAAAACCAGCTTCTTTCAATATTTGCAACACATAGTGGATGCTGGTGTCAAAACCCGTATTTCCGGGTACCCGCCACTGTTCGGAAACAAAACGGGTTGTTTCAAAAGCACGTTCTGCTTGAAAGTTTTCACTTACCAGTGCTAAGTGCTTAGAAATGGATGACTCCTTAACCTGAGCCTGTAAGGTACTGACCATCAGACCAGCCAGTAGTAAAATACCCCAATATTTATGCATACTTAAGATTTCTTCAAATTGATTAAGACCGCGCCATTGAATCCACGATGACTATAACTAAAGCTACAGTTATCTAACCAACTTTCCAAGTGAAAGCCTTGCTTCAAAATAACAGATCATGCAAAAAATGTACGACTGTATTCCCGATCGGGAAATAGGTGGCAAAAAATAAAGTCATACCCAGCGCAAAGTTTCTTATGCCGAAGAAACGATCTAATATATTGTTTTCATAAGCGGTCGAAGATTTGATGGCATAACCACCAAACTCGAGGATACCCATGAAAAATAAGCCGTAGGAATATTGCTGATACCAGGGAAGACCATCGAGTAAGATGGAAATGGGGATCATATATAAAATGTAACAGCTAATAATCTGCCACCAATATTTGAACCTGGCGATCTTAGTATAGATGCCAAAATTGTGCATCAACACACCCCAGAGAAAGTAGACAACCACATACACGAGTAGTAAGGAACCAGGTGTTTGTATTACTTGCTGAAAAAAGTCACTGATAAAGGTCATCATGCTATTTGTAAATGCTTAAGAGGTGACGAAATGCCCACTTATATTGTAATCGACTATTTGTGAATGCCAGATGCTCTACGATTTGAGCTAGCTCTTCTTGTCGGAAAGCTCGCCTCACTGCAGTTTGGCCATCTTGACGCGTAATGGGGCTGAAACCCAGCAGCAAAGAAACAAATTTGAAGAGATGTAAGGCTAAAAAGTGACGATCTAATTCGCTGAAAATAGCGGCATGACTCACCGTTTGCAAATGCTTGTTGAGGAAAGCCACGAGTTCTTCATCGGGAAAATGATACAGGAAATGGCTGCTAATCAGAATATCGCAAGGGGGTAAGACAAAGGTATCGGACATGATGTCTGCCACTAAAAATTGTAAGTCGGGATAGGCCGACCAACATGCTTGCCCAAATGCCAGGCTATTGGCATTGCCGTCAATGCCCAGAAGCTCCACGGCTATGCCCTTCTGACCTGCTTTGCGAGCAATAGCCGCTAGCACATCCCCACTCCCACAGCCCAAGTCTATAATTTTGACCGGAGATAGCTGAAGTGATTCGATGGTCCCCATCACTGCTCCGCTTAAGGTGCGGACGTTGCCAAATAGGTAGTTGATCCGCTGCAACTCCTTTAGCGTTCGACGCAGGGCGGGACCAGACCATTCAAAATTGTCTAATTGTTCGGCTTGGTGTAATCGTTTTTGTAAAAACATGACCTGTGGATTGCTTTTGCTTCCAACAACTAGAATCAAATAAGAGTTGTATCAACCAAAAAACAAACAACGCAATTAAGGTGGACTATCTTGCTATTGCCATTATTCATTTGTATATATATTCAAATATAGTTATCTTGATCTTCGTACAATGAGAGGGGAAAGATTGGAAAATCCAAACCTACCTTCTGTATTGTTATCCATACCATATACAGTCAATAGCTTAAACGTAGAGCGGAATATTTCAGAACACTGTTGGCCAACTTGGCGATCAGGAAGCCCTCTGATTTATCAAATTTTGGGCATTTTAGTTTCACTAACAAAAATGATCCAGATTGGTATTTTGCCAATTGATCATTACTTAAACTACTACTCATGTTAAATTTAGCTATTCCTATCCCAAACGTACCTGGTAAGCAGGATTTTGAAATCGAAATGACTATGAATGGTCAAAAGCAGAAATTACATTATCGAGTAGAGGTATTTGAATGGGCTGAATGTAAATTGGTATCTGATAATCGAGTAGATTGTATTCGCGATTTAGTAAAAGGATATAGTGAAGATTGGGAAATTTATCATATTGGAGCACCGTCCAGGAATTACATTCCACTCACTTTCATTAAGAAAGGCGATTGGGTACGTCAGCACAATTGGTTGTGGGGTGGGCCTTCAGATACGGCAACAATGGGGCTAGAGTAAAAGACTTTAGGATGAAATAGTCTAAGATCGTCGCAATTGCCCTAGGGTATTGACGCCGCGTTTTTGCAAACGACCCATCAATTTTAGAAAAAGTAAAGCAGTGAGTAGGGTATCTCCCGCTGCGGTATGCCGTTCATGTAACCTGATATTAAAGGTATGGCAAACTTGATCTAGTGTGAAAACCTCCCGCGGGTTTTCCCCAAGACGCAGTCCTTGTACGCGCTCCGCCAAGACGCGCGTATCAATGACCTTGTTCTGCAAGGACTTACCATAGATTCTCTTCGTAGCTTGGTTTAGAATAGCTATATCAAAACCGATATGATGTCCAACGATCACCGATTGTTTTAAAAAGGATAGTAAGTGTTTGATGGCCATCTCTTCGGTAATTCCACTCGCATTTTGTTGGGGCATTATTCCATGTATGTTTACACTTTGATTGGGCTCGTATTGAGGCTGGTGTATGAAATATTCTAGCCGCTCGGCGATTCGTATTTCTTGCCCTTCTACCACCATGGCTCCCAGTGATAACATGCGATCCTTTTTGACGTCTAAACCCGTCGTCTCCAAATCCAATACCACAAAGCGCACCTCACGCAAGGGCGTTTTCTGCCCAAAGGATGACTTGAAATGCTCCTGATAAGCCTGCCATTCAGGGGCGG
>Ga0209692_10002461_pt1 | contig 20235 bp, 16 predicted proteins | sample tdDd472_FD_187129 | JGI IMG/M metagenome (GOLD analysis project Ga0209692, IMG submission 187129) | Marine sediment microbial communities from the Atlantic coast under amendment with organic carbon and nitrate - tdDd47.2 (SPAdes)... | ecosystem: Environmental > Aquatic > Marine > Coastal >... | reverse complement strand
CCCGGCTCGACGGCGATGCAACCCTCCTTGTCCAGGACCTCGAAAGGCGAGTCGAATTCGGCGAGCACGTCCTGGTCCGCTTTCGACCCGTCGAGCTGTTTCTGGGTGCGGAACAGCTGCAGCGTGCCCTGTTCGCGCAGATCGAAGTCCAGGGGTACGTCGGCCAGCAGGTCCTTCAGCGCCGTCTTGCTGTAATTCGAAACCCGAACCATGCGGGACTTGTTGGTCCGGTAGGCCTGCTCATTGCAATTGGCCAGCATCTTCAGGCCCCAGGACCACATGCGAGGGCTGATCATTGGATAGATGAACAGGGGGCGATGGCGCATGAACAGCCATTTGACCGCCTTCATGGGGATGCCGGGCGCCGCCCAGGGCGACGTCATGCCGTAGGAAAGCTCGCCGGCATTCGCATAGCTCGTTTCCAGCCCGGGTTCGCGCTGGCGGTCCAGAACCATGACCTCGGCGCCCGCGCGGGCAAGATAATATGCCGTCGTCACGCCGATCACCCCGGCGCCCAATACGATGACTTTCATTCAGCGACCCCCAAAGCAGGAACAGTTCCATCGTGACCCTCCCCGACAATAGAGAGGTTTCCGCATGGATGCGAGGGGGGCGGCCAAAAGCCGTCCTCGAAACGCGGCTCAGCTGAAATAGGGAAGGCCCTTCTCCTTCGCCGCTTCCACCCAGTTGGGCACGAAGGGGACGATCTTGTCCTGGGAGGGGACCATGACCTCGATGAAATTCGCGCCGGGGTTTTCGATCGCGGCGCGAAGGATCGTCTCTATCTCGCTCTCGGTCGTGATCCGGGCGGTCTGGAAGCCGAAGCCCTCCGCCACCTTCACATAGTCGACCGGTCCGAAATCGGTCGACCAGGGCTCGTCCACCTCGTCCAGCAGGATGGCCTCGCCGCGGATCCAGCCGAAGGTGTCGTTGCGGGTCAGGATGACAGTGACATTCTTGGCCGACCGCCGGATGGTCTCGAAATCCCCCAAGACGAAACCCAGCGACCCGTCGCCGGTGAAGGAAATCACCGGCCCGTCCGACGCATAGGACGCGCCGAGCCCCGCCGGCACCGAATAGCCGAGCGCGCCCATGGAATAGTTGGTGATGTAGCGCCGTCCGGCTTCGCGCACGGACAAAAGGGCGGAGGGATAGATCGCGGCAACGCCGGGTTCCGCCGTGACGATGGCGTCGGCCGGCAGAATCCTATCCAGCGCCTGGACCAGCTTGACGGGGGAGACCGTTCCTTCCGGCATCTTGATGTTGGAGTTGAAAACCGCGTCCAGCGCCGTGCGCTTCATCGGGTTGAGGTCGACGGGTTCCCGGGTCAGGCCCGGATGATCGCGGCGGATCAGTTCGACCATGTAGTCCAGCGTCGCCCGGGCATCGCCGACGAGACCGACCTTGACCGGAAAATTGTTGCCGATATGCGCTTCGGCGATGTCCAGATGGATGAAGGTCTTCGCCTTCGGATCGCCGTAGAGCTTCCAATGGTCGGTTCCGGCGGAATCCGTATTGGTGCCGACGAAGAAGACCGTGTCGGCATTCCGGACATAGTCGTTCGCATAGGCCATGCCGCCGCGCGCGCCGACGACGCGCAGGGACAGCGGATGGGTTTCCGGCACGGTCCCCTTGCCGGGCGTCGTCGTGCCGACGGGGCTCTGCAGCAGTTCGGCAAGCGCCAGCACCGCCTCCGTCGCCTTGGAGATCAGCGCCCCCTGGCCGCAGACGATGACCGGGTTCTTCGCCGCGATCAGAAGCGCCATCGCCGCGCGGATCCTGCCATGGTCGGCTACCGGCCGATGCGCCGGATAGGTCCGGTATTCCGGTTCGGCATAGAGGTCGTCGATCTCCGCCGCCTCGTGAAAGATGTTCGCGGGCACGCGGATATGGACCGGCGCGGGCCGGCCCGACGTCGCGACGCGGAAGGCGCGGCGCATCAGGAAGGGGATGTCCTTCACCGCGGTCAGGGTGAAGGATTCCTTGCAGATGCTGTCGTAGAGCGCGGTCTGATCGACGCCGGTCAACCCGTGCCGTTTGTCCGCGTTCACCGGAATGTCGGAGCTGAAATAGATGATGGGAACGGAGCTCAGATACGCTTCCGTGATGCCCGGCGTGCAATGGGTGACGCCGGGGCTGGGCGCTTCCAGCACGGCGGGGCGGCCGGTGATTTTCGCATAGGCTTCCGCCGCATAGGACGCGGTGCGCTCGTCCCGCGTCAGGACGTATTCTATGCCCGACTGGCTTCGCCATTCCTTGTACCAGCCGATGGTGGTTTCGCCGGGCAGGCCGAAGACGTGCCGGACGCCATGCAGTTCCAGCATCTTCAGGATGACTTGCGCGCCGTTCATTTGCCTATCCACGGAGGGGACTCCCGTCGTCGGTGTCGGAAGGCTCGTTGTACTGAGCCGAGCCGCAAGAGTTACACGGGTCGTCACGCCGGGTCGAGCGGCAGCGGGGCCGCCTTCCCTTTTCGGATGGTAAACAACGATCCCAAGTGGTTCACTTTTCGGAACGGCGTTGCGGCGACGGCGCATGAAAAGGGGGGGGCGGCATGAGCGATTGGCGGAACCACGATACGGCAGTTTCGCATTTCGTGGAGTCCAGCGACGAAGACGGATTGCGCCTGCATCTGCGAATGCGCGCGCCGGCGGGCAAGGATCCGTTGGACTGCACGCCCGTCCTGCTGGTCCATGGCGCGACCTATGCCAGCCCGCTTTACGATGTCGCCCATCCCGGGGCGAGCTGGCTTCAGGCGATCGCCGATGCGGGGTTTGCGTCCTATGCGATCGATATTCGCGGCTACGGCAAGTCCCGGTCGCACCTCATGGAGACGGCGGCGAGACCCTATGCCACGGGGGATCAGGCGCTGCGGGATATCGACGATGCGGTGAATTGGCTGACCGCGCGGCATGGCGTGAGCCGCATCGCGCTGGGCGGCGGTTCCTGGGGGTCGATCACCACCGCCCGCTATGCCGCGACCGCCGGGCGGGAGAAGGTCGAGCGCCTGGTGCTCTACGCGCCGATCTATGCGGAACGGAACCAGGGCTGGCTGACGCTGCTGGCCGATCCGGCGGACCCGTCCCGGATCAATCCCGCCTTCGGGGCCTTTCGCTGGGTGAATGAGGAATCGACGCGGCTGCGCTGGGACGAGGAAAGCCCGCCGTGCGTCACCCGCCGGGACGAGGCCGTGCTGACGGCGATGTTTCAGGCCTCACTCGCGGACGACCCGTCATCCGCCGGCCGGACCCCGCCGGCCTTCCGCGCGCCGAACGGCACCTTCCTGGACCTTTGGGAGGCGTTCAATGGACGCGCGCTTTATGACCCCGCCGCGATCACCTGCCCGGTGCTGTTGCTGCGCGGCGGGGCGGATCTGACCTCAACCCGGTCCGATGCGCTCGCCCTTTTCGACCGTTTGGGCACCCAATGCCGGCACTATGTCGAAATCGCCGATGGCGGCCATTTCGTCAGTGCCGAGGTCAGGGCGCCGCAGGTTTTCGCCGAGGCGAACGCTTTCCTGAACCTGGAGGCACCTTAGAAGTCCCGAACCGTTGGACGCCGAAATGGACCGGGACCAAGAATGCACGTAGCGTGCGGGGCACGAAACGCCGAGCCGGATGGAGAAGGCCCCTCCGAAGCAATGTGAAAACATGAAACCACTATCGCCACTTCGCGATTCGTCGGTGGACAGCGAAAGGACTTCCTATGTGCTGGAACGCGACGGCCTCGGTGGCGATGGTGGGGTTTGGCGTTGCCGCGCTGGCCGTCACGGCGAAACGCGGCGAGCCGAAGGCGATCTGGCTGACCCTTGGTTATTTCACTGCGATGGAGGCGCTGCAGGCCGCGGGCTATGCCGTCATCGACGAATGCGGCACGCCGGCCAATCAGTCGATCACTCTGCTCTCCTACCTGCACATCGCTTTCCAGCCCCTGTTCATCAACGCGTTTGCGATGGCGATCGCGCCGGCGCCGGTGCCGGCGCGCGTGCGGCGGTGGGTCTATGGCGTCGCCGCGGTCTGTTCGGCGCTGATGCTGTTCCGGCTGGCGCCCGTCGATTGGGCAGGCGCCTGCCGCGCGGGCAATGTTCTATGCGGCGAGGCGTTCTGTCTGGTTTCCGGCAATTGGCATATCGCCTGGGAGATGCCGTTGAACGGGCTGTACAATGTGGTTTCGGAATTCATCGGCTTCCACATCGATTTTCCCGACTATTACGTCGCTGTCTTCCTGCTGCCGCTGATTTACGGGAGCTGGCGGTTCGTCCTTTTTCACTTTGCCGCCGGGCCGATACTGGCTTCAGTTCTGACATCGAATCCGAACGAGATGCCGGCGGTTTGGTGTCTGTTTTCGGTCGGAATCCTGATCATCGGGCTGAGCCCCTTCGTGCGGCACACGGTCATGGGGGCGCACCGCCCGGTAATTGCCTGACCCATTCGGTGCGTGGAGGGCGTCAGTCGTCGGTCGCGACGGCCAGCTTGCCGGTGACGCCGTGCTTGTCGATCAGGGATTGCACCGTGCGGTCGGCGACAGCGTCGGCCAGGACCTTTTCGATCAATGCCTTCAGGGCCGGTTTGCCGTGCTTGGTGCCGACCGACTGCTTGATCGCGGTATAGCGGCCGGGCAAGACGCGGGAGCCGGGCATTTCCTTCGCATTCTCCAGCAGGGCGGGGGTCAGGCCGGCCAGCGCGTCCTGGCCGCCCTTCTTGAACATCTCGAACGTGCCGGGCAGGCCTTCGCCGCGCACCAGTTCCGCATGTTTGAGCGTGCGCGTCAGGTAGAGGTCATAGGCGGCGCGCGCCGGGGCGGCGATCTTCACGCCGGGCTTGTCCACATCCTCCACTTTCTGGAACGGCGAGCCGGCCGGGACCAGATAGGTCGCTTCGATCTGCACATAGGGCTTGCAGAAATCGATGACTTCGGCGCGCTTCGGCTCGATCGCGATCAGGCAGATATCCCAGGTGTCGAGCGCGTCGCCGACTTCGCCGGGTGTGGGAAAACAGTTGAACTTGATCCCGGTGCCAAGCGCGTCCGCGATGCGGCCGGCCATGTCCGCCGCCACGCCGATCGGGTCGCCGTTCGGTTTCCGGTCCGTCACCAGAAGCATGTTGCCCAGATTGATCCCGACCCGCAGCGTGGTCGGATCGTCCAGTTCCGCGATGGCTTCCTGCGACATGCCTTCTCCCCTCCTGTGTTTTCTTGTCCGGGGGTAGACTAAGCGTGCTTCAGCAGTCCCCGCAAGCGGTCGGCAAAGCTTTCGAAGGGCGGCGTCTTGAGGCCGGGGACCTTCGCGGCTTCGTCGGCCCGGCGCAGGGCGATGGCGGCTTCCAGATACGGCGACTCTTCGAAGGCTTTCACCTCATCCTCGTCCATCACGCCGCCCTGCAGTTTCAAACTGAGGACGGAGGCTTCGGAGAGCAGATCGAAATAGCCGGGTTCCACCGCGCAGAGATAGCGTTTCGCGTCGACATGCATGCGCACGGGTTCGGCAACCGCCGGGCCGAAATGCTCTTCCAGGAAATCCGCGCCGACCTGTTCGTGGATGGCGTCGATGCCCTGTTCGGCATGATAGACGTCTTCTTCGTGCAGCAGATGGCCGACATCATGCAGCAGAGCGGCGCAGACGAGCGCGTCGTCGCAATTCTGTTGGTCCACATGGACGGCCGATTGCAGGGCGTGTTCGGTCTGGCTGACGCCTTCGCCGTAATGCACGCCGCCGCGTTCCGCGAAGATCGCGATAAGCCGGTCGACGATATCACCTTGAACGGTCGCGGTTTGGTTTTGCATGGTGACAAATTCCGAATTTGTGGATTTACGCTTTTGTGCCAACAGGTTAGCGGCGAATTGTTACAACTATGAGCATCCCGTGTCAGGGTTGCCAAGGCGCAATCGGCCGAAAACGGCATCTTTGTCCGCATAGCAGCCCTGCAGCCACCGGCGGCCCGGGGTGAAAGTCTTCCGCCCGTGCAGGACGCGCATATTGTCGAAGATCACGCAATCGCCGGGCTCCAGCCGCAAGGTGGCCTCGACCTCCGGATGGCGGAGGAAGGACGAGAACTTCCGGTAGGCGCTGTAGAAACCGGGCAGGTCGGGCGCCGGGATGTCGGCCGGCGCGATCGAGCGGTTGTTGTAGCGGATGGTCACCACGCGGTCCCGGTCATCGGTCGTGATCAGCGGGGCGCGGGCCTGCAGGTCGACGCTGGCGTCGCGGAACCGGAACGGCAGCCAGGTCGTGGCGAGAATGCGGAAGGCCTCCGGGTCTTCGCGGCGCAGCCGCTCGGCGGCCTGGAACCCGTCGACGAACAGCGAGCCGCCGCCTTCCGTGTCGTTCTCCAGGCAATGCAGCAATTGCAGGCCGGGGACCGGGTCGCGGTAGGGATTGTCCGTATGCACCATCAAACCGGCCGAGGTGAAGGCCATGTTGGTCGGGTTCTCGACCGAGATCACGTCGAAGAGCGCGCCGTAATTCGTCACCCGCACGAAACCGAACGTCTCGGCGATGGCGCAGACGGTTGCCGGTTCCACCGGCGATCCTTTCACCAAGGCGATCCCGTCGCGCGCCAGCGCCGCCAGCCAGTCCCGCTCGACAGCGGGGTCGGCGGTGATGTCTGCATAGTCGAAGGCCGATACCATGAACCCGTCCCGCCAGAGGCGCGCGGCATAGGGGTCGGGCGCGGGCTCGGCGAAACGGCGCAGCCAGTCCGGCGCATAGCGGCAGGCGTGCCCGTCCGGCGCGAAGGTGACGGCAAGCGATCCGTCTTCCGCCACGTCGGCGGTTCGGAATGCCGGGTCCGCCGGCAGGTCGGAAATGTCGATCAGCCGCTGCCCGTTGCCCGGATGGACCGTTTCGGGGTCCTGGGCATTGTCGCGCAGCCAAGGGGCGTAGAGCGGTTGGGTCAGGCCGTCTGACCAGATCAGGGTCGCCCAGGCGCCCGCAGCTTCAACAGTGGATATACGGTTCATATTAGCGCTCGATCAGATCGGAGGAATCGCCGGTAGGCCTTGAATAGCTTGGGTTTGAGGGGGCTGGCTACCGTATTCTCGTATCCCTATTGTGTGATTTATTTGACACACCATATATGTCTCGGACGCCTGATAGGGTCCAAAAAAGGTAGTGTTGCCGTTACGATAACATCGACTCCCCCAAGCGTTTGCTGGCACTGGCCGGGGACGCCAAAAGCGAGGTTGAATCATGGAATTCGAGAAATTCACGGACAGGGCCCGCGGCTTTGTTCAGTCCGCCCAGACCCTGGCGCTCACCAGCAGCCATCAAAGGCTCACCCCCGAACATCTGCTCAAAGTCCTCCTCGACGACAAGGAAGGCTTGGCGGCCAGCCTGATCCAGGCGGCCGGCGGCAACCCGCAGGCGGTCCATACCGCGGCGTTGGCGGCCCTGGCCAAGATGCCGAAGGTCGAAGGGTCGGGTGCGGGCAGCCTGCATCTGGACGGATCCCTCGCGAAGGTTTTCGACGCGGCGCAGAAGCTGGCCGAAAAGAACGGCGACAGCTTCGTGACCGCGGAAATCATGCTGCTGGCGCTGGCCATGGCGGAAGGCACGCCGGCCGCGAAGGCGTTCAAGGACGGCAATGTCGCGCCGCAGGCGCTGAACGCCGCGATCAAGGAATTGCGCAAGGGCCGCACGGCCGATTCCGCCGGCGCTGAATCCAGTTATGACGCGTTGAAGAAATACGCCCGCGATCTGACCGAAGCGGCGCGGGCCGGGAAACTCGACCCCGTTATCGGGCGTGACGAGGAAATCCGCCGGACCATTCAGGTCCTGTCGCGCCGTACCAAGAACAACCCGGTCCTGATCGGGGAACCGGGCGTCGGCAAGACCGCGATCATCGAAGGCCTGGCCTTGCGGATCGTCAACGGCGACGTGCCGGAATCGCTCAAGGACAAGCGGCTGATGTCGCTCGACCTCGGCGCCATGGTGGCGGGTTCCAAGTTCCGCGGCGAGTTCGAGGAACGCCTGAAGGCGGTCCTGGAGGAAATCGGTTCCGCGGCCGGTGAAGTCGTCCTCTTCATCGACGAATTGCACACGCTGGTCGGCGCCGGTGCGGCCGAAGGGTCGATGGATGCGTCCAACATGCTGAAGCCAGCCCTTGCGCGCGGCGAGTTGCATTGCGTCGGCGCGACGACCCTCAACGAATACCGCAAGCATATCGAAAAGGATGCCGCCCTGGCGCGGCGGTTCCAGCCGGTCATGGTTTCCGAACCGACCGTCGCGGATACGATTTCCATCCTGCGCGGGTTGAAGGAAAAGTACGAGCTGCACCATGGCGTGCGCATCACCGATGCGGCAATCGTCGCGGCGGCGACGCTGTCGAACCGCTACATCACCGACCGTTTCCTTCCCGACAAAGCCATCGACCTGGTCGACGAGGCGGCGAGCCGCCTGCGCATGGAGGTCGACTCGAAGCCGGAGGAAATCGACGAGCTGGATCGCCGGATCGTTCAGCTGAAGATCGAGCGAGAGGCGCTGAAAAAGGAATCCGACCGCGGCTCCAAGGACCGGCTGGAGAAGCTGGAAGTGGAGTTGAGCGGTTTGGAAGAGGAATCCGCCATCCTGACCGCGCGTTGGGAAGCGGAAAAGAACAAGCTGCACAGCGCCCAGGACATCAAGGAAAAGCTGGACAACGCACGCGCCGAATTGGGGCGCGCCCAGCGCGAGGGGAAATACGAACGCGCTGGGGAACTGGCCTATGGCGTGATCCCCGATCTGGAAAAGGCGCTGGCCCAGTCCGAGGAAGCCAGCGGCGAGCAGATGCTGAACGAGGAAGTCCGGGAACAGGATGTCGCCGGCGTCGTGTCGCGCTGGACCGGCATTCCCGTCGACAAGATGCTGGAAGGCGAACGCGAGAAGCTGCTGCAGATGGAAAGCCAGATCGCGGCCCGCGTCATCGGGCAGGACGAAGCGGTCGCCGCCATCGCGAATGCGGTGCGCAGGTCGCGCGCCGGCCTGCAGGACCCGAACCGGCCGATCGGCTCGTTCCTGTTCCTCGGCCCCACGGGCGTGGGGAAGACGGAACTGACCAAGGCGCTCGCCGAATTCCTGTTCGACGACGATCAGGCCATGGTCCGGATCGACATGTCCGAATATATGGAAAAGCACTCGGTTTCCCGCCTCATCGGGGCGCCCCCGGGCTATGTCGGCTATGACGAAGGCGGCGCCTTGACCGAAGCCGTCCGCCGCCGGCCGTATCAGGTGGTTCTGTTCGACGAGATCGAGAAGGCCCATCCGGATGTCTTCAACGTCCTGCTGCAGGTGTTGGACGACGGCCGCCTGACCGACGGTCAGGGCCGCACGGTCGACTTCAAGAACGTGCTGATCGTCATGACCTCCAACCTCGGGTCGGAATTCCTGGCGAACCAGCCGGACGGCGAGGATGTCGACGCGGTCCGCCCGATGGTGATGGATGTGGTCCGCTCCGCGTTCCGGCCGGAATTCCTGAACCGCTTGGATGAAATCCTGCTGTTCCGCCGCCTCAGCCGCGAACACATGACCGGGATCGTCGATATCCAGCTGGGTCATCTGGCCAAGCTGCTGGAAGACCGGAACATCAAGCTGGACGTGGACGAGGCCGCGAAGGTCTGGCTGGCCGACAAGGGCTACGACCCGGTCTATGGCGCACGGCCCCTGAAGCGGGTGATCCAGCGGGCGCTGCAGAACCCGTTGGCGAACATGATCCTGGAAGGAACCGTCTCGGACGGCGAAACAGCCAATGTCTCGGTCTCCGGCGAAGGGCTTTCCATCAACGGGGAAGCCTTGGAGGCCGCGGCCTAAGGCCCGTATCAAAAAGTAAAATGGGTGGGGCGCTCGCGCGGTGGCGGGCGCCCTTTTCATTTTTGACCGGGTCCATCCTGCCTCTGTCCCCACCGTATCCCAGGGGCCCGTCGGCAGGCCGGGCAATAGCCCTTGCATGCCCCGCCCGGTGGGTGCAAATCTCCGGCAGGTCTGTGAAAATAGGCTGATTTCCGCAATGTATATCAGGATTCGGCCGCGGCATGGATCAGCTCGATCTTACCTATATGATTATCTTCCTGCTCGGCGCGGGGACCGGCGGATTCGTGACCGGGCTGGCGGGATTCGGCACGGCCCTGATCGTCTCCGCCTTCTGGCTGCATTTCCTCGACCCGGTCGTGGTCGCGCCCCTGGCGGCGGCCTGTTCCGTCGTCGGCCAGGTCTCGGCCTTGCGCGGCACCTGGCGTCATATTCAGTGGAAGGCGGTGGTTCCCTTCCTGGCCGGCGCCTTCATCGGCCTGCCGATCGGCGTGTGGTCGCTGGACTATATCGAGCCGGATCACGTGAAAGTCGCGGTCGGCGTCTTCCTGGTCGGATATTCGCTCTACTCGCTCTATTTCCTGTTCCGGGGGACGATTGCCTCCATCACGGTGAACAACCGCTTCGCGGATGGATGCATCGGCATCATCGGCGGAATGATGGGGGGCGTCGCGGGCCTGTCGGGACCGGCGCCCTTGATCTGGTGTCAGCTGCGGGGCCTCGCCAAGCAGGTCCAGCGAGGGCTTTACCAGCCCTATAACGCGATCATCCTGGCCACGGCCTTCGCGGTCCATGCGCTTTACGGGCGTGTCGACGGGGATGTCGGCGTCGCCTTCCTGATCAGTATTCCGGCGACGGTCATAGGTTCTTGGATCGGAACGATGCTTTACCACCGTTTGGATGATCGGGTATTCAACGTGATCGTTCAGTGCTTGTTGTTGCTCTCCGGGGTCACGCTTCTCGGCCGGTCCCTCTTCTCGGTTCTCTAAGCCTTACAGAACGGAACGCGTTCCTTGGAACTCTGGATCCCGATCACGGTGGCGGCCGCTTTCCTGCAGAATCTGCGGATGGTGTTCCAGAAACAGCTGAAGTCGTCCCTGACGACCGGCGGTGCAACCTTTTCTCGTTTCGTCTTCGCGCTCCCGTTCGCCATAGTTTATGCCGCGGTCCTGCAGTACATACAGGAAGGCGCGCCGCCGGAACCCAGTGCGCTGTTCGCCCTGTACTGCGCCTTGGGCGGTGTTTCGCAGATCATGGCGACGGGGTTGCTGGTGGCCGTCTTCTCGCACCGGAATTTCGCGGTCAGCACCGCCTATTCCAAGACCGAAACCGTACAGACCGTCTTCTTCGGCCTTATCCTGCTGGGGGAAACGGTCGGCGGTCAGGCCCTGGCCGGCATCTTGATCAGCCTGTTCGGGGTGTTGGCCATTTCCTTCGCGCAAACCGGCTGGAACCGCACGATCCTGCGCGATCTTGTGGGCAAACCCGCGATGTTCGGGATTGCGTCGGGGACCTGCCTGGCCCTCTCGGTAGTGTTCTACCGGGCGGGGTCCCTGTCGCTCGGTGGGGACGGGTTTCTGGCCCAGGCTTCGTTGACGCTGGCGGTGGCACTTGTCATCCAATGCGTGGTCATGGCCGTCTGGCTGAAGATCAAGGAACCAGGTCAGGCAATGGCCACGATCCGGGCGTGGCGGGTGGCCCTGCCGGCGGGTGTCAGCGGTTTTGCGGCGTCGGCCTGCTGGTTCGCCGCGATGACGATCCAGAACGCGGCCTATGTCCGGGCCCTGGGGCAGGTGGAACTGGTTTTCACCTTTGCGGCCAGCTGGTTCTTCTTCAAGGAACGGTCCAAACCGGCCGAGGTGGTCGGCGTATTGCTGATCTGCGGTGGGATCGTCGTGCTGGTCCTGCGCTAGCGGCGGAGCGTGCGGGCCAATGCATCCATGCCGATCACGGCGAGGCCCGCCAGCACGCCCCAGAAGGCAGACCCGATTCCGAACAGGGACAGGCCGGAGGCGGTGACGCACAGCGTCGCCATCGCGGCGACGCGGCCGGCTTCATCCTTCAGCGCTGTCGTGGCCGCGCCGACCAGCGGGCTCAACAGCGCAAGGCCGGCGACGGTCGCGATGAACGCCGTCGGCAGGGCGGCGAACAAGGCGACCAGCGATGCGCCGAACAAGGACAGGACCAGATAGAAGAAGCCGTAGAACGGCCCCGCCATCCAGCGCTTCGACGCATCCGGGTGGGTGTCCGGCCCGGTGCAGATCGCCGCGGTGATGGCCGCCATGTTCGTGGTCAGCGCGCCGAAGAAGGCGCTGCCGAGCGCGGTCAGACCGGTCACCGTCAGGGCCGACGCGGTGGGCGGTGAATATCCCGACCCGCGCAGCACCGCGAAACCGGGCAGGTTCTGGGACGCCATGGTGACCAGATAAAGCGGCACGGCCAGCCCGATCAGCGCGGCCGTGTCGAAGATGGGCATGACGAATTCATAGGTGGTGAGGCCGATATCCCTCGGCAGCGGTCCGGCCATGTCGAGTGCGAAGACCAATCCCGTCCCCGCGACCAGAACGCCGATCACCGCCCAGGGCGGGCTGAAGCTGCGCAAGACCAGGAACAAGGCGAACAGGGGAAGCACCAGAAACGGCGCCAGCGCCGCCTGGTCGAAGACGGCGATCACGAACTTGATCAGCACGCCTGCCAGCATGCCGGCGGCGATGGAGGGCGGGATGCGCTCGACCAGCCGGGTGAGGGGTTTCAGGAAAGCCGTCAACAGGATCGCCGCCGCGACGGCGATATAGGCGCCGACCCCTTCGGCGAAACTGATCGACCCGTCCGTCGCGGCGATCAGGGCCGCGCCCGGCGTCGACCACGCCGTGACCATCGGAATCCGGTGACGGATGCTGAGATAGGTGGCGGAGATGGCCAGCGCGAGGCAGATGGCCGATACGCTGGAGGATATCTGCGCCGTCGTCGCGCCCAGCGCCTGGGCGGCGGCGACGATAATGGCCAGCGTGCTGCCGAACCCGACGACGACCGCCACCAGGGCGTTGATGATGACGGACGCGCGCATGCGGCGTCAGGGCAGCAGACGGTGGATCGTTTCGATGAAGGCCTTGGGCTGCTCCGCGTGCACCCAGTGCCCGGCATCGGCGATGACGTCGATCGCCGCGCCGGGGAACAGCCGTTCGATTTCCGCCTGATGATGCGGCTGTATGTAGTCCGACCGCCCGCCGGCGATGAAATGCGTCTGTCCGGTATAGGCGGAGAGATCGTCGTAATCCGGAAATTCCAGGATGGCGTCGAAGTTCTCCGCCAGGGCCTTCAGGTTCAACTGCCACTGCAAGCCGTCTTCGCCCGCGGTGACGTTCTGGGCCAGGAAGGCGCGGATCGCCGGTTCGGGAATGGTTTTGGCCAAAGCGGCCTCGACTTCCGAGCGGCGGGAAAGGTCGCTCAGATCCATATCCGCCATGGTGTGCACGAAATCGATCAGCGTTCCGCCGGACGGGGCGGGCGCGATATCGACAACGACGAGCCGCTCGACGAGATCCGGTTCCGAAAGCGCGAGCGCCATCGCGGCCTTGCCGCCCATGCTGTGGCCGATGACGGTCGCGCGCCCGTCCGCGTGGCGGCGGATCAGATGGGCCAGGTCTTCGGCCATATGCGGATAGGTATGGTCCTCGGTCCAAGGGGATTCGCCGTGATTGCGCTGGTCGACCGCGATGATGCGATGCGTCCTGCCCAACTGCTTCGCGATCGAGGACCAGTTCCGTTTCGACCCGAACAAGCCGTGCACGATCACCACCGGGGATCCGGTTCCGTATTCGGTGAATGACAAGTCTACTGGCATAAGGTCCCTCTAAGCGTCGCTCCGGAATCTCGGTTCCAACATTGAACTCCGGAATATTGATGTCCGGAATATTGGTATGGGTCGCAGGGCTCGCCAACCTATAACGGGCCGGAGTTCGAATTTCGACCCCCGTCGGCGGCCCGTTTGGGCAAAATGCGGATTTCCGGGCGGTTTGCTGCAGGCACGGAAAGACAGATATTCCGGCCCGGTCGGCCCGCGCTCCGCTTGTCAAAGAGCATGCACCCTATACTTTCACCGGCAAGCGCATTGCGTCGCTGACCGATAATCAGAGCCATTCGAGCATTTGGGAAATCGAGCATGCATATTTCCGCCTTTTTCGATTCCGGCAACATCGACGTCGTCAACGCGGACGACCCCGCCGACATCCGCCTGCGCATCCGCAAGGACGCCGGTCCGGACGGGTTCTTTCAGTGGTTTCATTTCCGGGTCACCGGCGAAGCCGGCGACCGCCGCCGGATGGTGATCGAGAATGCGGGCGAGGCGAGCTATCCGAAAGGCTGGGAAAACTACCGCGCCTGCGCCAGCTACGACCGGGAAACCTGGTTCCGGGTCGATACGGAATTCAAGGACGGTACGCTGATCATCGATCATGTGCCGGCCTGCGACAGCACCTATTACGCCTATTTCGCCCCCTATGGCCGCGACCGGCACCACGATCTCATCGCGCGGTGCCAAGCCGATCCGCGCGTGCGGGTGGAGGTTCTGGGCGAGACGGTGGACGGCGACGCCTTGGATCTGGTCACCATCGGCGGCGCGGACTCTTCGAAGCTGAAGGTTTGGGCGATCGCGCGCCAGCATCCGGGTGAGACCCAGGCGGAATATTGGATGGAGGGTTTCCTGGCCAGGGTCCTGGACCCGGACGACCCGGTTGCGAAGGCGGTTCTCGCCAAGGCGGCCCTGTATGTGGTGCCGAACATGAACCCGGACGGCAGCCGCCGGGGACATCTGCGCACAAATGCCGCGGGAATGAACCTGAACCGGGTTTGGGCGGACCCCAGCCCGGAGACCAGCCCCGAAGTCTATCACGTGGATGCGAAGATGCGCGCGGTCGGCGTCGATTTCTCCATCGACGTTCATGGCGACGAAGGCCTGCCCTATAATTTCATCGCCGGCGCCGACGCCATCCCGGGGGTGGAGCAACGGCAGATCGATCTGCGCGAAGCGTTCGAGGCGGCTCTGCGCCAGGCCAATCCGGATTTCCAGTCGGAACACGGCTATCCCAAGGCGGCGCCCGGCACGGGGAACTTGGCCATGGCCTCGGCCCATATCGCGTCGACCCATAAATGCCTTTCCATGACCCTGGAGATGCCGTTCAAGGACAATGCGAACGCGCCGGACGCCCAATTCGGCTGGTCGCCCGGCCGCTGCCGCAAGCTCGGCGCGTCCTGCCTGGATGCGATCTATGCGGTGCTGGACGATTTGCGTTGATCGGCGTTCACCGATCCATCGACCTCAGGATATTTCACGCCAGATGCTGACCTTCGCCGCCACGGTTTTTCTGATGATCATTACGCCGGGGCCGGGGGTGCTCACGACCGCCGGGGTGGGGTCGGTTTTCGGTTTCCGGCCGGGACTGATCTTCTTGACGGGTTTGTTCGCCGGCACGAATCTGGTCGCCCTTGCGGTGGTTTCCGGCCTGGCGGCGGTCATTCTGGCGGACGATACCATCCGCACGGTGCTGATTTTCGCCTCGGCCGGTTATCTGCTCTATCTGGCGCTTCGGATCGCGCTGTCCGGGTCGAAGATATCCTTCATCGAGAAACAGGCCGCCCCCGGTTTCCTGGGCGGGTTGATGCTGCAATTGATCAACCCGAAAGCCTATGTCGTGAATTCCGCCCTGTTTTTCGGCTTTCCCTTCTATCCGGATAGCCTTTTGGTGGAGACGTCCCTGAAATTCCTGCTGATCAATATCGTCTGGATTCCGGTCCATCTGACCTGGCTGACGATGGGGCTCACCCTGCACCGGCTGAATCTGAGCCCGCGCGCGATGACGGTGATCAATTCGGGCATGGCGGTCGCGATGCTGGCCGTGGTCGCGCTGACGACATGGTCCGCCTTGGATACGATGCAGAGCTGACCTTTGCAGAGCTGACCTTTATTGCTTCCGGACGGCTGTTCGTCGCTGCGGAGATCGGTTAGCTTCACGTCATGTCGACCGACCAGATCGCCATCTCTTCCCTGCTGATCATCCTGCTCGGGCTCTTCGTTTGGGGCCGGATACGGTACGATATCGTTGCCGCCGGCGGGCTTGTCGTCGCCGTAGTGCTGGGTCTCGTCCCGGCGGAACAGGCTTTCTATGGGTTCGGACATCCGGCGGTGATCACCGTCGCGGGCGTCTTGATCATGAGCAGGGCGCTGTCGCTTTCCGGCGCGGTCGACGGCATCGCCCGTTGGATCCGCAGCGCGTCGGGCACAGAGACAGGTCAGATCGGCGTGCTCTCCGTCGTCGCGGCCGGGATGTCTGGCTTCATGAACAATGTCGGCGCGCTCGCCCTGCTTCTGCCGGCCGCGATCGAGTCCTGCAAGAGGGCGGGCCGCCCGGTGCGCCTCGTCCTTATGCCGCTCGCCTTCGCGTCGATCCTGGGCGGCATGGTGACCCTGATCGGGACGCCGCCCAACATTCTGATCGCCACGTATCGGCAGGATGCGATCGGGCAGGGCTTCGACATGTTCGACTTCGCCTGGGTCGGCCTTCCGGTCGCCTTGCTCGGCGTCGCCTTCATCGCACTTGTCGGCTGGCGGTTGATCCCGTCGGCGACGGACAAGTCCGAGGGGGCGGGAGAGGCTTTCGACCTCGACGCCTATCTGTCCGAACTGGCCGTGCCGAAATCGTCGGCCGCCCACGGCAAGACGCTTTCCGAGATTGAGGAACTGACCGAGGACCTGGACGTCGCCATTGTCGGTCTCGTCCGCCGCAAGCGGCATTACCCGCGGCCGCCGCAGCATGAACCGCTGCAGGGCACGGACCGCTTGCTGGTGGAAGCGGGGCCGGAAGACCTCGACCGTTTCGTCGACCGCCTCGGCCTGCGGGTCGCGGGATCGCGGCCGGACAAGGAATCCCTGGCAAAGGGCGAACATGCGGTGCTGACCGAGGCGGTGGTGACGCCCGGATCCCGCATCGCCGGCCGGACGGTCGGCGCCCTGCGGCTGAAGGGCCGGTATAACCTGACCCTGCTCGGGATCAGCCGCCAGGGGCATACGCGCGGCGGCCGTCTGAGTTCGTTCCTGGTCCGGCCGGGCGATGTGCTGCTGGTCCAGGGGCTGGAAAACGACGTGCCCGACGCGCTCAACCGCCTCGGCTGCCTGCCGCTGGCCAGCCGCGACATCTCGCACGGCCTGCGCGGGCGCGGCATGGCGGCGGCCGGAATTTTCGCTGCCGCCGTCGGTCTGGCGGCGCTCGGGCTTCTGCCCATCGCCGTCTGCTTCGTGGCGGCCGTCATCGCCGTGGTTGTGCTCGGCATCCTTCCGGTCCGGGATCTCTACGCCAATGTGGACATGCCGGTCATCGTGCTGCTGGCGGCGCTGCTGCCGGTCGGGCAGGCGCTGGAAACGACGGGGATGACCGGGCTGATCGCCGGCGGGATCACGGATGTGACGCAGGGCGCGCCGGCCTTCGTCGTGGTGACGATCCTCCTCCTGGCCGCGATGTTCATGTCGGACCTGTTGAACAATGCCGCGACGGTCGTGGTGATGGCACCGATCGCGGTCCAGGTCGCCCGCAGCCTGGACGCGTCGCCGGACCCGTTCCTGATGGCGGTGGCGGTCGGCGCATCCTGCGCCTTCCTGACGCCGATCGGGCATCAGAACAATGCGCTGGTCATGGGGCCGGGCGGGTACAAGTTCGGCGACTACTGGCGCCTCGGCCTGCCGCTGGAGGTTCTGATCGCGGTGGTTTCGGTGCCGCTGATCATGCTCGCCTGGCCGCCGTAGGACCGGCCGTGGCGACGCTTTCCCTGATCCGGGGTTATGACCCGATATTCCGGAAAAAGGCCGCGCCCGTGCCGGCGGTGGACGACACCGTGCGCGCCACGGTCGCCCAGATGTTCGACATCCTCTATGCGGCGGGCGGCGTGGGGCTCGGCGCGAACATGGTGGGCCTGCTGCAAAGGATCGCCGTCATCGACCTGCAGCCCGCCGGGCGCCGGGAGCCGCTCGCCCTGATCAACCCGGAGATCACCTGGCGGTCGGAGGCGCTGCAGACGCATTCGGAGGCGTCCTTGTGCTTCCCCGGCGTGTCGGCGGAGGTGACGCGGCCGGCCGCGATCCGCCTGACCTATCTGGATGAGCAAGGCGCGCCCCGCGAGAGGGAGGCGGAAGGCTGGCTCGCCCAGGTCATCCAGCACGAGGTGGACTATCTGGACGGCGTGCTGTTCCCCGACCGCCTGTCGCGCGTGAAGCGCGACATGGCGATGCGGAAGATCAGGAAAATCCGGTAAGAGGGGTTACTGGTTGCCGGCGGCGGTCGCGACGTCGCTGGAGGCGTTTTCCAGCTTCGCGTATTGCGAATCCAATTCCGCGCGGCGCTTGTTGAAGGCCACCAGTTCTTTCCCCGTCAAGGTCTTGCCGGTCGGCAGTTTAACGCTCAGCGGGTTGGTCTGCTTGTTGTTCTGCAGGACTTCATAATGCAGGTGCGGGCCCGTGGACCGGCCGGTCGAACCGACCAGACCGATGACTTGGCCTTGGCGGACGCGGCTGCCGTTCTTCACCTTGATGCGGGAAAGATGGGCATAGGCGGTCTTGTAGGTGCCGTTGTGCCGGATGCGGATATAGTTGCCGTAGCCGCCATTGCGGCCCGCGACTTCCACGGTGCCGTCGCCCGCGGCGTAGATCGGCGTACCGGAGGGCGCGCCGAAATCGACGCCGCGATGCATCTTCGTATAGCCCAGAACCGGATGCCTGCGCTTGCCGAAACCGGAGGTCAGACGGGCGCCGTCGACCGGTGTCCGCAGCAGGGCCTTGCGCACGCTGCGGCCCTTATCGTCGAAATAGTCCCAGAAGCCGTGCTCGTCCTTGAACCGGTAGTAGCGGTGAAGTTTGCCGCGCACCGTCATTTCCGCGACCTGGATCGCGCCGGTATCGACGATCGCGCCGTCGGCCGTGACAAGGTTGTAGAGCAGGGCGAACTGATCGCCTTTCTGCACTTCGCGCTGAAAATCGATGTCGTAACTGAAGACCTGAATCAAATCCGCCAGGACCGATGCGGGAACGCCCGAATCGAGCGCTGCCTCATACAGGCTGGTCTGGATGCGGCCGGACGCGAAGGTCGGTTCCTTCACCGTCTGCTTTTCCATGGCCTCGGCCTCGTAGCCGCCGTCGTCCAGGCGGCTGACCTGGACGTCGCGGATCGGCGTCGCGGGCAGGCGCAAAGACACGAGCTGCATCGCTTCGACGCCGGCGGCGACATCGGACGTCCCGGATTCGTCGCCGGCCGTCTCCGGCAGCAGCGTGACATACAGTTCATGGCCGGGACGCAGCTTCTTGGGGCTGAAGACTTTCGACAGCGCCGTAATGGCGTTATGCGCGACACGGCGGTCGATGCCCGCGTCGGTCAGCATGCCCATCAAGGTATCGCCCTTGCCGACGGAAAGGACACGGGTCACTTCCTTCGGCGGCTCAAAGACAGGGGCCGGGTTCGCCAACACGACTTCGTCGCCGGGGAGGGGGTCGGTCGAGCCGACGGCCGCGGTCTGGATGTCGCCGTCGGCGGAGTCCGCTGCGGCAGAGGATTGCTCTTCCGATTGCGGCGCTCCCGATTGCAGGGTCGGCGCATCGGCGAGCAGGTCCTCCGAGTTCGGGTCGAGGGGCGCGTCCGCGCCGGCGGTGCCATATTCATCGGAAGGGCCGCGGCTGCCGACGGCGGCGCCGGCGATCAATCCGCCCGCGGCGAACAGACAAACGGCGGCTATGATGCGGGTTCGGCGCATCGCCTTTTCGAATTGCATCGATTTGCGGGGCACTGTTCCCCCGTTCGCCGTCAGGTCCGATTGCCCGTTGGCGGATATATCTGCCGTTTCGTTATACACGTGCCCATCCGTATCGGTGATGCTGAGTTCACTTCGGAACTACATCTGCTTCCGGCCTCTTTCCTAGGTGGTAAACTATTAAGAAAGAATAAATTAGCCGGAAACCAGTATAGTTTGGATTTTTTACTTCATTTGAAAGGAAATTGCGGAAAAGCGCGTGCAAAGTCAAGCATTCTCCACGGTTTTGGGGTTGCCCGCCCCAGCTTTCCGCGCTGCCTATCCGTAGGGAGGGGCGCGGGGTCGACGACCTTCCGCATAGGGTTGGAAGGGGCGGAAAAGCGGGCCGTGAAATTTCTTGCAAAAAAATCGTCACAAAGGGTTTGACACCCCCGAACCCCAGACGTATAAGCCGCCCCTCAGCGCGGGCCGGGGGCCAACAAACCTCGCCGCGCTGATGTGTGAGACGGCAAATTTTGCGGCAACGCGGAAGACCCACTCACCGGTTCTTGGACAAGTGAATATCGATATGGAAGGGATGCCTGGGCGGCGTGTCTTTTGGATCTTGGGTTTCGGCCTGGGGTTTGGATGGTGCGAATAGAGTCGTCTAGGTGTCTTATTGCCAATGCAAG
>Ga0209692_10002458_pt1 | contig 20269 bp, 19 predicted proteins | sample tdDd472_FD_187129 | JGI IMG/M metagenome (GOLD analysis project Ga0209692, IMG submission 187129) | Marine sediment microbial communities from the Atlantic coast under amendment with organic carbon and nitrate - tdDd47.2 (SPAdes)... | ecosystem: Environmental > Aquatic > Marine > Coastal >... | reverse complement strand
GCCAAGCATGAATTCTTTATACTTTGTGTAATATTCCCAGGCATCCTCGTAGTTTGAGCATAATAAAATTTTAGGACGCGCCCGCATTCTTAAAAATTTATGCGTCAGGTTTATCCCCTCGGAAATAAGTCGGCGAGACTGCTTTAATATTTCCGTGTAGATAAGAGGCAGAAATGAAGAATAATATCTAACGTTATCCTCAATTACGATGATGTTTTGCACTCCAACCATTCGGGTATCGTGTTCCACGTTGAGGCGATCTTCAAGATATTTGATTATCGCGATAATAATCCGGAAATCGCCCTGCCAGATAAATATTTTATCAAAAATCTGACTTTCCCTGTTAAGCAAAAGATATTTTAACTCACGATTATCATGCGCGAGAAGAACGATAGGAAGTTGCAATCCTTCTTGTCGGGCAAGTTTGGCGAAGTTGATCGCGTGCATATCTTCGATATGGAGGGTAGTAATTATCAGGTCGAACCTGTTTTCTTCTTTAGCCAGGGCTATTGCATCGTGGCCGTTGGAAACTCTCGTCAACTCGGGTGAGTGACTAAGGTTTAGACCCTGGTATTCAGCACGGATAAGCTCATAGAGCCTGCCATCTTCTTCAAAGAGGTAAAGATCGTAAAGAGATGATACAAGGAGTATATCTCTTATTCGAAGACGCATTAAATTTTGGAAGCCCTGAAAGCGGTTGCCGTAGCCATGTTCAACGAGGTACGGATCGAAATTCGTACCGGAATCTTGTTGCCCAGATCGCATAACGTTCCCGTAAGAGGTGAATGATTGTTCTAATATCTAAAAAAAAGGGAATAAAGCAAATTGAATTTATAAATAAAAGAAAAGACGGCAATTGCCGTCTTTTTCTCGTTAAGACCGATATTTGTTATACAACACCTTGATCGATCATAGCGTCTGCGACTTTTAAGAACCCGCCGATATTTGCACCGTTTACATAATTACCGGGAGTACCGAAACGATCTGCATTATCAACACAGGTTTTATGAATATTTTTCATAATTAATTGTAGACGATTATCAACTTCCTGACGCGTCCATGGAAGTCTCTGGCTATTCTGTGACATTTCCAAACCAGATACTGCAACACCACCTGCATTGGCTGCTTTTCCGGGACCGTAAAGTATACCGTCTTCGAGGAATAGACGAACACCATCAGGAGTAGTTGGCATATTTGCACCTTCAGATACAACATAAACACCATTAGTGCGTAAGTTTTTTGCATCTTTAAGGTTAATTTCGTTCTGGGTAGCACTTGGGAATGCACAATGAGCCTTGTGATTCCAAAGCGGATTGTATTCCATTGTTGGGTCAACTGGTGTATAAACCGCGTTAGGATATTTTTCTACATATTCCTGCATCCTGCCTCGACGAACATTTTTAAGGTTCATAACAAAGTGCAGTTTTTCTGTGTTAATACCATCGCCATCGTAAATATAGCCACCAGAATCGGAAAGGGTAACAACTTTACCGCCAAGTTCGATTAGTTTTTCAGTGGTATACTGAGCTACGTTACCCGAACCGGAAACAAGGCATGTTTTACCTTCCAGAGTTTCGTTTTTTGTAGCAAGCATTTCAGCAGCAAAATATACAGCACCATATCCTGTTGCTTCCGGACGTATTAACGAGCCGCCCCAGTTCAAACCTTTACCGGTAAGAACACCTGTGAACTCGTTTCTTAATTTTTTATACATACCAAACATGTAGCCTATTTCACGACCACCAACACCGATATCACCTGCCGGTACATCTGTATTAGGACCTATATGGCGATAAAGTTCACTCATGAATGCCTGGCAGAAGCGCATAATTTTAAGATCACTTTTACCTTTAGGGTCAAAATCGGAACCACCTTTACCACCGCCCATCGGGAGGGAAGTAAGTGAGTTTTTAAATACCTGTTCAAAAGCTAAAAATTTCAAAATACCCTGGTTCACAGATGGGTGAAAACGAAGACCGCCTTTGTAAGGACCAATGGCGCTGTTCATTTCAATCCTGAAACCACGGTTAATATTAACTTCTCCCTGTTCGTCAACCCAGGGAACTCGGAAAGTTATAACTCTTTCAGGTTCGATAATTCTTTCTAAAACCTTTGCAGCTCTATACTCCGGGTGTCTTTCATACACTAAAGCTAAAGATTCAGCAACTTCCTGTACCGCCTGATGGAATTCCGGTTCTGCCGGGTTTTTGGCCTTAACTTCGGCCATAAGTTCTTTTACGTAATCTGACATTTGTGTTTCTCCGTTTTTTTTAGGTATAGTTTTTTACAAGGAGTATCTTCAGATATTATTCTCTAATTTTTCCTTAAAATAGTCACTAATAAAAATATTGCCAGCTAACACAGTATCTACTGCCGGTCCAAGTTCTGCAACGAGTGCAGTTTTTCTGATAAACCCCCTCGCTCCAAGCTGGAGTGAACGTTTAACAAATTGCACTTCGTCATAGGTACTCATCATTATCACGGGGATTTGGGGGAACCCCGCGGTAATTTCTTCAAGAAGTTGAATACCGCTTTTGCCGGGTAAATTTATATCGAGTAAGATAAGGTCGAATATTTTTTTGGAAAGTTGGTCTGTGGCTTCAAAAGAATTGGCTGCTTCACCTTCTAATTGAAGTCCCTCCATGTTGGTAAGTAATTGCCGGAGGGAATTCCGGATCATTTTAATATCGTCTACTATTAAAAGTTTTTTCATTTTTTGCCGGAACTAAGTTGATTCTAAAATACTCTTTTTGCACCGACTTGTTAATAGTAATAATTATGCAATTAGCGTGAGAATTATTATGAAAATGCTGTAGTAATTTTTATTACAAATCAGGTTTTTAATAATCCTCAATTCTCACTATTTTTATTTTTTTAATATTATTGTTCGGCAGGTAACTAATTGAAATTTTCTTTACGTAATTTTGTCTTAATTGCTATAGTGACCGTATGTTCCATGCAGGCACAGTCAGGTTACAGTTTTAATCTTTTCCCCGATGGTTTGTTATTTAACCCTTTACAGGGGAATATTAAAGAACCCCGTTTCGGGTTGATATATTTCCCGAATAATGCCAATCTCAAGATTGATATCGGGTACACTTCCGATTTGCTCGAGTTTGTTATTGATGACAGACTAACGCTAAGAGCAGGTATTGACTTTTTTGCATACGGACTTGCAACCAGCTACGAGGGAAACAGGCTGCAAATTGATATGCTTGACGGTTTTTTCGGTGGGAATGTTTCGGGGAAGTATTTACTAAAAAATTCGGTTCTAAAGAGTAGGTTAAGAATTATCCATAATAGCGCGCATCTCGTGGATGGCAGTTTTGTTTTGAGCCAAAATAAGTGGAAAGATGATTATAAACCAATTCCTTATACCAGGGATTTTGGTGAACTAACCGTGATGCATACTTCGCAAATGTCACTATTCAGAAATTCATTCTACGGGAGTATCGCTTATACCAGTCTGGTTAGACCCTCGACGATTAAAAAATGGACATTCAATTTTGGATTTGAATCTGTAATACCAAAAATTGTGAATGATTTTTATGGCAGGGAACTTGCCTTGTTCCTGGTTTATCACAATGATTTAGGGGGTGAGAGCGCGTATACCTCATCTCATACAGTTAAAACCGGGATAAAATTTGGTGAATGGAATAAAAAGGGATTGCTGTTTTATGCCTTTTTTTATAATGGTTTCAACTATTTTAGTGAATTTTATAATCAGAGGATACAAAAATTCGGGATAGGCTTTAATGTCGATTTTTCGTCAGCTATATAATAATCCATATTTTAAGAAGGCCACTTCTTTTTTAAGAGTAATTATCCCGGTTGTAATATTTTATTACCTTTTTACGATTATAAATTTAAATGAGCTGCTTATTTCTTTTGAAACAAGCGATAAACTTTACCTTACTTACGGCATTATTTTAGGTATTATTTCATTTGTCCTTCATTTTATAAAATGGGAAAAAATTGTAAAAGCGCTTTTAAGTGACTATAAATCGGTAACGATTATTAAATCTATACTCGCCGGATATGCCATCGGTCTGGTGACACCATTCAGGGCGGGAGAGTTGCCGGGGCGGAGTTTCGGGCTAAAAGGCAATGATGTCACTTCCATCTCGATGGCTGTAATGTTTGATAAAATATTAAATCTTGCAGCGTTGTTGTTTGCAGGTTCCGTATGTTTTGCGTTGTTTATCTCGGGAATTACAGATTATAATTTTTATTTGCTAATGATTTTACCTCTGGCTAATGCGCTCTCGATTTTTATAATTTTCGCCGTGGTACGTGGTGAAAAATTTGGAAAATATAAGTTTATCCAATTTCTTAGTAAAATTGAGTATCTGGCAAAAGTAAAGAAGGCTTTTCAGAAAACCAGGCAAATGAACAGAAAATTTTTTATTTCTCAGTTTTTATATTCGTTTGCAATATTTTTGAGTTACTCGTTGGAGTTTGTATTATTTGTATTGGCATTCGAAGGAAGCGGAAACTTTTGGGCAATTTACTCCGCTATAGGAGCGGTGTATTTTGTAAAAGCGTATATTGGGTTTCTTTCATTTGCTGATATTGGTATCAGGGAGAGCAGTGCTGTTTACTTTTTGGGTTTGATCGGAGTTTCTGCTGCAGCTGCACTAAATGGAGCGTTGTTAATATTTTTTTTCAATTTATTGGTCCCTGCTGCTCTCGGCGCCCTCGTGTTAATTAAAAAGGCTTAGTCATGCATCCAGCTTTTTATATTCCATTACTGGTTTATATAGTATTTATATTATTTATTTGGCGGGGTTTACGTTTAAAAGATAAACTCTCTAAAAGTAAAAAGACTCCGTTCATTTCTGTAATTATAGCTTGCAGGAATGAAGAGCAGAATCTTCCCAATCTTTACAAGTCTTTAAGAGATATTAAATATCCAAAAAGTAAATTTGAAATAATTTTTATTGATGATAACTCAACTGATGGTACCCCGGTTCTGCTCGACGAATATTCCGATGGTAAAAATACTTTTGCTTTCAAAGCCGATGGTAAAAATGGAGAACGTGCATTTAAGAAAAATGCAATTGAGACCGGAATCTCTCGTGCAAGAGGGGAGATAATAGTTACTACCGATGCTGATTGTATTGTTCCGGAAAAATGGTTAACGCAAATCGCTGAAAACTTTGACGATACTACCGGATTCGTTGCAGGTCCTGTTAAAATAACTTACGGCAAAAGTATATTCAGCAGGTTGCAGTCGCTGGAATTTGCCGGACTGATGCTTTCAGCTGCAGGTTTGATAAAGGCGGGATATCCTGTTACATGCAGCGGTGCGAATATCGCTTACCGGAAAAAGGCATTTTTGGATGTGAACGGTTTCGATGGGGTTGATAATCTATCTTCAGGGGATGATGAACTGTTAATGCAAAAAATTCATGCATCGGGAAAATACGGGATAAAATATTTGTGGCAGCCTGAGGCAGTGGTTTTAACAACTGCCACAAACAAGATGCAGCAATTTTTTCAACAAAGGAAAAGATGGGCGAGCAAAAGCCTTTTTTACAAAAAACCACTTTTAATACTGATTTTAATATTTGTTTACCTCTTTTTCTTATCCATTCCATTATCGCTGGTGATGGCATATTTTAATCCGTTATATTTTGAGTATTTTGTAACAGCTGCTGGGAGTAAAATACTCGTGGATTTTCTCGTGATGCAAGCAGGGAAAAACTTTTTCTATGACGGCGGTTTGTTGAGGTATTTTGGATTGGCTGAATTTTTACACACACCATATATAATTTTTTCTGCATTTGCCGGATTGTTTGGTAACTTCACGTGGAAAGAAAGAAAGCTGGAACGGTAATATGAAATTATTATACAATCCATCAGTACCCGGAAAAGTTCTATTCCCGGAATTTATCTGGCAATGCAGAAACAACAAGGTATTGTTAACTTTTGATGATGGGCCAAATCCCGGGAGTACGGAGATTATTCTAAAGGTATTGGAAGAACTGGGGATTAAAGCACTCTTTTTTATGGTGGGGAATAATATCAGGCGGTATCCTGCGTTAGCAAATGACATGTTAAATGCCGGGCATGATCTGGGAAATCATACTTTCAATCATAAAAATGCTGCTTTTGTTTCTAAAAAGGTATTTGATAACGAAATATTAATGTTTAATAAAGTAACAAATGAAGTGCTAAACAGACAAACAAGTTATTTCAGACCACCCAGAGGAAGATTTGATTTAGGATTGCAAAAGCGATTAAAGAATTACGGGCTTAAAAACGTGATGTGGTCACTTCTCTCTTTTGATTATAAAAATGATATAAATATTGTTAAATTTGCACTTGATAATTTTTTACTCGACAATTCACTGGTTGTTTTTCACGATAGCGATAAGAGTAAAAATATAATTGAGGATTCTATTAAATATTTAGCCGATAAAGTAATTGATCGTGGATTTGAATTTGGGGCACCGCTGGAATGTTTGAACTAGTTTTCGGAATATTTTTTGTTGCATACTTCCTGCAGATAATTATTTTTTTGTATGGTATATTAAAACGTTATCCCAAGCTGGATGAACAAAAATTGCCAACTGTTTCGGTTCTCGTTGCAGCAAGAAACGAGGAAAAAAATATTCTGAAATGTATTTCAAGTTTAAATGAGCTCGAGTACGCCGAAGGCAGGATAGAGATTGTTATTATTGATGATCACTCAACAGATTCCACGTTCAGGATTGTTTCGGATTATATAATTGATAAGCCTAAATTCAGACTACTGCAGCCCGAAGAGAAAATTGGTGCCCTGAAAGGGAAAGCCAATGCTCTTGCCAACGCTTTAAGAACTGTCTCCAGCGAGATTGTTCTCACCACTGATGCTGACTGTGTTGTTAGCAAGACATGGGCAAAAACACTCGCTTCATATTTTCAGCCTGATGTAACAATGGTTTGCGGTTATACTGATCAGACCAAACGTACCATATTCGAGGGGATGCAAGCAGCCGATTTTATATACCTGTTAGGTGTTGCCGCCGGAACAATGAATTTAGGAATACCATTGAGTTGTATTGGTAACAACATGGCGTACCGGAAATCTGTATATGATGAGGTTGGCGGTTATGAAAATATCAAGTTTTCTGTTACAGAGGATTTTCAACTTCTACACGCCATGAACAAGCTCAAGAAGTACAAAATTATTTACCCTCTGGATAAAGGCGGCTATGTTCTTTCAGAACCTTGCCCTGATATGAAAGTGTTGTACTGGCAGAAAAAAAGATGGGGAGTTGGCGGACTTAACAGCCAGTTCCGCGGCTATTTAATCATGTCGGTGGGTTTTTTCTTCAGCCTGTTAACTTTTGTTTTACCATTTATGTTCAGTTTTATTGGTCTTGCAATTTTACTTGGAAAAATATTAACAGATTATTTTTTCCTCAGGATTATATATAAAGGACTGGGAGAAAAGATTGGTCTTTTAGATTTTATAGTATTCCAGATTTATTTACCAATTTATGTTGTTGTACTTCCCATACTGGTTAGTTTCAGCAGGAAAGTTGTCTGGAAAGAAAGAAAGTTTTAATGATTTACAGGATACGTATGAAAAAAATATTTGTTTTGACACTTTTAGTATTCACCTTGAATATACATGCCCAGGAAAGTTGGAAAGTTTTCCCCGGTGATCTTAATGTTCAACCATTTACGGCTAATTTTTTAGAACCTAGGATGGGGTTCCTCCTTACCGTAAATGAAAACAGTTTAAGACTTGATATTGGTAATTCGATGGATGCCCTTCAATACCAGCCGTGCAAAGATCAGGTGTATTCGCTGGGGATAGATATGTTCACATATACTCTGCTAAGGGGTGAGACTGATTTTCACTTCCCGGTTGATGCGGTTGATTACTTGTTTGGATTTAATCTTGGATATACAAATACAGCCTATAAATATACATTCGGGGCAAGGTTACGTTTGAGCCATATCAGCGCTCATTTTGTTGACGGGCATTACGATGGTACCAACCAGATGTGGCGGAACATGCATAATCCAAGAGTTTACAGCCGCGAGTTCGTTGAATTCCTGCCATTCATCAAATTTAACGAATTGAGAGTTTACGGGGGTATGACGTATATTTTCCATATCGACCCGACTGAACTTGGTTCTGATATTTATCAGTTTGGTTTTGATTATTTCAAGGCTGATTATTTAGCGAAATATATCTCACCGTTTGCCGGTTATGATATTAAATTTGAAAATTTAGGCGAATATAAAACAAACCATTCATTCATGGCCGGAATAAAATTCGGACATGCAACCGGGAGGGGTGTTTCGTTGTATTACCAGTATTATTCCGGGAGGAATATACATGGCGAATATTTTGATTATAATGAAGAATACAGCGCCATTGGTATTAACGTAGATTTGTAAAGGATTGTCTCATTAAAAAAATAAGATTATATATACTACAGGGGTTACTTTTTTTATTTACCCTTGCCTGCACAACCGTCATGGGGGTAATGTGGACCACGGGTGATCCCACATTACCGATATCACTTGAAAAACTATATATTGGTTTGCCATATTCAATTGCATTGTTATTTATTCTTACAACGCATGAATTTGGGCATTATATTGCCTCCCGGGTGCACAAGGTAGATGCCACGCTCCCTTTTTACATTCCTGTTCCACCAATCCCGGGATTTTTTCATTTTGGTACGATGGGCGCGGTGATTAAAACCAAATCCCCGGTTTACAGCAACAAGGCAATGTTTGATATTGGTGTTGCAGGACCTATAGCCGGGTTTGTTGCCAGTTTAATTGTACTTATTTACGGATTCCTTACACTTCCCGGTACTGAATATATTTTATCAATCCACCCGGATTATTTTTCACCGGAATATGGGCAGGGACAGATGCCGTTATTTTTTGGGAATAATCTGTTATTCCTGGCATTAAAGGGCATTTTTACCAACTCATCCCAGTTTGTGCCGCCGATGAGCGAGATATACCATTATCCTTACCTGATGGCGGGGTGGTTTGGACTTCTGGTAACGGCATTGAACATGTTGCCTGTTGGTCAGCTTGACGGGGGGCATGTGGTGGTGAGCATGTTCGGGCCCGTGATTCACGAAAGGGTAGCAAAAGGTACCCTGGTGTTTATTACCCTGCTCGGACTTGTAGGTGTTCTCGATTTTCAACTTGATTTTGTTTTAGGATTTGGGTGGATAGGGTGGTTATTATGGACGGTATTACTGGTATTTGTAATAAAAGTTAAACATCCGCCTATAATGTATTTTGCAAAACTTGACAAAAAAAGAATGGTATTAGGGTATTTCAGTTTAGCAATTTTGCTGCTCTCTTTCATGCACACACCGTTTTATGGCGGCATCTAAGAGGTGTTACCCTTTATTTGCCCTTGACATTAACTGCAAAAGTTATCTATTTTTGAGTCAAAAATAAGAGGCTGTATAGAAAATTTGCTACTTTTTATGAGATAATTATTTACGAACTATACGTGAAAAGCAAATTTCTATACAAAAAATTCATTCCGGAAATCTCTTTTCACTTCTTTAAACTACGGTACAAAACTAAATGAAAAGACTTATCTACTTGTTCGGCGTTATGTTGATAGCCCTTACGGCTTGTGATGACGCGGGAGACGGTGTAGTTGATTCTGTCAGCGATAACCTCGTGGTACAAGATATCAACGCTCCCACCAGTTTTACTAAAACCTTATCGGATTCAATATTTACCACGGAAGTTGTGTTTGGTACAAATTCTTATGCGCCTGCTGCTGTTTGGATGAATATTAAAGAAAGTACCGGCGGGGATATTTTAAGAAGAAATATTAGTCTGTATGATGACGGGAACGTTGCCGTATCGGGGGATGCCGTTGCGAATGATAATAAATATTCCATGCGGATAACCATGAGTGCTCTTGACCCGAGCGGAAAATATAACCTGGAGTATTATTATAGTGATGCAAACAATAATACCCGTAAACTTTCCGTGGTACAGATGAAGTATGATAACGGACAAAATAATCTTCCACCAGAGGTTACGAATGTTGTGGCTCCAGATTCTATCATTGTTGTTGCACCTAAAAGTATAGCATTATTAGCCGCTGACGTAGAAGATTTTAACGGATACCGTGATATTAGCGATGTATGGTTTACGGTTACCCGTCCTGATGGAACAAGCAATGGATTTAAGTTTTATTTGCTTGATGATGGTAAAGATAGTAGCGGTGATGCAGCATCAGGGGATGGAAGGTTTTCCATTCTTATCGAGGCTGTACCGGGACAAACATTGGGTAACTATATCTTTAATTTCCGGGCAAGCGATAAATCGGGCAACTTAAGCGAAATTATTTCACACACAATTACGATTATTGAATGAAAAGATTAATTTTTAGTTTATTACTTATAACTTCATTTTTAGTACAGGGACAATTACGCCCTGATACTTATAACTTTTCCTCGGGAAAGCTGGCTAAATCCGCTGCTGAAAGCCCGATAAGTAACTCAATACTTGATATTGTCACGGATGGTGATGATATGTGGCTTGGCACGAGCAGGGGGTTGAGTTATTCACCTGATAACGGAGTTACCTGGAAAAACTTTTTCCTTGATGATGCTTTCGGTGAAGAATCCATAACTGCACTTGGAGTTTATAACGGTGTTATTTATGCAGGTACGGGACATAGTACCGAACGTAACGGTGAGAGTCTGCCGGAGGGTTCCGGATTAAAAGTTTCGACTGATGCCGGAAACACCTGGATATCCCGCCCGCAGCCCGTTGACGACCCCGGGGATTCATCCGTGCAGTATGGTGTGAATACATTGCGTGCACTTCCTGTTACCGTTGAGATTAACAATATTATCTATGACCTGGCATTCACACCCAATACTATCTGGATTGTTACATTCGCAGGTGGATTGAGAAAATCTACAGACTTGGGTGAAACCTGGCAGCGTGTTGTTTTACCGCCGGATAATCTTGATTATTTGCACCCCGATAGTACTTATTCATTCAGTCTTCAACCTGTTGCGGGCGGTTTCGGGAATGAAAGTTATCTCAATCACCGTGCTTTTTCTGTTACAGCCGCTGGCGATAATGTAATATACGTTGGTACGGCAGGTGGTATAAATAAAGGTACAATTTTGGCAGATGGCAATATTGTGTGGCAAAAATCAACTCGTACTAATCAGGATGAGCCGATAAGCGGTAATTTTGTTACTGCTCTCGCATATGACGGTGCGTCAAACTCCGTGTGGGCAGCTTCGTGGTTAGCCGAAGGTACTACGGAGTATTATGGTATAAGTGCTTCATTTGATGGCGGTGCAAACTGGAAGGTGTTTTTAAGCGGTGAAAAAGCCCATAATTTCGGGTTCGCGTTAAAAACATCCGGTAGTAATATTTTCACGGATGTTATGGCGGCAACGGATAACGGTTTGTTCAGAACTTCCGATTTTGGAACTTCTTGGTTTACTCCTCAAAATATTGTTGACGCGGGTAACGGAACCGCACTGAAAACAGATAAATATTATTCGGCTGCCGGTGTAAATATCGGGAATGACAGGTATATTTACCTTGGCAGTGCTGAAGAAGGACTAATTAAACTACACGAGACCGGAAGCATGTGGAGTGGCGACTGGTTTATTCTTACAGCATCTGAAAAGGTTGAAAAAGAAGAAGATACTTACGCTTTCCCAAATCCGTTTTCACCTTCTCAGGAAAGAGTAAGAATAAAATATATCAATAATAGTGCGTCATCGGTGACAATACGAATTCTTGATTTCGGGATGAATCTTGTTAGAACCGTTACCCAAAATGCGGACAGATTAACAGGTGTTGAACATATTGATTATTGGGATGGACGGGATGAATACGGAAATATAGTCCCCAATGGCGTATATTTTTACAGGATTGATTTTGGCGACAGTGACCCGGTTTACGGTAAAATAATGGTATTAAGATAAGTTTGGGAGTAGCGTTTTGATCAGGAAAATATTATTAACTTTTTTACTTTTGGCTGCCGTTATCTCGGCTCAGGTTGAGACAAATCGTATATCTTCCATGCCGGGAGCTTTCAGCCGCCTGGGATTTGGTCCTCGTGGTATGGCGATGGGTAACGCGATATCTGCCGTTACCGAGGGGAATTTGTCATCCTATTATAATCCGGCTCTTTCACCGTTTCAGGAAGGGAACATGTTCCAGACGGCATATTCTTTTTTATCGCATGACAGGAGCCTTAATTTTTTAAACTTTACAAGAAAATTTGAACTTGGTAAAAAAAATGATTCGGATAAAAAACGAACTGCAGTTGCCGGATTAAGTTTAGGTATCATCAATGCCGGAGTTAGCAATATTGACGGCAGGGATAACCAGGGATTAAAAACGGGGGAGCTTTCTACCTCGGAAAACCAGTTTTTTATTGGTGTTTCCAACCGTTTTTCTGAAAAACTTTCGATTGGTGTTGCCATAAAATTTTATTACTATGATTTATATGATGAAGTAACTTCCTCAGCCGTGGGGATTGATATTGGCGCATTGTATAAATTTTCCGAAAATATGAATTTTTCTTTTGTTCTTTCAGACCTGAATGCAAAGTATAAGTGGGATACTTCGCCAATTTATTCGCGTGACGGATTAAATACCGAGGAAGCGTTCCCCACGATTAAAAAGCTTGGTGTATCGTATAATTTCAGGGAATTAGGATTGCTTACCGCTGCCGAGTGGGAAGGGAGCAACGGCGGAACAAATTATCTCCGGTTTGGCGGGGAATACATGTTGATCGACAGATTTCTCATCCGCGCAGGATTGGATAGATTAAATTTGAGTAATAGTGAAGAACCTGTTCGTCCTTCAGCAGGATTTTCGTATTTTTACACTACAGGTTCGATGACTTTTGGAATTGATTATGCATTTGTCTTTGAACCATACTCATCATTTGATCAACATATTGTAGGAGTTAATTTTAAATTCTGATGAAAAAATTTATTGTGTTTTTGATGTTTGTTGCATTCTTTGCCGGGTGCGACGATGAAAATAATCCGGTAAACGGCATATTCGATACCAGCATTACCGCGAAAGAAAAAGTATCCGCTGTAAAAATTAAAGCAAGAGCAGATTTCGCTTCCGATGCACAAATGAGCGGAATTATTGGAAGAAATATCAACAGCTCCGGTAAAGTTGACCTCGCTGATTTTTCGAGCGTGAAAGGATTTATCTACATGATGCAATCCGAGAGCAAAAATGAAAATGAATTTTACATTCCGGTACTAATTGGTGACCCGGTAAAACTTCCGTTTAACCTTAACGATATTCTTGGCCTCGTTCAGGATGCTCAAACCAGAGAACGACTTGAAGGTGTTTTTGGATTGTTATCCTCGGTTGCAATTAGTGAAAGTGCTTCTTATCTCGATAGCGATGCAGCAATGGTAAGAATATTGGCAGCAGGCGGGCAGAGTTATCTAAATACAAACTCCGGAGCAAAAATCGATTTATTTCTCGTTCCAAGCAAAACTATAACAATCAACGGTATTGAAAATTCAGCAGATTGGATTTGCAATTTTTACGGTGGAAGTACATCGTTAACATTATGGTTAAACTCGGGTACGGGTATTGTTACAACTTTTTAGGTGTATAATGAAAAAAATTCTCCTTTTCTTAATTATTGTTAGTCCGGTTTTGTTCGGGCAGAGTGCAGGTAAAACAGGTTTAGCATTTCTAAAACATGGTTTTGGAGCGCGTAACGTGGCTATGAGTGATTTTGGTGCTGTTGGTGTGACAGATGTTTCCGCGTTTAATTATAATCCGGCTCAATTGGCGAATTATCAACATGCAGAAATTATCTTCAACCATAGTGAAATCATTACCGATGTTAGAAGTGAAACTTTTGGTGCCGGTTTTAAAATGTTCGGCTTGCCATTTGCGCTCGGGGTCAACACAACTTCGATACAGGATATTGAAATCCGCACGCAACCCGGTGATGCTGCATCAACCTTTAATGCTCATTATTTTTACGGCGGACTTTCGACCGGATTTTTTGTTGCAGATGACATCTCGATCGGGATGGGAGTTAAATATCTCTACGAGGGGATGTTAACTTACAAATCGAACGGTTATGCGGTTGATTTTGGTGTTTCATATTACAACATCATTGACGGACTTGAAGTTGGTGCCTCTTACCGTAATATCGGCAGCATGGATGAATTAAAATCCGAAGCAACAAAATTACCCGGTGATTTAAGAGTTGGAGCTGCGTATAAAAAATCTTTACCGGAGTTTAATGGTGACATTACCTTTCTTGGCGGGTACCAGAAGTATCTCGATACAGAAGATAATCATCTTCACGCGGGAGCCGAGTTTGTTTTTAAAAAACTTGCCGCTTTAAGAGTTGGGTACCAAACCGGGTATGATTCAAAAGGTTTTTCTGCCGGACTTGGATTGTATTATTCAGGATTTAATTTTGATTATGCTTTTGTTCCGTTCCAGTATGATTTGGGGAATTCACACATTATATCCATAAAATATAACTTCATGTAATTGAAAAAATATTTTAAGATAGTTTCCGGCTACATTTTTGTAAATAGCGGGGTTTTGCCGATAATACTTTTCGCATCGGCACTCCGCGTTTTTTTTTACATGGGGCATCTGTTTTCTGACGATTCCTATTATTCAAAAGCTGCCTTTGATTTGTTTAACAACGGGGATATCTGGTTTTTAGGCTATCCGATTGTTAAATCAAGAATCGCGATGCTTTTTAGCACGGGGGGCATGTTTGAGCTTTTCGGTATTTCAGAGTTTTCCAGCATAATTATCCCGTTTTTTACCTCGTTACTAACCATTGTACTGGTTTATAAATTTGCACTACTCCTTTTCCATAATGATAAAAAAATCGCCAAAACCTCGGCATTTTTGTACGCGATTATTCCAACCGATATAATTTTTGCAACTATAAATTTTACGGATCTGCAGGCAAGTTTTCTATTATATCTTTCACTTTATTTGCTTGTAAACTCGATAAAAAAAGATAAAATAGTTGTTTCTTTATTAGCCGGATTTGTTTTTACGGTAGGAGTGATGTTTAAATCAATTATTCTGAATGGGTTGGTTGTACTTTTTCTGTTCACAATTTTCGATTTGTTTAATGGCAGGAAAAACATGAAATATTATCTTATTTATATTTCAGGTTTTGTAAGTATCATTCTTTTAGAGATGGTAGTAAATTCATTTATTTATGGTGATGCATTGAGGCGGTTACATCTTACCGAAATGAATTATACCTATAGCTGGTATGCATTTTTCCCGGGAGTTTTAGGGGATGCTAAAAATTACACTTTTATTAATTATTTAACCTTTCTTGCAGAAAATTTAAAATATCTGTTTTTAAGACGTTTTTATTTATTCCTACCTTTGCTGGCTTTGCTATTTGGTGTATTAAACATGATTGTGAAACAGAATAAAATACTCACCGGATGGTATTTGTCACTACTTTTTGTATTCCTTTTTTTTACAACATCCTTAACCGGTTATCGACCTCTTACATTTGAGCCAAGCTGGTACTTGTTTCCCGTTTTTATTCCCGCTGTTCTTTTGGTTGGGGAATTCCTTGGAAGGATGAACCGAAAAATTATTACCACTACGTTAATTATATTCGTTTTGTTTAGTTTTTATATGTCAACTGAGTATCAGGGATATTTTGATATTAAGAATAAAAATGAGTTTAAGGAGTACGTTGCTAATATTGAGGGGAAGTCAATATTTACAGATCATCATACCAAATATGGGATTGATCTTATTAGACAGTACAGGGATTATAAAAACGTAAAACTTGTTACTTTGCTCGGATTATATGGTAAAAGTGGTGATATTGTTGTCTTCAGCGAGAAAAAGGTGGATGAGTTGAAGTTACAGGGCTACAGTTATTCAATTGATGCGATTAAGGATTCACTTTTGTTTGTTGATACTATCGGAGAGTTTGAGATTTACGAGGTTAGGTGAGAGTGGCCGCGCCATCATTCGTTAGAACCAGCGAATCGGGCCATGTACGTGAATGAATTGTTTGTCATGCTCGCGAACTTGTGCACCGTGGTGTAAACGGGCATCTCGTTTTTGTTGTGCCGGGTTGTGTCGGAGATTCCTGCTTCCGCAGGAATGACATGATTGCTTTGAGGTGACAAAAAGTTAAAATTCGTGTGTTTAGGTCATCCTCCGTCATTTTCGTAAAAAACGCGAAAACGCCACCTCCTTCGTAAGGAGGATGAAGCGCTTTCCTTCGACGCCAGCCAAGACTACACCCCATCGGGGTGAAATATCGGTAACTATAAGAGATGAAACATAACATCCGCGCTGTAGGTGCGGTACCTGTCTTTTTTTGGTAATACAACAATAAAAGCTTCATGTCATGCTCGCGAAAGCGGGCATCTCGTTTTTTAGTTGAGTAGTGTTGTGTCGGAGATTCCTGCTTCCGCAGGAATGACATGATTTGTTTTTTCGCCATATATTGCTCCGGGTGGCGTGTAATTCTTTACATGCGTAGATTTGGGTCATCCTAGGTAGTTTTCGCGAGGATGGGAGCAAGGCTCCAGGTCTTAAACATTTAGCACAGACCGAAATAACAAATAAGCGAATTCCTAAATTACAGGTCTGAAAATTTTCACTTACAACTGAAAATAATTTTAATTAGTTTTAAAAATTGAATTAAAATTAATACATGCGGATTTTATGAAGATTATACCTTATACAGAAGATTGGAAAGAGAAATGGGATAATTTCGTGCTTGAATCGAATAACGGTACGATGTTCCACATGCAAAGATTTTTTGACTACCATAAACCGGGCAAATTTTCTTTTAATCACCTGATGTTTGTAGAGAATAATAAACTTGTTGCAGTTTTGCCGGGTGCAATTGTTGACAACAATATATATGAATCACCTATCGGTGCGAGCTACGGCTCAATCGTAACTGGGGATGTAAAATTTAAAGACGCACTCGAAATTGTTGACACCCTTATTGAATACGGAAAAACCAACGGCATTAAAGAATTTTTGCTTACTTCCGCCCCCAGTATTTACGAAAAAATCCCAAACCAGAATCTTGATTTTGCCCTCCTGTGGAGAGGATTTAGTTATTCATTACATTATATCTCCAGTGCTATAAGGCTTGATCCAACTACAGATATTATAACACGCTGCTCTCCCACTATCAGGAGAAACATCCGCAAAAGCCTTAAAAATGAAAATATTCGCGTGGAAATTAACGACCGGTATGACGAGTTTTATCCAATACTCTTGGATAACAAGTCACGCCACAATGTGAAACCAACTCATTCACTGGAAGATTTATACAAACTTGCAGAATTACTCCCCGATAATCTAAAACTTTTCATGGTTTATTTGAACAATAAACCTATAGCAGGTTCAAGCATGTTTTTTGGAAATAATCAGGTGGCGATCTGTTTTTATAACATGCTTTATTATGATTTTGCAGATTATAAACCAATCCAACGCGTCATGTACGAAGTGATAAAATATTCTACCGAGCACGGGTACAATTATGTGGATATTGGCGTTTCTCAGGATACTAAAGCAGATAACCCGATGACACCAAGCATGAGTTTGATTGAGTTTAAAGAAAAATTCGACGCTAAAACTACAATGAGGAACACATTACAGCTTAAATTGTGATGAATCGTTTTGGCAGGGATATCACTGTAGCATTCCTGGGGAATGCCTATTTTGATTCACGTATCGTGAATTTAATTTATTCTTTCGAAAAAGATAAGCTGGACTATAGGATCATATCTTACGACTGGTCAGGTTCTCAAATAAGCAATAATAATCCACGCGTTGAAATTATTCCGTTAAAAAGAAATAATTCCCTTCTGTTTTATTCACTCTTTATATTATCACTCTTTCGAAGATTATTCCTATCAAACTCAAAAATTTATCTCGCCGAAGATGTTTACACTCTTGCGCCCGTTGTTTTTTTCGCTAAGCTAAAAAATGCTAAAATATTGTATAATAGCCGCGAACTTTACGGTTTTCTTGCTGGATTGCGAGAAAAGATGAAGACACAACAAGTTATTGCAGCCATTGAAAAACGGTTCATAAAATATGTAGATCTTGTTGTGACAACCGGTGAAATGGATAGTGAATTTATCGAAGAGTATTACAACCTTGAAAAAAGTCTGGTATTGAGAAATCTGCCTAAATACAAAAAAATTGAAAATCCGGTTAATCTCAGGAAAAAATTGAATCTTCCGGAAGATAGTATTATTCTTCTTTATCAGGGTGTGGTTCTCGAAGGGAGGGGAATAATAAAAGTTATTCATCAAATTGGTAATTTCAAAAAGCTTGTACTTGTTGTTTTGGGTGATGGCGCTTTTAAGGAAAAATTTGAGGCTGAATCCAAAGCAAGAGGTGTGAGTAATCAAGTCTTTTTTTATGGGCGAGTGCCGCATGAAGAGCTGTTAGATTATACCGCCGGTGCGGATTTTGGACTGGCACTGATTGAAAACATCAGTAAAAGTTACTATTACGCACTCCCCAACAAGTTATTTGAATATATCATGGCGGGTGTACCGGTAATATCCTCTAATCTCCCGCAAATGAAAAATATTATCGACAGATATTCAACCGGTGTATGTGTTGATCCCGAAAACGATGAAGAACTTAATGACGTGTTTGAACAGATTCAAAATGGTTCTCTTGAAATTGAAGAGGCAAAAGAAAACTGCTCCAAGGCAGCACTTGAACTTAACTGGGAAGAAGAATATAAAAAATTGGCGGTTACATTATATAAATTATTAGGGAAAGCGTGATGTTTTACCCTAATCAAACTCCGCATATTCTTATTGTCCGGCCTGACAGGATTGGGGACGTGGTGCTTTCAACCGGAATTCCCCGCGAGATAAAAAAAGCTTACCCGGGTGCAAAAGTTGGTGTGTTGGTAAGGGATTATACACGCGAAATATTTCTACACAACCCGAATGTGGACTACATTTTATCAAAAGATGAATTATTACCTGCCGGTAAATTAACCTTGAGCTCGATTAAAAAACTGTGCCAATTCAGGTTTGATATATCGCTGACCTTATTACCAGAAGAGAAATTAAACTATCTCCTTTTTTTTAGCGGTATAAGATTAAGGATTGGTGTTGGACATAAATTTTACCAGTTTATCACTAATGTAAAAAGTGTGTACCGGCGCAAATATATTCCCATGCGCCATGAAGCCGATTTTTGCATCGATACTTTAAGAAAATTGGGGGTACCAGCCCCGGATTTTACACCTGAAATTTTCCTGAGTGAGCAGCAAAAGATTGATCTGAGCAAGAAAAAAAAGAAAATAGCAGGAAATAAACCGATAATCGGGGTGCATATCACAAGCGGGGGTTCAGCTCCTAACTGGCAGCCGGAATATTATTATGAATTACTCAATCAACTTTTATCTGATGGAAGATTTTGTGTTTTGGTTACTGATAACAAACTCCCGGATAATTTTCCTTTCGGGGGTGAAGTTTTAACCCCGAATGTTGGAATTTCGCTGAATGAATCCCTATTGAATTTTGCGATGACAGATATACTCGTGAGTGCCAGTACGGGTCCGATGCATATTTGCGGCGGATTGGGAGTTGATACAATATCCCTCTTCTGTCCATTACCTGCTTGTTCACCCGAACTCTGGAGTGCCTTGGGAAATAAAGCTGTAAATATGTTGCCATCAGACGGATATTGTCAAACAAAATGCCCCGGCGATCCTAAAATTTGTGATTTTAGTGGTGAAGGCGGAATCACTCCTAAGCAGGTTTATAATAAAATTTTGGCAAAAACTTTTAAGATATAACTTTCAAATAGAGTAATATTTTATTAATTTACTTATCTGATTTTAAAGTTTCCAGGCATCGGCTAACAAGTCAACGCCCAACCCCGTGAGGTCCGGAAGGAAGCAGCGGCAAGTGTTTGGTTTGTGTAGTCGGTTGCCTGGTCTTTTTTTAAAAAGGCTTCAGCAAAAACTCCAAATACCCTCTGCCCGGTATAATATCACCATCAAAATTAACACAACCCACCGTGCCTGGTGAAAATTCAACATTAAAGTTAACATGTGAAACAAGGTGTGTAACATGGTTTGCAACATCCGGAAGATGGCCCACGAATAATATATCAGCATTCAGGCTTTTAGTAATCATTATGAGGTCATCAACAAATCCACCCGGTTGCAATGCCCGATCTGTGAAAGGAGCATTTGGTACATCCATGAGTTTTGCAAAAAGTGCTCCCGTTTGTA
>Ga0209692_10002457_pt1 | contig 20274 bp, 11 predicted proteins | sample tdDd472_FD_187129 | JGI IMG/M metagenome (GOLD analysis project Ga0209692, IMG submission 187129) | Marine sediment microbial communities from the Atlantic coast under amendment with organic carbon and nitrate - tdDd47.2 (SPAdes)... | ecosystem: Environmental > Aquatic > Marine > Coastal >... | reverse complement strand
ATCCCCCGAGTGGCTGATGGAGATGGGACTCGACCTGTGGTCCGCGAGAAAGGGGGCTCCTTCGGGTTCGGTGTCCACGGCCACGCCTTTCGGGTCCACAGAAAGGAGTTCTGCCGTGGCCTGCTTCACAGCAAGGCGGCCGCAGAGCCACTCTGCCTGTTTTTTCAGAACACGAAACTCTGACGCCCGTTTCCTTTCGGCATCCATGAACAGGGCGTCCAACCCGGAAACATTCATCAAATCCACACCGGGAACGCCCCGCCTCCCTTCCGGGAACTCCGGGAGAAAGGTTCTCATAAAAACGGAAATATCCACGTCGGCCAGCATCATCTCCCCATCGAGCCGGGAGAGGCGCACCATCTGTTTAAGGGAAGGGTTCACGTCGTTCATATCCTGTCGTTTCCTGTTTAAGGCCAGCACTGATCCTCAGTGCTTGTTTTTTAGCAACCATTCAGCCCGGGAAAGCAGCCTCCGGCGGCAAGGTGTGCCACCTCGAAAGCGGGTAGCGGATGCGTTTTTCCCCTCGTCCCTCGGGGCAAATCACATTCGCCTTATAATCGGGGGATTATAAGGGTCACTTTTTTTTTAAACCTGTTTATCAAACTTTTCAAAAGTTTGGTCCCCGGCAGGTCCGCCGGGGGCATAAACTGAATAGTTACGTTTTTTATTACCGAAATGCATGTTGTCATGTTTCCCCGGGGGTGTCAAAACGGCCACGCGCCCCTCGTTCTGATAAATCACCCAAAGAACGAACAGAACCGGGAACACTGGTTCTTCGCCTATTCCCGTTGACGCAACCTTATCTACTTTGTCGCTTGCGTTTCACGCTTCCGCGATGTTCCGCGCAAACACAGAAGCGCACCCCAGCGGGTTTTGTCTCCCCTCATTTTATCTGTTTCAATGGGCGGTTAAGCCTCATGTGACGAACGCACCGGCCCGTAAACGTCGCCACTGGCAAGCCGATTCTCGCAACCAATTACTCAACAAAGCAATTTACCAGTATTTGACACACAAAGAACAATATTCTATAATCGCTCGTTCGGTACTCAGGGGATTCCCAAAATCATACAGGCAGCCACAACCAGGCATGTACTTAAGGAAACACGTCATCGTTTCCATGGGGTATCTTCAATGCCGTCTGCTCCGAGGGTTCTCGACATCTCACACAATGCGCGTTTTTTAACGGCAGACATTGTGTACAGCAATGGATTTTGACAGGGAGACGACATCATGATTCGAATAAATGAAAACTACACCAAGCTGAAAGCATCCTATCTCTTTTCAGATATTGCCAAACGCGTCACTGCCTTCCAGGAAGCAAACCCCGAGAAGGATGTCATCAAACTCGGAATTGGTGACGTAACCCGTGCCCTTCCCCAGGCATGCATCGACGCCTTCCACAAAGCCGTGGATGACATGGCCGATGAGGCAAACTTTCACGGCTACGGCCCCGAACAGGGCTACGCCTTCCTCCGTGATGCCATTGCCGAAAACGATTTCCAGAGCAGGGGAGCCGACATCGCCCCCGACGAGATTTTCGTCAGCGACGGCGCCAAGTGCGACACCGGCAACATTCAGGAGATCTTTGCCGGCGATGTTCGAATTGCCATTCCCGATCCGGTCTACCCGGTTTATCTGGACACCAACGTCATGGCCGGCCGCACCGGACTCAACAAAGACGATCGCTACGAGGGCGTTGTTTACCTCGACTGCAAAGAAGAGAACGGGTTTATCCCCGCTCTTCCGGAAAAGCCCGTAGACCTGATCTACCTGTGCTTTCCCAACAACCCCACCGGCACCACCATCACCAAAGAACAGCTCAAGGCCTGGGTGGACTACGCCAGGGAAAACCGCGCCATCATCCTTTACGATGCGGCCTACGAGGCCTTTGTCACCGACGAGAACATTCCCCGCTCCATCTATGAAGTGGAAGGGGCCAAAGAGGTGGCCATCGAATTCCGCAGCTTCTCCAAAACAGCCGGTTTCACCGGCACCCGCTGCGCCTTCACCGTGGTCCCCAAAGAGCTGAAGGCCTGGGATGAAGAGGGCAATGCCCACTCTGTCCACGCTCTCTGGAACCGCCGACACTGCACCAAGTTCAACGGCGTCTCCTACCCCGTTCAGAAGGCGGCAGCAGCCGTCTACTCCGAGGAGGGCAAGGCCCAGGTCAAGGAGCTCGTGGCCTACTACCTGAACAACGCCGCCATCATCCGCAAAGAGATCTCCGCCCTTGGCTATGAGATGGTGGGTGGAGACAACTCCCCCTACATCTGGATCAACGGCAAAACCGATTCCTGGGAATTCTTCGACCTCCTTCTTAACAAGGCTGGCGTGGTCTGCACCCCCGGTGCCGGTTTCGGTTCCTGCGGCAACGGGTTTATCCGCATCAGCGCCTTCAACAGCCTGGAAAATGTTGAAAAGGCCATGGCCCGTATTCGAGAAGCATTGAAATAGCACGCCACCCCGCGCCCTGACCGGCGCGGGGTTCTTCCACAGACCGTAAAGCGCCCCACCATCCTCAAGGGGCACACTGGTCTGACACGGCTTGGCCATGAGCCCGGCACCCCATCTCAAAGATATTTCCCGGAATCACCCGGGACCACACGGCACAGCACCAAGCGCTGCGCCATATTGAATGCACGGGCATGACCCAAGCCCACAGCCAAGCGCTGATTTTTCTACAGCGGGCAGACCCCACGCCGGTCTCTCCGCACGCGGGACACCGTTCGTCCCGTAATCACCCGACTTTTGCCGGTCAGGGTTGACGCTTGCGTACCAATGCGACCTGAGACATTTTTGTGAGGCCTCCGACAGCCGGAGTCTTCCACACAGTTTTCCCTTATTAAGGGGACCGCATACACATCGACGTTTTGCTTGATTGTTGGCCGACACTAAGCACTGCCGGCCAACCTTAGGGGATACACGCACACCGGGGGGCTTCACCTTACACGAGGCTCCCGAAACCGCTACATTAAGGAGTGTTATATGAAACGATTGGTCTATCTGAGTGCAATTCTGCTCCTCACCCTCGCCGTTGGATGCAGCCAGCCTGCCAGCGATGAACCCGCTGAAACCAAGAGTAAAACCACCTTTGTCACCATCGGTACCGGTGGAATCACCGGGGTCTACTACCCCACAGGCGGCGCCATTGCCAAGATCGTCAACAAAAAGCGGGACGAATACGGCATCCGTGCCACCGTTGAATCCACCGGCGGTTCCGTCTTCAACGTCAACGCCATCATGGCTGGTGACTTAGAGTTCGGCGTCGTTCAGTCCGACCGTCAGTACCAGGCCATTAACGGCGAAAAAGAGTGGGAAGGCAATGCCCAGACAGACCTGCGCGCCGTCTTCTCCATCCACCCCGAGTCTGTGACTGTCCTTGCTGCCGTGGACGCCGACATCAAAACCATTGCGGATCTTAAAGGCAAGCACGTCAACATCGGCAACCCCGGATCCGGCCAGAGGGGCAACGCCATCGACGCCCTCGAAGCCGCAGGCCTCAACTGGGAGACCGACATCAAAGCAGAGTCCGTCAAAGCTGCGGAAGCCCCCGGCCTTCTCCAGGACGACCGTATTGATGCGTTCTTCTACACCGTAGGTCACCCCAGCGGCGCCTTCAAGGAAGCCACCTCCGGTCGTCGCAAGACCCGTTTCGTCTCCATCACCGACACCGACGAACTGATCAAAAAATTCCCCTACTACGCCAAGTCCTACATCCCTGCCGGCCTCTACCCTGGTGCCGCCAACGAAGAGGACAACCCCACCTTTGGCGTAAAGGCAACCTTCTGCACCTCCGCCAAGGTTTCTGATGACGTGGTTTACGCCATCACCAAAGAGGTGTTCGAGAACTTCGAAGATTTCAAGAAGCTTCACCCTGCCTATCAGGTTCTCACCAAGAAGAGCATGCTTGAAGGACTTTCCGCACCCATCCACTCCGGTGCCATGAAGTACTACAAAGAAGCAGGCCTGATGTAGGTTATACGGTCCCGTGGAAACGGGGGCCCTTCTCGAAAGAGATTCGGCCCCCGTTTTCATGTCTGCGCCCTGGCAGAAACAGGTACGCCCTTTTTGAATTTTCTGACCACCAGTCAGGAGGTCCGGGTGTAGTGCCCTCATCAGCGAAACGCTGTCAAAAAAGGCATACCTGTTCCTGTGAGCCGTCATGCGGCCGCAACGCGCGTTCCTTATATATTTGAATTGATTACAGTTTGAGGTATTGAATGGATAATCACCTTATTAACGACACCGACAGCGATTTTGAGATCGCTGAAAAACTCGCCGAGGAAGAGGCGGGTATCCACCGCAAGCCCCAAGGGTGGGCCGCATACGTCATCCCCACCATTGCCGTCACGTGGAGTATCTTTCAACTGGCCATTGCCAAGTGGGTCACCTTGAGCTCCACTTACACACGGGCCATTCACCTGGCCTTTGCCCTGCTCATCGTCTTTTTAAACTACCCCACCTTTAAAAAGAGCCGATTCGGCCTCAAGATGCTCTCGGCCACAAACCGAATCCCCCTTATCGACTGGGTTCTGGCAGGCGTGGCCTCCTGGTCTGCTCTCTATCTGATTATTAATTACGAGAGCATCGTGAACCGTATCGGTCAGCCCATCTTCATGGATATCGTGGCAGGCAGTGTCCTGTTGGTGCTCCTCCTGGAAGCGGCTCGCCGGGTCATCGGACCGGCCCTTCCCGTCATCGCCCTGATCTTCAGCGGGTATGCCTTTTTAGGCCCCTACATGCCCGACCTCATCGCCTTTAAAGGGACCTCCCTAAACCGGTTCATCGGTCAGATGACCATGTCCACCGAAGGGATCTACGGCGTTCCCCTGGATGTTTCGGCCAAAATCGTCTTTCTCTTTGTCCTCTTCGGCGCCATGCTTGAAAGAGCCGGGGGCGGCCAGTACTTTATCCGCATGTCCCTGGGCCTTCTGGGCGGTTTCAAAGGCGGCCCCGCCAAGGCGGCCATCCTGGGATCCGGCCTCACCGGCATGGTCTCCGGCTCCAGTATTGCCAACATCGTCACCACCGGCACCTTCACCATCCCCATGATGAAAAAGGTGGGCTACCCCGCCACCAAGGCCGCCGCCGTGGAAGTGGCAGCCAGTACGGACGGGCAGCTGGCCCCCCCCATCATGGGAGCGGCGGCCTTCATCATTGCCGAGTACGTGAACGTGCCCTATGTGGAGGTGGTCAAGGCAGCGGCCATTCCGGCCTTTGCCTCCTATGCGGCCCTCTTTTACATCTCCCACATCGAAGCGTCCAAACTGGGCCTCAAGGGGATGTCCAGAAAAGAGCTTCCGCCCCTCTTCGCCACCTTTATCAGCGGCATCCACTACCTGATTCCCCTGTGTTTCCTCATCTATGAGCTGGTGGTGATGCGTCACTCCCCCGAGCTGGCCGCCTTTAACGCCATCTGGATCATGGCCATCATCATGCTGATACAGGAGCCGGTCAAGGCGTACCTCAACAAAGAACCCATCGCTCCGGCCTGCTTCCGGGGCGTGAAAAACATCTTCTCAGCCCTGGCCATGGGTGGGCGCAACATGGTCGCCGTGGCACTTGCCACGGCAGCGGCCGGCATCATCGTCGGGGTTGTGGCCCTGGGGCTTGGCGGCCTCATCACGCAGATCATCGATGTGATCTCCATGGGCAACATCTACCTGATGCTCGTCATCACGGCCCTGGCAAGCCTCCTCATCGGCATGGGACTGCCCACCACGGCCACCTACATCGTCATGGCCTCACTGACGGCGCCGGCCATCGTCACCATCGGTGGTGCCCAGGACTTCATCGTGCCCTTGATGTCCGCCCACCTCTTCTGTTTCTACTTCGGCATCCTGGCTGATGACACCCCCCCTGTGGGTCTTGCCGCCTACGCAGCAGCCGCCATCGCCAAGTCGCCCCCCATCCAGACGGGTATTCAGGCCTTTATGTATGATATTCGAACGGCCATCCTGCCCTTCATGTTTATCTTCAACAGCGACCTGATCCTTCACAACGTCAACAGCTGGTCCCAGGGAATCCTCATCTTTGTCATGGCCTGCCTGGGTAACTTCGCCTTCGCCTCGGCCACCCAGGGGTGGTTCCTGACCCGAAACAAGAAGTGGGAAGTTCCCCTCTTCCTGGCGGTGACCTTTATCCTCATGAGACCTGACCAAATCGCCAGCTGGCTGGGCATGGCCCATGACCAGCGCTACTGGACCTACCTCATCGGCCTGGCCCTGTTCGGCCTCCTGATGATCCTGCAGAAAAAACGCACCTCATCCGAGGCGCTTCTCCAGGAAGCCTGATCCTAAAAAAAACGCCCTTTGCTTGCAAAGGGCGTTTTTTTGTATCTTGAGGAAAGACATAAAGCATGCCTTCTATGATCAAAGAGCGTGCCTCCGGCGGCAAGGTGAGCCACCTTGAAAGCTGGTTCCATTGCGCTTCACCCCTCGTTCCTCGGGGCAAATCGCAATGGCGTTCGCTGGGGGCTGCGCCCGTCTCTATGGTTGGCGGTTGGCACAAGGAAAGCCACAGGCTTCAAAGGGTTTGGATTCGACGGTATCAGCGTTAATTCCCTTACCTCTATCGTATTGATCACTCATGTTCTTTGCGCTTGTGACGGAGTTCGAACTTCTTTACCCTCCGCGTAAATGCGGACGCGAGGTACGTTGAGCTACGACAGCTTTTGCGCATTCGCCATAGGGTTTCGAGGTGCCCCCACCTCGCCGCCGGAGGCATAATATTTTCCATGTTCCACTCCCCCTAATACAGCCAAACGAAGACATGCCCCTCACAATCCGCTATACTCGCCCTTTTAATCACGACGTTTCCAAAGGAAACCCCATGCCTGAAACCATCACACGCATCCGTGTGGGCGCCAACACCATCGGCATCATCGGCCTCAAGCACCATCTGGCTGAGGTGGCCCAGAGCCTCGGGGATGCCTCGGATGCCGAGATCACAGACGCGCTTTTCACGCGCCTTAAAAAACGCAACTACATCGCTGCCCCTGCAACGGAGCGCTACCGCAGCGCCTTTTTCAAAGCGTACCTGACATTTGTGGGAAGGGAGGTGCCAAAAGAGGAAGGGGGACCGTTGTCGGTGCGGATTCTGGGGACGGGCTGCGCCCGGTGTGAGAAGCTGGAATCAGACATCCGCCGGATCTTAAGCGAAGAAAACATTCTCGCCGAATGCGACCACCTTCGGGAGCCGAAGGAGATCGCGGCCTATGGATGCTTTGCCTCCCCGGGGCTGGTGATCAATGAAGAGCTGAAGGTTTCCGGGCGGGTTCCCACCGAACAGGAGCTGAGGTCCCTTCTCGGCGTTTAAGGTGTGTAAATACTCCGAAGCCTCACGTGTCGCGCCGCAGCATGGTGACAATAATCGGGTAGCCCTGACAACCTGTTTATCCAACATGTCAAAAACCTGGCCCCCGGCAGGGCCGCCGGAGGCTCCGTTGAGCTGAACAGGTACTGCCAAATCAAAGAGGTACCATGCCCCAGCAGCAACTTCCCGGGCCGACCTTCACGGAAATAGAAGCCCCCGCCTCCACAACCTGAATGGTATGACTCCCCTTCCCCAGGGCTTCGGCAAGTCGGTTTCTTAAGTAAAATGCGTTCTCTTCGGCATCACAGTGTCCCACCCAGACCTCCCAGGTCTGACTGCCGTCCCCCTTCACACGGCCCGCATAAGCGGCCATCTCATCCAAGGCACGGTCCATGCCCCGGACCCTGTTCACAAGGGTCAGGTGCCCGTCCCTCAAGGCAATGATCGGCTTGATATCAAGCATCTTCCCAACCACGGCCGTCAAGGCCCCCATCTTCCCGCTTTTTCGAAGCCAGGTCAGTTTATCCACCGTGATGTTGTTCACGCTTGCCTTAACAGCGGCATCCAGCTTCTCCTTCATGCCATCAATGCGCCCATGGGCTTTCAAATACCGAATAGCCATGATGGTATAGATGGCCTGCCCGATACTCAACGTACCGGTATCAAACACATCCACACGTTTTGCATCGTCGGGGTGAAGCAGTGAAAGGGCATTTTTTGCGCTTTCATAGCACTCAGAAAGATGGGTGGAGAGCTGAAAGGAGAGGACCCGGTCATACCGCTCCAGAAGCGACTCAAACAAATCGGCGTACTCCCCCGGTGCCGCAGGGCGTGTGGAGACACTGGCCCCATTGCGCATGCGCTCCACCAACTGCCGGGTCGTGATGGTGACACCGTCCTGATATTCCACACCATCGACGATGACATGAACAGGCATCATGTTGATTCCCAACTTCTCAGCCACCCCCTTTGGAAAATCAGCGGTGGAATCTGTAACTATGGCTATTCTCTGTCCCATGGATCTCCTGCTTCCATCTCTTCGAGTAAACTGTTGGGTACCTAACCCGGATATTTCATGAAATATTCGGACTAAACGCCCCCCTTCAGGACATTACCTCGGTCTTCCGCTTCTTTTTTCGACTGTAACAGATCAGTGTGCCTGAGGGCTCAATACCCTCTCGCAGTATCATCACACTTTTCCCTTCGTCATTGATCCGGGCCATGGGGATATCCCCATCCTCCAGCTGGTCCGCCTCCTTCTCCGTCAGAAACGCCTGCCCTTTCTCCATCTGCCTCACCGCCTCGGTAATAAAAAAACGGTTGGAAAAGGCAATATGGGCCACGTTGTCCTCACCGGTGAGAAGGGTATCTTCCGCACGCCTTGCCAGCCCCCGATAAACACGCCCCGGGGCCATGTGGGAAGCGGCCCGAAGGGCCACCAGCTCATTCAGGGCATTGTTCCGAGTCAGTGCCACCAACCGGTCAAACCCTTCCCGGGAGGCCTCCTCGTACACGTCGGCGCTCAACATATCAGCGCACACGGTCTGAAACCCCTGTGCTGATGTCAGCGCGCACGCATCTTTTCGGGTCTCAAGAAATGCCACAGGAACATGCTGGGCCAACAACCTGGCAAACTCACGGCTCATGAGGTTGGACCCCACCACGAGAATCCCCGTCTGGGACTGGGGCACACGAACCTTTAAAAGTGAGGCCAGGGGCCTGCAAAGCAATGTTGCCATGACCCCGGAGAAGAAGATAATGGCCATGGTCTGGTTGAGAATCACCTTCATTTCATAGGGAGAGCCGGGCAGCAGAAAAGCCGCATAGGAGGCCGTCGCCACAGCCACGATACCCCGGGGGCCGATCACCCCGATGTACCATCGCTCCGAATGGGTCACCTCGGAGCCCACCAGGGCCATGTGAACCGCCAGGGGGCGGACAACAGCACCCAGAATAAAAGCCACCGCCAGCATGGTGGGCCAGAGGTGGAGAAGCTCCATGGGGTTCACGAAGGCAGAAAGAAGGACAAAGAGAGTGCTGATAAACAGACTGGCGATCTGCTCTTTAAAATGGCGGATCCCCACCACGGCATCCCCGCACTTCAGGGAGAGGTACATGCCGGCAACAACCACAGCCAAAGGCCCCGACGACTCCACAATTTCACCGGAGATATAAAACAGGGCGATGGCCCCCCCAAAGGAGGCGATGCCCGAGAGCGCCGGGTCTTTCAATTTTTCCAGCCAGGCCACCACGTATTTCAGCAGCACGCCTCCGGCAAGGCCCACAACGCAGCCCGCCAAGGAGCCCAAAATCAGGTGAGCAAACACCCCGGCGGTGATCACGCCGCCCTTGGAGATCAGGATCACCTCAAGTGCCAGGGCACTGACCATAACACCGATGACGTCACCCCAGAGGGACTCCCAGTTAAGAAGGGTTTCCAGCCTGGGCGTCAGGGCCACGCTCTTTAAAATGGATCCGATGACTGTGGGGCCGGTGACCACAATAAGCGCGCCGAAAAAAATGGCAAAAAGCCAGGGAATGCCGGTGAGGTAGTGACTGAGGAGGGCGGCCGCACCGCCTGTGACGGGAATGGTAATAAATAGAAGCCTTCGGATGGCCTTTTTTTCCATGCGAAAACCCTGAACGGAAAGGGAGAGACCCCCTTCGAACAGAATAATGGCCACGGCGATCTCCACCATGGGGGCTATGCCCCCCCCGATGGCCTCTTCCGTGCGAATCAGGTTAAGGCCGGCTGGCCCGAACACAAGACCGCACACCAGGTAAAAAACAATGGCGGGAATCTTGTATGCCCTGGAAATGATGTAGGAGAACACCCCAAGGGCAATGGAGAGAGAGATGGCCTGCAATGCGTCGTGCGTCATAACACCCCTAAAAGTACCTTGTGTGCAGTGGTCATGCGATCAATAACAAGCTGGACGGCAAGAGCGCACAGGGCTTCAGGGGGGGTGAGGCTCTCCGGGTTACACCGGGACCTCGGCGGCCTTGCGTGCCAGCAGGACCTCCACCGGAACCAGATCGCAGGGGGCGGGAAAAATTGCCACCGGTTCCATCATGGAAGGCTCCATATAACGTGCCCAGGTTCGGGCGTCCTCGTTTTTCCAGTACCCCTTTTCCGTCATCCGGTGACAGGTGGTCCCCCACCAGACCTGCCAGGGGACGAAATCGGGAACAATGGGCCATCCCAGGGGGGTACGCAGGAAAAACTTCACCCGGTACGACAACGAGGTGGCCCGAAGAAAATCAAAATCCGCCCGCATGGTGGAGGCAAGCAGGTGGCCCCCGGGTTTAACGCACCGGGCGATTTCGTTGAGTATACCCGGTTGCTCTGCTTCGGAGGCGTAATTCCCAGTCAGGGAGAAGATCACCAGATCCTGACTTCCCGTGGCCAGCGGAACCCGCTGCCTGAACGACCATCGCCGCAGGCTCACCATGCCGGGTTTGAGCAGCCCCCCTTCAAGAAGCCCCTCAACGGTCTTCTCGAGGCGGTCAAAATTCTCAAGGCTGAACTCCGTGACAAAAAAACGGGCATCGGGTTTCACCAGGCGAAACCATTTGGGATTGATCTCCCTCCAGGTCCCCCGGATCCGTTTGGGAGCCATGGATTCCCAGACACCGGCTGCAAGTCCGACCTTAAGGATATCACGTCCGGAGCCGGCAGATAAGATCGCAATGCGAGGGGCATCCCCCGGCGCCACGTTTCGAATCCCCGTTTCTATGGAACCCCAGAAACCAAGGCGCTTGCGCCCTTCATACCACTCGTAACGGAACATCTCCTCGTACATGCCCCGGCCGTTTTTTCGACGGCGCATGGCAGAGAGGTAGCCATCCCAGGCATCACTCTCCATACGGGCGGCCTCCGCTTTCTGCGGAGGACAGACAGGGTAATCCTCTGAAACCCCGGAATAAACGGTTTCCGGAATGTATCCGTTGCTGTCGGAATGGGACTCCACCTGCTGCCACGACTCCATGACGCCTCCTCTGCCCAAAGGGGTGTGCCACACGGTTCTCGGTTTAATCCGGTCCAGGCGGCAGGCATTGCACCCACCCACCCGACAAGAGTAAACAAAGTACCACAGAAGAAACGGCTAATCCATCCCAAACTATTTCAGAAGCCCTGAAAGCCGCTCCCTGATCAGGGATTCGGCATCGGCCACAATCCGGTGCACCAACTCTTTTACCGTGGGAATGTCATGGATAAGCCCCGCCACCATGCCGGCTGTCCAGACCCCGCCGTCGATGTCCCCGGTTTCATACACGCTGGCCCCGCGCTTTCCGCTCACCAACGGGGCAAGTTCTTCGATGGTGACGCCCCCTTTTTGTTCCAGGGCCACCACCTCGTCGGCCACCTTATTCTTATAGATACGGGCGGTGTTGTTAAGGGTTCGGAGAATCAGCGCTGTCTGCCGTTCATCGGCATCCACCAGGGCCTGCTTCACGTTGTCATGAATGGCCGCCTCTTGTGTGGCCAGGAACCGGGTGCCCATATTGATGGCGTCGGCGCCCAGGGCTAAGGCGGCGGCAAGACCACGCCCGTCCCCATACCCGCCGGAGGCGATGATGGGAATCGAGAGGGCGTCCGAGGCCAGGGGCAGGAGCACCAGGGCCGGGATATCGTCTTCCCCGGGATGCCCCGCGCACTCAAATCCGTCCACACTCACCGCCGCACACCCCAGTTTCTCCGCTTTCAGGGCGTGTCGTACCGAGGTGCACTTGTGGATCACCTTAATCCCGGCATCCAAAAAGGCAGGCATAAAAGCTTCAGGACTTCGCCCTGCTGTCTCCACGATGGTGATGCCTTGATCCACCATCACCTGAACATAATCGTCATAGGAGATGGGCTTCAGGGTGGGCAACAGGGTCAGGTTCACGCCAAAGGGCTTGTCCGTGATGCGTCGGACAGTGGCAATCTCCTCAGCCAGGGCCCCCGGTGTCGGCTGGGTCAGGGCGGTGATCATCCCCAGGCCACCGGCTTCCGATACGGCGGCGGCCAGCCCGGCCTTTCCCACCCACTGCATCCCACCTTCAATGACGGGATGTTCGATGCCCAAGAGTTCCGTTATACGTGTTTTCATAGATCCCTCCTGATAAACTTAGTTCCCTTTCTATAGTGTACATAGTAAGGTCCCCTCGTCCGTTGTCAATCTTCATGTGAGGTGACACGGGGCACAGACACGGCGACAAACCTGTGGTACGTTCCCGCTGTAACAGATAAGTTCGTTTTTTTTGTAACGAATCAACACTAAAAAAGCTGCCTCCGGCGGCAAGGGTGGCGAAGCCACATTAGGCAAAATACCTTGAAAGCAGGTTGCGGAATTCGTTCAAGGATTTTTTTAAGGCCTGTTTGTTAAACTTTTTTTAAAAGTTTAGCCCCGGCAGGACCTCCGGAGGCGCAAGCTGAATAGTTACGTTTTTTTATCCGAAGCTTCTTTTCAGAATGTCCGGCCGTGCCGATGCGTTATTCGGCAGAGCCATGAAAGAACCTGCGGAGACATGTCCGTTGACGCACCAGCCCCGCCCCGGTGGAGCCCCCCAGTGTCCTTGACACAGAGGGATGCGTCAACTAATCTATTGAATACTCTCAACATCAGACACCGTCACCATCTCCCGACGGATATCGACGCCGCGGCGCCCGAAATGACAGGGCAACACACAAAAAGACCGCACCACGTCACGGAGGACCCCATGATCAAACGCACAGTAATAACCACCCTTGCCCTTTTCCTGCTTCTGGTACAAACCGTCGGAGCCGTAGAAACGAACTCAGTGGAGAGCATTCTCAAAGGGAAACTCGATTTTGTCTTCTCCACCCTGAAGCGAAGCGACATTCAGATCGAGAAAAAAAAGGCCCTCATCGTAGAGAACGTCTCTCCTATTTTCGATTTTTCCCTTATGGGCAAGCTGACCCTGGGCAAAAAGAACTGGTCCGGCCTCACCAAAGAGCAGAGACGCACCTTCATCGTCACCTTCACCGACGTGATGAAGGGCTCCTACTCGGACAAGCTCTCCCTTTATACCGATGAAGAGATCAAAATTCTGCCCACCCAGCAGTCCGCCCCCAACAAGGCGATCATCCCCACGGAGCTCATCTCCAAGGACAACCGCTACGCCATGAACTATAAGTTCTACAAATCCAAAAAGGGGTGGCGAATTTACGATATCGAGCTTCAGGGAGTCAGCATCATCGCCACCTACAGGACCCAGTTCAACCAGGTCCTCACCGAAGGGGGCTTTGACGAGCTGATCACCAAACTCAATCAGATCAAGGTTTAAAAACACCAAAAGGCCTCCGGCGGCCCTGCCGGGGGCCAAACTTTTGAAAAGTTTGACAAACAGGTTTTAAGGCCGATTTCGATTTATGCAAAGGCGTTAGTTTTTCGACTGTACTCGTCTAAACAAGCAACCGGAACGTTTTCGGGGCTCATTTCAAAAAGCGACCCACCGGAGGCAAAGCTGAATAGTTGCACCGTTTTTTGTTTTCAAGGGTGTGACTCTCTTCCCCTTAAGCCCCGTAGGCTTGCCACAGCATTGCCGAAGCATGTTAATAGAAAGAGACCGGCCGGAATTATTCTGGTAAAAGCAAATCTGAGATTGCTGCCTTCATTCGTTTTTTATTCATAAAAGCATGAAGAGCTCTTTGGGCTCCATGAAGGAGCTTGAATACCCCACACTGTTGACCACGGGCGAAGCCCGTAAGCGAATGTGAAAGGGCGAGGAACGAGTCCCGGAGCATTCGCAAAACTGAAAGGCTTTTTCTCCATGGAGCGATTCACCCCCTTCATCGAACGCGTGTACCGACGCAGCATTTTAAAATACCCACTCATCACCCTGCTGCTGCTTCTGAGCCTCACCCTCTTTTTTGCCTACCAGATCAAAGATTTTCGTTTGGACGCCTCGGCTGAGACCCTGGTGCTGGACGACGACGAAGATTTGAACTACTTCCGCCAACTCAGCGAGCGATTCGGGCAGCAGGACTACCTGCTCATCGCCTACAAGCCCAAAGGGGACCTCTTTTCCAAACCGGTCTACGACGACATCGCCACCTTGAAAGAGGAGCTTTTGGAGGTGGGGCTGGTGGAGTCGGTTCTTACCGTTCTGGACGTGCCCCTGCTGGAGAGCCCTCCCCTGCCGGTAAAAGAGCTGGCCGCCAGCATTCGCACCCTCACCTCTCCGGAGACCGACCAGGCCCTGGCCAGAAAGGAGATCCTGGAGAGTCCCGTCTACAAAGACCTTCTCGTCAGCCCCGACGGCACCCTCACCGCCGTGGTCATCAACCTCACATACGACCACCGGTACATGGAGCTTCTGGGAGAACGCGATGCCCTTAAAAATCTCTCACGGGAACGCGGCCTCACCACCGATGAGCGGGCGGCCCTGAAACACGCCGAATCTGTTTTCTGGCAATACCGGGAAGATGCCCGAAGCGAGCGGCACGATGACATCGCCGCCATCCGTGCCATCATGGACACACACAGGGACAAGGCCGACCTCTTCCTCGGCGGGGTCTCCATGATCGCGGATGATCTCATCACCTTCATCAAAAACGACATCCGTCTCTTCGGCGGGGGCATGGCCCTTTTCCTCGTCGTCACCCTGGGGCTCATCTTCGGCCAGGTCCGCTGGGTACTCCTGCCCATGCTCTGCTGCTTTATCTCGGTCATCCACATGTCAGGCATCCTGGGCTTCATGGGGTGGGAGGTGACGGTGATCTCGTCAAATTTCATCTCCCTGCAGCTCATCATCACCATGGCCATCGCCATCCACCTTATTGTGCGGCACCGGGAACTCCACAAGGCGAACCCGGAGTGGAGCCAGCTGGACCTCACGGCCAGGGCCACCGCCCTCATGGCCAAACCCTGCCTCTTTGCGTCCCTGACCACCATTGCCGGTTTCGGGTCCCTCCTTTACAGCGAGATTCTTCCCGTCATCACCTTCGGGTGGATGATGAGCGCAGGCATCGCGGTCTCTCTCACCCTGACCTTTCTCCTGCTGCCTGCTCTGCTGGTGCTGATGCCCAAGGGCCCGACCCCGAAGCGCCTCTCCTTAAGATTTCCCCTGCCCGAAATCCTCGGTGCCTTCACCGAAAAACACGGCAAGGGCATTCTCATTACCTCGGCCCTGGCGCTTCTCTTCTGCATCACCGGCATGATGCGACTCCAGGTGGAGAACAGCTTCATCGACTACTTTAAAAAAACCACCGAAATCTACCAGGGCATGAAACTCATTGACGACCAGCTCGGCGGCACCACCCCCCTTGATGTGGTCATCACCTTTGACCAGGCCAAGTCAGCCACCGGTTCGGATGTGGACGCCGACCTCGATGCCTTTGCCGATGAGCCCGACGGGGACGTCGCCCTGGACGAGGAGAACGGAGATTTTGCCGAATTCGATGAGTTCGACGAGGTGGAAACCAGCGACAAGTACTGGTTCACCTCGGACAAGGTCGCCCTGGTGGAGAAAACCCATGCCTACCTGGAGTCTCTGCCTGAAACGGGCAAGGTGCTCTCCCTGGCGTCCCTCACCCGCATTGCGGAAAAGGTCAACGACGGAAAGCCCCTGGACAACTTCGCCCTGGCCCTTCTCTACGGAGAAATTCCCGAGCAGTACCGTGAGCTCCTCCTCAAGCCCTACGTCTCTGTGGAGCACAACGAAGCCCACCTCTCCATCCGCATCAAAGACTCCGCACCGGACCTGAGGCGTGACGACTTTCTGAAGGAGGTGGAAAAAGGGCTCATCGAGCAGGTGGGCCTGAAACCCGAACACGTCCGACTCAACGGAATGCTGGTGCTCTACAACAACATGCTCCAGAGCCTCTTCTCTTCCCAGATTCTCACCCTGGGCATTGTGCTGGTCATGCTGGCAGCCATGTTCCTGATCCTCTTCCGGTCCCCTGTCACGGCCCTCATCGCCATCTTCCCCAACATCCTCTCCATCGGCGTGGTGCTGGGGCTCATGGGATGGCTGGGTATTCCCCTGGACATGATGACCATCACCATCGCCGCCATCAGCGTGGGTATTGCCGTGGATGATACCATCCACTACATCCACCGCTTTGCAGACGAGCTTGCAAAGGATGGCGACTACATGGCCACCATGCACCGCTGCCACGGCTCCATCGGTCATGCCATGTATTTTACCTCCATCACCATTATCTCGGGCTTCTCCATTCTGGTCCTCTCCAACTTCATCCCGAGCATCCTTTTCGGGCTCCTCACAGGACTTGCCATGGCCATCGCCCTGCTCTCGTCCCTGACGCTTCTGCCGAAACTGATCCTCGTGTTGAAACCCTTTGGGCCTCAGGGCGAAGCGACACCACAGTAGAGCTGATAAACATGCCTTCGATGGTCAAAGTATGCCTCCGGCGGCAAAGTGTGCCACCTTGAAAGCGGGTTGCAAATGCGCTTTGTCCTTCGTTGCTCAGGCCAAAGCACATTTGCCTTAGGTTTTAGATTGACCCTTTTTTTTTAAGACCTGTTTGGCAACCTTTTTTAAAAGGTTGGCTCCCGGCAGGGCCGCCGGAGGCATCTTTAACCTGGCTGCCTCATTGAAAGCGGGTTGCAAATGCGCTTTGTCCTTCGTTGCTCAGGCCAAAGCACATTTGCCTTAGGTTTTAGATTGACCCTTTTTTTTAAGACCTGTTTGGCAACCTTTTTAAAAGGTTGGCTCCCGGCAGGGCCGCCGGAGGCATCTTTAACCTGGGTGCCACCTTGAAAGCGGGTTGTGACCAAAGGCTTCTCTACCCTGCTTCGAATAATCCTTTTTTTTGTTTTTCTTCGAGACCTTAGACATCTTTTCCCGCTTACAAACCTCTTATTTATGTTACAGTAACCATTAAAGTCCCAAACAAAACCCGTTGACCACAGCCTCTGCCAAGGCACTGCCATGTCATGAGAAGCGCATGTGCCCGAGCTGAGGAATCCGACGTTGCTACTGGCTAAGCCGTGACAAGTACTTTTGCGCCCATGGGGGACCCTAAGGGCCTTCGTTCCCCATGAGGGTTCCGTTCGAATCCTGAACACGATTTATATTCGAAAATATTTCATAAAATCGAATTCCCGGCGATCCGGTTAACCATCTTGAGTTACAATCGAATACCGGATGAGCCATTTTTTCAGAACATTGTTAGCGCCTTACAAGGGGCATCTCAACTCAAAGTCTCCCTTTTCAAGTCTTACCGTTTTTTGGTAGACAGGTTCCATTGTTCAATATTTTTTACACTCAGTAAAAATAATCTTTATTAAACAAAGCGTCATTTATTCATCATTATGAATTTGTGGCTCTCTCATAATGACTGTCTCAACCCTCCACAGATGGGGTGTCGCCATGTATAAACACATTTTCCTTGCACTCATCGCCCTTTTCACCTTCGTCTTCCCCGCGACAGACGCCGTGGCGAAACAGATCCTCCGCATCGGCATGAGTGCCCCCCTGGAATCGGATCAAGGACTCTTCGCCCGCCGGTTCAAGGCCATCGCAGAGAGCCTTTCAAACAATGAGATTCGCGTCTCCCTGTTTGCCGACGGTGCCTTTGGAAACGACCTCGAGCTGCTCGACCACCTTCAGGAGGGCAACCTGGCCGCTGTCACCGTCTCTGCGGGCAACGCCGTCTCTGCAGTGGAAGAGCTCGGCACCCTCGCCCTTCCAGGCCTGGTGGAAACCCACGAAGAGGCGGTGAAAGCCACCACCGGCAGTATCGGGCGCTACTGGAACGACCTCTGCATGAAAAAGGGAGATTTCCGGATCCTCGGATGGTCCTACTCCGGAACGCGAACGGTCTACGCCCCACGCCCCCTTCCCCGCTTACCGAGAGAAATCCGAGAATTTGTCGTCGCCGCTGCCTTTGCCGAGTGGGAAGCAGGCCCCAACCCCACATTCGAGGCACATGCCTCTTCAGCCGGCAGCAACGACATAGCCCTCTATCGCTACTACAGCATGCACCCGTTTGTGATCGGTGGCCCCTCGTGGAGACGACTCAGCCCGGACCTCCAGGCCGTTCTCATCCACGCCGGCAGGGAAGCCCAGCAGTATGTCATGCTCATGCAGGCCCTGAAACCGATGAGCCGGGAGAGCGCCCTTACACGCCCCGTCCTGACCAACCAGCAGATCCAGGAATGGGTCTGGCCGGAATTCTACGACCTCCTCGGCGGCAGAGCCCCCATCACCCGCGTCCTCGACGCCATCAACTGGCGCTAGCCAGGGGGTAACCCCCTGGACCCCAGGTTTGCGAATGCTCTTGGCCCCTCGTTCCTCGGGGCCTTCACATTCGCTGACGGGCTTCGCCCGTGGCCAAGGTCGGCAGTCCCCCACCCCTCATCCACCACATCCTGAATAATAAAAAAGAGCATCCGGCGGCCTTGCCGGGGGCCAAGCCTATGAAAAGTCTGACAAACAACTCTTTCAAAAACCTCCCAATGAATCCCGAATCAAAGGCGGATATGACATCCGCAACCAGCTTCCGAGGTGTTTTTGGCTAACGTGGATTCGCCACCCTCACCGCTGGGGCATTTTTTGTAGGCTGAGTAATTACCTTTAACGAGCCATTTTCCAGAAAAAACAACGAAGAAAATTGTGTCACCTCAGCCCTGTTTACGGGCGTAGCCCGTCAGCGAATGTGATCAGCCCGAGGCACGAGGGCTGGGAGCATTCGCGATCCTGCTTTCAAGGTGGCTCACCTTGCTCCTATCTGCGTTGACAATCCCACAAACCATACATACGTTTGCACCTTCAGTGGTTCGCACCAAGGCTCTGCAACATGACTTACAACGAAGGACAGCAAAGGGCTCCCATGACGTTTAGACTGACCCCCCGATTTCTCTCCCGATTTACCCTTTTCCTCCTTCTGGTCCTTGTGATTTCGTTTTCCGCAAGCGATGCCGACGCAGGAAAGTACCGCCGATCCTCCTTTAAAAAAAGTTCCAAAAGCTGGAGCAAACCGGCAAGCCCCAGCAAAAAGGTGTGGGGCCAAAGGGACGGAGGCGGAATCTACGGTAAGAAGAAAAGCTCTTCCGGCTACTCCAAACCGGGCACCACAAAAAAATCCACCGCCAACACCAAACAGACCAGTTCTTCCTCCAACGGCTATGGCAAACCCGGATCGAAAACCGGAAAAAGCTTTTCCGGTGCCTCCGCCTTTGACAAAAAAACCGCCACCGCCCTGAAGAAAAAAAAGGCCGCCTCCTCCTATGCCGCTTACCAGAAGGAGACCGGCAAGTTCAAACAGGCGAACACCTCAACAGCACGAAAAACCTACAACTCCAACCCCATCTATACCAAGTCCAAAAAGTACAGCGATTTCGACTACCGCACCCACTACCAGCGCCGTGACAGCTACTACCAGGGGCGCGGATGGTCAGCCCCCGGCTACGCCTACCGAACCCGGCCCCGTTTCGGCATGTGGGACGCCATGGTCTGGTGGATGGTCCTGGATAACGTGGGGAGCCGAAACAGCTACGCCATGGCCTACCACCACGCCGACGACCCGGGCTATCGGGAGTGGCGACAGGAAGCCGACAGGCTGGCACAGGACGATGCCGAGCTCAAAGGCAAACTCACCGAACTCGACGCGCAGGTTGCCACCCTTGAGGGAACCCCTGTTCGCGCCGACTACCTCCCCGAAGGCATGCCCCCCGAGGTGGCCCTTTCCGCCAAGACCATGGCCGACAAAAAGGCCTACAAGCCCGAGTTCACCCTGGCCACGGCCTCTTCCGGAGGCAACTACACCTACTTTGGGAACCTGATGAAACAGGCAACGCCATCCGTGGACGTTCGGCTTCGCACCACCGCAGGCTCCATGGAAAACCTGCGACTCCTGGCAAACAACGAAGTGGATGCCGCCATCGTGCAGTCCGACGCCTTTGAGGTCTTCCGCCGTACCGCCCCCAAAATGTCCCTTCCTGCCTCAGAACAGGTGGCCCTCTACCCCGAAGTGGTCCAGATGATCGC
>Ga0209692_10002454_pt1 | contig 20306 bp, 16 predicted proteins | sample tdDd472_FD_187129 | JGI IMG/M metagenome (GOLD analysis project Ga0209692, IMG submission 187129) | Marine sediment microbial communities from the Atlantic coast under amendment with organic carbon and nitrate - tdDd47.2 (SPAdes)... | ecosystem: Environmental > Aquatic > Marine > Coastal >... | reverse complement strand
AGGTCTGCCCACATGCGCGCGACATCGGCCACGGCCATCAGGGGCCGCGAGGAATCGATGACCTCGCCCACCACGGCATCGCGATGGATGATCACGCCGGCGAACGGCGAGGTGATCACGAGGCCGGCATCGGTATCGTCACCGGCCGCCACTCCCGCGAGACTCGCCTCGGCGAAGCCCAGGCTGAGCAACTCCTGTCGAGCGCGCATCTCCTCGATGCGGCTCTCTTCGAGCCGGGTCTCGGCCTCGAGCAGCGCCCGCTTGCTGGTGGCGCCGCTATCCATGAGTCCGGCGGCCCGCTCGTGGTTGCGTTCCCGGAGTCGAAGGTCGGCCTGGGCCTGGCGATAAGCGGCCTTGGCCGCCCCGAGCTGGGCCGAGGTCACCGTGACCAGGGGGCCGCCCCGCTCCACATGTTGACCGAGGTCGATGTGAACCGTGGCGATGGTGCCAGACACCGGCGAGGCGAGACGGGCATGGTGGTTGCCGTCGTAGGCGATGGTGGCGTTGCAGGACACGGAGCGGCGCAGGGTGCGGCCGGCGACGGTGACCGTCACGAAGCCGGATTCCCGGGCGATCTCCTCGTTGGCCAGACGCACCACCGAGGCCTCGGTATTGCAGCCCGGGGCCGGCGCCCGCAGGCGTCGGGGTAGATCTTCGTCGCTGGCCGTCTCTGTCGGAACCGGATCATGAGAGCTCCCACCGGGAGCGAGTTCGGGGTTTCAGAGGTAGCACTGCGACTCGGGACGGTCATGGCCGCCGCACCAGTCGCCGGTGGCCTTGAAGGCCGCGATCAGATCCGGGTTGCACTGGTAGCAGAGCGCCTCCGGCACGCCATGGCCCGGGCACATGCCCATGGAGGCGATGAGGCCGGTATTACAGAAAGGACAGCTGGACTCGGCGATCTCGTGCTCGGCGCACCAGTCGGCGGCGACTTCCGGCTCCTTCTCCTGGCAGCCGGACAGCATGATGGTCAATACGACGAACAGCCCGGCGAGGGCCCACGTGGTCTTCATGGATCGGTCTCCTGATGGTGGTGGTGGACCGCCGGCATGGCAGCCCGAAGCATCGCAAAAATCCCGTTCAGGACCGTGGAGGATGCTCGATGGGGCGGGGAGAGACGAAGGGGAGGCAGGGCTGGTCAGCCGTGAACTCCGTGGGCACGGCCGCGCCGGGCTCCTGGTGGACGATGGGGCCGGTGGCCATGGAGACCAGACCGCAACAGCAGTGGAGCGGGCAACCGGGAAAGTCGGAAGAGCAGCAGTCGGGTATTGAAGATTCTTCCGGCGTTTCATGGCAGCAACCGCCACCGCATTCCGGGGCCTCGGCCACCGGAGAATCGACCATTCCCGGCACGGCACAGGCGACCGGAGCCGCGAGGAGGGCCAGGATCAGGAGCAGGGTGCTCAGGACTGAAATGGTCGAGCGGATCATGGGTTTGGGCCGCCGTGGTCTTGGGTGAAGAACTCCTACCAAAATAGTTGAAATACCAACCTAGGTGCAAGTCATGAGTTATTCCACGAAGATTGTTGATGGCCTGACAAATGCAGTATCGGCAGCAGAGAAAGCACGATGTCTATGAAATCAGGTGTCCTCAATTCCTCCATTCATCCCGTCATTGTGCCAATAGCCGTCTCCATTGAGTCATTGGGATTTTTTGATAGATTGGATTCGACCATGACATGGCCTGGTTTCACTGTACCCATCGGTTTCCCTGAGAAGAGCATAGTGACACTGTCTGGTGACATGGGTAAATCACAGCAAGTTGGATCCTGTGCAAAATCCAAGGATAGGGCCAATTCGAGGGGTTACTACTAAGCTCGGGCCCAACAACAATCTTCGTGGAACAACTGAAATATTGGGAAGGTGGGAGGTAAACTGTTAGTCTTGCTCCCTGGTTTCATCCAAACCCGGGACGCCATCAAATATGCCTCGACGCTCACTATTACTCCTGTTCCTGGCCCTGGCCGCCCTCTACGTGGTCCATGCCTGGCTCTATCATGGCTGGATCGAAGACGATGCCTTCATCACCTTCCGGTACGCCCAGAACCTCGTCGGCGGGCACGGCCTGGTGTTCAACCCCGGCGAGCGGGTCGAGGCATTCTCCAATCCCAGCTGGGTCATGCTGTCGGCGGTGGCGCTGGGATTCGGCCTGGACCCGGTGGTGGTCGCCCAGGTCGTCGGTATCCTGGCCGGGCTCGGCTGCCTGATTCTGGCCTGGCGACTGACTACGCTGCTCTTTCCCGGGGCCGGCATCACCGCCCTGCTGGCGCCCTTTCTGCTGACCATGAGCCCGGTGCTCACCCGCCATGCCGTATCGGGGCTCGAGACAGTGGCCCATGCCTTCATCCTGCTGGCCGCCACGGTGCTGGCCCTCGAATCCTGGTCGGGCCGTGGCCGCCGTCCTCTCTGGCTATGTGCCCTGCTCCTTCTGGTGCTTTCGCGGCCCGAGGGTCTGGCCTTCGCCGTCCTGCTGCTCGCCTGGGACTGGTATCGGGGCCGCTCGACCTGGCGGGACGGCGCTCTCCTGGCCGGCGTCGTCGCCGTCCTGCTCATCGGTCGGGTGCTCTACTACGGCGACTGGCTGCCCAACACCTTCTACTTCAAGATGACCGGCGGACAGGCATCCGTGGTCCCCGGTCTGATCTACGCCCGGGACTTCGTGGTGGAAAACGGTTTCGCGGCCATGATCGTCGGCTGCATGATGATCATCCTCCACAGATCGGTGCGGACATCCCTCCTCCTGCTCGGCCTGGTGCTGGGTTTGCAGGCGGCGTTGATCTTGATCGCCGGCGGCGACTGGATGCATCACTACCGATTCTGGGCACCGGTATTCCCCATCCTGGCCGCCTCCATGGCCGCCGGGCTGGGCGTGCTGCTGGCCCGGGTCGACCGTGCGACCGGCCGCCGCGGTCTCGGTTGGATCATCGTCCTACCCCTGCTCCTGGCCAGCGGTGACAAGATGCTCGAGATCGAGCGGCAGGTCTGGTGCACCGTGATGCCCTCGGTCCACCAGGGCGAATACTACGCTCAGAGTTATGAGCGGGTGGGGCGCTGGCTGGCGAGCAACACTCCCCCGGGCACCACGGTGGCCGTGGGTGACGTGGGCGCCATCGGATATTTTTCCGGACGAAACATTCTCGACATTCTGGGGTTGATTGACAGACACATCGCCCGCACTCCGGGCGCGTTGCACCTCAAGAATGACACCGAGTACGTCATGGAGATGAAGCCCAGCTACCTGGTTTTGATCACAGGACCCTCGAAAGATGGTAAGATCGAGTACCGGCGGTTGGCCGACGAGTTGCTGGCCGGGCACCCCGATTTCGACGCTCAGTATGTCGAGGTCGAGACCATGACCATGGGATTTCAGGAGGAAAGCGCGCGCATCATGGCGCGGATCGATGTCCGTGGGCCGTAGCCCATTTTCGCCTGTCCGTGTCGAGTAGGGATTGCTCGACAGGGTCGACCATCACCCCGGAGGGAGGGGACCAAGATGTCATCTCATCGCCTGCACTGCGTCCTGCTGTGTCTCGGAATTCTCATCATCACCACCGTTGCCCAGGCTCAGCCCACTGAGGCCTTCGAGGTCATGGCCGATGCCGGTGCTGTATACATCAATGACACAGCCTCCTGCCCCGGCGTCCTCGATGCTTCCAGCTTGAACGACAACCTCGACAACTACACCGTGATCGACATCCGGTCCGCGATTGACTACGAGGCTGGGCACATCCCCGGCGCCTACCACAGCTCCCTGATCACCCTCCTCGACGACCTGGCTACGGTCATTCCCACCACCAGGCCCTATGTCATCGCCTGCTACAGCGGCCAGACCGCCGGCCTGGCCAAGATCGCCATGGGGCTCTTGGGTTACAATGACATCTACACCCTGCTCTTCGGCATGTCGTCCTGGAATTCCACCCTGGATGTCTGGTCCAGCCACTGCGCCGACGACCTGGCCGATCCCGAGGTCGAGAATCAGAACGGCAACCTGACCGTTCATGAATTTCCCCAACTGAACGGCGATCCGGGCACCATCGTGACCGAGCGCGTGAATGTGATGCTGGCCAGCGGCTTTCGGGGCGTGAACTACACCGATATCATGGACAATCTGGACGACTATTTCGTCATCAATTACTTCGGTGAGGCCGACTACGAAGGTGTCGGCAGCTCCGGCGTCCCGGGCCACATTCCCGGCGCCTACCAGTTCACCCCCTACGCGAGCCTGGCCATGGACCAGATGCTGGCCAACATCCCCCCGGACATGCCCGTGGTCGTCTATGGCTGGACGGGGCAGCATTCCGCCCAGATCACAGCCTACCTGAACATGCTGGGCTACGATGCCTACAGTCTCAAGTATGGCACCAACAGCCTCTTCTACAGCTCGCTGACGGCCCACAAGTGGAATGCCGACCACCATGCCCATGACTTCGAGCTCGAGACCGGCGGGCCGGTCGATCCGGTTTTCCAGGCCGCCGCCGATGCCGTGACCGGTTACCTCAACGACTCCAGCCAGTGCCCGGGCATCATCAGCGCCACCACCCTCCATGACAATCTCGACGACTTCACGGTCATCGATATCCGGGCCGAGACCCATTTCCTCGCCGGCCATATCCCCGGCGCCTACTCCAGCTCATTGGCCACCCTGCTCGACGACCTGGCCACCACCATTCCCAACCACAAGCCCTACGTCCTGGCCTGTTACAGCGGTCAGAGTTCCGGGCACGCCAAGGTCGCCATGGAAATGATGGAGTATGACGATGTCTTCAGCTTGAAGTTCGGCATGTCGGCCTGGAACTCCGCCCTTGATCTATGGTCCTCCCATTGCGCCGACAATCTGGCCACGCCCGAGACCGAGAACCAGAACCACAACTTGACCGTGCACGACTATCCCGTACTTGTGGGTGATCCCGAAACCATCGTGGCCGAGCGCGTGGAGCAGGCGCTGGCTCACGGGTTCATGGGCCGGAACTACACCGACATCATGGACAATCTCGATGAATACTTCATCATCAACTACTTCGGTCTGGCCGACTATGAGGGCACGGGCTACTCGGGCGTCCCCGGACACATTCCCGGCGCCTTCCAGTTCACACCCTACGCCAGCCTCGGCCTCGATCAGATGCTGAACAACATCCCCACCGACATGCCCGTCATCGTCTACTGCTGGACCGGACAGCATTCCTCGCAGGTCACCTTCGGCCTGAACATGCTGGGCTACGAGACCTACAGCCTCAATTGGGGCGTCAACAATCTGTTCCACAGTGATTTGACCGCACACTTGTGGAATGAAGCCCAGATGCACGATTATCCGCTGGAGACGGGCGGGCCCCTGGATGTGCCCGAGCATCAGACCGCCCTGGTGGCGAGCCTGGGCAACCACCCCAACCCCTTCAACCCGGCCACCACCATCGCCTACCGGCTGACCGATTCGGCCCGGGTGACGTTGCGGATCTACGACATGGCGGGTCGGCTGGTGCGGGAACTGGCCGGCCATGTGGAGCAGTCGGCCGGTGATCACCAGCTGGACTGGGACGGTCGTGGTGACGCGGGACAGAACCTGGCCTCGGGAACCTATCTGTATCGACTGGATGCCGATGGGCAGACGGCCAGCCGGAGTTTGACCCTGCTGAAGTAGGCAGTCACCGCGCTAAAAAGCACAACCCGGGGACCATCGAGGCTCCCGGGTTGTGCTTTAACCTGACAGCTCAGAAACGCAGCGACAGACAGGTCAGCCCACCATCCATCTTGCGGAACTCGCTGGTGTCCACCTCGATGATCTCACTCCCCAGTTTCCGCAGTCGACTGAGGGTCTCGGGATACCCCGACGGCACCAGCAACCGACCGTTGACCAGGAGGACATTGCAGGCGTAGGCCTCATGCTCCGGCACCAGGATATGCTTGTAGCCACTCAGCGCCTCGGCCTGGGCAAATTCGGCGGTCAGCAACAGTGTGTCGGTGGCCACCACGTTGACGCTGGATTTGAAATGCAGGCCCGCAGCCACCGGCACGGTCTGCCAGGTGTGGCCGAACTCCTCGAGGATGGCCCCGAGCTGGCGCGCTCCCGCGGCATTGGTGCGGTCGGACACGCCGATGAGATAGTGGTTCTCCACCATCAGGACATCGCCACCGTCGAGGGTGCCCGGGGATTCGATGCGCCGGATCGGCTTGTGGGCGGCCAGGGTCGATTCCATGAGGGCGGCCTCGCCACGGCGGGCGCCGGCACCTGGCCGGGAGACCACGGCCACACCGGGAGCCACCACGGCGGAGTCCTCCACGAAATGGGCGTCGGGAAACTCTTCCAGTGGGTCGAGGATCTCGACGCTCAGGCCGCAGGTTTCGAGGGCTCGGGTGTAAAGGTCGAACTGTTGCAGGGCCAGGTTGAGATCCGGGGTTCCCAGATCGGCGGTGGTGATGCCGCGGTCAAGGCTCTGCCCCGGCCGGCGAAGGATGGCGCGGGTGAACCAGGACGGCCCGGTTCCAGGCGAGTGACCGGTCATGAAATGCCTTTCTACTCGGGGCCGAGATCGTTCAACAGGGCCAGGGCTTCAGCCTCGTTCTCGGCCGCCACCTGGATGGTCACGGGGCCCGAGATGGGGTTGACCGGGACCAGGCGGCCGATGCCGAAGAGGTCCTGGATGCTCTCGCCCTTGGCCAGGTACTCGATGTTCGCGCCCTCGAGGATTCCCTCGGCGATGGCGATGAGGGCCGGGTCGCTGGTCTCGAGGACGGTGCGGAGGTCGAGGTCGTGGGATTTGTCGGACATGGCGTGACCCTCCGGTGCTGGGGTTTGTCTGGGTGGCAGGACTACTATACAACCGACACTGGGAATATTCGCGTGAAAATGGCCTGGGCCGAGGCCCAGGCCATGGTCTTGCCCTCGAGGTTCAAGATCACCTCACCAGGGACACCTTCTTCCGATGGGTTCCATCCTCGCTCTTCATGCGAACCAGATAGGTTCCCGAGGCCATGGAACGCCCCCTTGAATCCCGGCCATCCCAGGTCACCCGATGGACACCGGCCGGATAGTCACCCCGGGCCAGCATCGCCAACCGGCGACCGGACAGATCGAAGATCGCCACCTCCACGGGTCCGGATCTCGGCAGCCGGAAGACCACATCGGTCAGGGGATTGAACGGGTTGGGGAACGCCCCTTCCAGGGCCGCAGGCAACGACGTCACCGGAGCCCCCACCGTACCGCCTACCACCGGACACCGATCCGCGTTGAAGACCTGCTTGGTGGCATCGTCCCTCACCCAGACCGCCAGGTGGAGATTCTCGGCCACCCAGCCGGCATCCAGAGGAGTATCGATCACGAACTCATGGCTGCCGATGGTGGTGGGCACCGCCACGCCGTTGGTGTCGGGATACATGTAGCGGAACACCTCCTCGTGCACGGTCTCGCCATTGGTGCCTGCGAGCTCAACACCATCCTCGGTCACGGCCAGGCGCAGGACGAGCTGGGTGGCCGGGTTGATGGGCTCGGACACCTCGACCAGCACCCTGGCCTGGGCGCCGTTCTCCTCGCTGGTCACGGTCACGTTGAGGGGTGAGGGCACGTCGAGACGATCGTTGATCATTCCGGCATATACCGACCCATCGCCCCCCGCGTCCACCGTGCCGTCGAGCCAGAGGTGCGGGGCATAATCGCCGCCGGTGGGCGTGTCGAGGATGAGCCAGTCGCACTGGGGCACGTTGGCGTGGTACATGGGATCGTCGTTGCCGCCGGGCCACCATCCATGGACCCGGACCAGGGCCAGGTCGCCGGGCTGGTCGGCCATGAAGGCGGTGAGGGCCTGGTTGGCCTGGGGACAGCCCGAGCAATCCCAGTTGGTGACCAGCAGACCGTGGGGATTGCGATCGCCCGAGTAGGCGAAGCAGGTGGCCACGCCCTCGTTGTTCTCGGGATCGGCATCGCCCGCCACGGTGATCGTCACCTCGAGGTCGTACCAGCCGGCCGTGGCCGCCGGGTACGGATCGTAGGCCACCGTGCGCACCTCACCCGGTCCCAGGTCGCTGACCAGGAGGGGAAGCGTGTCCTGCAAGACACCGTTGCTCGACACCTGCAGTTCCACCTGACAGTCGACCGTCTCGGAGCCGTAGTTCTCCAGCTCCACGGTCGGCACGATGGATTCACCCACCTGGTGCCAGCCGAGATCCGGGCCCACGGCGACCACCCCGACATCACGGGTCTCCGGCTGGTAGCAGCGCACATCGTCCACGTACCAGATGTCGCCCGCGGTGCCGACATAACGCAGGGCCAGGTAGACCGTCTCGTGACCGATGAGTTCGTCGAGATCCAGCACCACCGGGTCGCCGTCCATGCCGTTGATGGTGTGGGTCTGCGGGGTCATGTGCAAAAGAACGGTGTAGGCCGCCGGATCGTCGGGCACGGTGGTGGAGTAGAGGACCTCGTGGTAATCGGCATACAGGGGATGCCAGTAGAGCACGGCCTCCCACCACTCCAGCTTCAGTTCGGTGAGGCCGCGGGTGTCCAGGGCGGGCGTGATCAGCCACTCGTCCTGGGCCTGGCCCGCGCCTCCATAGAACATCACCGCGCTCCAGTTGCCGGTGTGCGACTGGGCGTCGGTGCGGTTCCACTCGGGCCCCTGGCCGCTGGTCATGGTGGTCCAGCCGGCCGGGGGCACCTCGACCTCGAAGCTCTCGTTCACCAGCTCGAGGGCCAGGATCGGGCCGGCCGCCAGGAGCATGGCAACCAGCACGATCATCAGAGTAGTGCGTCTCATCTCGTCACCTCCAGCAAGCTACTGGAACAGGTTCTTGACCTCGCTGAAGCTGACCGCCTCGACAGCCACACCGGTAGGCTCGCCCCAGAACAGGGCCATCCACGTCTGGTCGTTGCTGGGATCCCAGTGGATCTGGTCGCCCGAGGACATGGTGGTGTAGAGATCGCCTTCGATGGCGGCGCTGAACGGCGACCAGGGCATGGCGAAGTAGATCACCCAGTACACCTGGTCGGCGATCATGTAGACCGGCTCGTCGAAATCGGTGCCCTGGAACATGGCAGGATCACTGTCGAGCATCGGGTGCACGGCACTGGCGATGGGCACGCCATCGGGTTGACCATCGAAGTCGCCCATGATCTGGACCGTGTACTGGTCGTCATCCATGAAGGTGCTCGCCCCGGCGAAGAACTCGACACGTTCGAGGTTGTAGTCCATGGCCGGGATGTACTGGACGGCATAGTTGGCGGGATAGGGGAACATGGAACCGGACAGGGGCGTGGCATCGCCGTTCCAGTCGTCCATCTGTTCCGTGGCGGTGGCCATGCAGGCAAAGGTGAGGCAGGTCAGGATGGTGAGCATGAGCATGAATTTCATCTTGGTACCTCCGTTCAGGGGTCATCGATATTGCCGTCGGCATGCTGGCGCTGCTTGAAGCCAGCCCACCCTTCGGGCTCGACGGCGCGGTCCCAATGCATCTCGAAAAGGTCGACACAGGCCCGGACCAGGCCCACGTCATCGATGGACAGCATGGAAAAATCGGCCCCGGTGAGCCCGGGCACCGACTGAAGGGTCAAGAGAACTCGGCGGCGATCGAAGAGGAACATCTTCACGGGCAGGGTCTCGGTGAATCGCACCTGCTCGCCGGCCGTGCGCAGCTCCGTGATGAAGCTGTCGAGCCAGTCCCAGTCCTTGGTCTCGACCATGTAGACCGTGCGAATGACCACACCGCGGGCAAAGGCCTCGTGCTGCACGCGCTTGATGTGCTCGCGGACATCATCGCTGGTGGCGGCGTAGGGCGAGCGGGTGAAGCTGAGGACCTCGCGCTCGGTGTTGGTCATGAGGTCGAGGAAGGTGCGGTTGATCTGCTCGCGACTGCGGATGACCTCGATGTTCTGGAGGCCGGGATCCTGGCTCTGGGCCGAGGTGTGGAACGCCTCCAGTTCGCTGAAGAGATCGCTGGCGGTGCGCTGCCGTAGCTGCCGTTCTTGTTCCCACTGGACCTCGAGCATGGCCTGCACGTCGCCGGGACGGGCAGCCCGGTAGAACCGCTGACGCCCCTCGGTGCGCACGGTGCAGAGGCCGCCGGCGACCATGCCTTCGAGGTACTCGTAGACCTTGGTACGGGGAACGCCGGAGAGCTGGTGGAGTTCGCTGGGGGTAGCCTCGGCGCGGCGGAGCAGGGCGAGGTAGAGCTGGGCCTGGCGCTCGTTGAAGCCCAGGGAGGTGAGTTGCTGAATGGCCTGCTGGTCGCGCATGATCGGCTCCTGAGTGAGTGTTACCCTGGAGAGGGTGACACCTTTACATGAGCCGATGAATGTTGTCAAGGGCCATCGGCTCTTACCAGGAATGGTACGTAGTTGGTTTCAAGTTCTGCATGTATTATCATCACCATCCGACATCGACCATGGTTCACTCAGGAGCCCACGGAATGCCCATCCACTTCAGGTATCACACCGATCGCCAGTTGTTGGTCCAGGTCGGCATCGGCCAGGTGAGCATCGAGGAAATCGAGACCTTGCGCGATTCGCTGCGTCAAGCCGGCATCCCCTTGCCGGTCCTCAATACCATCACCGACATGCGGAAGGCCCAGTTCGGATTCGACCTGAATTCGATCCGTGCCAATGAAGAGGGAATGGGCCAGGAGGACTATACCGGCGCCCGCCATGCCGCGCTTGCTGATGATTCCCGGACGACCGCGTACATGATGGCCTGGAGAGGGTGGTTGCCGCCGACCATCGAGGTCGAGGTCTTCTCGGTCCCGGAATCGGCTTATTCGTGGCTCGGGGTCCAACACCTGGATGGCGATCTGGATTTCTGAGGAGTCTTCCCCCATGCCCATCCGGTTCCATTACGATGCCGAGCGTGAGCTGCTGATCAACATCGGCGAGGGCTCCATCGGGATCGAGGACATCGACAGACTACGCGAAGAACGACGTCAGGCCGGAGTGCCGCGGTCTGTTCGCCACACGCTCTCCGACATGCGCCGTGCCCGGTTCGACTTCGACATCGCCACGTTGAAGGAGCACGAGAGCGGTCTGTCCGAGGAAGAATTCGCCGGCAATCGACAGGCGGAAATCGTGGATGATCCTAGGACCACGGCTTTCCTTCTGTCCTGGCGACGCTGGTTACCTGAGGGTGTCCTGGTGGGTGTCTTCTCCACGCCGGAGGCGGCGTATGAGTGGCTAGGGGTGACGCGGGTCGAGGGAGATCTGGATTAGCGGTTCCTGGTTCGCCGTTTGACGTCAAAGGGCTCCCCCAATCTGGAGGAGCCCTTCTCGACGTCGGCATGGAATGGTTGAGAGCCTCAGATAGGTCTGTTCGACCTACTCCCGACCGTTCCCCCGACGATCATCGCAATCTGGACGCAAGGCCAGCAGGGCCTCGTATTGTTCCACGGTCAGAATGGTCTGCAGCGTCTCGTTGAACTCGGTCCGCAAGGCAGCCGCGGCATCACGGGCTTCTTCACGAGTCAGGGTGCCGGCGCGAACCTCGGCCCGCAGTTCCTGCATCCCGGCGTGGAGACCATCGAGGAGCTCGAAAATCTGGGTCATCTGGGCCTCGTCGGCGCCGATGGCGGTGAGCCACTCGGTCCAGCGCTCGTGGGGAGTCTGCTGGTCGTGGTGAGGACCGCTGTGGCCGGGACGGTTCTGACGCATCTCCTGCAAGAGGTCATATTGCTCGGAGGTCAGGATAATCTGCAGTTCCGCCTCGAAGGCTTCGCGGAGGATGGCGGCGGCTTCACGCGCTTCCTCTTGAGTCAGCTCACCGGCCTGAACCTGGGCACGCAGGTCGGCGACGCCATCACGGAATTCCGTGTAGGCCACGGTGAAGGACGCCAGCTGTTCTTCATCCAGCTCAAGGATTTCAGCCAGTCGGGCGAGCCGGGCCTGGGGATCCACGGGCGTTGAACCGTCGGTGGATTTGAGGACGTCATCGAGGGGATCGACGGCGATGACGAGCTGGTCCTCAGTGGTCGGTGCCGTGACATCGTCCTGACTGCAGCCGCAGAGGATGAGGACAAAGAGCGAAGCCGTGACGAGGAGAAGCGTCCGGGGGTTGCGAAGGTGGCTCATGCCGGGGTCCTTTCTTGGATCAGTGAGGGCGGTTGCCTGGGTAATTGCAAGTAGAACGCCAACAATCAAGCCGGGGTCGACATTATTAAATGGTTGCGGGGATTCAGGTTATCACCACCACGCCAAATTCCAATTCAGGGTTAACACAAAACTTGGGTTCTCGAAGTACACCGCATGCCCCCACAGGTACACTTCGGTTCTCACAACCACGACCAGATGCTCAAGCCATATGCCTCGATTCCAGGAACACCATGATGAATGCACCCCCATTGACATGATCCCCTCATTGTCATTCTCTCATGCTCACCCAGCAACGTCACCATGGTGGGAGCCGCCGTTCAAGGCGAATCTCAGGAGGATTGACCATGAAGACCCGACTCCAGCAAATCACGACACTTGTTTACCTTGCTCTGATCCTGTTGACGACTCCAGTCATGGCCCAGATCAGGGTATTGAATCCGGATCCGAGCAGGAGGATGATCGAGGAACCATCGACCATTCACAAATCGACATCACGGTCGGTGGGCGATTCTGAAAACATGACCCTCATCGGTCGCCATGGAGCCGGATACTGCTTGGGTATGGCTCATGGCAATGACCATGCATACATCGCTCGGGGCAGCATCATCGATGTCCATTCACTGGACGATGATGGGCGACTGCAAGACCTGGTCGGTTCGATCACCCTGCCCGACTTGATCTTTTTAATGGCGTATCGAGATGGGCTACTGTATGTCGCCAACAATCACACGGGATTGAAAATCCTCGACATTTCCGATCCCGGCCTACCGGTCGTCGTAGGTAGCCTGGAGCTTCCGGGCAAGGCTGCGAATATCACCTTCTATGGCAACTTCATCGCTGTCGGAATGTTTGGCGATGGAGTCTATATGGTAGACGTGGAGGACCCTACCTCCCCCAGTCGAGTTGTCGGCATCGATACCAATATGTGGGTTCGTGAAACAGCGGTTTACGATCATTACTTACTCGTAGCCGACTTTTTACGGGGGGTACGCATCTACGATATTGAAAACATGATAACACCACGACTGGTCGCCACCTTTCTGGACGATGACCTCCCCCAAGGGGTGACAGTGCTCAACCAATACGCCTATCTGTCAGGGTACAGCGGGATCACCATCCTCGACATGACCGACCCAGATGTGCCAATCGCGGTGAATCATATATCGTCCGACGTTCCAATTGGTACCATCAGGATCGATGGCCAGGTGTTGTATGCCGGCATCGTACCAGGCGGTGTCCGGGCCTATGATCTACAAGATCCTGTCAACCCGATAGATCCCGTGCTTGTCTCCTTTGATAGCGGCAAGTATCCCACCCACCTCGAGATGATCAAGCAAACCCTCTATGCACCCAGTGAAGCCTATGGTGTCGTGATCCTGGACTGTGCCGAACCATTGATTCCCATCATCAAGGATCGCATTCCCACCTCTGGTCACCTCCGAGCCGTCGAGGTGCGTGACGACCTTCTCGTCATGGCAGGTTTCGACAGCGGGCTCATGACTTTTTATATCTCCAACCCGGCATTGCCGCAGCAAATCGGTGTCTGGGAGCCGGATCAGGATACCCACGATATTTACTTTTCCGGCACCACGGCCATGGTTGCCGCTGATCACGAGGGTGTGGCCATGATCGATCTAACCAATCCGGCCTCGCCCGAGGACATTGGCTGGTTCCACGATGGTTCTTTCTTACAAGTGCTTGGTGTGACGGGCCAGGGACCACTTGGCTATGTCGCCCACTATGGCCAGATCGGGTTCAAGATCCTCGACATCAGCGAGCCATCCAATCCCCATCTTCTCGGTGAAATCATGGGGATCCCCCCGACCAAGGTTGTTGTTCGGGATCACTATGCATTCCTGGCCGGAGACAACATCATGGTCGCTGATGTGAGTGACCCAGCCGCGCCTGTCATCGTCGACGTCGAACCAACCCAGTTCAAGGTCGAAGATATCGCCATGGACGGTGATCTGTTGTATGCGGTGACCGCGTCATGGGGCGCCACCCGGTTCTACATCTGCGATGTGTCCAATCCAGAGGCGGTCACGACCCTCGCCACCATGATCGATTACGGAACAACGTATCGCCTGGCCTTTGAACATCCCTATGTCTACCTCGCCAATGATGAGCGGGGTGTCGTCATCATCGACGTGTCCAACCCGCACCAGCCAGAAGAAGTAGGCAGCTACCAAACTGGAGGCTTTGCCAACTGTGTGGCCGTTCGGGATGGAACCGTCTACGTCGGAGCAAGCGGCACGGGCCTCTGGATCTTGAGCAACGACCTCATCACGACGCCGGTGGAGCTGACCGACCTGACCGTTGCTCGTCAGGGCAACAGTTGTCGGGTTGGCTGGACGGTGCACTCGGCCCAGGAGGTGTCGTCCTATCGCCTCTCACGGGTCGGATCTTCGGGAGGCGCTGAAGTGGTTTCCACGGTTCCCGCTCATGGTGCAGGCGAATACAAAATTGTGGATTCGCGCGCCCCGTTGACGGAAGTCACGTACTTGCTGGATGCTCTTGATGGTGACAATGGCGTCGAGCGAATCGGAACCGTGGTGGCGCCGCCGGCTGAAGCGATGTCTGCCGCGCTTGGGTGCCACCCAAACCCGTTGAATCCTGCGACCGTCGTCTCTTACACAGCTCCTGAAGGCGGGGCGGTGCAGGTCGATGTTTACGATCCGCGAGGCGCGCTGGTGCGATCCTTGGTGAACGAGGTCGTGGCAGCCGGCGATCACACGGTCACCTGGGATGGGCGTGATGGGGCTGGCCGCCGGGTCGCAGCAGGGCTTTATCTGGCCCGCCTCAAGACGAACAATTACGTGCGAACCACCAAGATGGTGGTGGTGGAATAACCAGAATGCTCGGTTGTCGAGTCCCCTGGGAGACCCGACAACCGGGCAATCCATCGTCACCTTCGATCTCCCGTGGCCAGCTAGTCAAACCCCCTGCCATTTGTTAATATCATGCACATACTTCCCCTTTCCCCATCCCCAGGTGGTTCCATGAGTCTCGCTCCCCGGATGACTCTCGCGGCCTGCATCGCCTTGCTCATGGCGCTGCCCGCCCTGGCCGAAATCGTGCCCACGTCCCAGTTGCAGGCCGTCGCGCCCCTGTCCTCGGTCCAGAAGATCGCCCTGCCCCCGGTTGACCTCGTCCGGGCTGCCCAGGACGACGAGATCCGCACGTTACAAGGCGAGCCCGACCGCTTCGCCATGCCCGAAAAGCTGTCCATCACACCCGAGGACGCCGGCACCTGGGAAGAACTGCCCGATCAGCGATCCATGCTGTGGCGGCTTCGGATCGAATCGCCCGGTGCCCTGTCCTTGAACCTGGGCTTCGATCGTTTCCGCCTACCCGAAGGCGCCCGCCTCGTGGTGCACCCGGCCAACGGCACCGAGCTGGCCCGCGAGTTCACCGCCCATGACAACCGCTCCCATGGACAGCTCTGGACCCCTGTGATCCTGAGCGATGGCCTCGTCATCGAGCTCACCATTCCCACCGTCTCCCGCCACGACTACGAACTCCACCTCATCCAGGTGGGCAAGGGTTACCGGTCCTTCGGCGACGTCGAGAGTGACAAATCCGGCGCCTGCAACAACGACGTGGTCTGCCCCGAGGGCGATCCCTGGCGCGCCGAGATCAACAGTGTCGGCGTGTTCACCGTCAACGGTGTCTGGAAATGCTCCGGCGCCATGATCAACAACACCGCCGGAGACGAGACGCCCTATTTCCTGACCGCCAACCACTGCAACATCAACGAGATCAGCGATGCCTCGGTGGTGGTCTACTGGAACTACCAGAGCCCGGAGTGCGGTCAGCAGGGCGGCGGATCCCTGGAGGACTTCCAGAGCGGCGTCATCTACCGCGCCTCCTACCAGCCCACCGATTTCTGCCTCGTCGAACTCGAGGAAGATCCCGATCCCGCCTGGCAACTCACCTTCTCTGGCTGGGATCGGCGAGACCTCGAAACATCCAACGCCGTCTGCATCCACCACCCCAGCACCGACGAGAAGGCCATCAGCTTCGAGGACGACCCCACCTTCATCACCAGCTATCTCAGCAACACCTCCCCCGGCGACGGCACCCACCTGCGCCTGGTCGACTGGGACGACGGCACCACCGAGGGAGGCAGCAGCGGCTCGCCCCTCTACAATGCCGACCACCACATCGTCGGTCAGTTGCACGGCGGGTATGCCTCATGCAATAACGACCTGAGCGACTGGTACGGCCGCTTTCACGTAAGCTGGGAAGGCGGCGGCACCAGCAACTCCCGTCTCCGCGACTGGCTCGACCCCGACGGCCTCGAACCCTGGACGTTGGACCTCTACGATCCCCACTCGATCCGGATATCAGTCTCCCCCGAGAACGGGCTCGATTCCCAGGGCCTGGTCGGCGGTCCCTTCAGTCCGGACAGCCGGCAGTACACCATCACCAACAGCAGCGACAGCAACATCTTCTACCAGGTGAACAACCGCGACTCCTGGATCGAGTTGAGCCATGAGGGCGGACTTCTCGAGCCGGGCGCCACGGCCACTGTGACGGTTTCCATCCATGCCGGCGCGGCCGGCCTGCCTTCGGGTGAATACCACGGCGAGGTCGAGTTCCTCAACCTGACCACTGGCCAGGGCGACACCGTGCGTCCAGTGCAGTTGCAGATCGGCATCACGACGGCGGCCTATTCGTGGTCCATGGATAGTGATCCCGGGTGGGATCGCGAAGGTCAGTGGGAATTCGGAGTTCCGCTGGGTGGCGGCGGGTCGCAAGGGAACCCCGATCCGACCGAGGGTTTCGACGGACCCAACGTCATGGGGTACAACCTGGCAGGCGATTATCCCGACAACCTGCCCGAGCAGTCGCTCACCACCGAGGCCATCAACTGTCAGCAGCTCGTGGGTGTGAAACTGCGGTTCCGGCGGTGGCTCAATGTCGAGCTCTGGCCTTACGACTTCGCCTCCATCCGGGTGAGTACCGACGGCGTGGACTGGACGACCATCTGGGAGAACACCGGAGCCATTGCCGATGACAGCTGGCAGGGCGTGCAGTACGACCTGAGCGAGGTGGCCGATGGTCAGCCGGAGGTCTATGTGCGCTGGGTCATGGGGACGACCAATGCCTTCGGGCGATACAGCGGGTGGAATATCGATAATGTTGAGATCCGGGGTGTCGAGCAGGTGCCGGTGGGTGTGCCGGAGACACCAGTGGCGAGGGCACGCCTTCATGGGGCGGCGCCGAATCCGTTCAATCCGCGGACCGAGGTCAGCTTCACCATGGCGCGGTCCGGGCCGGTCAAACTCGCCATCCATGACGCTCGGGGACGCCTGGTCAGGATGCTCAGCGATGACGTGTTCGAGACCGGGGACCATGCCGTGAGCTGGGATGGTACCGACGACCGTGGGCGTCGGCTGGGGAGCGGGGTGTATTTCGTGCAACTGGTCGCGGGCGACGTGGTGGATACCAGGAAGGTCTTGATGGTGAAGTAAAGCCTTCCGGGTCTCCAGCCCCTACCAGCTTTCAGCGGCCACGGTACCCTCGATGGCCGATTGTACCGTTTCCGGCAATCCCGACAGGAAATCCAGCCCGGTCATTTCCTCGATCTCATCGACACTTCGCAGATACTGGTCGATCTCACGCTCCGAGCTATCCACGGTCTCGAAGTGCGGCACCATGAATGCCAGCACATCGGGCGAGTCGAGATTCCCCATATCCACGATGATCTTGAAGAACCCCGTGGGCACAGCCACATCCCCAGCCCCGACCACGTTGTACAACATCTGGCGGTCGGTCTCCGGCTGACGGTCAAGCTGCTGCACATGCGGTCGCGCCTCGAACACAGGCCCGGTGATGATGGTGAGATCCTCACGAACCTTCACCCAGCGCCGCACACCGTTCTCGATGCGAATCCAGACACTGCCGTTGTAGCCGCTGCCGATCTGGGGCGCGATGTTCGAGAACAGGTTGCTCTCGGCCTCGGCCTGGACATTCCACAGCATGTCGTCGGCAGGGGCCATGTGTCCGCGCACATAGTCACTGCTCACCGCCTGGTAGTCAGCCAGGGTCGCCCGGGCCGGTGACGGCAAGGCGCGGTCCTCATCGAATCCGTCGGTGCGCTCCAGGACCTCGTTTTCCGACTGATCGTGGGTCAACCGATACTGCACCCAGGCCGGGATCTTCAGCTGGGCGTTGTATCCCACCACGAATCCCTTGTTCTCCAGCACCTCATAGCCTAGGGGTCGACCGACCGCGAGGTGGACGTTGTCCTCGACCGTAGCCGGCGGCGCCACGCGAGCCGACACCTCCACGACCGCTTCTCCCTCAACAGGCCCCTCACGCAGACGCACCACATACCGCGACACCCAACCCTCACCACCGTCAGGCAACACGACGTTGTAGTACCGCTCGGTCTGCTCGGGAGACACGAGGTTCAGAACATCGCCACGCTCCAGACGCATTAATTCGTCAGCGTCGATCCGTGGTGTGTCCCGGACGATGGCATTGCGGCTGGCTTCGATGTGGAAAGACTGGGCACTGGCTGCGCCGCAACCCAGGGCCAGGATGATCAGACAGAGGATCACGGACCGCATCACGTCACCTCCTTAAACATCGTCACCCTTGAGCTGGCGCCGTTCACGCTGCGCACTGCTCATGACTCCCATGACATCCTGGAACAGCCTGACCGAACTCTTGCTGCCGCCGGCGATCACGGCGGCGGTCATGATCAACCCGAACTTTCCCGTCTGGTCGGTGAGGAAGATGATGCTCACCGCGTCGAAGTCCCAGGTCACGCACACCACCAGGGCGAGCCCGAAGGCCAGGAACTCCTTGATGGGCAGTCGCTTGGCCGCGGGGACCTTGTTCGGCTTGTCGGCCTTGGGGACCTCGAAATTCCGGATCCACCATCGTGATTCGAACACCAGGGCCCAGACGCGCTCCACGACGAACGACAGGACCATGACGCCGACCAGCGCCTCGAAAGTGCGCTCCCAGTCGAGATGAAAGAGATTGGGATCCATGGAATATCCTCCGGACACGGTTTTCAGCTCAACCACCGTCTTGAACATGATAGTGCGGGCTGCCGTTCAAGCCCCCTATTCCTCAAGCTAGGACGAATCCTGCCGATCCCCATCACAGCATCAATGCGACCATCGACCCCGTGTCTTCAACCGGAGGCTCTGTTCGTGTTCCAGGGAGAAATCGCCCAGTTTGCCCCTGCCGACCTTCTGCTCTTCCTCTGTCACATGAACAAGGAGGGCATGCTCACCGTGCGTCGCAGCGACGAGACGGTCAGCTTGTCCATCCGGAGCAACCTGTTGGTGGACGCCGTGAGCGACCCCAGCGAGCGCATGATCCTGGAGCGATTGACCCACGGTCAGACCCTTCCCACCGAGCAATTGAAGGACCTCCACCGCGCCCACGACGAAACCGGTCTGCCGGTGGCCCGGATCCTCGAAAACCTCGAGTTGCCGACCAATGACGACCTTTCCGCCACCGTCCAGGCGGGGCTGCGAGAAACCGTCTTCCGCTTTCTCCTCTGGGAACAGGGCTCGTTCCAGTTCACCGAGATCCCCGTGGATGACAATCCCTACCTCACCCCCATGGACGGCCAGGCCCTGGTCATGGACCTCACCCGCGAGGTCGACGAGTACCGCGAATTGCTTCGCAACCTGGGCTCCCTGGAGCGCCGCGCCATCGCCACCAGCAAGCCCGAAGAGGCCAGTGCCGAGGAACGCTATGTCATCGCCTATGCAGGTGACGCCGCGTCGGTGGGCGCGCTGCTGGAGTCGGCCCCTTTCCCCAAGCTGAAGACCGCCTCGGCCGTGAGCGTCGGCATCAGCAAGGGCTGGCTGGAACTGGGCACAGGCGATGCCGACGACCAGGACGACACGCCCGACCCCGACACCATCGAAGTGTTTCCCGCCTATCGTCAGGCCCTGCGCCGCATGCTGCAGACCGAGAACCGTCAGGGTCATGTCCGCGAGCTGCTGGCCTTCGCCCAGAATCATTGTGCCCAGTCCATCCTGCTGGCCGTCGGGCAAGGTCAGCTGCGAAGGGCCACCGTCTACGGTCGCGACCCCGGCGGTCGCCTCATCGCCAGCGACCATCGCGATCTTCAGCTGGAGCTGAGTACGGACCCCGTCATCGAGCAGGCCATGGCCAGCTCCTGTCCATTCATCGGCCACATGTTCCCGTCGCCCATTCTTGACGCCCTGGACGCCACCCGGCCGGCCGCAGCCTGCGCGCTGCTGCCCCTGGG
>Ga0209692_10002449_pt1 | contig 20349 bp, 20 predicted proteins | sample tdDd472_FD_187129 | JGI IMG/M metagenome (GOLD analysis project Ga0209692, IMG submission 187129) | Marine sediment microbial communities from the Atlantic coast under amendment with organic carbon and nitrate - tdDd47.2 (SPAdes)... | ecosystem: Environmental > Aquatic > Marine > Coastal >... | reverse complement strand
GTCGTTTGCAGCAACTTTAAGACTGTCAGTAACGTTCTGCACCAGCGTCTGCGTTTGATCCATACCCTGCCAGCGTGCAAAAGCACGGTCGGCGACACTGCCTTCGATCTGCTCCACGAGAACACCGGAAGGCGCCAGAATAAGCGCACCCGACTCCGGCACCTCAACACGGTTGCCGGACAAAGCGATCACCCAGATCACAATAAAAAATAACAGCAATGCTGCCTGGAGAAACTTAACCAGACCGCCAAGAATTTTGCCTATTGCAGAGAACAGCTTTTTCATAAAGTGATTATCCCACCAATCTCATTTCAATCAGTCATCGTTGTAACTAATCCGGTAAATCAAACCGGCTTTGTCATCACTAACTAATAAAGCTCCGTCCGGAGCCACCAGAATATCTACCGGTCGACCGTAAACTGCCTGATCCTCAAGCCAGCCTTCAGCAAAAGGCTCATAACTAACGACCTTGTTGCCTTCGAGTCTCACCAGACTAATACGATAACCTGATTTCTCAGAACGATTCCATGAACCGTGTTCAGCTATAAAGATCTGATTCTGATACTCATCCGGGAACATATCGCCGTCGTAGAAGATCAGACCGAGCGCAGCGACGTGTGCGCCAAGCTTCTGCACGGGTGGCACTGCCTCATCACAGCTGCCGAGAGCGGCCAGCTCAGGGTCCGGTTCGACGATATCGCCACCGTGACAGAACGGGAAACCGAAGTGATTGCCGTTTTTCGACACCCGGTTCAGTTCGTCGGGTGGTACATCGTCGCCCATCATGTCGCGGCCATTATCGGTGAACCACAGTTCGCCGGTTTCAGGGTGCCAGGCCATCCCTACTGAATTCCGTACACCCCGTGCCACGACCTCGGGGTTACTGCCGTCAGCGTTGTAACTGGTAATCGTGCCAAACAGAGGCTCATCGCAGACATTGCAGGGAGCGCCCAATGGCACATAGAGCTTATCGTCGGGACCGAATTCAATATGCTTCCAACTGTGCAGCTTATCGGTAGGCAAGCCGTCGATAATCACCTCCGGCTCACCGGGATTGTCTAATCGTGATTCTATGTCGCGGTAACGAACAACCTGAGTTAACTCCCCCACATACAGATCGCCGTCCTTAAACGCGACCCCGCTGGGCAGCTTCCGCTTGCTGGCAATTAAATAAGTGCTGCGATCTTCATCAAACACATCAGCTACAGCATAGACATTCTTTTTACGCCGGGTGCCGACAAACAGAGTGCCATCGTCACTGAGCGCAATGCCGCGGGCATTAGGCACATCGGAAACCAGTACTTCGATTTCAAAGCCTTCAGGCAGCTGTATATCTGCCGGCATTTCGGCGAATAGCACAGGGCTGAACAAAAAGATCAGAACTGACAAACCAAAGTTACGCATTGTTATATCCACCGTTGACTGAACTGCAGGGCGGGTACTTGCGGCCAATGGCTACTAGTCGTTCAGTAGCATCAGCGAAAGTTCCGGCCAGAACGTAATTAGAATAACCGCTGCCATCAACATAAAGAGGAACGGTAGTGTTGCAAGATAAACCCTGACAATCGACTGATCAAAACGATAACTGGCAATAAACAAATTTAAACCGACAGGCGGCGTCAGGTAGCCCAACTGCATAGTTGCCAGAAATACGATACCCAGATGGATAGGATGCACACCAAACTCAGCCGCTACCGGCAATATCAGGGGTACAACCAATACCAGCGCCGAGAAAATATCCAGTATGGCTCCAAGCACCAGCAAGAACAGGAATAGCAAAAACAGGAAGCTGGTGCGATCCGATACCAGAGAACTCACCACCGAGATCAGCTGTTGCGGTACTTCGGCATCGATCATGTAGTTAGTTGATGCGAGCGACGCGCCCAGTATCAGGAGAATGCCGCCCACCAGAACCATGGATTCGCGAACGATGCGTGGCAATTCGACAAAGGCGATTTCCCGCTTGATCAGAACCTCCACAATCACGACATACAAAGCGGTAACAGCAGCCGCTTCAGAAACCGCAAGATAGCCCGAATAGATCCCGCCCAATACGATCAGTGGCAGAGGAATCTCCCACATCGCCTCACGCAAAGCAGATAGTACTTCTCTGAACGAAAAGTCACTTAAAGGCGTACGATTGTCGCGGTTCACCCAAAGGCAGTACGCTGCCATGATCGACATCATCAGGATGCCCGGCAGAATGCCTGCAATAAACAAGTCGTCAATAGACTGCTCTGCAACCACCCCATAAAGGATTAACGGTAGCGACGGAGCAAACAACAGGCCGAGACTGCCACCCGCTGTAAGCAGGCCCAGACTGAACTTAGGTGAATAACCGGACTGCTCCAGAGCCGGATACAACAAAGCACCCAAAGCAATAATCGTGACACCCGATGCACCGGTAAACGCAGTAAACAATGAACAGGCAACGATAGCGACGATTGCCAGTCCTCCCGGCAACCAACCCATCAGTGCATTGGTTACCCTGACCAAACGATCAGGCGCCTTACTTTCACTCAGGATGTACCCTGCGAAAGTAAACAAAGGGATAGCGAGAAGAATAGGCATCTCGGCAATACCAAACATCTCAATTGCTATAGCGGTCAGTTCGATATCACCGCGCATGTAGCCCAGCATTGCACCACCGGCAATCAGCGCAAACAACGGTGCGCCCAGCACAGCAAGCAGAGTCATGATGATCGCTGAAGCAGCCATCAGTCATTCACTCCCTTAAAGAACTCAATAAACCGACGCGCAGCCCAGATAACGTAGCGATAACCGATAAGAGCAAACGCTATAGGAAGAATAGACTGAAATACCCAGGCCGGTAGATCACCCAAAAGCACATCTTCATACTCGTAGGAATCGACCACAAAACGGAAACAGTACCAAGCAAGAATGAACGACAAACAAGCCGTAAACAGATTCATGGCAGCCAGTGTTATGCGCCGGGCTTGTTCGGGCAGAAAGCGGGACAGCACATCGATTGCGATTTGACGATCATCCCTTGCAGCAGCGACAGCACCGAGCATCGCAACCCACAACACCATCAGCCGCAATGCCTCATCAGCCCAGGAAAAACCGCTGCCGGTAAAATTTCTCAGGAATATCTGACTACTGGCAAGAGTAATCATGGCGAACAACAGGACTGCCAGGCAGGCATTCTCTACAACGCGACCGAAATGGTCCGCTTTAGAAAGAAAGCCCGTCGAAGAGTTAGCGTTGCTCACTTATAAAGTATCAGCAGCCGATACTAAGGGTTACCGGCCCGGTAATCGTCGAGCATTGCTTCCACTCTGGAAAGCAAATCGGGTGTGTAGTCACCCGAAGACCAGATTTCCCGGTTGGACTCACCAACCTGCTCGCGCCATACAGGGATAGCAGCAGGGTCCGGTGCAATACGCTCTATACCATTCGCAGCGAGCGCTTTATCGGCACTTTCGTTATCAGCCCGGTTGAACTGATCAAACTTTTTATAAGTGGCAGTCATGACCTCACGAAACACAGCCTGATCCGCTTCGGACATTTTTGAAAATGCCTTTCTGTCGATAGCCATCACACCCATGGTGTAAGCAATCGGCAAATCAGTCACGTACTTCACCTTGGTGTACCACTGCAGCAGCAATGCGGCCGCACTCGGGGTAGCTATATATTCCACCAAGCCGGTCTGCAAGCCCGTAAGAACATCGGAAATAGGGAGAACCACCGGAGACAAGTTCATAGCCTCCATAGAGGTATAAGTAATCTGGTCGCCTTCCGGCACCCACATTTTCTTCCCGCGTAAGTCTTCGATAGACGCAGCGGGCTCGTTACCCATCAGATACGCGAAACCACCGCCTGCAGCACCAAATGAAATCAGACCCGCCTTCTCCAGACCCGCCTGCAACTCACCATCAATCTGCGACTGAATATAATCGACCTCAGCCTGCGACCGGAACAACAAAGGCATTCCGTAGACACCCAGGTCCGGATATTTTTCGAGCAAACCACTGGCAGCAAATGCACCGCCATGCAATTGGCCTATACGCATTTTTCGCAAGACCTTGCGGTCATTTCCCATGACGCCGCCACCGTAATACTTCACGGTAACGCGACCTTCTGTACGTTCTTTAATCTGGCTTGCTGCACCCCGCATCTCAGTCATCCACTGAGAATTCTCCGGGGCAATTGTTGCTATCTTAAATACCTGTGCCTGGGCAGTGGCGGTAAGCAACAATGCAGAAATCAAAACCATTGCAGAAATACGCATGAGCAATCCTTTCTCCGAACCGTGCTAGACGGTATCAAAAATATTCATCTGCAGATGCAAGCAAGCTAATCGCTTCATCCCGGGCAATCGTATTAAACAACGTGAGGCCCGGTTGTTCGACAGGCAAAGCAAGCACATCGTTCAACAACTGATCGTGAAGCTCACGATCATAGACAAGTCTGGCGTAACTGCGGGCATATTCAACCTTAACTGCAAGGTTTTTACCTTCGCTCAACTCCATTGCCCTTTCAAAATTGGCGCGCCCCGTTTCAGGGTCACCCCCGAGGGCAGCAGGCCGCAAGGTATTTAATATACCAAGATACATGTAGGCATCAGCCTCATTCGCGCCCGGACCAATCGCCAACAGGTGTTCCAGCGCCGCCTGAACTTTCGGTAAGTCGGCTAAAGCCGTGTAGTCGGCACTATTTGCACGGATATAAGCGAGGTTGGCTAAAGCATAACTGTACAACGCATTAGCCGATTTCGGGTTGACCTTCTGTACCTGCACCACGTACTCATCGAACGGCAACTGACCTAAATCACATGCCGCTTTATTCGATGCACATAGAGCCCTGTTACCGTAGTCACGCGCGCGTGCTGTGAGCACCTTGGCACGGTCCGGATCGTCAACGAACGCCGCACCATAAGCCGCATACAACTGGCTGGCTGCCGCCAACATCGATTCGCTTTCCGGATTACCAACGACGAAACTGTCCAGCATCATTAAATAAGCGGGTATCGCCTCGCGAACCAATTCCGGATCCGGTTGGTCGAGCATCGCCGTGGTCAGATTACCGGCCAGACTTGATCCGGCAGAAGATGCAATTGCCGAACAACCGGAGATAATCAGTACGGAAGAAAGTAAAAATACGGGCAATAAAAAACCCGCGTCAAAACTAACGCGGGTTTTAATTCGTCCCTTCAAATAATGCATAAGCAGCACCAAGGGGGAGAAGTTAGATTTTTTCCTTAATGCGGGCAGACTTACCACTGCGCTCGCGAAGGTAGTAAAGCTTGGCGCGACGAACATCACCGCGACGCTTAACTTTAATTTCTGCAACTGATGGGCTGTATGTCTGGAAGACACGTTCAACACCTTCACCATGAGAAATCTTACGAACAGTAAACGCTGAGTTCAGGCCGCGGTTACGCTTTGCGATCACAACACCTTCATAGGCCTGCAGACGCTCACGGTTGCCTTCACGTACACGTACCTGAACAACTACAGTATCACCCGGTGCGAAATCGGGAATCTCGCGGTCCATCTGTTCAGCTTCAATTTGCTTAATAATGTCACTCATGACGAAAATCTCACTAGTTTCTAAGTTTGTTACAAAGCGCAGACTAAGTCTGCTCTCCGATGTATTCATTAAGAAGAGCTTGCTCTTCATCCGTTAGCTGTCGGGTCTCAAGCAATTCCGGGCGCCTGGCCCAGGTTCTGCCCAAAGACTGTTTCAGCCTCCAGCGACGGATTTCTTCGTGATTGCCGTTAAGCAACACTGCGGGCACCGTCTTCCCTTCAAATTCTTCCGGCCGCGTGTAATGCGGGCAATCGAGCAATCCGTCAGAAAACGAATCCTGCTCTGCCGATGCATCATCACCGAGCACTCCCGGCATTAAACGCACCACCGAATCGATGATCGCCAGCGCTGCAACCTCTCCTCCGCTAAGTACAAAATCACCTAACGAAATTTCATCGTCACAAACGCTTTCTACAAGACGCTCATCAAAACCTTCATATCTGCCTGCCACCAAAATCATGCCGGGCAAAGCGGATAGTTCAACTGCGACCTTCTGATCAAACTTTCTGCCTTGGGGTCCGAGAAAAATCACCGGACTACCTTTTGGCAATTCAGCGCGTGCCGCCTCTATGGCATCACGAACCGGTTCAACCTTAAGCACCATTCCAGGACCACCGCCATAAGGACGATCATCTACTGTTTGGTGCCGGTCTTCTGTGAAATCCCTCGGGTTTACACAGTTAACTTTTACCTGACCTCTATCGACCGCTCTACCGAGCACACCGTAAGAAACCATGGTATCCGTAAGCTCGGGAAACAGACTGATTACGCCTATGTCCATAGCTCACCGCCTTTATTCATTCGGGTTCCAACCAATCGACACGGATAACACCTTCATCCAACTCGACTGACTTCACCACGTCGCCGGAGATATACGGGATCATGCACCGCTTATCTCCTTCAACCACCAGCACATCATTTGCACCGGTATCAAGCATATGGTCGACCTTACCAAGCGTAACGTCATTCTGATCAATGACTGTCAAACCAATCAGGTCATCCCAGTAAAACTCATCTTCTGCAAGCGTCGGTAGCTGCTCACGATCTATATAGATCTCGGCACCTTTAAGCGCCTCTGCTGCATTCCGGTCATCAATGCCTTTCAGCTTTACAGCCAGACCTTTGCCTTGCAACCGGCCGTCTTCAACATCGTATTGCTTAACCTGCTGACCTAAGGTCATATCCCAGGGCAAGTATTCGATAATGTTCTCAACCGGGTCGGTAAAGGAAAAAACCTTTACCCAACCTTTAATTCCGTGGGCGCCTGTGATCTTACCGATCAGCAACTGCCGACTGTCACCAGACTCTACCAACGGAACGTCAGGCTTAATTAAGCAGCCTGCTGCTTACGGTAACCTTTAATCAGTTCCGCAACGCGTTCGGTAGGCTGGCCGCCCTGAGAAATCCAGTAGTCGATGCGCTCAAGATCAAGACGCAGTTTTTCTTCACCACCGGTTGCCCGTGGGTTGAAAAAACCAAGACGCTCAATGTAACGGCCATCACGACGATTACGAACGTCGGTAGCTACCAGGTGGTAAAAGGGTCGCTTCTTAGCGCCGCCCCGTGCTAAACGGATGCTAACCATTCTTCTAAAACTCCAGAGAATTTGTATAAAACTTCAGGCTGACAAAAAACTCAGATGCCTCCATAACTGAAGCATCCGATCAACAATTTGTCACCCGTGGATAAGTAGGTAATTTGTAAGCGCGGAATTTTACTGGAAAAATCGGTCTTGTGGAACCTTCAGAAGCCAGAAAGTTGGCTTTTTCCGCGAAACAGGCCTCTTTCGTCAGAGAGCCTACAAAGATGCATTAAATATCAGGGGCTTAACGACCAAAGCCGCCCGCTCCGGGACCGCCGCCAGGCCCACCCATGCCACCTAAGCCCTGCATCATGCCTTTCAGGCCCCCTTTTGAAGCCTTTTTCATCATTTTCTGCATCTGCAAGTGCTGTTTAATCAGGCGATTCACATCCGGAACCGCCATACCCGCACCCGCGGCAATGCGTTTTTTGCGGGAACCATTGATCATTTTGGGAAACCGGCGTTCCTTAGGGGTCATCGAATCAATCAGCGCGACCTGCCGCTTGAGCACCTTATCGTCCATGCCCTTCTGCATGGCCTTAGCGTCAATATTGCCGGGCAGCGGCATCTTCTCCATAAGACCGGCCAAGCCACCCATATTCATCATCTGGGTTAACTGATCTTTCAGGTCATTGAAGTCAAAACTCTTACCTGACTTAACTTTCTGCGCGAGCTTGAGGGCTTTCTCTTTATCGACCTTGGCTTCAACTTCCTCAACCAGACCGACGACATCACCCATGCCTAAAATACGTGACGCCATACGCTCGGCATCAAAGGCCTCGAGTGCAGCCGTTTTCTCGCCGGTACCCAAAAACTTAATAGGCTTACCCGTTACCGACTTAACAGACAGCGCCGCCCCGCCCCGGGCATCACCATCCACTTTAGTAATAACCACACCCGTCAGTGGCAACGCGTCACCAAATGCATTGGCAACCTGAACAGCATCCTGACCCGCCATACTATCGATCACGAACAAGGTTTCGATGGGATCTGCGACTTTATGCACGTCGGCAATCTCATCCAATAACTCCTGATCGAGACGGGTACGTCCGGCACTATCGAGCACAAGCACATCGACCTGCTTCAACTTAGCTTCGGCGATGGCCTTTTTAGCAATTTCTGTTGGCTGCTCGCCTTCTGCAAACGGCATGAATTCAGCGCCGACAGACTCGGCCAATGTTTGCAGTTGTTGCATCGCTGCGGGTCGCCGGGTATCCAGACTGACCAGCATGGTTTTCTTCTTCTGCTTGTCTTTAAGGTGCACCGCCAGCTTGGCCGCTGTCGTTGTCTTACCCGCACCTTGCAAACCTGCTAACAAAATAATTGCCGGCGGCTGCTGCTTAAGATTGAGCCCGGAATCGCCCGCATCAAGCGTGCGGACCAACTCACTCTTTATGATTTTGACGAAAACCTGCCCGGGATTCAGACTGCCGGAAACTTCTGTCCCCAGAGCTCTGACGCGAACATCAGCCACGAAGCTCTTAACAACCGGCAGAGCAACATCGGCCTCCAGCAAAGCCTGCCTGACCTCACGAATTACGCTACGAACATTATCTTCAGTAATACGGCCGCGGCCGCGGAGCTTATTGGTGACATCTTTGAGTCTGGAACTAAGCGTGGCAAACATCTGCAAAAACCCTGCAACTAACAACTTTCATAAAGGCGACGAGCGCCGCAACGGGGCGTTATTGTAACCGGAAAATGCAGGCAAAACCCCGCCGGAAAGCAGAATACAGCGACTGCATCAGCAGATTGAGAAACCATGGCTTGACACCGGGCAGCACCGACCGCCAACATTCACAATGTGTACAGTGATATAGGAGGTCACTCAGTTGAGTGACGACACCCCCTTAGGGGTCTTATTTAGTCTGCTTTTCCTGCTGCTGCTCTGCTCGGCATTTTTCTCAGGAACCGAAACAGCTCTCATGCGTCTTAACCGGTATCGCTTGCGCCATCTGGCACGAAGCGGTCATCGCGGTGCCCGCCTTGCCGAAGCACTGCTCAAGCGCCCCGATCGCCTGATCGGCCTGATCCTGTTCGGCAACAACTTAGTCAACTTCTCTGCTGCTGCACTTGTTTCGGTGGTCAGCTTGCGAATGGGCGGTACCGCTGCGGTGGCCGTCGGCACATTTGTTTTTACGCTTATTGTTTTGATCTTTGCCGAGGTTCTGCCAAAAACATGGGCGGCCGTGCATCCCGAAACATTGGCACTACCAGCCAGTTTTGTTTACTACCCGCTGATGAAAATTGCCTATCCGTTTATCTGGTTAATCAATCTGGTGGCTAACGGTATTTTGCGGCTCTTTGGAATCAAGGCCGAAGAGAATGGTGAACAGGAACTCACGCTGGATGAATTGCGAACCGTCGTACATGAATCCCGCTCAATACTGCCCCGCAAACGCCAGAAGATGTTGATGAGCATTCTGGAGCTCGAACAAATTACTGTTGACGACATCATGGTGCCGCAAAACGAAGTTGTCGGGTTGGACCTGAGCGCTCCGTGGGAAGAAACGCTTGCCGCTATCCGCAAGAGTCAGTACACACGACTGCCCGTCTATCGCGACAGCCTGGATAATGTTGAAGGCATGCTGCATTTAAAGCGGCTGGTGCAATCCGGCTCGCTGGATGAATTACAACCCGGCGATCTGGAAAAACTCATCGAGCCCACCTACTTCGTTCCCGAAGGCACTCCCCTGAACAGTCAGTTGGTGCAGTTCCAGAAAGCCCGGCACCGCATAGCGCTGGTGGTTGATGAGTACGGTGATATTCAGGGGCTTATTACGCTGGAAGACCTGCTGGAAGAAATCGTGGGCGACTTCACCAGTGAACCAGTTGCTGCGCATTCAGACATTACCAACGACCCTAAAGGCAATGGCTACATAGTCGATGCCAGTGCCAATATTCGTGAGCTGAACAGAATGATGAACTGGCGCTTACCCACCGATGGCCCGAAAACTTTAAACGGTGTCATTCTCGAACAACTCGAAGACATCCCCGAAACGGGCGCAGGCTTAACGCTGAATAATTATCCGGTGGAAATTTTGACTACCGGCGAAAACGGCATCAAGTCAGTACGGATAGACCCGCGTGGCATAACCCACGCTAGCGATGCAGATCCGGAGCTGGAATAAACTAACCCAGACCTGCCGCGTCGAGTGCACCACGCAAATAATCGATACCCTGAATTCGCATACCTTTAATTGCTTTCTTCGGCATATTTCCACGGGGCACAATCGCTTCGGTAAAACCGCGTTTAGCCGCTTCCTGCAACCGCTCCTCACCGAAGGCGACGGGCCGGATTTCACCGGCCAGGCCCACCTCACCAAAGACCAGCGTAGTGCGTGGCACAGGCATATTGCGAATACTGGAAACTATCGCGAGCATCGCGGCCAGATCAGCTGAGGTTTCGGCAATTTTCACGCCGCCAACGACATTGATAAAAATATCCTGATCGTATGCAGCAATGCCGCCATGCCGGGACAAGGTCGCCAGCATCATCGACAAGCGGTTCTGGTCCATCCCGACAGCCAGACGACGCGACTGCCCAAGGCCCGACTGATCAGCCAGCGCCTGGACTTCTATCAACAACGGCCGGGTGCCTTCAAATGCCGACGTCACCACACACCCGGGTATGGCCTCGGTATGTTCGGAAAGGAATATTGCTGACGGATTCTTAACTTCGCGCATACCGTTGTCGGCCATTGCGAAGACGCCCAACTCATTGGCAGCACCAAAACGATTCTTCACAGAACGCAGAATCCGGTAACGACTGCCCGACTCACTCTCAAAATACAGCACAACATCGACCATATGCTCCAGCACACGGGGGCCGGCAATGTTGCCATCCTTCGTCACATGGCCAACCAGAATAACTGTGATACCGCGCGTTTTAGCCAACCTAACCAATTGCGCAGCACACTCGCGCAACTGAGCAACCGAACCCGGTGCCGACGGCAAATTTTCGCTGTAGATCGTTTGGATTGAATCAACGATTAGACACTGTGCCGTGCTCTTTTCCGCCACACCAACGATTTGCTCTACACAGGTTTCTGCAAGCACAGACAAACCATCGGGATTCACTTCGAGGCGACGCGCGCGCAACGCGATTTGTTGCAAAGATTCTTCGCCGGTGATGTACAACACATCGTCATTCAAAGAGCGTGCGCCGGCAGCTTGCAACAGCAAAGTCGACTTCCCTATTCCGGGGTCGCCACCGATCAGGACCACCGAACCACCGACTAAGCCACCACCCAGAACCCGGTCAAACTCACCGATACCTGTACCGACACGGGCTGCTGCGGCATCCTGCACATCGGCCAGTTTCTGCCCCTGAACTTCGCCCGCATAGCCGCCACGCACCGGCGCTGATTTTCTTGCTGCCTGTTTCACTTCGGTAAATGAATTCCAGGCACCACACGCAGGGCATTGCCCCTGCCACTTCACGCTATCGCTGCCGCATTCGCCGCATTTGTATATCGTCTGTGCCTTACCCATATCCGACTCCGGAAATCCTGCCCGACGGACGCGCCGCCATGAAACTGTGAACTCTATCTCATGCCGCAGCACAAATCGCGCTGAAAACCGCATAAAACCTGAGTAAATACTGCGAAATCCGAGGCAGTTCTCATTTCCTGAGAGCCCGAGTAGGTAACATCCTGCTATGTCTTCTGAATCAACAACGGTGCGTAATCGCAAACAGAACTGGGCAGTCACACTACTGCCACTTCTGGCTGCGCTGACCCTGGTCATCTTTGGCCGCGTCGATTTGTTGGAAAACAGCTTCTACGATCAATTACAGCGGATGCAGTATACCGTTCCAAACGATGAAATCGTGTTGCTGACAGTAAACCCCCGGCTCGACGACCAAACCAATATCTGGACTGCCGAAGGACTACTCCCTCTTGCTGAACGCCTGCATAAGGCCGGCGCTAAATACATCGTCTCAACACAGACGTTGCGATTCCCTTCGATTGTCACCCTAGAACAAATTCGCGCTCTGGAAAAAATTGAATCGAGTAATAGCGAAACCACATCCCTCAATTTTAACCCTATGGCTAAAAATGTGGATTACCTTCGCGCCACCTATCAGAATCGAAAGTCTCTGGTTAAGCGTTTTAATAACCTGAACAACTTTTTCATGGCAGCAAGCATTACCGACAATCTGTCGAGTGCAGACAATCATGCCCGTACTTGCGACCGCCATCTGCTGCAAGCGGGTAACGATAACAACCTGACAACAGTACGCCATGTCAGCCTGCCTGAAGCCGACGTTTGTGCGGCCATGAGGGGCATCGGTTACAACAGTTTCTGGGCGGACGACGACGGCATCGTAAGACACTCCGACCTGCTGCTGAGTGCCAGCGGTACCTGGTACCCGTCTTTAACTACTGCGATTGCCAGTACTTATCATGGAATGAAAACCCCCGAAGCAGATGCCAACGGGCAAGTCATGCTGGACAGAAACCCTATTAAACCCCGCCCGCTGAATCGCTATCACGACGATTCCGGAGATAGCGGGTACCGTTCAATCGGCTACAACGAAGCACTCTTGAGCGACACCGACCTGAGCTTCATAAAGAATCGTATCGTATTGATTGGCGAAGCCGGTTACGCAGGGATACCAGGATATGGCACACCGACAGACCGCAATATGTCGCCTCTGCAACTTACTGCCACCAGTCTGTCCAATTTACTAACCAACAGCTTCTATGAACGCCCGCAATGGCTTACGGCTATTGAGAACCTGACACTCGTCGTACTGATCAGCGCTTCACTGCTGCTGCTACCGCGCATGCCATGGTTCCCCGCACTGCTGGTCGGCGTTTCTGCCGGTGCCATTTTACTGGGCGTTGAGGCGTGGCTGCTGAAAGAACACAACCTTTGGGTTCAGTTGGTCACCACTTCGGTCTTTGTGACACTCACCGTATTTCTGATCACAGTTTTCCGCGGCGTAAATTACACGCGTCGCAGCAGCAAAAACATGAGTATGAAAACGCTCATGGCGCAGTCTTCTACAGACTCCCTTGATCTTGAGTTTTCCGTACTCAGACAGAAAAACCCCAACGCCATTGTTAAACGCAAGATTTATGACATTGCCGACCAGTACGCTCAAACACGTGAATTTGCCAAAGCGGAACAAGCACTGACTTATCTTGCTGACGTTGACCCCGATTACATGGACGTGGGTGAAAAACTGCATCGCATTTCCGGCAACAAACAAAGAAAACCGGAACCGCCAAAAGAGTCGCCTGTGCTCAGGAAGTCCGGCAACAAAAAACTGGGTCGTTACGAGATAACCAAGGTTCTGGGTCGCGGCGCGATGTCGACGGTCTACTTGGGCGTTGACCCGGCCATTCAGCGTAAAGTGGCCATTAAAACTATCGCTCTCGCTGACGAGTTTGATGACAAACAACTCGACAAAGCCAGACAGCAGTTTGTGCGTGAAGCGGAGTCGGCCGGACGCCTTAACCACCCCGACATCGTCGGCATCTACGATATCGGTGATGATGCGAATATCGCTTATCTGGCTATGGAGTATTTTTCCGGTACACCACTTATTGAATACGCCGACCGCAGTAAGCTGATGAAACCTGTCAAAGTACTTCAACTTATCGCCCGTGCCGCAGATGCTCTGGATTACGCTCACGGTCAGAATGTGGTGCATCGTGACGTCAAACCCGCCAACATCATGTATGACGCGGCCACAGATCGTCTGAAGATCACCGATTTCGGCATCGCCCGCCTGACAGATACCAGCCGCACGAAAACCGGCGTTATCCTCGGCACACCTTCATATATGTCTCCTGAACAACTTTCGGCCAGCGGCGTTACAGGTCAATCAGACCTTTACTCGCTGGGCGTTACCCTGTTCCACTTATTGACAGGCGAACCGCCTTTCCGGGCTGACTCTATACCTCAGCTCATGGATAAGATTGTTCACGAAATTCCCCAACCGGTCAGCGCGCTAAGATCTGACCTTCCGGAGTGTATTGACGTAATTGTGAAGAAGACCCTTGCTAAAAACCCGCAAGACCGTTATCAAAACGGTAAGGCGATGGCCCGCGCACTGCTCGCATGTTGTGAGCAGTTTAAGCATAAGTAAAAGGCGACAAGCACCGATGAGCTTGAAGAATAAACTTGTATTTGCCGCTAAAACCGATACCGGCCGGGTGCGAGAGCACAACGAGGACGCGATTAGCAGCAATCATGATATCGGCCTGATGGTGCTGGCCGACGGCATGGGTGGTTACGCTGCCGGCGAAGTTGCGAGCGGTATCGCTGTAAAAACAGTTCATGACCTGACTACCGAGGCTTGCAACCGGGAAGTCAGGAACGACCGGCACGATGACACCGGGCTAATGCGTCAGACAACTGTACTGCGTGACGCTATTTCAAGAGCAAACAAGATCATTCATCAAACCGCGCAGAGTCAGGAAAGTTGCAACGGCATGGGTACCACCATTGTGGCCGGCATGTTTCACGACAACCGGGTGTCGGTAGCCCACGTCGGCGACTCACGCATGTACCGGCTTCGCAACAACACACTCGAACGAATTACTATGGACCACTCTCTGCTTCAGGAGCTGGTCGACCGCGGTTTCTACTCCCGCCAGGAAGCAGAACGATCCACAAATAAAAACTACGTTACCCGTGCTCTCGGTGTGGATAACGTTGTGCAGGTAGAGGTTCAGGAGCTGCAGGTTGAGCCCGGAGACCTTTATTTACTGTGCTCTGACGGCCTCTCAGACATGGTGGATGATGAAGAAATTCATTTAACTATCAGTACGTTTAGTGCTAATCTTGAAACCATTGCTGAGCAGCTGGTTAAACTTAGTAATGAGCACGGGGGCAAAGACAACATTTCTGTCATGCTAATACAGGTATTAGAACCATTTCCGGCGAAGACCGGCCTGTTGGGTATGCTTCGTAAACTTTTCAGGCGTTGATATGGCACGTTTAATCCTAACCCTCAGCGGCCAGGTAATGGCCGAATACAATATGTCCAAAGAGCGCTACACCATAGGGCGCCTGCCGGATAATGATGTGCGCATCGACAATCCTGCAGTCAGTGGACATCACTCTCTGATTATCAATATTCTCAACGATTCATTTCTTGAGGACCTGAACAGCACCAATGGCACTTACGTCAACGGTAAGCTGATCAAGAAGCATGCGCTTCAGCACAATGACGTCATCACAATCGGGCATCACCAACTTAAGTTCGTTGCCAGCAGCATCGAAGAAGAAGAAGATGACGAATTCGCACGCACGATGATCATCGACAGTTCTCAGGAAGCCGTACAACGCTCGGCAGCAAAAGCCGCCGGCATGGGCTCAGGTACTTACAAAGCGCCTGTTTTCCGCAGCGAGCCTCCCGCCGCTCCACCGACACCGACTACAGAACCGCCTGAAACCCGGACGATGGCCAGCGAACAAAGCGCGCCGGCTGAAGCCCGCAAACCCCGTTTCGGTGGCAGTGCACCTACACCCATCAGCAGTGCACGTTCTGCTGCAGGCAAACCGCCACCCGCCGCTAAAGCTACAGCCAAAATACAGGTATTAAGCGGCAGCATGGCCGGTCGTGAACTCGACCTGAATAAAACCCTGACCACACTCGGGCGCCCCGGAAAGCAGGTCATTGCAATTACCCGCAGAGGCGAAGCCTACTATATCGTTCAAGTGGATAAGCAAACTGACGGAGCATCCGCCAAGGTCAATGGTCAGGACTTAACCGGCCCCGCCCGTCAACTCAGCGACAATGATGTTATCGAATTGCTGGGCGTTAAAATGGGTTTCTTCACCAGCTAAACACAAACTGCTGATCACGTAACAAAAAGCCCCGCAGGTCGACAAGACTTGCGGGGCTTTTTCGTAAACAGGATAACGCTTAAGCCTTTAACTCGCGCCGCGTGCGGGGGCTCAATTGTGTTAACAATTCGTAAGCGATAGTGCCGGCCGATTCTGCAATGGTTTGCACTTCCAACGTCTCACCCCAAAGCTCCACTGTATCGCCCGGCTGCGTATCTTTATGATGGTTAAGGTTAATAGCAATCAGATCCATAGACACCCGGCCTACCAACTCGGCCACCCTGCCGTTCACCAGAACCGGTGTACCTTCGCCTACATGTCTGGGGTAACCATCACCGTAACCAATCGCAGCAATTCCGATCGTTGTGTCCTGTTCAGCCACCCAATCTGCTCCGTAACCGACACTGGAGCCGGCCGGCACTGATTTAACAGCGATCAGGCGAGAATAAAAACTCATCACAGGCTGCAGCCCCAGATCTTTCGCACTTTTGCCATTGACCGGCGAGACGCCATAGAGTGCGAGGCCGGGCCTGACCCAGTTATCACCACGATACGAGAGAATGTCACCGGAGCGCAGCGTGTCAGGCCACTGCAAAATACCCGCCGAGTTTGCCAGACTGACGTCGCCGGAAAAATCATTCCCAAGACAGTGAGCAAACCGTTCAAGCTGCTGGATTGTCATGTCGTTCGCCGGGTCATCGGCACAGGCCAGGTGCGACATGATGCGTAGCTTAGGAACAACGGCACTGCAAGACTGCAAGCGTTGCTGCACTTGGGGCAACTCGGCCGGATCAAAGCCTAAACGCCCCATCCCCGTATCGAGCTTTATCCAAACCTTAAGCTGTCCGCCACCCTGCCATGCATCCAGTAAATCAAACTGCACTGCATGGTGTATGACCAATTCAAGCTCATGCTCAAACGCCAGCGCCAGTTCGTCTTTGTCGATACACCCGCCCAGAATAACCAACGGTTGCTCTATTCCGGCCTGCCGCAACTGCACCCCTTCCGACACACGCGCCAAAGCAAACGCATCGGCTTCGGGAAGCAACCGGGCAACCGCCAGCATTCCATGCCCATAAGCGTCAGCCTTAAGCGCAGGCATGACCTTACAACCGGCAGCTGCAGTCTTAAGTAAATTAAAGTTGTGTTTGAGCGCTGCCGGATTAATGACAGCCAACGCCGTCTCACTCACGAGGGTATCTCTCCGGGAAAGGCCACTAGAAAGTTTCCGGTTGGGAAACCTCAGGGATAAAGTTTTCAAAGCGCGAGAACTGGCCGCGGAAAGTCAGCGGGAATTTGCCCAACTCACCATTACGATGTTTCGAGATAATAATGTCGGCCTGACCTTTGCGGGGAGAGTCTTCGTTATAAACCTCATCACGATAAATAAACATGATGAGATCAGCATCCTGCTCAATCGCTCCGGACTCACGCAAATCTGACATGACCGGCACCTTGTCCGGACGCTGTTCAACACTACGGTTTAGCTGAGACAGTGCAATCACCGGCACTTCAAGTTCACGGGCCAGGGCCTTTAACGAACGGGAGATCGCAGAAATCTCATTGGTGCGATTCTCGCTAGAACCGGGCATCTGCATCAACTGCAGATAATCAACAATAATCAATCCGATATCGTGCTGGCGCTTCATACGTCTTGCGGTTGCCCGCACCTGCATAGGGCTTAACGCAGGACGATCATCGATATACACCGGCGCATCGTTCATCTGCTGAATAGCGGTATTAATACGGGTCCAGTCCTGGTCGCCGAACTGACCGTTACGCAAATTGCCCTGACTTACCTGACCTAATGAGGATATAAACCTCAGGGCAAGCTGGTCGGTAGACATTTCCATTGAGAACACGGCAACGCCGACAGGCTCTTCTTTAAATGCCGCATACTCAGCAATATTCAAAGCAAGCGTGGTTTTACCCATAGAAGGCCGGGCGGCCAGAATGACCAGATCACCCTTTTGCAAACCCTGAGTAAGCTTATCGAAATCGTGATAACCGGAAGGTAAACCGGTAATCGCACTGCCATCGCGGTGCCGCTCATCCAGCATCTCAGCCAGTGACATGCAGCGGTCACCCAAAGCTACGAAGTCTGATTTTCCGCGACCGCCCTTTTCGGCAATCTCAAAAACAGAGCGTTCGGCCAGATCAACTAACTCTTTAGCAGGCTGGCCTTCGGGTGAAAATGCAGAAGCGGCAATATCGTTGCCTACGTGAATCAAATCACGCAGCAGCGCCTTCTCGCGAACAATCTCAGCATAAGAAGTAACATTGGCCGCACTGGTAATATCGGCAACCAGGCGACTTAGATAAGCCAACCCGCCCGCATCTTCCAGTTGATTATGAGATTCCAGCCAGTCGGCGAGCGTGACCGCATCGCAGGGGTTGGCTTTTTCAGACTGTGCGTAGATAGCCCGGAAGATCAGTTGATGATCGTTCCGGTAAAAGTCTTCGGCAGAAACGCGCCCGGCAACGTTGTCCCACATCCGGTTATCGAGCATAAGGCCGCCCAGTAACCACTGTTCAGCCTCTATGGAATTAGGTGGCAAGTTAACCTGCTCCGCGAACGGAGACTGGCTATGGGACTGCCTTACCACCTCTACCATATACGTTTCTGCCTTTTATGACTTAAGCGTTGTCGCCCTCGTCGACAACGTCAATTTTAAGAACAACACTCACATCTGAATGCAGGTGCACATCAATGTTGTGCTCACCGGCGGTGCGAACAGGACCTTCAGGCAAACGAATTTCGCTGCGTTCCAGTTGCACGCCTGCGGCGGTAGCCGCCTCAGACAAATCAATGTTGCCCAATGAACCGAAGAGTTTACCTTCTTCGCCCACTTTAACAGCAATACTAAGAACACCAAGTGCTTCGATCTGAGCACCGCGTTCTTCAGCAACCTTCAGTTCTGCAGCAGCTGCAGCTTCCAGTTCAGAACGGCGTGCTTCCAAAGCCTTAATGTTTTCCGGAGTGGCAGGCTGCGCCTTACCCTTCGGTACGAGAAAGTTGCGGCCGAAACCGGACTTAACATTGACTACATCACCGATGCCGCCAAGATTTTCAACTTTTTCCAGCAGTATGAGTTCCATCTTGCTTCTCTCCTGCAGCCCTTAGGCTGACTTTTAATTAAACCACACCCGGCATCATTTTTGCGGGCGTAGTGAATACCAATTATCAATAAAACCAATCGCTGCCAGTCCCGTTGCCAATGTGGCGGCCGGTACCGGCAAAAATATCAACAGTAACAACGGCGTCATAACATAACCCCACCAGCTGATTTTCCAGCCTTTACGGTTAGCCAGACTAGCCAGAACCGCAATGCCCTGAAAAACAAAGGCGATGCTGACTATGACCAGCATGTTGCCGGCATAACTGAGCCCGAATAACGCGGCAATACCCAGTAGTGCCGCGAGTCCGCCAACGATGTAACCCAGTCTCAAACTCTGAAATGCAGCAGCAAAGCTCTCACCACGCAAACTGCAACTCATTAAGAAACCCAGCAACAAAGCCAGCAATCCGGCCATCAGCAGACTGATCGCAATCGCTACAGTCATAACTGCTGCCAAAGCCTCCAGCGGAATATCATCCCAACCGGTAAAGCCCTGAGCCTCCAACTGACCCACGATATTCTCGATAAAGGTCAGCCAAAAGACTTGCGGATCCGGGGTTAGCAGCTCAAACACCACCACCCCGAGAATCACTATTAATACTGCCGACTGAACAGCCAGTGTCAGCGAACGAAACTTATGCAGCAACGCTCCCAATACACATGCAAAGCCCAGTGTTAATGCCGCTCCGCCCAGAAACCAAAATGAGGCCTGTTCTCCGCCGGCGATGAATTCAATAAGAACCAACACCAACAGGGCGAAAACTGCATCCTTAAACGCTTCCTGCCAGCCTTTTAAATCTGCTGTGAATACAACAATTGCTGCACTCACCAAGCTGACAAAAGGCAGCGGAAACAATCCAGCGATTAGTGCTACCCGGCGGAACCGCATTGCGGCTATCCAGGCAGCAAAACCGGCCACCGTCACCGCCTGCTTTAGTGGCGGTCGGTGTAAGGCAACAGAGCCAGGAACCGTGCACGTTTCACAGCGGTTGCCAGCTGACGCTGATAAATCGCTTTAGTGCCGGTAATACGACTCGGAACAATCTTGCCGGTTTCAGTAACGTAGTTACGCAGAGTGTCGAGATCTTTGTAATCAATCTCTTTTACGCCTTCTGCAGTAAAACGGCAGTACTTACGACGTCGGAAATATCTGCTCATTATTCTTTACTCCTGTCACGCCGCAATTAAGCAGCGGTCTCTTCTGTTTTGGTTTCGGCTTCTGCTTCTGCGGCAGGTGCTTCTTCAGCTGCAGCTTCTTCAGCGGGTGCAGCTTCTGCTTCAGGCTTA
>Ga0209692_10002447_pt1 | contig 20359 bp, 12 predicted proteins | sample tdDd472_FD_187129 | JGI IMG/M metagenome (GOLD analysis project Ga0209692, IMG submission 187129) | Marine sediment microbial communities from the Atlantic coast under amendment with organic carbon and nitrate - tdDd47.2 (SPAdes)... | ecosystem: Environmental > Aquatic > Marine > Coastal >... | reverse complement strand
GCAAACTCTTCAAATAATAAACCAGTTTCTGTTTATCCGAATCCCTTTACCAATGAAACAACAATTTTTTACCAGGTAATTGAGAAATCCAATATTAGCCTTGATATTTTCAATTTTAATGGTGAGGAAATCAGGACACTGATTCAGGATACAACTAAAGAACCAGGTAGTTACAGCATTATTTGGGACGGTACGGATCAAAACCAATCACCTGTTCCCGGGGGCATTTATCTATACAGGCTTAATGCAGGAAAAGAACACACTGGAAGGATTGTTGTTGTAAAGTAATCAGTTGACAATTCTTCTTCATAGCACATTGAATCTATATCCTCAATGTTATCGTTGTGCCCATATTTTCACTCGATTCCACATCAATGTTACCATGATGTAAGCGCATGATTTCTCGGGATATCCCAAGGCCCAGACCTGATCCGTTCTTGCGAGTGGTGAAAAAGGGCACAAATATTTTGTCCATATTTTCCTTTGATATTCCTTTGCCATTGTCACTGATGCGTATCCGGGTTTGGTTGTTGCTTGTTTTAATTGCAGTAACACTTAGTTTTGGAGTACCTTCATTTTCCACGGCATAAATGGAATTTAACATCAGATTAAGAATTACCCTTTCTACCATATCCCGGTCGGCATCAATCGTTAAGTCATCGGGTTCAACCGACAATTCGGTATGAATACCTCTGTCTTCTATTTGTTTGCTTAAAAGGTTTCTTGTGTATAAAATCAGGCTTTTAATTTCCACTTGTTCAAATTTGGGTTGAGGTATTTTCATCAGGTTTTTGTAGTCTTCTACAAATTTTAGCATACCCCGTCCCCGGTTTTCAATGGTGGCCACACTGTGATATAAATCTTCAAAATCATCCCACTCCAGCAGGATATTTTGTTTTTTTTCTGAATCATAATTATCCAGAATTTCCAATGTTGTTTTGCTTAGCGAAGAAATAGGAGTGGCAGAATTCATGATCTCATGGGTGAGTACCTGGATGAGTTTTTTCCAGGAATCAAGCTCATTTTGCTCAAGTTCGTTTTTAATATCCCTGAATGAAACCAGCATCAATGGTTCTCTATCCAAAATAAAGTGAGATTTGTCTACTATCACCTGCCTCAGTTTTCCTTTAATTACAACTTTTATAATCTGGGATTTTTCAGGTGTGGATTTTATACCAGCATACAGTTCAGGGGCAATACGTTTAAGTTGGTTTAGTGACCGCAGTTGATGGACGCCAAACAATTCGTTGGCAGCTGGATTTGCCAGTTGAATACTTTCATTTTCCTTACAGCAGATTAAAGCTATGTTTATGTGATGCGTCAGCGTTTGAAGATATTGAAAATGTAATTCCTTTTCGATTCGGACATTTTGAAACTCCCTTGAAATCTCCCTGAAAGCAAATTTATATTCAGGAATGGAATTTTTCAATTTCTCATCAAAATAGAACCCTGTAAAATCCCTGTGCTTTATTGACATGAGGAATTTTTTAAACTCTCTCATCCAGTTTTCCGAAAAATAAATTAACTCTACGATCGATGCAAGAATGATTATAGCCAGTATAATGCTGGTAACGTACCACTGTTTTTGTTGGATAGCATAAATAAATAAAAACATACTTACACCCAGGATGATGATTCTCCAGAGGATTTTGAAGCGATAACTATAAATCATATTTTTCCATTTTACGGTATAATGTTGTCCTTCCCAACCCAAGTTCCTTTGCCGCTTTACTGAGATTTCCCTGGTGTTTGTTTAAAGCAATTGCAATAGCAGATTTTTCCAGTTCCTCAAGGTTTAAATTACCGTCAGGTACAGATGTTTCTGCTTGATGACTTAGGATAAAATCCTCAGGTACCAGTATTTTATTTTCACTCATAATTACTCCTCTCTCTATCAAGTGCATCAGTTCCCTGATATTTCCCGGCCAAAGGTAACGAGAAAGTTTTCTGTTTGCTGAAGAACTAAATTTGACTCCATGTTTATTGTATTTTTTACAAAATTTTTCAAGAAAGTATTGGGAGAGAATGCCCACATCTTTTTCGCGTTCGCGCAATGGTGGGACAAGTAATTCTACTGTATTTATCCTGAACAGGAGGTCATCTCTGAAGGTTTTCTGGCTTACCATTTTCACCAATGACATGTTCGTGGCACAGATTAGCCGGATGTCGACAGGGATTGCAATTGATGAGCCAACCCTTTGAATTTTCCTGTTTTGCAGGGCAGAAAGAAGTTTGGCCTGTAAGGGCTGAGAAAGGTTACCGATCTCATCTAAAAATAGTGTACCACCATGAGCAAGTTCAAATCGACCGATTCGTTGTTCTTTCGCATCGGTAAACGCTCCCTTTTCATGGCCAAATAACTCCGATTCAAACAGATTTTCTGAAATAGCTCCCAGGTCAACGTGTACAAATGTGTTGTTCTTTCGGCTGGATTGCTTGTGGATTTCACGCGCCACCAATTCCTTGCCCGTCCCATTTTCACCAAGGATCAATATGTTGGCTTCGGTAGGGGCAACTTTCTTTATGGTATTAAAAACTTTTAGTATTGGATCTGAATCACCTAAAATTTCCTGTGATGGTCGGTTGATGGTTTCAATAAATATGTTTTCACGATTTCTGAGCATCCTGATCTCTTTCTTCGACTGGCTGAATTTACATGCTGCTTTTACTGTAGCTATCAGTTTCTCATTATCCCATGGCTTAACTACAAAATCCATTGCTCCTAGTTTCATGGCTTTTACTGCGAGATTAATATCTCCATACGCAGTCATTAAAATAACATAGGTGTCCGGACTTTCTTCCAGGATCAGTTTAAGGAGATTAATTCCTTCGATACCTGAGGTTGAACCTGCTGAGAAGTTCATGTCAAGCAGTACAACGTCCCATTTTTGTTGCCTGATCATCTTCAATAATTTGGCAGGAACTGAAAGAACTTCCACAATATCGAAGTGCTTTTTTAGTACCACCCTTGTTGTAAGCAGGATGTGTTCATCATCGTCAAGGATGAGAATGCTTCCGGTTGTTTTGGTCATGATTTTATCGTTGAGCTATAGATGGAAAAAATTAGTTGTAAAAGTATGAAATATGTTTCAATATGAAACACTGTAGTGTTCTGGTCCGGTACACTCTCAGTTATTGTTTTTATAGCCGATATTTTTCAAATACCGGTAAATTAAAGCTTTATATTTCAAGGCATGCTTATTGACTTGATCGTAAATAAAAAGTGAATATGTTTTCAAATTATTTTAAAACAGCTTTCAGGTTTATCATTCGTAATAAACTATTTTCCATCATCAATATCCTGGGTTTGTCTGTTGGGATGGCTTGCAGTGTTTTAATTTTCCTGTGGGTTAATTACGAGAGCAGTTGGGAAAAGCATCACGAAAAGGCAGAGCAGGTTCATCGATTTGTTGTGGATGCCATAATCAGTGGAAAATCATTTAAAGCAGCTGTAACCCCTGCACCATTTGCCAGGCATTTGCAGGAAAATATTCCTGAGATTACCCATGCCATAAGTTTCAGGCCAATGGATGGAAAAACACTTGTCTCGACTCCGGTTGATCGCGATGTGGTGGAGTTTTACGAAGATTCATACGCTTTTGCGGATTCTTCCTATTTTGAATTATTTACACATCCATTTATTTATGGAACACCTGAATTGGCCCTTGCAGAGCTACATTCGATTGTGTTAACACGAACATGTGCTGAGAAGTATTTTCCTGGGATAAATCCTTTAGGTAAAACCATGGAAATGTGGAATGGCAGAATCACAGCTAAAGTAACAGCAGTGATTGCAGATTTGCCTCAAAATTCACATATTCAGTTTGATTTTTTGATGCCGTTTAGTCTTTTGAAAAAAAGCTCGGGTACCAATGTCGGCTGGGGACACTTTTATTTTAATAATTATGTATTGCTACAGAGGGATGCTGATTTGGACATTGTTAACCGAAAGATTGCTGATGTGATAGAAAAACTGGAACTTCCTCTTGGTGATGCCAGGTTTTATTTGCAACCCCTGCTGAATATTCACTTAAAATCAGATTTTGATATCGACATCAACGATTCGGTTTCTCAGGTCAATCACAATGTGTATTACTTTTCGATTATTGCAGTATTTGTGCTCATTGTTGCCTGTTTAAATTTTATGAACCTTGCCTCCGCCCGTTCTGCCAAACGAGCCAGGGAAGTTGGTGTGAGGAAAGTTGTTGGGGCTTCGAAGGGCCGCTTGATTGTACAGTTTTTGGGTGAATCATTAATCATGTCTGTTTTCGCACTCATCATTGCATTTATACTGGTTGAAACAATCCTGCCCTATTTCAGTTCACTTACCGGAAGAGAACTTAGTCTTTACGGACAAGCCGGTTACAACCTGATCTGGGGCTTCATATTATTGGCTTTGTTTACCGGAATATTTTCGGGCCTGTATCCGGCAATGCTCATTTCGAGGTTCAAGCCTGCCCAAGTGTTAAAAGGCGGATTAAAGGGGAAACAAAATGTTACTTTACGAAAGTCGTTTATTGTGTTCCAATATATCCTGGCAGTAATCCTGATTTTTGCTACCATCGTGGTATACAACCAACTTTCGTTTGTTTCGAAAACCGACCTTGGCTACACCCGCGAGCAGTTGATATACATTCCGATAAATGGAAACCTAGGGAGCAAATGTGTTGAATTTAAAAAGCAATTGTTAACCAACTCCTCAATAGTCAATGCCAGTGTTTCTTCAGATATTCCTACCAATACAATTCACCTGTGGGGTGGTATCAATTGGGAGGGAAAAGATCCTGATTACGAATCACAGATGTATTTTTATACTGTTGATCACGATTTTATTGATTTGATGGAAATTGATTTGGTTCAGGGCAGAGATTTTGTATTGAATGCCGACAGCACCAATTACATTGTAAATGAATCCGCAGTAAAACAAATGGGCCTTGAAGACCCATTAAATAGTTGGTTCAGTCATAGTGATGTTAAAGGAAGGATCATTGGTGTGGTTAAAGATTTTCATTTCAAATCGTTGAAAAATAAAGTTGAACCTATGGTGATGCGAATTGCCGATAACAACCTGAATTATATCATTTTTCGTACCAGCCAGGGAAGTACTGAACAAGCGATCAATATTCTGGAAAAGTTGTGGATGGATTTTGAAATCAACACTCCTTTAGAATATCATTTTCTGGATCAGGAGTTTGGGAACCTATATGCCGATGAGGAACGGGCAGGTAAGGTGTTCCTTTATTTTTCGGCTTTTGCCATATTTATATCATGCCTGGGTTTGTTTGGCTTGTCTACCTTTTTGCTGGAAAGCAGAACCAAAGAGATAGGCGTTAGAAAAGCAATGGGGGCCGAAAGCCTGGATATTACACTACTGTTGACAAAAGAATACTTCACTTTAATCTTGATTGCTATGGGAATCGGGCTCCCGGTTGCATGGTTTCTGATGCATAAATGGCTACAAAACTTTGCCTTGCAAATCAATATTGGAATCACAATTTATATTTTGGTTTTTATAGCTTTAACTGCAATAACGTTTATCAGCATCAGCAGGCAAACCATCCAGGCTGTATATACCAATCCGGTTGATGCACTTAAGTATGAATAGGGAACATTCACCATTGGTGAATATGATAATAAAGGATTGATACAAAATATTTGAATATTATGATAAAGCATCTTTTAATAATAATATTTAGACAGTTTATAAAGTATAAATTTTACATGCTTATTAAACTACTTGGACTGTCCGTTGGGATTGCAGTCAGCCTGCTGATTATGCTCTATGTGTACCATGAGTGGAGTTTTGATAATTTTCATACTGGAAGAGATTCGATTTACAGCATGGTGGTTGAAACCCAACGGGGCGATCTTGTGGATAATTCGGCGTCAGCAACTGCTGGAATCGGGCCTTCATTGCTTGAAGAATTTCCTGAGATTACCGGAATGGTACGTCTTACTAATCCACGATCAAATTATTTTATTACCGATGAAAAAAGCAGGCAGGTAAAGGATGTTGTTTTTGCTGATTCTTCAATCTTTAACATCTTTTCATTTCCACTGCTTCGGGGTAACCCAGAAATTGCTCTACATGAACCATTCACAATGGTACTAACTGAAAGTATGGCCACTGAACTTTTTGGTGATGAAGATCCCATTGGTAAAATATTAAGGTACAATGGAGAGTATAACTTCAATGTTACAGGAATTGCTTTGGACCCTCCTGCAAATTCTCACATTTATTTTAACGCAATATTGTCCTTTTCTTCACTTTACGAAATGAAGGGATACTATATGGGTTGGGATGGAGGTTGGAGCTATTACACCTATATCAAGGTAGCCGACAGAGTCGATTGGCAGAATCTGAACTCTAAACTTTCGCCTTTTCTCGATAAACATATTAATTACAAGTACAGGAATTATGGAGTTGAGCTGGGTATGCATTTCGACAATTTAAAACAAGTATATCTCAACTCATCTGCCCCGGGACAATATCCGAGATCCGGAAATCCGGTAAACCTTTATATTTTTAGTGCCATAGCTTTGTTGATCCTTTTGATTGCATGCATAAATTTCATGAATCTTTCCACAGCAAGGTTTGTCAACCGGGCCAGGGAGGTTGGTGTGAGAAAAGTTGTGGGCGCGAGTCGGGAGATGCTTGTCCGACAATTTTTGGGTGAGTCTGTAACCATAAGTCTGCTGGCACTGGCAATCGCCATTATTCTTGTTGAAATACTCATGCCTGAATTCAATGAATTAACAAATTCTGGTATAAGTTTGTATGGTACATCCATATGGATTATTCCGGTTTTAATCGTTTTCGGATTGCTTGTCGGTATTATTTCAGGCAGTTATCCTGCATTTTTTATGTCATCCTTCAAACCCATTTCAGTGATTAAGGGCAACATGTTATCGAAGACAAAAGGCAAAGGATTCAGGAATGTGTTGGTAGTGATCCAGTTTTTTATTGCGACAATATTGATTCTTTCGACGATAACAATTTTCAGGCAGCTGAATTATGTAAACACTAAAAGCCTGGGATACAATAAAGAAAACACACTTATTTTATCTTTGAGCGGAGAGGAATCGAAAACAAATTACCAGTTGCTCAAAAATGAGTTAAACAAAATGTCATTTATTACATCGGTGGGTGCCTCATCAGAAATTCCGGTTTACGGATTTACACAAAATGGATACATTCCCGAAGGCTATGATAATTCAATGATGTTTCATGCTCTGGATGTGGATAGCGATTACCTTGAAACCATGGGTATTGAAGTAGCGGAAGGAAGAGGGTTTTCAAAGGTTTTTTCTTCCGATGACAATGCAGTCTTGATAAACCAGGCTCTTGCAGAGAAATTATCCTGGGTAAGTCCCCTGGGTAAGAAAATTTCAAGGGATGGTGATCATACTGTTATTGGAGTGGTTAAGGATTTTCATTTTGCACCCTTACAGTTCCGGATCGAACCTTTAATCATTACACAAAAGCCATATATGGGTTTCGGTCACCTTTCCATCAAAGTAAATACAGACCATTGGTCAACCACACTCGAAGACATTGAAGAAATATGGTTGAAGTTGTTTCCTTCGGAACCATATATTTATAGTTTTCTGGACAAATCGCTTGAGGATTCATATGGAAGGGAAGAAAAGTTCGGTAAGATTTTTACTTATTTTGCGTTCCTGGCAATCCTTCTTGCAGGCCTGGGCTTGTTTGGACTTGCATCCTTTTTAACCGAGCAACGTCGCAAAGAGATTGGTATTCGGAAAACATTTGGAGCAGGTACAGGAAAGATAATCTGGTGGTTGGGTAAGGATTTCACAAAAATGGTTCTTATCGGGAACCTATTGGCGTGGCCCCTTTCCTGGTTCCTTTTGCAGCGTTGGCTTGATGGATTTGCATTTCATGCACCCTTGAATCCGTTTGTTTTTGTTTTAAGCTTAGTGATATTGCTGCTGTTTGCCTTTGGAACAGTCGCCTGGCAATCGGCAAAGGCAGCCAGAATGAATCCGGTGGATGCCATAGGATATGAGTAGTGTTAAGTGTTGGAGTTTTGTTTGTGGATGTATGGTAAATCGATTTGATGAACTTTCCAAAAAGGTTTAAGTCCGTTTCTTAAAAAAACTCCTCACATCCTTCTGTTTTTCCGGTTTGGCAAATACTACGGCCATAATTGCACCAGTCAAAACAATCAATGCAGTAGCTATAATTTTGAATGTGAAAATCTCCGGTTCAATCCAACTCACCTCGAGATAGGTGAGGATGCCCATGGTGATGATGGTGATAATTGGATTGATGGTAATCATCACACTGATTTTGCTTGCCTCGAGGTATTTAAATGCCAGTGCCAGAAAACCATAAGCAACCAGCGTGTTCAAGCCCAGGTAAATTAACAATATCCACGCAAATGTTGAAAGGTTTGTGAATTCATTTAGCTGAATAAACGGGGCCAGTAGTAGAATCGGAAGCCCGAACACAAATAAGTTGAGTTGGCCGGTAGGATGGCTTTTAGTAAGAACCTTTAGAAAAAAAGCAAATACAGTCCATGCCAATGCAGAGATTGCAATAAGTAAAACACCAAGACTAAAAACTCTTGGATCGCCCTCAATCTGGTTCAGGTTTTCGAAGTAAAATAACAACAATCCTGCTCCGGCCAGTAGATAACCAAATGCCTGCCGGTAGCTGATTCTTTCTTTAAATAAGAAGAAACCTGCAAGGCCAAGTGAAATAGGCCCCAGTTGAATGACAAGTACCGCAATATTTGGGGATGTATATTTTATGCCGTAGTTAAAAGCGAGGTAATTTATGGCCAGTCCAAATGCTGCAATAACAAGGTATATTGGAGGTTTGGTGAGGATTTTCAGATATGTTGGTTTTTTGATAGCATAGTAAACAGCCAATAGCGAGAATGCCACTACAAATCTGAACCAGGCAATGTTTACGACATCAACAAGGTCGGTAGTGAGCTTAATAACTATGGCCTGAAAGCCCCAGATTATTGTGGTAATCAGCGCAAAAATTATCCCTTTGATGCGTGGGTCATGGTAATTCACAGTTGGTAAAAGTAGAATAATTTACGGCATTCCAGGGCTTAACTCCTATTCAAACCCTGCCTTCAAACTTCTCTCCAGTAAAGATTTCTACCTGTGGCGGATAAATAATAATCTTGCCTTTGTCGTTTTCAATTTTTTTTGGCCATCCAACCTCTTCAGGATTAGGTGAACCAATTGAGATAGTTGGAGAAGCAATAATTTTAAAGTAAAAAACAAGTGCAGAGATAGTATTAATAATTGTTTTTGGTGAGATTAAAAAGACTCATTAAAGTTAAAATAAAAGCCAGCAGTTTCCCTCCCAAATCCAATGTCAATGCGCAGATTCATCCTGGGCTGCACTTCAAGGCGATAACCAAACCCAATGCTGGGAAGCCAGTCTCCAAACTCGGCTGCTACCTCACCTAAGGTTCCAACACCGAGCCAACCAACTACTCCATGCGGACTCAGGGTTCCGTTTTTTTTCATGAACATATGCCGGTACTCTCCGATAGTAAAAATCATTGATTGCTCTCTGTACCTTCCCCAGGTATAACCTCGCAAATCGAAAGGTGTGCCGGGTTGCGACATTTCCCCGTAAGGGACATCTCCCTGGCCAAAACGACCTTTTAGCTGGGCAGCTATGGTTCTACCCGGGCGTTTGATGATCCAATATTTACGCAGGTCGACAACATAAATCTGGTAAGTATTGTCTCCACCAAGGTAGGGTCCGTAAAAGCCGGCCGATATTTCTATGAAAGCACCTCCCCATGAGTTTACAGGAACATCACGTGAGTCGTACTGAAGCACAAGGCCCAGGCCGGTATTTAACGGTTTGTCATTGTATTTGATATAATCAGGGTCGTTGGCAACACCCGGGCTGGCATCTCGGCCTTTGGTATAATTAAAATCGATTAATGTGCCGATAAAATAGTTTTTTTTAAACTGCCAAAGGAACCTTGGATAGATTTGCCACCATGTTCGGGTATAGGCGGTGGTTGAATCACCTTTTTCAGTATTGTATCCCTTGTCGTAACCCACACCCCAATAATTATCCGGCATATCTTTAAAATTAATATCCGCATAGATCCGTAATTTATCCTGGAGCCAGAAAGTGGTGAGTTTTGTTCCAAAAAAATATGCACCCGTTGTGCTTATGCCAAGCATTATCGGGCCGGAAGAACGCTGAATGAGGCTGTCACCTGGATTGGTTTTAAACGAAATCATAATCCCGCCGGCAAGGGTAAATCCCATCTCAGGTGTATAAGCAGGCCCCGCAAGCGGAGTGATCAACATTTTACCTTTATCGACCTTATCCTGCCGTTTTGCTTTTCTAACTTCCTTTTTGCTTAGCGGGATAGTGTCTGATTGCGCTAAAACAGACAGAAATGGTAGGATTAAGAAGCCAATTATAAAAACTATATACAGTAATTTTCGAGGGCTTCTGGCAAACAATAGCAAACCTGTATCGAACATTGCTTAAAATTTCACTTGACAATTATCAATAGAGCAGGTGATAAATCACCTACAACCCTGCTAAGTTACAAAATATTTCAAGGAAATATTTCTTTCAGGTAGATTTCAAGCTACCTTCCTTTTGGGAATAGAAACGAAATCTGGAAACGGCTTTGCCATCTTCCCCAATTGGGATCTTGCATCTTTACATTATAATAGACATGCGCATTGATGTTGATTGGTAATTTTCCAATCCTGATGACCTTACCCAGGCCACCACCCAGAGGCATCAACCATTGATTTCCATCTGAAAGTCGCCAGTTGGCCTGCCAGATAGGAGCAGAAACAAGGTACCAGGCTTTTGGCAGGTTATAGTTAACGATGGGTTGAAGGGTCATGATCTTCAAACTCTTCAGGTCGTCGAAACTCCAGATATTGTTTACCAGGAATCCATAAACCCATTTCTCCTGTGTTGCAATAATCACAAAAGCTGGTCCCATTGCAAATAGTCCGGTTCCTACCTCGTCGCTTGAGGCGGTAGGGAATTGAAATATAGGGCCAAAGCCCCAGGTAACTTCCGAAGCTTTTTTAGGAGAGAAAAATGCGGTAATGTTTATATCGCCCAAACCATTATGATTATCCCCGCCTGAAGTATTGGGTTGCGAAACAATTGGAATAATCGTCCTTGTTATCACGTTAAACTTTTCGAAACCAAGTGGAATAATCGGCTGAATGTTTAAAATATTTTGAACACTGTTATTGTCCCCAATCCTGTATGTGGTATTGTTTTGAAAAGGAACGCTTATTAAATCAGCGATGGGATTTTGTGCCTCCTTGGCAAGTTCACCCTCTGTCAGTCCCTCCTGTGCATGGATTGTCATTGAAGCGAAGACAAGGGTTACTATTATTAAAGTTAATCTTTTCATTATGCAAATGTAAAAAAACCACTACTATCAAAATTATATTTAATTGACATGGCTTTATTTTTAATAAATTTCTTCGATATTCAGTGTAGATTTTTCAAATAAGTCTTCAATAGTGAGTTGCTTATTTGACAACCCCTGTTCGTATGAATACCTGAACAGTGTTTCAAGGGTTTTGCGGTTGGCTTCAATACCATAGGGCCAGTAATTCTCACCCATTATTTTTTTTGTTTCATCAAATTCCTGTGCAAACCAGGGAAGGGATGAGTATGCCCATCCTATTTTCATTAGCTCTGCATAATGCTGCGATTTAGCTTTAGAATAAGCTTCAAAAACAGCTTTTGGTAGCCGTGGATATTTTTCAATCAATTCGGTTTTTATAGCAATAGCATGCATGATGGGAAAAATACCTGTCTGTTCAAAATATTCTTGTTCTGTTTTCTTTGAATCGGAAAATAACCTTTTAACCAAAGGATTACCCTGAATAAATGCTTTAGGTTCTGCTGCATGAAATAAAGCATCAACTTCGCCGGACAAAAGTAAATCTGATTCATCTTTTCCGGCTGTACCCATAGTTACGTTAATCCCATTTGGAACAACCTGCTCCTCTGCTGATATTTTCCCGGCAGCATCAGCTGAAGAATCTTTATTTGAAAGCACCCATTGGATGTCTTCGGGAGATACTCCATACTCATCTTGTAATAATCCGCGTATCCATGTGAGTGAGGTGGACGAATAACCAGGAGTTCCAATTTTCCTTCCCTTTAAATCCTCGGGTTTATTAATTCCTTTTTCACTATGCACAAAAATGCTCTTGTGACGGAATGTTCGAATCGGAAAAACAGGAATCAGGGTATAATCCCTGAATTCATTATTCGCATAAGCCAACATAAAAGGGTGCAGACCAATCTCGGTTATATCATAAGTTCCGGCGCCACTGAATGCTGCGGTATTTGCATCGCCAATTCCAATCTTGTGAAACTCAACTTCGCAGCCTTCAATGGTTACTTTTCCGCTAATAATTCCTTTCAACCTATCCAGGTCATAACCTGCAACTTTTAATTGTATTAATTCATTACTGTCCTGGATAGCAGTTTCTGCATTTGATGACCTTTCCTGATTACAACTGATGAATAGCTGAAGAAAAATTAATATTAACAGAAACTGCAAATGCTTGACCTTATTTTTTGATGTTAGCGGTACCATGTTTGCCTCCTTATCAGATACGAATTGAAAATACAAAAACTGGTTCAGAACACGGCTCTGAACCAGTTTAATTATAATATTTGAATAGAATCTATTCAGCTAATTCCATCGTTTTCCTAACAGTCTCTTGATATTGTAAACTCTCAGGCCTTAGATTATCTATACCTTCAAATGGAACACCATTGCGGGCATAAAAGGGGTACTTTTTATTCATGGCATCGTGGCGTTTTTTCATCATGTCAAATGGTCCCCAGGCCCAGAGGAATTGTGCCATCATACCACGCATTTCGCGAGGATCGGCATATAAATCAAAGAAATCATTTTTAACCAAACCGGGGCGACCGCCAATCCAAACGCGTTTATACTGCTGCTTTATAGTTGCAGCATGGAAAGGGCCGGTATATACATGGTAATAATCCCTGCGGCTCTGTCCGTCTCCATAAAGGAACATAGCAGTTTGATCGATCCCATCAATAATTCTATCGCGTGGAATCAAATCCATTGCATCACCTAATCTGGCAAATGTTGTGAATAAATCATGAACAATAATCATGTCGCCAATCATGGTACCAGGCTCAATTACGCCAGGCCATTCTGCAAAAGCCGCCACACGAATTCCACCTTCACGGTAATCTCCTTTTCCCCCATTGAACACAACCTGGTACATAGCTGATGGTGCTTCAACCATGGGGCCATTGTCAGCCATGGCAATGACGAGTGTATTTTCAGAAATTCCCTGTGCTTTCAATTCATCCAGAATTTCTCCAACATGACGGTCTAAGCGTTCCATGTTTTGTGCAAAAGCAGAACCATTACTTGTATTAAACTCTTGTCCCTGACGATTGAGGTCATAAACATTTGGCCAGTATGCTAGATAGAATGGCTTTTCATCGTCAGCCTTACGACGGATAAAATCCAGGGCTCTTTCCTGGTGAACATCGATTAGCTTTCTGTAATTCTCAAGTGTTGGAGGAAGGGTTTCGCGGGCTTTTTCGCCTTTTTTGGCCTCAACGTCCATAATGTAACCATATGGCCTCCAGGTTTCATCAACGAGGTATTTCTTCTCGGTCATGTTCGGGGTGTAGCCAATGGTCATCTGCCCGGCTTCACCAGTTTCGTGCCAGAAAATCGGTGGAAACTGGTTGTAGAGCGAAAACTGCGCTTCATCGAATCCCTGGTTGTGCATATAACTTTCTTCAATATCACCCTGGTGTGCCTTCGCAAAAAATGCGGTATTATAACCAGCTTCAGATAGGATTTCTGCAATCGTAACTTCTTCGGCAGGAAGGCCTGAACCTTCAGGCGGAAAAGCGACTGTGTGCATACCACTACGTGTAGCCAAACGGCCTGTTAAAGCTGCAGTTCGTGTTGGTGTACATGAAGGTTCGGTGTACATTCGTGTAAAAGTGATACCATCCTCGCCCATTCTATTCAGGCGGGGTGTATCAAAACCACGGATTTTATTGAATGCTTCAATTCCTACTTCGCCAAAGCTATTGTCGTCCCACATGATATGAACAATGTTGGGGCGCTTGCCATGCTTCTTGTACATATCATCCAGAATTTTCTGGACTTCTATATCTTGTTCTGCCCACTGCTCGCCAAACTGTTCTTGCAAGATTGTTTGCTCGGCATCGTGGATAATGGGTTTGTTCTTCTGGGCGTATGCGATTGAGACTAAGGCTATAAGCCAGATCAAAATTAGAGTTGATTTTGTCATTTGAAATTGAGTTGTTTTAAATATAAAATATATTATTAAAGAAGGGACGTTTGTTATTAACACATCAAACTTTAAATTGTTCTGTGTACCTGATAAGAAATTTGAATACCCAGGGTTGATAATTTTACTTTCTGAGGAGCAGTTTATTTTTTAACTAACTTCTTCACCACGGTTTTGTCTCCATATTGCAACTTAAGAATATACATTCCCGACTTGAGGTTCTTCAAGCTAATGTTTTGAGTAAAGTCGACGCCTGAAACTTTAAACTGTTTTTCGTAAACCTTTAGATTGGCTGTGCTGAATACTTCGACCTTAATGCTATTATTTTCGAGACCTCTAAGGTTGATGTTGACATGGTCAGTGGCAGGATTTGGAAAAATACTCACAACACTGGCCTTGTCTGGTGAATCTTCAACTCCTGTGAAGTCAACAATCCCAAACTCATAAACTGCAAAACGGCCAAATTCAGGCTCAAAGTTCTCCAGAAAATAACCGGCACTGTTTTTCAACCTGAACCAGCCTGTTCCATAGTTTGGCGTATGCCAGTAATACAATCCGTTGTCGCCCGTATCATCTATCCTCAACCTGTAGCAACCTAACGGAAGAGTAACATCATTGGAATAAATGGTATTGTTTTCCAGGTCGTCCATTTCAAGGATAACGTTCCCATCAAGGTCTGTAAGTGAGTAAGAAGTTTGATAGCCCTGGCTATTGGTTTTACATTCGATGGTAAATGTTTCGAATACATCATGGACATCCACTTCTTCAAAATCTACCTGAAAATGATTGTTGTACTCATATTCATCTGCTTGTCCGTTGGGGTTGCTGATGTTTACCATGAATTTAGTATCGGAACCCATCCAATAGGTATAATCAGGGATTGGTAGTTCAACTTCTGCTGTTGCTAAGAAGTGGAGAGCGCCATTCCAGGTATAATTCAGTACTTCTCCACCAGGTACGAAATACTCAATGTCAAGGCTGGTTAAGGTTGAGGATCCTGTATTTTGAATTATTACCACCGGCTGAGTACATGCAGGGTTAAACCGTTGATGTGCAGCAGTAGCGTTGGGTTTTGTAATATTGATAACTGCTGCATCAAGATTGAAGTTTTCTGACCCGTATGTAACCAGTTGATTGTTGATTTGATAATTTGATGTGCCAGAAGCAGAAGTTACCGAGTAATCGATGTTGTGTACCTGGCCTGGAGTAACATATTCGGTGATGTTGTATTCATAAATATCACTTGGGTCGCCCGGACACCAGCCGGCGCGGTCGTAAAGCCATGTGCCTCCTTGAGGATATACAGGGATCGTGGAACATTCGGTCCAGACTTTCCAGATGTATTCAGCTTCACCGCCATCAATGTTCAGTGTATGCCAGCGGCCAATAAATTCACCCTCCTGCCCGTGGCCTGTAATTACCGATTTTACCTTGAAGTATTCCCCATCGGGATTCATCATAAAATCCCTGGCTTCAAAGGTTCTGTCGTTCATTAAGTTTTGGTACCCTGAACTTCCTGGTCTCCATATTTGATTGATGTCGATTACATCACGAGGTGGCGTCCCCTCGATAAACCAAAACCTGATATCCATATCTTCCTGCCGTTGTCCGCCCAGTTCAACTGTCATTCTTCTCCAACCCTGCAAAATTGGTGCGTAGTCTGTCACATCAAAAAACCAGGTTTTGCCTTCCATGCCCAGGTCAAGATAAATGCCATAAGGTGTAACAAACGACATCAGCTCATATTTTGAAGGATACCTCTTGTAGTATGACAGTTCTGTTATGTCAATACTTCCGGTTGCCACAACTTCTATCGAATCAGTTAATTGCCCTTCAGGATCATAGATGTATTCGTATCCAGCCTGCCAGAAATAATCAGTAAACACTTCATTGATGCTATCGTGAAGCATTGTGCCATATCGTGGGATAATTTCGAATTCGCTAACTACATTGGCAATATTCTCAACTGTTTCAACAACCAGAACATCATTTATTGTTAAATCATAAATTCCCTGGAGGAAGGTAAGGTTTGGTCTTTCGGTGGTTGATTTGAATTCACGCGATAAGTCCTTGCCTCTTTCGTGCGACCATGTTACATAATCAAATATTTCTGCAGTTTCAGCAAATGCTGAAGCATCAGCCGTTGTATTACCTGTACCTTCATCATATTTGTAATAAGCAACAAGGTTACCGTAATTGGGATGCGTATCATCAATATTAATATTTGCCCAGTCCTGAATGGTGGCCTGGTCGAGCTCCTTGTCCCAAATCCTGAATTCATCAATTTTGCCATAATAATTTCTTAAACCGCCATGGATGTTCCCGATAATTAGATCCTGAATGTCAATCAATTTTATTTTCCCTGAGCCAGAATGCCATAGTTCACCATTCAGATAAATTATCATGTCGCCACTAACAGCATTTTTTGTAAATGCCCAGTGGTGCCATTGTCCTGAAATTTCTTCGGGTGTTGCAGCTTTATTAATTCGGTCGTAATTTCCACCGGTATTGCCGCAGTCGAAGTAAATTGAGGAATTGCTCCAGGGATGATGAATATTTAATGTTCTCTTACTATCCGCATCAACGGCACTGATAATGCTCGTGGGAGCTGGCAGAAAATCAACGCTACCATTACACCAAAACGAAACAGTAATTTCATTTGATATAGATGCCATTGGTTCTGTGGGTACTTGGGTATATCCTACGTCGTTTATGATGTGGGTGGCATTGTTGGCGTATAAACCATATGCCTCATCACTGTCTTCACCGGCAATCAACAATTGATTATCCGGTGCATCATTTGTAAATGAATACTCAACAATTATATTGGAAGTGCCATCCCAATCGAAGGGTGTATGAAATTGAATCCTGTTTTCGCCAAAAGCAAAAGAGTAATCTGTAAAATATACTTCGGTAAAACCATCGAAATGAGGTGCAGAAACATCCAGGGAGGTTTCGCTACTGTGTTTAATTTTCACCCTGAAATATTTAGCATTGCTGTTGCTCAGGGCATTCAGCATCATTCCATCAATATTACCTGCAGTAACTCCAGCCTGGTTTAATTCTGCCTGTGTGTAGAGGTATTGTGTTTTTCCGGAATAGTTATCAGCCCCGATGGCTTCATCTAATTGAAGGTTGCCCGAACCTACTGTGTACTGGTCTTCAGAAATAATATTGTCAACAATCACCTCTTTCTGCAAATGCTGATAGTAGGTGGAGGTGGGCTCTTCCACATAAGAGTATGTGTCCCCCGAGAAGTGAGTAATGCTATGAGAACTCAGGTAATTTCGTATTGAATCCACACGGGTTGAATCATAGATATAGGTATTGCACTTGTAGTCCCATTCGCCGCATCCGCGGTTGGTATTACTCCCATTCGAAACCAGCCCGTCCTTACAGCGCATGTTATAAACCATAATGATTTTTTCATAAGTAACTCCGGGATCATCAGGGAACATGATCATCGAATCCCTTCCTTGAGGACTTTGGGTTTGGGTGTAGTTAAATGTTGGGATTATGGTGGTATCTCCTACAGATTGTGAAAAGGAGACCAGTGGATATAATATTGCAATTATTAATGTAAATGTTCTCATGATAATTTTTTTATGGATTTATAAGCATTTCGAGACAAAACTAATACGAATTTGCCTGAACTTGATAATACACAAAATTATTTCGGGAATTTATTCTATAAATAAATTGAAATATTAAAGGAAAGCACTTTTCTATTTATTCAATTTGATTTGCCTGTTGCTCCTCCCATCAGGATTAGACATGGGATATTCGTTGAATATTTTCTTTGCGTATTCCAAAAAATCCTCAATACTACCCATTCTTGCAAGTGTAGCAAAAATGGCTTCATCCTGTTCGAACCAGCGTGCAAAGTAAGACCAAAAATCTTTCATTTTATTCAAGTGGGGCCTTTCGCGTTTCATTTTATCTCGCAATTCACAATTTAGTTCTTCATGCAAATGATACAAACTTTGCCTGGTTTGTTTTTCATCCGAAGATATTTTCCCTGTTTTAATCCACTCAGGTAAAAACGGATTGCTCAAAACTCCACGCCCAAGCATCCATTCATCAATTTGGGGGTAGCGGGTTTTGAGGGATTCATAGCTGAGATAATCTGAGATGTCGCCACTAAAAACAATCTTTTGGTTGATCTGAGCAATGGTTTGATCAAGAACACCCAGGAGCATTTCCCCCTCATACATTTGTGTTCCAATGCGTGGGTGGATTATCAGGCTCTCCAATGGAAAGTCATTATAGACGTCGACGAGCTTATAAAATTCATCCGGTGAATTATATCCCAAACGGGTTTTTATGGAAAGTTTGATGGGAAGTTTTGGAATGAGTTCATCCAATATTTTCCTCAGCTGATCAGGGTAGGGTAGTATGCCGGATCCCCGCTTTTTGCGGGCTACGGTTTTTTTTGGACAACCCAAATTCCAGTTAAGCGTTTGGTAACCCAGATCCTCTAAACGTGTTGCCAGAAAAACGAACTTTTTAGGATCAGTACCCAGCACCTGCGGAATAACCGGAATGCGTGTGTTTTGATTAGGAACGACATCGTGCAAATGGGCGCTTCTGAACCTGAGACTCTCGGCGAGTGGGATAAAAGGGCTTACCGCCACATCAATGCCTGCAAAGAATTGTGACCATGATCTGCGGAATTCAATTTCGGTATAGCCCTGAAGTGGTGCCAGGTAAAGTTTCATCCTTTTTGTTGATGGTTAATTGTGATAAAGTAGTGCAGGAATAGTTGGAGCAAATATAAAATATTTTCCGCACTCAATGGGGAAATGGGACGGGTCGTTGATAATATGATTTAATTTATAGGCTGGCCATGTACTAACCTGAGATCGATATAAGAAATTACTAACTGTTAGATAGCATGAGCATTATAAATCTATTCAGACATGGAAAGGTGGAAAGGTGGAAAATTTGGACATAATTGACGATAATTTCTTCCACTTTTCCATTCTTCCCAGCCTTTGCCGGCAGGCAGGCATTTTTCCAAATCTAGAAGTATAGTTTTGTTCGTAGGTTATCAGCGTTTTATAATTTCCCTTATCTCGAACTGACGTTACTACCTGTTTCATAGATAAAATAAAAGCCCTGCCGGAAATTCTATCCAACAGGGCCAGGTAAAGAGGTGGCTTCTTCTTACTTGTCGGTTTTCAACATTACAAGGTCGTTCACAACAATCTCAGTGAAATACCTGCGGTTGCCATCTTTATCATCATACTGACGGTTGTTGAGTTTACCTTCAACAGCAATCTGGTTTCCTTTTTTCAGGTATTTGTCTGCCACATCAGCAAGTTTGCCCCAGATCACAAGATTATGCCATTGGGTTTCTTCCACCTTTTCGCCATTTTTGTTTTTGTAATTTTCGGATGTTGCCAGGCTGAACTTTGCCAGTTTGCTTCCGTTTGATACTTCTTTAACTTCGGGGTCCATTCCAAGATTTCCAATCAGGTGTACACTGTTTCTTAAAGTTTTCATGATATTGTTTTTTTAAATGAATAAGTAATTAAACTTTATGAAGCAAAGATATAGTGAGGCCTGCCCGGGATTCGGTTAATAAGTATTTGCTTTCGTTTCCAAATGGATTTAAGCGTTTGTAAGCGGTTGTAAGCGAATAAACCGGATGTATTTTTACAGCTTACAGTTAAAAATGAATTTTCTAAACCATTTTCAATAAATTTTATCTTTGCAAAAACAAAAATCAAACATTATTTGTTAGCATTCGTTACATTGAAATCAATGAATAAGCTGATCTTCATAATCTTACTATTTACTATAATCACATCGTTTGCCTTTGCGCAGGATAGCCTTACCCGGCAAGAGATAAAGATGGCGCAAAAGAGTTTTTTACTGGAAGACAGGAAATGGAATATAGGAATCCCCCTGTGGATACCTGGTTTTCGTGGGGATTTTGCCTATGGGGATATCGACATTGAAGGTGAGGATGGTGGTGATCCTGGCGATCCTGGTGATCCGGATGATGATGATAAAGGTGACATTA
>Ga0209692_10002446_pt1 | contig 20370 bp, 20 predicted proteins | sample tdDd472_FD_187129 | JGI IMG/M metagenome (GOLD analysis project Ga0209692, IMG submission 187129) | Marine sediment microbial communities from the Atlantic coast under amendment with organic carbon and nitrate - tdDd47.2 (SPAdes)... | ecosystem: Environmental > Aquatic > Marine > Coastal >... | reverse complement strand
TTCGATCCCTACGAAATGGAAGATGGAAAAATCCGAAACAAGAGCAGCTTCGCTCTGAGCATCGCAAACCTGGACGAGGTCGAAGAGTGTCTGAATCGAAGAAAATGACGAATGCGGACGATGTGGGGGATCGAATATCCGCGCAAGCTTTGGAAACCCAAGAGCGCAGGTTGGCCGTCCTGCTGAACAATTCCTTGGTGGCTGGCAATCAATCCATTGCTGAGAGGATATTGCAAAACTCTAAGCCTGTTCCGTTCAAGAAAGGTGAGAAACTGATCGTCCAGGGTGCATCTGATGATTGCACCTATTTCATCCTGTCAGGACAAGTTGAAGTAAAGATCAATGGTCGCCACATCGACACGCGCGCCGCGCCCCAAGTCGTTGGCGAAATGGCTGCCAAACGAGCCGGAGCGGTGAGAACTGCAGATGTCATTGCCACTTCAACATCGGTGGAAGCGCTATCAGTTTCTGGCAGCGATTTCCGCGCAATCATGCGGGACTATGAGAGTTTCCGAAAGAACCTCGACAATGACATAGATGAGTTATCTCGAAGGAAAATCAGTCAACTTGGAGCAAGTGAAGCATCGCGTGGATTGTCTTGGACCGTCATTAGCGGTGCAACAGGAGTTATCAGTGGCTTGGTTGCCGCGCTGGCTGCGTTCCTGGCAAGCTATTCGAACATCGAGGTGTTGCTGTCGGGCGTTTTGGTTGGCCTTCTGGCGTTCATTACCGTGCTGTTGGTCAATCCTGAACTGCGCTACCGAAATTTGGCAAGCGCATCTGGGTGGGCACTAATAGGCCTCATCGTGTACGGATCAATCAGTTTTGCGCTTACAGTTAAGGGCGATGACACAGATCTACCTTTGATCGACTTCAGCGTTCAAACAGAGCAAAAGCTCGGCATGTTTCTCGTCGGCGCAATAGCCCTGTTGCTCCTCACATGGATTGGTGGAATCCTTGACCTGAAGCTGGGTCGATCAAAAGACTAATCAACCAGCAAAAATTCGAACTCACAGGTCTTGCGACAATGTGGTAAAATAGTTTGCATCGTCCCTGCGCTTGCTCTTTAATAACTCTCACTTCATTAGAAGCCGATAATACAAGATCGCTTTAATCAGGTGATGCATTCTGTGCATTTCCCGATAGGCTAGAAGTATCCTTCGCATGAATGCAACGAACTGCATCTTTTCAGAGCGCTCTTCCTCCATACCTTCTCGCCTTGGATAATACGTCACTACCTGTGTGATGTCGTCATACTCAGTCTTGTAGTGAGCAATCGAATTCCGAAGTTGATTATCGGTGGCAGCGTCTTCCAAGTCGAACCAGCTATCATCGATGAAGTCCAACTTCCTGCCGAATGGCACGTCAGCGAAGGCGTTCAGGTTTACAGGCGTGAAGTCTCGGCCATTGGCAGTCATGCCAATCTCCGGCAAGAACGCATTGTGATTGCCTCGCTTCATAAGATTGTTCACACCTGCGATCAATACCAGTTGCCGCGAGATGATCTCTGTAATGTCCTTGAAAAGGTCCTTGTACATTTCGAAATCATGCGTCGAGACGCGGACAGGAAGCAGCATGTCTGCAAAGTCGCAGTCAAAATCCAAGAACAGCACTGGCCTAAGAGGAAGCTCTGCAGCAAGGATACGAGGATAAACTTCCAAACAGTCGTACTGGAGTGCCTTGACGAAACCCGTATCATGCACTTCGGCAATGAAGGCATCGATAGCGGGTCTTTGATCTTTCGCTAGTACAAAGATGATCTCCGTGTACTGATCGACAGTTTGGCGCTCGTGATGGGGCGTTGTGAACGGAGCCATTACCCGAGCAATCACACTATAGAGCGCAGCGTTCAAGTCTTGTGGTAGCTCCGACTTCGTCGCGACGCCGAATTTCTTCTCAGCGCAATTTATGAACGGCTTCACCTTTTCCTTGCGGTAGAATTTTAAACAGTTACCAAAAAAAGGAGCGTTATCGACGCCTGCATTGAGCATATTTAGCCGAGCATTGTGCAACTGATACTCTTTTGGGCTGATCTGTCTGACAGCCCTCATGAATGGCGTATTTCCCATTTCGTATTCGCCCATATAGACGGGGAAATCCAAGTGCAGATCGACAAACGGATTGGAGTTGTCAAACGGCTCCTTGCCGTTGATCCTATGTGCGCCATCAAAGTGCATGCCGCCGCCATATTCCATATCGATATCTATCGGCGCTGAACATCCTGGGCATGCAAACCGAAGCGGTTGCTTGTGACGGTTCGACATTCCGACGCGGCAGTCGATGACTTTTTCACAGGAAGTACACTGTAGGGTAATGTTGAAATTCATTTCGCCTCGTTGGAAGATTCTTTTTGAATCTGTCTAAAATAAAATCCGCACGTGATCATGCTGCTGCCCGTGCTTTTACTTCGTTGATTGCTTTGACGAGTTCTTTCACATCCCCAAGATCAAAGATGCCGTTCACGCCTTGATCATCGAGGTCTGTGAATGGGCTTTCATACAAGCGACGTGGGTCTAGTACCCCGCGTTCGGTCAAGTGATCTACCACGAGGTCAATGAACTCGATCTGGTTTGCTGTCAGTGTCTTTCTATCAATGAAACTTGAAAAGGCGTTCTTGGCAGCCTCTCGATCCAATCCGATCAATGAGCGGACGAAGATACCGAGACCGCCTTCATTTCTTATTTCCTCAATCTCGACATCATCAGCAACGCCTTCTTCGATGAAGATGCGTTCCAGCTCTTCTATGTCCTGCTTGGTGAGCTGCTCGTTGCGCCTTAACTTTTGCAGAGTGATGTGGTCGCTATGTTCTTGAAGGAAGTGACGAACCTTCATCATGAAGCGCGTTTTGTCGGTCCCGTTGCCAATGTCTGGCAGAACAACATCACTGCCTTCGCCGATTTCATCTTGGAAATCCGTGTAGACGATCTTGCGCGAAGCGGGCTCAATGAGTTTGACCAGTCCACGCAGCTTGCGTCGCATCTCTTCGAGCATGGGTAGGGTGACGCCCTCCCAATATTCATCGGTTTGAAGTTCGAGGATCAGCGTCATCTGCGCAGCGACCATCGGCACGTTAGCAAGCTCCTCCAGGGAAGAAGCAATCTTCTGAATACGCTCTTGGTATTTGGCAAAGGTCGCATCAGATCGCAGCAAGGCGAGTTGAGCCAAGAGCACCAGATAGTCAAACTGTTTGGCTTCTAGCTCATCATCTTTCAGCGCGCTTGGCAGGCCAGCGATATGCTCCGTCAGCTCTAGGCGCGCTTCGATGTCGAGGTACTCCCAGGCATCGCGCTTCTGGAATTTCTCAACGTAGCGACGCTTTGGCCTGACGATGAAATTGTCGAGGTTCATGCCTGCAACCTCGTCGTAGAGGCGCTGCTCCAAAGCGCCTCTCAGCTCTTCAAGATCGCTTTCATCCGCGTCTTGCCCCTTGGCAATCTCATCCATGAGGTCAACGCGCGCAACAAACAGCTTTTCAGAGATGGATGGTGCAAGCGCGCCGTCCGAGGCATTGGGATTTTGATTGAAGAATTCGAAGTTCTGACAGAAATCGAAAACCAAGAAGTTTTCTTTGTGCATGTCAGGCCCAAAGAGATCGGGACAGAGACGCGTTCCTCGCCCGATCATCTGCCAGAATTTTGTCTTCGAGCGGACGATCTTGAAGAATACGAGATTGACCACTTCCGGCACGTCGATCCCCGTATCGAGCATATCAACTGATATAGCGATGTGCGGTGACTTCTTCGGATCGGAGAAGTCATCAATCAATGACTGGGCATAGTCCACACTGTAGTCGATGACTTGTGCAAAATGGCCCTTTAGGTGCGGATAGTTCTTGTCGAAGCGCTCTGCGATGAAGCGGGCGTGCTTACTATTCTTGGCAAAGATAATCGTTTTTCCTAAACGATCACCTTCTTCGACTTTGAGGCCGTTGATCATCAGGTGCTCAAGGACTTTGTCCACCGTGTCGGCATTGAAGAGCCACTTGTTAAGCTCCGACGCTTCCACCCTGTCTGGTCGTTCGTCTCCATCCTCAGTCCATTCAAGCGCGTCCCAGGCTTCTTTCTCTTCTTCGGATAGATCATCGTAGTTGATGCCCTCACGCTGGAACTTGAGAGGCACAGATACGGCGCGCGGCGGAACTAAAAAACCGTCGGCAACCGCTTCATCAAGATCGTAAGAGTCAGTCGGCACACCTTTCTCAAGCTCGAACAGCGAATAGGTATCGCGGTCGATTTCATCGCGCGGCGTTGCCGTCAGACCGACCAAAAAGCTGTCAAAATATTCGAAGATGGCGCGGTACTTCCGATAAACGGAGCGGTGTGCTTCATCGATAACAATCAGATCAAAATGCCCTGGGCCGTAGCGCCGCGCGCCATCTTCAACCTCATTGATCAGCCCCATCATGGTGGGATAGGTCGCTAGACAAATCCGCGCGCCGTTATGATCGTTCTTCTTGGGATCATGCTTTTTTAGAAGGTTCGCACTTGGCGCGGACGGCAAGTGGGTTATGAACGCACCATGCGCTTGATTGACGAGCGCAATACGGTCAGCCAAGAACAACACGCGCTTAACCCAGTTTGCGCGCATGAGCTGATCGGTCAGAGCGATCACCGTGCGCGTTTTTCCTGAGCCTGTGGCCATTACCAACAAAGACTTGCGCAGGTGATCTTTCTCTAGCGCTTCACCGACGCGCTTGATCGCGCGGGTCTGGTAAAAGCGTCCTGCAATATCTGAATCGACGGGAACCTTCACCAGTTCCTTGCGGCTGGAGCGCCGCTGATGAAGAAGTTCCAGCTCATCCTTCTTGTAAAAGCCTTGAACTGCACGCGGCGGATAGCGCGTATCATCCCATAGCCAGTGCTCATAGCCGTTGCTTAAAAAGATGACGGGGCGCTGCCCGAACTGTTTTTCAAGGCAGTCGGCATAAAGCTTCGCTTGCTGCTGACCAACGCGCGAGTCCTTCTTCGTTCGCTTGGCTTCTACCAACCCAAGCGGCTTGCCGTCCTTCCCCCAAAGAACGTAGTCAACGAACCCTTCGCCTGTGTCGTTCGGCATGCCTAGAACGGGGAACTCGCGATCATGCTCTTGGTCGAGCGGCCATCCTGCTTCGTGCAAGAGCAAGTCGATAAAAGCGTCACGCGTTTGTTCTTCATTGTAGTCGTGCGTATCAGGTGCGGCTTGATTGGCCTTCTTCGTCGCGGCGATCTCGGCGCGCAGCCGTTTAATCTCTTCGTTGAGCTTCTCGCGTTCGGCCTCTGTTGCGAGCCGTTCTTCACGCTCTTTTTCCAGCGCCTTCTCACGCGCGTCGAAGTCCTCGCGCATCTTCTTGATTTGCTGGACTGTGCTCGCCGAAATCGTGAGCGTCTTCTGGAGACCGTTCGGATCAAACTGAATGTTGGCAGCGGGCTTCGACCCTTTGGCGTAAGTGCGCACAAGCCAATAGGAGAAGTGAAAGAGCTCTCGAATTGACGTGATCGAAGACCGCTCGCTGATCTTGCGATTGCTATCGTGTACGGCACGGTTGCCCAGGTCTTTGATAAGCTTTGCCTTTGTAACAAGCCCATTGCCCGCGAGATTTCTAAAGCTCGGCTCATGAATAAGTGCCGATAGCGCATCATCATAGGGAGAGCGGAGCGACGGATCAGCTTCGTACATCCACTTGATGGCCGTCTCCAAAGCGAGGCGTGCATAGAAGCACGCCCCCCGTGGATCGGACAGCGCAAGCTGCTCGGCTTTCCTCGCATGAGCGAAGACCGCAGGAAAATCGACTTTCAGAAACTCGAACTGACTCACGCGGCAGCCTCACTTCCGAGTTGCAGTTCCAGCGATTGGCGGATCAAACCCATGATGTATGGAAGATCGGCTTGGTTATCTAGTTTGACCTCCACCTCGCCATTTCCCCAACGCCCAAGACCTGAAACATCTCTACACAATTTACGCGGATCGTTGATGTCGTCAAAGCGCATGTTCAGTGACAACCGAAGCTGTTTGGACAATGGTACAACATCGACAAAGTTAGTCTCGGCCTTGTAGGCCACGTAGAGCTTCAAAAATTCTTCGGAGATGCAGGGATCGAGCGCGAGCACTTCCTTTCGGAAGGCAGTGAACAGATCGCGCAAAGCGTCCCCCTGCAAGTGGGGATGATCTTCGATGCTGTATTGCTCTCGCACAGCTGCTTTGGGGCGGTAGGCTTCGGCAATCTCTTTTGCGAGCTTCGGTGCAGGCCATACGCCAACAGCGGATTTCGCAAGCTTTGCCGCGCGTGCTTTGATGGCGTCCTCATTCCAATTATCTAGCTTGCCAAGTCCAGCGTTCACGCGAAGTGGGCTCTCCGCAAAGCCACCCTCCATGTCGCGCTTCTCAATGAAGGGCTTGTCGCTGTACTCGGAGTTGTAGCCTGTGAGAGTCAGGTTCCCAAGGGTGTGGAGCCATGTCTCGTGCACGCGCTGCCACTCGGAGCCTAGCGCCTTCTGCCACGCCTGCGACAGCTCTTCATTCTGCGGCATGATGTGCTCGATGGTGTACTCATCGACCGAGACGCGTTCCTTGCGCCCAAAGTTCTCGAAGCGGCGCAGCCAGTAGCTACGGCTGCGGAAGTTGTAGAGGTCACGTGTCTGGATGTCGCGTTCAAATTCGTCGTCCTTCGGGAAACGGCGATAGGACGGAAGGTTGATGAAGTGCGCCTGAATGCTCTCCAGGTAGCGGTCCTTCTTGAGCGCCTTGGTGAACGTCGCGAAGGTCTTGTTCATCGAGTTGGTCGGGATCGCGCAGATCGCGCGGCGGAAGACGTAGGCCTCGATCAGGCGGATGGCCCCAGCAAGTTCTTCCTTGCTCAGCAAACCCGTCGAATAATCGTGATAGAGCTCAAGCAGGAAGGGATAGGCCACATCGACCTTCAACTCTCTGAGGTCGTGGAAAGCCTGAGCCAGATCGGCATCCGTCTCCGCGCCAAGGGCCATCGCGCAGTAGTAGCGGGCATAGTCGCGGATTTCCTTGACCAGTGGCTCGACGTTATCGCCCGTCGCCCCGATGGCGCGCGCATGCGCCTTGAAGGCCTCATAGACCTCATCGAGTTTTGGAATATCACCCGTCTGAACGGTCAGATAGTGGCGCATGAAGCCATCGAAATGGGTGTTGTAGGCTTCCTGACCGAAAGCGATCTCCATTGGCCGCCAGAATTCTTCGTAGAGGCGCGTCTGAAGGACGGGCTCCAGCCCCATCAGGATGAAGTTTCGGATCAGATCGGCCTGGCTGAGCTCACGGCCTGTCGAGTTCATGCTCTCAAAGATGAGCTGCGGGTTATCTTGGTCGCGGTTAAGGGCGATATCCACAACGACGAGCTTGGCGAGCCCGTTGCAGATGGCGTCCAGATCACCCTTGCAGCTTGCAATCAGCTCCTCGAACAGCGCGAAGTTTTCGGTGACGCGGATCGAATGCTCGGCGGGCTGCTCCTTGCCGCCAACAATGGCCTTCAGCGTTTTCTTGTCAGTCTGGGAGAGGAGCAGCTTGTAGTGCCGCTCGCCCGTCTCCTCGGGATTGAGCAAATAGTAGTTGCGCAGCTTGCGGGCGGAAAACCCGTCAACGGGTTCCTCATCGCCAAGCGCGTTGGCCAGCGCGGCGAGCAACAGCGTCACGGTGGTTAGGCGTTGCTGGCCGTCGATCACCAGCAGCGGAGCTTGGTGGGAGACCTGCGACAAGCCTTCCTCGATATAGACAATCGAACCGACAAAATGCACCGAGATCGCGTCGTTCTTGCCCGTGCGGATGATGTCATCCCAAAGCTGGCGGCATTCTTTCTCTGTCCAGGAATAAGTCCGCTGATAGATCGGGATCACGAACTGCGGTGACTTCTTCAGAAATGCTAGGAGCTTGGCTTCAGTGGCTTTCATTCGTTAGAGCTCCCTTCGAAATGCGCGGTTTTGCAGGGAGGCAAAAAGGATTTCGATCTTCTCCATTCCACGCGCCTGCAAAGATAAGTGATTGCGCACCCCTTCTAAACGCCCTGCAAATTCGAGCTGTTTCTTCATCGGAGGAAGAAAAATCTCTGTTTCCTTGAGTTGCTTAATATTGAGCGTGGGTTGAGCCACTGCTCTTGTCTCAGACTTAAAGTATCTTTGTATCTTGTGTGTTTTTAGTTGCTCGGCTAGGAATAGTCTGTTGACCTTGACGTCATCGACAGGAAGGCGAGCCACCGCGCGCGCAATATTGAATCCAGACATCTGGGTATCAGCTAGCGCAACAGCACCAATGGACCCAACGCAAGCAACAAGAATTTCATCGCCGTTTAATCTCGAGCGCGAGTATTTTTCTTCGATTGACCGCGAAATTCTCTTGAGATCAGATTGATTTACAAGTGGCTTTAGCAGGTCGCCCACTCTCACGAGAGGAACGCCATCTTCCACAGAATCGCCAGGCTGCACGACACCATAGTTTATCTTGTCACCTTCCCTGACAATCTCGCTCAACTCTAGACGGAGGAAGTCCGTGCGATTAGGATTGGGGCCATCAAACATCTCATGAAAGATCGCCTGACCCAAAGTGTTGAGGCGATCAATGGCGCGTTGGCGCAGGCGGCGCAGCGCTTCCGTCTGATCGAGGATCGCCGCAATCCGTTTTTGCTCTTCGAGCAGCGGGAGCGGGATTTCGAGATTAGCAATATCGGACTTGGAAACTTGAAGAAAGGTAGCCCCTCTGCCCTTCGATCTCAGTCGATCTGCCGAAGCTTCAAGCGCCCTCCAAAGGTAGCGCTCGTCAATCTTTCCATTCTTGGGCCGAAGTCCAGCAACTCCACGGCCCAAGCAATACTGTCGATCTGAGTAATTTAGGTCGCCGATGGTTGCCCGAATGCAAACAATGACATCACCAATTTGCGAAACCTTTGTTGGTGCGTTCGTGAACCTCGAAGGCGTTGGATTTATTGATCCAAAGTCACTTGCACCAGCAATCAGGGGAACACCGTCACCTAACTCATTGTAGGAGTCTCCCTTGGGAGCCTGTCCCATGTCGATCTTAGCAATGTCTCCGAGAGGTACGAGTTGCGCGTTCATCGCAGCATTTCCTCCAGTTGAGCAAGCCCATCATTGATCTCGGCCTCAAATTCCCGAAGCTCCGCAATAATCTCTTTCGGGTCCTGATGCTCAACTTCCTCGTGCTCCACCTCTTTGTAGCGGTTGAGCGAAAGGTCGTAGTCTGCGGCGGCGATATCTGCGAGCGGGACACCGAAACTCTGAGCGGTACGCGGGTTTTCGAGCTCGGCATCATCCTTCTCGGCCCACCTCTTCAGAAGGTCGGGAAGGTTGTTTTTTTCATGCTCTTCGTCGCTCAGCATCTCTGATGGAACGGGCCCGAGCTTCTCGGTCGGCAGAAGCGGTATGCGTTTGTCATCGAGAGAGATGCCATCAGCCTGCACATCATAGAACCAGACATGATCTGTACCGCCGACACCTGTCTTGGTAAACATTAGGATCGCGGTCGATACGCCTGCATAGGGGCGGAAGACCCCAGACGGCAGCTTGATCACCGCATCGAGCTTGTGGTCCTCAACCAGCATCCGGCGGATTTCCTTGTGGGCTTTGGACGATCCAAACAGCACGCCATCAGGCACAACCACAGCAGCCCGCCCGCCTGTCTTCAGCAGGCGCAGAAAGAGCGCGACAAACAGCAACTCAGTCTTCTTCGTTTTGACGATTTTCTGAAGGTCCTTGGCGGTGCTGTCATAGTCCAACGATCCCGCGAATGGGGGATTGGCAAGGATCAGGGAATACTTGCCCGCATCGGCATTGTGTTCTTCGGCAAGGCTGTCACGGTAGGACACATCGGCATCCTCGACGCCGTGCAAGACCATGTTCATCGCCCCGATGCGCAGCATGGTCGGGTCGAAGTCAAAACCGTGGAACATGTCGTTGTGGAAATGAGCGCGCTGCTTTTCGTTGCGGAAGAGCGCGGGATGGTTGGTGCGCAAATACTCCCCTGCCGCAACCAGGAAGCCGCATGTGCCCGAAGCGGGGTCACAGATCACATCATCAGGTGTCGGAGCGGTCAACTCGACCATCAACTGAATGATGTGGCGCGGCGTACGGAACTGGCCGTTCTGTCCCGCGCTTGCGATCTTGCCGAGCATGTATTCGTAGAGGTCGCCTTTGGTGTCGCGGTCATCCATCGGGATTTGGTCGAGCATCTCGACAACCTTGGACAAGAGCGACGGGCTGGAGAACCCAAGGCGGGCGTCCTTCATGTGCTTGCCAAAGCTGGAGCCTTCTTCGCCAAGCTGACGGAGGAATGGAAAGACATGCTCATCGACGACTGCCATCATCTCGCGGGCTTCGAAATTCTTGAAACGCGACCAACGCATGTCCTCGTAGGCGCGGCCTTTGTCGTCGTTACCTTCGGGGAATATGCGGCGCTCCATTTCGAGGCCGAGCGTTTCAGCTTTGCTTTCTTCGAGCGTGTGCAAGTCATCCAGTCGCTTGATGAACAGCAAATAGGTGATCTGCTCGATCACCGACAGCGGGTTCGAAACACCGCCTGACCAGAACGCGTTCCAGACTTGGTCAACTTTGTTTCGAATTTCGCCTGTCAGCATGCTCGTTCCTGTTTTCGTTTTTCGTGTTGTCTTGCGAAAGAACGGGGGTGGTTCTCGACATAGGCGCGCATGAACTCACGGATCACTTGTGCGGCTGGTTTGTCGTCGGCCTGGCATGCAACAAGGAATTCATCGCGCAACTCGCGATTGACTCGGACTCGCATGCCAACGTCCTTCTTCATCGCGGTAAGTGTAACCAATGGTTACACATTTTCAAAGCGGTAATACGAAGCTATCCCGTATTGGCTTGATGCATGCCACGTGATCCAAACGACGCCGAGTTGATCTTGATGAAGTCGTCTCCACGATGTTGTCATGGGGGTATCGGGGGTAGCAGGAACGCTCCCCCCGATCGGAGATCAATCGAGCGGTCGATTGTGCATGGTTTGGTGTCGGTGGAGAGGCAATTCTCCAAGTCCGACGAGCTGGGTTCGGGGGCGGCGATAGGCCCCTGGGAGTGATCCATCTTCGGCAAGATGGCGGCATCCAAACCGCGCAGGGTTGGTCTCCATGAAATGGCCTCCATGGCATGGTCTGGGGTCTTGGGGGCAGGAACGCCCGCCAAGTCGATGGGTGCAGGGAGAGCGAAGTCTCCCGCGAGTGATTGATCGGCGATACGATCTACTGGCTCTGAAATGGGTTCGACGCCCTGAAAGAGCCACGGCCTGGGGGATGCAACGGGGGCGCGCAGCGGCCCCCTTGCCAAGATGGTTTTGTACTACAAAACACATCTTGCGTAAGTCGCTTCGGTTGAGAATGTACTACAAACAAAGCTGGCGGGAAAATTATTGAACTCGCAGAACTGGTTCAAACCATAGGAACGTGAAAAGCGGACAAGGGAAACGGTTAGCATGGCACATGGTCGTATGGAACGGTTCGCAAAGGAGCGGCTTGGAACCACCGTGTTTGTCCCAAAAGAGGACGACAATGACACACATATCTTCTTTGCTTCACTGGAGAGCGCTGTTGAACAGTTTCGTTGGACCTCCAAAGCTACGAATGCTGGACAGGAGCCTTTTGGGCTTAACGTTGGGTTCCTTGATACGTTCTCACCAAATGCGTTGGCGGAAAGGTTTGAAGGTGAGTATTTCCTCGGCATTCATGTTGCCCTTTTCGTAGCAATAAACGAGTTCGCCATGTTCTGTTTCGCTCAACGCGATTTTTTCTCAGAAATTGGCGATCCAACGAAGGAATCCTCTCCTTCACCTTGGAATGAGCGCCTTCCAGGAATCTGGCTCATTGATAACACCCTACACGGCGGCGGCGTTGATTATGAGCACAGTAAGCGGCTGATACCCACCGACCCAGAGCGCTATATCTGCTCTCAGTTGCTTGCGTTTCTCATGATAAGGTTTGTTTGGCTTCATGAGTTGTCGCACTGTTTCAATGGGCACGTTGATCTAGTCCAGCGCCAGGACATCTCGATGAGGCTTCATGAGTTGCCGTTTGGATTGAGCTTGGCTGGTAAATCAAAACCTACGGCCCGCAGCATCACGAACGAGCAGAAAGAAGTCTTACGTTGCCTTGAACTGGACGCAGATGAGTCGGCATTTTTTGCAAGTTGTGCGGTACAAATGCGCAATATGGAGAATATTGAGGGAATTCGGGAACTCGACCCGGCGGTAGCGCTTCGACTGACCATCTTTGGTTGCTATGCGATGGTTTGGCTATTTGACGCATTTCAAGACTATGCCAAGTCAGCCCTTGGGGAAACTCATCCTGCACCATCACTTCGCCTTCAGAATATCCTGCAAACTGCCCAAGTTCGCCTTTTTGCGGAGGCCGACAACTTCGAACAGGTCCACGAAGACGCGCTTGCTGAATTTGATCCTGTAAAAAACGCGATTCCGACAATGTTCACGTTCGGAACTTTGAGTGATATGGCCCATTCGGATGAGCTTGCAGATCAGCTTCGACTACTTGAAACCCAAAGAGCGAAGGTGGTGTCGCAGCTCAGGCCGTTTCAATTCAACGTGAAGAGCTGATGGGTTCAACGAAATCTACGCTGAGTGCCATTACGTGCAATTCACCCGTTTCTGCGTCTTCAAAATGCTGGGCGAGCAATGACAAATCGGAGCGCGCGAGCGGCACTTCGTCAAGAAGCGCTTTGCTAAAGACGGCTGGAAACCTCGTTGTCGATTGAATGGCATAGAAGGTGCTAACCCCGTCATCGGCACTCTCATACATACTGCCGAGTTCGCCAACTTCGTTGGGTCCTGGCAAATGAATAACTCGCCCATCTGGAGACCAAGCCGTCTCTATGCAGCCCCAAGCCTGCGGCGACTTTTGCAAGCCAAGAACATGCTTGCCGCGGTGCTTGGTATCGAACTCCAGGCGGAAGCTCTTACCGAGCGAAAACTGACAATGAGCTCGTCGGCTTAACCGATTTGCAACGACTAGACCAAGGCTTGATACGTCAGCGGGTATCAAGCGACCAGATGCTTGGTCAGCGATCTTCGTCATCAAGGTGATTAGGTTTTTTGTTTCGCGTAATCTAAAGGCGTCTTCGAGATCGGATATCGATCCTTGAAGAAGCGCGATTAAATTTTCCTCTGTTTGATCAGGCAAGGCATCGCCATAAAGTGCAAGTAATCCTTCGACACGTTTTTGAGGAATGGTTCCTGCGCGCTGGCTAGCGGTCTCTTTCGTCCAATACCGCACAGCATCTTCTGAGATGCCAAATGATGCTGCGACGTCGGCAATGCTGCCGTGACTACTGTGGCGTACCAGTAGTTTCAGCTTTTCGAGGAGCTGCGGAACTAAAAAGGGTGTCAACTCTCCGATCTCCTACCAGAACCTGAATCATCTGGGAGTGAGAGTAGTGCGAGGATGGGTCATTCGAGAAGAGGTAAAACTTTTCGAAAAGGAAAGCCCATGTCTAATGACTTCTCGCACGCGCACTCGTTCCCGACGAGTGGGCAGAACATGCGCCCCGACAAGGAGCGCGAGCCTTATCTAACTTTCTTTATGAAACTGATCCCCGCCCTTGAGACCCTGATGTTCGGGCTTGGGCTCTACTACCTTGGCATGGCCGATGGTGGTGTTCTGGGATGGGTGAAGCTTATCACCCTTTGCGCTGCCGCCTATGCCGTTGCCTACGCCATCCTGCGCATGGCGATTGAGAAAGGCGTGCCGCTCGTCGCCGCCAAATCACGGACCGCCGCACCGCTCAGCGCCTTCCTCATTGCTCTCGTGGGTGCAGGCTTCTTCTCGATCACGGCCCCAGGCTTCACCATCGGGAGCGTCGAACTTGATCGCCTGATGCAGCATGTTGAAATCCTTGGGCATCATTCGGATGCCCGTATTAGTGTGGCAGAACAAGCTGCTGAGCTTGTACCGATCATGCGAACCCTGGCTGAAGACTTGTCAGCCCGTACGGATCAAGAGAGCGCAACGGGTTTTGGGCCGATTGCCCAAGCGTGGGACTCGTTGCGCAGCCGCGCAGACGGACTGGCTACGCAAATGACAGTTAGTCTCGGCGTTCGGGACGAGCTTCTCAGACGCATTCAGGCGCAGCGGGCCGAAATGGAAACCACGCTGGCAGATGAGAACGTGAGCATCTGGGATCGGCGCGCCGCCCTGCGGACGCAACAGGCCCGCCTCATGAGCCTGCTGTCTGAACTCGACCAGGCCGTGCCTGTTTCCGTCGTTCGCGCTTATGCGAGCGAACTTGAAGGTGGTGTCTTGGTTCCTGATCGCGAAGACGCCAATGCCAGGATCAATCGGACCCTTGCGGGCTATTCCGAGTCCTTGATGACGGCATTGGCCGAACAGCGCGGCCTGACGAGCACGCCGCCTGCATTCCCGAGCAAGACGGGCGCGCTCGATACCTTCGCCTATATTGGCAAGTTCGCGCCCGTCTTCCTGTTCGCGTTCATCGTGGACATGGTCTTTCCCTTGGCGCTCTTCTCCTACGTGCTGATGACCATGATCGCGCACTCGCCGCAAGTCTGGAAAAAGCCACGCAGACCCACCGATCTTGACCGTCTCACTGGCATGCGTCCGATGAGCGCGCGCCAGATGCGTGAACTGACGGAGGAGGTTGAAGAGGCCGAGTTTGACGCTGTCGATACTGGAAACCGCGACTCGCCCCTGCGCTCACCGATGCGGCCCAATGGCAAAGCGCGGAATTGAGGGAGGACGCCGATGTCATTTGATCTGTCTTCCGCGCCATTCAGCCCGTTCCTGATTCTCGTCGCCGTTGGCTATGCCGTGATCTCTACGGAGGTCACTGGCCCCGAGATGGTCAGGCGCGAAAACGAAATCGCAGGCTGGCACGAAAGGTGCCAGTCGCAACTCTCCGCTGATTTTCAAGCTTCCCGTCGCCCCGAGACCGCCATTCCCCAAGTGCCAGATCTCGGTGGTATGCTGTGCGGTGTCTATCCCGAATTGGGAGAGCTGTGTCAGCTTATCCCCGATCCCACTGCCGTTGCCCGTTCCGTTCAAGAGCAGGCGCAAGTCCTGGAAGATGTGCGGCTTGCCCGCGCAACGTCGGGCTTAGCTGACGCCTGCTCATGTGCGGAACAGGTCTTCACCGATCAACAGCGTTGGGCTGTTGCTTTGTACGCCGCAAGCGGTCGTCTCATAGAGCCGCCCGTTCTGGCCAATAGGGAAGTGGGTCTGTCGCAGGCTTTGCGCTCTCCTTTCTGTACGGTGGAGGGCGCGTCATGATCTTTGGCAAACTCATCATCAACGATGCCGTGCTGCACACGCACCGAGACAGCTTCATTCTCGAAGGCATCAAGAAGGTCTCGATCCATCGGCCATTTCTTTCTACTGGCGTCCTGATTGCGGGCTTGGCCGGCCTATTTGCCGTCGGCTTCGCGGACATCCTCTATCCAGGTGAACTGGTATTGCTCGGCTCGGTCGCGGCCACGTCGATGCTCTTCGGGGTGAGCCTCGCCCAACTTCGACTGATCAGTCGTGACTTGGGCGTCAGCGAAGCCCCAGACGCGGTCTATGGCACCTACGCGCACCTCAAGCGCGCGCGTCTGAAGATATCCTCGGCGGTCGCTGAAGCAAAATCTGGGTGTGCATCATGACCCCGACCAAGACGCCCATTGGCGCGATACTGAAGGTCAACGGCCATCTGCTGCTGACCTTTCTCTATGGCGGAACAGCCTGGCTGATTTGGCCGACAAACCCGAAATGGTGGGGCTTTGGTATGCTGAGCATACTTCTCGGTGCGGCTGCTCTGGCCAGCCTGATCGCGGCCTTCCGCGCGATGACCAAGCTCTACATCCGCGAACACGAGCTCTCGCGATTTGCAGCGACGGCCCGCGCGCCTGTGCCTTCGGACTTGGCCAACAATGATGCCCTCAAAGATGCGGGGATGCTCCATGACTAAGCAAATTAAACGCCTGCTCGGTATCACCGCCGACGGCAAGGCACTCTTCGCGCCCAAACACTCCCATAGCCTTCTGCTTTCGGCGGCGGGCGGCGGCAAAACCAGTTGCGGGGCTGTGCCGTGGCTGCTGTCATTGTTGCCCGATACCAACCGCGCCATCGTCGTGAATGATTGCAAAGACGGCGAGATGGCGGGCCAGCTCGCTGATACCTGTTATCGGTATGGCCGCAAGGTCGCGATCATCGATGACTTTGGTGTTCTCGGCGCGGACAATCCCTTTCGGGTTTCGCTCTCGCCGTTCGGAAGCCTCCGCGCAGCGCATGAGACTCAGAATAGTGAGTTGGTATTTGCCATCGATAATGCCAATCACGCGCTCATCCCTGAGCCGCCGAATGATGGCAAGAACCAATATTTTCGGGATGAACCTCGGACTCTCGAAGAATTTTGCCAGCTCGAACTGTTGAACGCTGATCCGCGCCTTGCCGTGCCAGGTGGCGTGTGGTCGATGCTGGCTGATCAGGACGTTTTGTTGAGCGCAGCCCGCATCGCTGTGGAAGAAGGCGACGACGTGCGAAAGGCTCTCGGCGCGCATATCCTAGATATGCAGGTGAACAACAAAGAGCATTGGGGTCAGCACCGCGCGGCGGCCCTCAAATCCCTTCGCATCTACAGTGCGGGAAGTCCGCTACATTGGGCAGGGCGCGATGCAAAACTGACCCACGAAGACCTCCTCAAAGAGCGCTATGTCATCTTCATCGTGGGGCCGCAGCGGCACATGGCGCGCCTTGGCGCGCACTATGCGCTGCACCTGCAATCCTTCATCGATGTCGTGCTGTCAGGCCAGCATATTCCCGTGGATTTCATCTTGGATGAATCCACAAACGCGCCGCTGAAGGCACTCATCTCGGCGATGATGGTCGTGCGCGGCTATGGGGCCAATCTGCATTTCATCGCGCAATCGCGCTCGGAAATTCAGAGGGCCTACTCCGAGAAGGAAACCGCCACGATAGAAGAGAATGCGCTCGTGAAGCAGTATTTCGGCTTCAGTTCCTTTGAGGAATGCGAGCGGATTTCCCGTGCCATTGGCGAAACGCTGGTGCAGCAGCATAGCATGGGGCTGAACAGCGCAGGCCTCGACTACTCCTCCAACATCGGCACAGGCAAGGATCGCCTAATCTCGGCTGAGCGCCTGATGCGCATGAAGCCCAATGAGCAACTGATCCACGTGAAGAACGTCGGATGGATTCTCTGCCACAAAGTTGGCCAGCACCAAGTTGCTCCGTTCTGTCAAGGCGAGCTTGCAGACAACCCACTCGAAGGGCCTCAACTGCCTGCCGATCCGAAAGTCACCATCGACATCAAGAAGAGGAGGCAATCATGAGGAGGTTGGTTCCACGTCGCGCGCTGCGACCCCGCTTTTTCAAGTTCAGCTATTTCGCATGGGTGGTTGTGCCGCTTGCCCTTTGGCTGACCTATGATGCCGTTGGACTGCCGCACGCCATCTGGTCGTATTCGTGGATCGATCAAGGCCAGGGAATGGACCCGTTTGCTGAGCGCCACTACACGCGCTGCACCTTCATTGGGCCTTACGGAGAATTTACGCAAGCCGCTGAGAATGGCCGCTGCCCCTGGGTGAAGTTCTTCAAGGCGGGGTCTGTCTGATGCCCTGTCTTGGCTTTCACCTAGTGCATCGTGCGCATGGGCACGTCGCAGCGCCATTTGAGCTTCAGGATGGACGCCAATTCTATGCGTGCCAGATTCTTCAGCACGATCAGGACGGTCTCTTCATCCACGCCGCCATCAATGTCGACATCGCATTTGTCGCGCGGGATCAGGATCAGGCAGAAGCCTTTGATCTCCTGCCAGAAGGTTTCATAATCCATCGGCTCCAGATAATCCACAATGTCTTCTATATGTCTGAATTCAATCATGGATTCAGCATATCAGAGCGGATTCGCCTCGCGCAAATTCTGCCGCCTCCCTCCCTAAAACCGAAGGGCTTTAGCCATGTCTGAGCTGTCAGATCAGGTGCGCGCGCACTTCAAACCGCGCGGCGAAGTCTATGAGCTGCGCCACAAGCTGGCTCAGGTGATGAACGGAAAGGAATGGCAGGAATTCCGCAAAGTTACCGAAGACTTTGGCGGCAAACGCACTTTCACCAAGCGGGCGTTTGAGCTGGATTATCATCTGCGCTTTGACGAGGCCCGTCAGCGTCTGATCGATGAGGCGGGATCGGTCAAACGACGCTTAGTGCCCAAATTCATGGGCTCGGACAATTTCGACAAGACCGAGATCAATCGGCGCGCCGATAAACAAGTCCGCGATGCCCATGACAAGGACTTGGCGCGCATCGACGTCGCAGAAGCAGGTGTCCTTCGGGACATGCTAGGGAACTGCGAGAAACGCGTCATGCAAAAAGAAAAGCCCCTCCGTGATTTCCAAAAGGCTGTTGATCGCCGCGCTGGCCCCGACCGGCGCGTGCGCTCCTGGAGTCGATAACCTCACCCCAAACAAAGGAGAATACCATGTCAGAGAAGAAAGAAGCCCGCATCACCGCCCAGAAGCAGGCTGTGCTCAATAGCTTTCAAGGCCAGTCTTTGACCGATGCTCAAACTGATATCGCGATGAATCTGGCCAGCATCATCAATCGGCACATCCACAAGACAGGCTCGTTTCGCGAGCCTTTGACCGATTACGCCCATGCCTTTGCGCGCTCGGAAAAGTTCGATGCGATGAAGGGTGAAACGATCATCCGCGATGTCTTCGCCGCTCAATTTGGCCAGACCATGAATGTCACGCGCGAAACGCTCATGGAGCGGGAAAAGAACCTGCCCGAGACCACGCCCGAACTGGCGCTGCAATCGGCCCGTCAGACCCTGGAGGCGATCTCAACGGGTGAGACTGAGCCTTTTTACAAGGCTTATGACCGTGAGGGCTCAGCGCTCGCACGCTCTTTGTCCATCACCGAGAACGCCGCCAAGGCGCTGATGAGTGAGAGCTATCATGCGGTGGAAGGACGAGAACTCTACGCCACGGGCAAGGAGCTCGAAGAAAAGTATCATCGCCCACGCATGGATGAACTGCGCAAATCGCGTGAGACCACGCGGTCAAGGGTGGTTGCGCGAGCGTGAAAAGCGGCAGGAGATTTAAACAGAAGAAACGTCGTTTCCCCTCTGTAAACCGCAGAAATTAGGCGTTTTTCTCAATTTATGGTAATATAAAAAGAGGTGGAAACACCTCGCTCCGAAAGGAGGAGCGTATGGATGACGGTATGAACATTACGGTTGGTCAAGGCGACCTGAAACCCACGTTCGACGCATCTGCCAAACGAATGCTGAAGGTCGATGTCGAACGCTACCAATCATATCTTGATGATACTGACATGACGCCTGCGCAGAAGGAGGAATTCCTTCAGGCGATGTGGCTCATCATGATTAGTTTTGTTGAGCTGGGCTTTGAGGTCCATCCGATCCAAGAAGTCTGTGGAAAAGACGGCCAAATCGGCACTGAAAGCGCACTTGGAGCGCTTGATGCGCTACAATCAAGCCACACCAAAGACGACGAAAATGAACAGGAGCCGCGCCCCTGATACGACACGAAGCGGTAGACTGGAGATGCGATGAAAGATGAATATAACCAAGGAACTGAAGCGGCAGCCGCACTGATCTACTGCCGTGTTTCCTCTACCAAGCAACGCTTGGAGGGGAGCGGTCTAGAAAGTCAGGAGCAACGCTGCCGCGCATACGCCGATGACAAAGGCTACGCCGTTGAGGCTGTTTTCCCTGATGATGTCAGTGGCGGGGGAGACTTTATGCGCCGTCCAGGCATGGTGGCGCTGCTGAGTTATCTCGATGCTCAGCAAGGCAAACCTTACGTTGTCATCTTCGATGATCTCAAACGCTTTGCCCGTGACACGGAATTCCACCTCAAGCTTCGCCGTGAATTCGCGCGTCGAGGGGCTACGATTGAATGCTTAAACTTCCGCATTGAAGATACACCAGAGGGCAAGTTCATCGAGACGGTGATCGCCGCTCAAGGCGAACTTGAGCGCGAACAGAACCGCCGTCAGGTGGTTCAGAAGATGAAGGCGCGCGTCGAGAACGGTTTTTGGGTGTTCCGCGCGCCTGTCGGCTATCGCTATGTGAATGCACCCTCAGGCGGAGGCAAAGTGCTGGTGCCAGACGAAGTTCTGGCTCCCGTGGTACGTCAGGCGTTGGAAGGCTACGCAACTGGGCACTTCGCTTCGCAGGCTGAAGTCCAACGCTTCCTCGAACGCAATCCGCATTTCCCGAAGGACAAGAAGGACGGAACGCTTCGTCCGATGACTGTAAACAGGCTGCTCAAGAAGGTAAACCTCCGGCGGCGGCCGTCTGATCTCGGGATCGATCCGATGGTAAGTCCGGCCTTATGTCCAACTTTAATAACCGCCCTCAAATCGAAA
>Ga0209692_10002445_pt1 | contig 20373 bp, 18 predicted proteins | sample tdDd472_FD_187129 | JGI IMG/M metagenome (GOLD analysis project Ga0209692, IMG submission 187129) | Marine sediment microbial communities from the Atlantic coast under amendment with organic carbon and nitrate - tdDd47.2 (SPAdes)... | ecosystem: Environmental > Aquatic > Marine > Coastal >... | reverse complement strand
GCAGGTCCCCGCCAGAAAAAGCGCAAAGATGCAGCAGGCTGCCGCACGTTTCAGGTGTTTCAGTGGCTGTGGTGAAAAGCCCATGTCGCTGCCTTTTCCAATGGTTTGAAGGGCATTGGCGTGTAATCCCACCCATGGGCGGTGCGATGCATGGGGGGGCGATATATCATGAAATGGTTTGGTATTCTTAAAAAATTAACACACCGCCCTGTAAAGATCAATTTTTCCAGGGTAATCGAGATTTTGTGTGGGATTTTGGCCGTTTTTTAACGGGGGTTCCGTGGGAGGACCAGACAGCCCCATGTGTGTCGTTTCAGCGAAAGGTTTTTCTTGGGGGAGATTGCGACATGTGTGGAAAGTTATAAACAATTGGTGGGGTCTTGCGGGGTACTGGTGGATTTTGTTTCGGTTTTGTCTGTTTTGTGTTGCTGGGGGTGGGGGGTTGGTTCTCTTTTGGTGTGTTGACGGGAGATTCGTTGGGGGTTGTCTTGATTTGTGTGGTGTTTGCCGTGTTTTGTTTGGGGTGTTGGTGTTTTTTTAAGGGTATGCCTTCCCATGGAAGGCGGCTTTTGGCGTGGGTTCAGCGGTAGGGCAGGCTGGATCCTTGTGTGGCTTCCCACATCTGGTGTGGTATAAACGGCCCATGAATATGAACATGAACCTTACAGCAGTGGATTATCATATTGCCCAGGACGCCTGGCTTCGCGACATCAACCTGCACCTTTCCATGGGGGAGGTGTGGGCAGTGATCGGTCCCAATGGCTCGGGCAAGTCGGCCTTGGGAAAACTTCTGGCCGGCAAGGCGCTTCCTACCAGCGGACGTGTGAGCGGCCTTCCCATGGCCGTTGGGCATATCTCCTTTGAAGACCATCTGGCCGCCATAGAACGGGAAATCCGAGAGGACGACACCGACTTTATGGACCGCATCGACCCGGGCCGCTCCGCCCTGGGGTTTATCATGGAGGGGGGCAGGGACGAGCCGAAGGCGCGCCTGCTCGGTGAGTCCTTTGGGTTGGCCCCACTCTTTGACCGGGGGTTGCGCTTCCTCTCCACCGGGGAGATTCGAAAATCCCTGATCTGCCGTGCGTTGATGGCCGACCCTGCCCTTCTTGTCCTGGATGACCCCTTCTGTGGTCTCGACAAAGGGGCGGCAGCGTCCCTGGGCGAGCGGATCCATGCCCTCTCCCGGGCAGGGGTGACGCCGGTGATGATTCTCGGGCGCACGGGGGAGTTGCCCCCGTTTGTCACCCATGTGGCAGAAATGGAAGAGGGGCGTCTCGTAAGCTCCGGCCCCCGGGATGAGTGGGCGGCAAGACGCAAGGACTTGAAAGCCAGGAGCCGTTCCCTTGCGGAACTTCCCGATGCGTGTTTCCTGGAAGATGAAAAGGCCCCAGCAGCTCTTTCAGGTGAGGCGCTTGTCCGGTTTGAGGATGTGTCCGTGGCCTACAATGGAAGGCCCGTGGTGACGGGGATTACCTTTACCATCCGACGTGGGGACCATTACATGATCACCGGGCCCAATGGGTCGGGCAAGTCCACCCTGCTCTCCATGATCAACGGGGACAACCCCAAGGCCTATGGACACGATATTTTTCTCTTCGGGCAGAAACGGGGCACCGGTGAGAGCATTTGGGACATCAAAAAGCGGATCGGTTACCTCTCCGCAGAATTTCAGATCGGGTACCGAGCCGCTGCCACACCCTTTTCCACCATTCTTTCCGGTCTCTCCGACTCCATCGGCACCTACCGAAAGTTCTCCACCATGGAAAAAGAGGCAGCCCTCGCCTGGCTTGAGATACTCGGCATGGCAGCCCAAAAGGATCGCCCTTTTCGCAGTCTCTCCTCAGGGGAGCAGCGCATGGTCCTCATCGCCCGGGCCATGATCAAGACCCCATCCCTTCTCATCCTCGACGAGCCCTGCCAGGGCTTGGACGATGCCAACAGCCGGTTTGTCCTCGACCTCGCCGACAAGGTGGGGCACAGCGGCAAAACCACCCTCATCTACGTTACCCATACCAAGGCCGACACCCTCTCCTGCATTACCCACCACATGACCCTGATCCCCAACCGGGAGACCGGAAGCAGGGCACGGGTAGAAAACCTTTAAAAGCAGCCTCCGGCGGGCAGGGGATGATCCCCTGCACCCGAGGTTCGCGAATGCTCACCCCCCTCGTTCCTCGGGGTGATCACATTCGCTGACGGGCTGCGCCCGTGGTTTATGCTTGGTGGGTGGGCTTTTTTGAAAGGGAGGTCGTTATTGATGGGACGTCATTCTTGGCGTTGGCGGGATATCGCTTAAATCCGCCCCATCGGAAGAGTGTTATCGTAACCAGAGTTTTTCAAAGCTTGTGACAGCATTTGAACAATCACCAGCCGTAGCTCGTGGCGAATGCCCTTGCGAATTGCCCCGAGGAACGAGGGGCAATTCGCAAGGCAACCCGTTTTCGAGGTGTTTTTGCCTAATGTGGCTTCGCCAACCTCGCCGCCGGAGGCATCGCTTTTTAGTTTTCTACAAAGGTGTCGTCAAGGCAGGTTTTCAGGGTGGCGATGAGTTGATGCACCTCGGTTTCTTCGTAGGGGGTGCCGCCGGGGGCGCCCCAGACGGGGTTGGGCCAACAGAAGTCGGTGGTGGAGCGTCCCACCACGTGGATGTGCATCTGGGAGACGACGTTGCCGATGGCGGCGACGTTGAGTTTTTCCGCGCCAAGGGTCTCTTTGGTGACGCGGGAGAGGGCATCCACGGCGTTGGCCAGGGCGTTTTGGAGGGGCGGCTCCAGTTCAAAGAGTTCGGTGGCGGATGTCTCCGGCACGAGAATGAACCAGGGAACCTGGCTGTTGTTCATCAGGAGCAGGCGAAGGCCATGGAGGGTGCCAAGGGGCCAACAGTCATTTTCAAGGCGTGGGTCGAGGGTGAATTCGGTCATGGGGTGTCCGTCGTTAAGGGGTCAAATCTTCTGTGGTTTTATTGCATCAGGTCCCGCACGGGCAGAACTCGGCAGCCGGTGGTGTCACCCGATTGATGGCCAAAGGCCGAACCGTATTGAAAGTTGAAGACAACGGGTTGGTTCGTCGCTTTTCGGATGGCCCAGATCCAGCCACAGCTCAGCTCGATCTCCGGGATGACAGAAACCGCTTTGCCGCAGTCATTGGGGGTCGGGGTGAGGCTTTTTCCGGCCCGGTAGAGGCTCTTCAGTTCGGAGACGTAAGGAAGCCGCCAGTTGTCGTATTGGGTGGCGATGGTGTAACCGAAGGCAAACCGGGCGAACTTGTCGGCATCGGCAAAATCAATATCGGTCTGGTTGTCGTTTCGTGCCCACATCAACATCTGGTCGGTGTCGGTGACGGTGCCGTCGTCATGGGCCATGAACCGGCCTTCTGCGAGCAGAGGCGGGGTGAAAAGAAGAAGGGCACACGCGCTGAGTAAGAGTGTTCGAAACAGGGAAACCATACCGTCAGACTACCTCCTTGGGGTTCCGGGGCGACGTGTGCAGCCCTGGGTGAATCACCGGTGCCACGCTCCTGGGGCGTTCTTGGGGGGGAGGAAAAACGGGCCGGCAAGCTATGTCGAGGGCAAATGGTAAAACACTCGGGCAAAACTCGTCAATCCCCTTGTTTTAATAAGGGAGGAGTAAAGATTGTCAGCGGGTGTCCGAAAAGAAGTAAGAGGTCTCTGGTTATTGTTCTGATTATTCCTCTATTGAGTGGTTCTGTAACGAAGCAGCGCGGGAGAGAGATGATGATACGATCTGGGTGGGTCCGGTTTCAGTGGGGGGTGCTTGTAGTTGGGGTGATGTTTTTTATGTCCTGCATGGTTCAGCGTGAGCCGGTGGAGAGGCGGGCTCTCTATGCAAACCCAACCGAAGCTTACGGCCACACGGCGCCAAGGGAGCCCCACGCCTATCTCTCTCAGTTTGGTGATGTCCCCATTCCCGGAGAGCTCTATGAGGTTTCAGAGTACACCACCGTGATGGAGGCTCGAGGTGCAAAGACGGGCTTTATCGTTTACTCGGGACGTGTCCTAAAGACATCGGTGGAGATTTTTTTCAGGGGAGAGCTCAAGAAAAAGGGGTGGGAGTTGGTGACGGCCTTTGCTTCACAGCCGTCAACGGTGCTTCTTTTTAACAAGAAAACCCGATGGTGCGTGATCATTCTCGACGAGCGGGGACCCGCCACCGATGTCCGCATCGGGGTCTCCCAGGATCTCGGACTTGCAAAGAGGCTTCTGGGGCATTGATTGTATGGGGCTGCTCCGACACCACCACGGCATCAGGTCAAGGGAGCCGGAGCTGAACGTTATCGGTAGTCTTTGTACTGGATGCCGTATTTCTGGGCCTTGTAGGAAAATTTTCTCACGGTGGTGCCCAGCATCTCCGCAGAGGAGGTGATGTTGCCCCGGGTGTTTTTCAAGGCATCAATGATCATCTCCCGTTCCAGGTTGGCTGTGGCCTCCTCCAGGGTTTTGGCCGGAAGGGTTCCGGACTCAGAGCCTGTTTGAAGGGTGGGGGGGAGATGGTAGCCGTGAATCACCCCTTCGTTGCAGAGGAGAACCGCCCGCTCGATGCAGTTTTCCAGCTCACGGACGTTGCCGGGCCAGTGGTAGCTCATCAGCATGTCGATGCCCGGCGTGGAGATCCGGCGGATCTCTTTGTCGTTTTCTTTGGCGTATTTTTCCACGAAATGGTCGGCGAGGAGGAGGATGTCGGTTTTTCGCTCTTTTAACGGGGGCAAAAAGATGGGGAAGACGTTGAGCCGGTAATAGAGGTCTCCGCGGAAGCTTCCCTCCTCCACAGCCCGCTCCAGGTTGTTGTTGGTGGCGGCAACGATCCGCACATCGCTTTTGATGGTGCGGTGTCCCCCCACCCGTTCAAATTCTCTCTCCTGAAGGGCCCGAAGCAACTTCACCTGAACATCCAGGCTGATGGAGCCAATCTCATCCAAAAAGAGGGTGCCCTTGTGGGCCAGCTCAAACTTTCCCTGCTTCTGGTTTACAGCACCGGTAAAGGCCCCCTTTTCATGACCGAAAAGTTCGCTTTCAATGAGGCTCTCCGGAAGGGCTGCGCAGTTGACCTTGATGAAGGGGTGCTTGGCCCGGTTGGAGTTGTAGTGAATGGAGTTGGCCACCAGCTCTTTTCCCGTGCCGCTCTGGCCCCTAACCAGAACCGTTGCGTTGCTTTTGCACACCTGGGAGATCATCTGGTACACTTCCCGCATTTTGTTGGAGTTGCCGATGATGTTGGTGAAGCTGTATTTGTTCTCCAACTCGGTGCGCAGGCGGGTGTTCTCCTCTTTGAGCTTCTCTTTCTCCCGGTTGATCTTCTCCAGGTTGATGACGTGGGTGGCGATCATGGTGGCCACCACCGAGAGGGTCTCGGTCCCTTGCGAGAGGGGGAACTCCTCTTCAAAAGGGCGGTCCACACTCAAGGCACCGATGACGGTTTTGCCTTTTTTGACCGGGACACAAAAGAAGGAGTACTCAGACCCGTTGTGCTTGCGGGAGGCGGTGCGATCGAGGAAAAGAGGCTCTTCACTGATTTTGGGGATAGAGACAGGCTCGCCTTTTTCAAAGACACTCCCGGTGATCCCTTCGCCAGGTTTGTACTTGCCTTTTCGCATGGCGGTCTTGGAGAGGCCGTGGGCCACTTCAATACTGATTTCGTTTCGCCGTTGGTTTAAAAGCGTGATGGTGCCCCGCTCCATATCCATCCCCTCTTCGAGGATGTTCAGCACATTGTACAGGGCATTTTTGAGGTCGCGGTGCTCGTGAAGGGCTTTGCTTATTTCGAAGAAGAGTCTGGTTTCATTCAGGCGTTTCATGCCGTCTCCCAAAGGCTCTGAAATGGCACCGAAACCCTGGATGAACCTGAGCATGCATTAGGCAGGGGTTCCGGGCGGCAGGCAAACCTGCCGGCGGGGGTGATGGTCAGCATCAGGCGAGTCTTTCTCTCCCATGCCACCATGGGTCAGTGATAAGGAAAAACGGGGGTGAAAGCAACAAATTTGTAATATTTTGGTTCGAAAATCGGACACGCATTTTTTCCGAGAAATCCCCCTTGGGTTGGACAGGGTGTGGGATGCCTGAATTGCAAGTAATTCTGGCTAATTCAGTGGGGACTCAGCCATGGGCCTGATCCGAGCACCGGGCATTGGGGGCCGCAGTCTGAGGGGGGGGCGGGTTTACCGGGAAATGGAAAGCTGTGATGCGGGGAATTTGGTTCCCTTTTGATTTTCACGGTAAGCCATCTGATATATTATATATCACAGCCCAGGCTCACATCGCTCCTCCTCTCCGTTGAAAAGATGAAGGGCTGGTGTTAGGTTTATCTCACGTGGAATTCGGGCTGGGTTTCCCTTTGCGATCGCGGGAAACGTCTAACAACGACACCCGGTGCGCATTGGTAATGGCTTGGTTCACCTGTCACTTTAATATGGTATCGCCATGATTCTTCATCTCGATATGGATGCTTTTTTCGCCTCTGTGGAGTTGCTGGACAACCCGGCACTCCGGGGCAAGCCCGTGGTGGTCTCGGGCCACTCCGCACGGTCGGTGGTCTCCACCGCCTGTTATGAGGCCCGGCGCTACGGGATCCATTCGGCCATGCCCCTGTTTCAGGCGTTAAAGCTCTGCCCCCATCTCCAGGTGGTGGCGGGAAACAGGCGGCGCTACAAAGAGATGTCGGCCCGCGTCTTTGCCATCTGCCGGGAATACACCCCTTTGGTGGAGCAGGTCTCCATCGATGAGGGCTACCTTGATGTCACCGGGTGTGAGCGCATGTTCGGCCCTCCGGAAGCTATCGCCCAGACCCTTCGGGAGCGTGTGGCAAGGGAGACGGGCCTCACCTGCAGTGTCGGGGTGGCTCCGCTCAAATTCGTGGCCAAAGTCGCCTCGGACATTAACAAACCCAACGGGGTTTATGTGGTCACCCTTAAGAACCTGGATGCCTTTCTTGCGGCCCTCCCCGTCAAAAAGGTTCCGGGTGCGGGCAAGCGCACCGTTGCGCTTCTTGAAGGGTTGGGGATCCGAACCCTGGGGGATGTGAGGCGTTACCCTGAATCTGCCCTCATTCAAAAGATGGGCCAGGCAGGGGAGCGGCTCTACGGCCTGGCTTGGGGGGAGGATGACCGAACGGTCTCCGCAGAGTCCGTTGAAGTGAAAAGCATCAGCTCCGAGTCCACCCTCGAAAAAGACACCACCGACCCCTCTTTCGTCCACACCCGCCTTCTGGCTCAGGCGGATGAGGTGGCACGGGAGATGAGGCGCAAAGGCTTTTTTGCCAAGCGGGTGACCATCAAGCTGACCTTTGCGGACTTCAGGCGCATCACCCGGCAAACCACCCTGGATCGGCCCACCCAGCTCTCCGGCCGCATCTACGAAGAGGCGGCAACACTGTTCGATACCGAATGGAAGGGCCAGCGGATTCGCCTCGTGGGGCTGGGGTGTTCCCAGCTGACCCATGATGAGGCCTCCGCCCCCAGCCAACTGGATCTCTTTGGCCAGGTGGAGGCGCGTGAGACCCACGACGACGGCTGGGGCAAGGTGGAGAAAAGCGTTGATTCCATCCGGGAGAAGTTCGGAAAACACGCTGTCACCCGTGCCCGGTTGACGTAAAAAGGCTGCCTCCGGCGGCCCTGCCGGGGGCCAATTTTTTGAAAAGTTTGATAAACAGGTTTTGAACCAAGGCTGGATTTATGAAACGCAAGCGTAGCTTTACTGCCAATCGTCCCCGCACAGCTCTGGGGGGTGGGCTTCTCTTCCTGATCACGTGTTGCCTTATCGCAGGGGGCCTTCTTGTCCTCTTTTTTTCTGGTGCGGCATGGGCTCTTTTCGGGATCGCTTTTTTCCTGGCCCTGCTGTTATTGGGCATGATCATTCCGCGCGCAAGCGGGCCAGCCTCCGCTGATCAGCCTGAAGAGCCCATGGAACCCTCGCGGTTGGAGGCTCTCATCTCTTTGTTCGCCTCCCTTGAAAATCGCACGACAACACAGAGGTCCGAAGAGTCCAGTCACCTGGTGGAGCAGACGGAAGAGGAGTATCAGAAAGAGCAGGCCGAGTGGTTGGCAAAGGTGAAGCGCAAACAAGGGGATAAAAAGGAGAAGCCTCCGACGGGCCGGGATTAACAGCTTTCGAGGTGGCACACCTCGTAAAAACAAAAAGGGCGCATCGAAAAATCGATGCGCCCTTTTCTATTTCGTCAGAGAGCGGGTCAGCCCCGCAAATCTCTTAGAGATCGCCGATGGCTTCGGTGAGCTCGGGGAGGAACTCAAGGATGTCAGCAACGATACCTACGTTCGCCACCTGGAAGATGGGAGCGTTTTCGTTCTTGTTGATGGCAACAACCAGGCCACCTTTGATGCCGCCCATGTGCTGGAAGGAACCGCTGATGCCGCAAGCAAGGTAAACCTTGGGCTTGACGGTGCAACCGGAGGTACCAACCTGACGTGAAGGCTCGAGCCACTTGGCGTCAACGATGGGGCGGGAGCAGGAAACTTCTGCACCGGCACCGAGGGCTTCGGCCAGCTCGTGAGCGATCTCGATGTTGTCTTCGTCTTCGATACCGCGACCGATGGAGACGAGGAGGTCTGCCTTGGTGATGTCTACGTCGCCAGCCTCAGGCTCAACGATTTCGATGAAGGTACGCTTTGCAGCGACATCGCCGGCAGCAGCAGCTTCAACGCTACCGCCTGCAGACTTGGACTCGTCAGCAGCGAAGGTGCCGGGACGCAGGGTCACGACAGCGCCGCCAGCGGCGTCCACGTCAACGTGGGTGTTGACTTCGCCACCGAACTCCTGGCGTACGGTCTTGAGGGTGGCGCCGTCAGCTTCGAGGCCCACAACGTCAGAGACGTAAGCAGCGTCCATCTTGATGGAGAGGCCGGGGGCGCAGTCCATGGCGAAGGTGTTGTTGGCGAAAAGCACAACAGACCCAGCGGGGATGACGTTAACCAGGGCCTTGCGAACCACCTCAGCGTTGGGGTAGGCAAGAGCGGCGTCGTCAATCTTGATAACCTTGGGGAAGATCTTGGCGGCTTCGTCAGCCACGGCGTCGATGCCGGAACCGGTGACAACGGCAGTTACGTCGTCGCCAATGGCCTTTGCAGCAACAACCAGTTCCATAGCGGAATCATCAAGAGCACCATCGTTATGTACCAAATATGCAAATACCTGTGCCATTACGCCAGCCCTCCATTCGCCTTAAGGATTTCGATGAGTTTTTCGATGATCTCTTCGTCGCTGCCCTCAAGCATTTCAGCGCCATCGCCAGACTCGGGAACGAAGTAGTCGACCTTCTTCACTTTGGCACCGGCTTCGCCAACGGCTGCGGCGTCAACACCCAGGTCAGCTGCGCTGAACTCGGGAATCTCAACACCGGAGACCTGACGGATACCACGGATACCCACGTAACGGGGCTCGTTGATACCGGTCTGGATGGAGAGAACACAAGGCATTTCAATCTCGTTCATCTCCTGGTTGCCACCCTCGATCTCACGACCAACGGTCAGCTTGCCTTCGCCTACTTCAACCTTGTTGACAAGGGAAGCGTAGGGGTAGTCGAGCATGGCTGCGAGCATACCGCCGACAGCGCCAGCGCCTTCGTCAGCCTGGGCACCGGTCAGTACGAGGTCGTAGCTGCCCTTGGCAACGCATCCTTTGAGGATGGTGGCAACGCCCTTGCAGTCAGAGCCTTCGAAGGCGTCGTCGGTCAGGAGAATGCCTTTGGCAGCGCCCATGGCCATTTCACGACGGAGAACTTCGTCAGACTCATCATCGCCAACAGTCACAACGGTAACGGTGCCGCCAACGTTGTCAACAATCTGAATGGCTTCTTCCACTGCGTAGTTGTCCCACTCGTTTACGGAGAAAACCAGATCGTCACGCTCGATGTCGTTGCCTTCGGCGTTCATTTCGATCTCGTTTTCAGCCGAGTCGGGAACTCTTTTGACACATACTAAGATTTCCATGTTATTCCTCCCAAAAAGTTAATATACACCCGAATCTTGTTAATCTCTTATCTGTTACGCTTAAGGAGCCATCGGCCCCCGAAGCGGAATAGAGGCACAAATCACAGGAATATACATGGGGCTGCACATGCAGCCCCATTTTGGTTGACTACTTTTCCATGTGCTGATCGATGAGCTCGGTGAGCTCAATGGCTTCCAACTGGTCGTCAAGGCCGGCGACCTTGATGGCGTCTTCCATGTTGACCATACAGAAGGGGCAGGCGCAGACGATGACGTTGGCACCGGCTTCGTGGGCCATCTGAACCCTCAAGACAGCCATACGTTCTTCTTCATGGGGCTCGTAGAAGAGCATGAGACCGCCGCCGCTGCAGCAGAGGGAACGGTCACGGTTTTTCTCCATCTCCACCATCTGAATACCGGGGATGGCGGCCATGGCGCTCCTGGGATCATCGTAGATGCCGTTGTGGCGACCGAGGTAGCAGGGGTCATGGTAGGTATAGACCTTGGAGCTGTCCTCGATGGCCTTGAGCTTGATGGTGCCGTCGTTGACTTTTTTGACGATTACCTCGGAGATGTGCTCCACGGGGAGGTCCAGCTCGGGGTAGTCGTTTTTAAGCGCGTTGTAGGCGTGGGGGTCGGAGGCGATGATCTTCTTGGCGCCCGACTCTTTGATCGCTTCAACGTTCTGCTCTTTCAGCTGCTGGAAGAGCATCTCCTCACCGAAACGAACCACCTCGTTGCCGCTGTCCTTCTCCTGCTTGCCGATGATGAAGAAGTCCTCTTCGGCGGCGTCCAGGATCTTGGCGGTGCACTTGGCAATGTTGACCATGCGGTCGTCGTAGCTGGTGATGGAGTCGACAAAGTAGAGGTTGTCTGCTGTGTCGCCGTTGTCCATGATCTTGACGTCACACTCGGCGGCGAACTCTTTGTCCTTGGCCCAGTCTGCACGTTTTTTCTCCACCTTGCCCCAGGGGTTGCCACGCTTGCCGAGGGCCTTCATGGGCTTCTGGAGGGTCTGGGGAACTTCGCCTTCGTCCACGAGGCCGCGGCGGAGGTCGACAATCTTGTCGATGTATTCGATGCCCAGGGGACACTCCTGCTCACAGGCACCACAGGTGGTGCAGGACCAGATTTCGTCGGCGGTGTAGATGGACCCTACCAGGGGCTCGCTTTTGAGCATATCCCCTTTTAAAGGGTAGTTCTTGAACATGAGGTCCCTGGCCTTGATGGTGATAAAGCGCGGGGAGAGGGGACGCTTCACGAGGTTTGCGGGGCACTGATCGGAACAGCGACCGCAGTCGGCACAGGAGTAGAAGTCCAGCATGTGCTTCCAGGTGAAGTCTTCGATCTTCTTGACACCAAAGGATTCCAGGTCGTCGAGGCCTTCGGCGGTGATGCCGTAAACCACAGGCTTGATGTTGCCACGCTGCACACGCATGAAGAGAACGTTGAACAGTGAGGTGATGACGTGGAAGTGCTTGCCCAGGGGCAGGAAGCAGAGGAAGAAGAAGAAGAGGGTGTTGTGGGCGTAGTAAGCAGCCACATGCAGAACCTGCAGGACGCCGTGGGATGCGCCACTCAACATGTGAGAGAAGGCCCAGGCCAGGGTCAGGGGAGCCATGAAGGCGTCGTGACCGGCGGCGACCAGGGCAGCCTCAAAGAGGCTCTCGGTGACCATGAGGCCCATGATGATGCAGCAGACGAAGACCGCTTCACCGGTGTGGTCATGGCCGTACTTCTCGGGAACAGCGTACCGGGCGGGGCGGAACACGCCCCTGCGGATGGCTGCCACGAGACAGGCAAAGAACACCATGGTGGCTGCGTAGTCTTTAACCACGTTGTAGACGGCGCCGATGGGCTGCTCAGGACCGAAACCGGGAAGAGCAAAGTCCTGGAACATTCCGATGACCACAAGGGAGCAGGTACGCAGCCCGAGGGTCAGGAAACCGAAGAAGATCATGATGTGGAGCACGCCGGCAAACATGTATCGGGGCTGCTTGATCTGAGCAAGCCAGACGGTGAGCACGTTGTAGATTCGTGCTGGTATGTCTGCAAATCGGCTGTTGTCGGGGGCCGCCTTAACGAGGGGTGCCAGACGTTTGGCGATAATGTAGGAAAAAATTCCCACACCGACAACCACATAGAGAAACGAAATCAGCCATCCCGGGATAAATCCCAAAATCATTGAATGGGCAGGTGAAATAAGATGTTCCATACTTAGCTTTCCCTCTCTCCCTTAGTTGAAATGATACAATATCCTCAAACAGCGCGTAGTAATCGCGCCATTTTACTCCAAAATTAAAATGAATAGCCCTTCAAATGTAAATTACAAACCAAGTTCCGTCAAGTAAAAAAGCTTTAATCCTTTTTAATAAGGAGCTTTCTCGGAAGTTCGGGTCGATCGCTCTCAAGCCCTCGTGTTAGGGGCTCTTACCCACTTTTAGACGTAGGAGAGTGAGGCAATTGTTCCCTCCTTCCGGGTCATGGCGAGGCAAACGCCACGGGTTCCCGGTTGAATCGGGACGAGGTTTTCAGGAAAAGCCCACGGGCTCTGGGCCTTGCCCTCAGAAAGGGATATTCATTGATGCCGCGGGCTTGTGGCGCGGTCTTTCCGGGGTGAAACAAGAAAGGGCCGGCAACACGGCCGACCCCCTCTTTTCTTAACCATCCGCCCCGTTTGTCGTGCCGGGAGTCCTTATCAGCAGATGAAGGACTCTTCAGGGATGTCCACAATGGCGCTGTTGGTGGCTTTGATCATCTCCATCTTGCCGAGGGAGACGGGGAGCACGCAACCGGTGAAGAAGTCGAGGCTCTTGATCTGGCCTTCGTAGAAGGGGAGATCCTTCTTCTTGGCTTTCTCGAGGCCCTTGGCAGCCGCAGTGCCGCGCCACAGGAGCATCCACGCCATGACCACATCGCCGGTCACCTCAAGGAAGGGGTGGGCGTAGGAGAAGGCCGTGAGGACCTTTTCGCTCATGGCGGTTTTGCCCATGTGCATGGCCAGTTCGCCGAGCTTCATCAGGGCCCCTTCCACTTTCTCAGCAAAGGGGACCAGAGCGGGAATCTCTTTGGCTTCGGCCACGGTCTTGCTGATCTCACCCATGAGGTCCATGAAGACCTTGCCCTTCTTCATGCCGAGCTTGCGGCCGACAAGGTCCATGGCCTGGATGCCGTTGGTGCCTTCATAGATCATGGTGATGCGGCAGTCTCTCATGAGCTGTGCCACGGGGAACTCTTCGATGAAGCCGTACCCGCCGTATACCTGGACAGCGTGGTTGCACATCTCAAAGGCGCGGTCGGTGACGTAGCCCTTGGCCACCGGGGTGAGGATTTCGATGAGACCGGCGTACTTCGCTTTGGTCTCGTCATCTTCGGCCACGTGGGCGTTGTCCTGGCAGAGCCCCATGTAGTAGAGGGTGCTTCGCATGGCCTCCACATAGGCCTTCATGGTGAGGAGCTGGCGCTTCACGTCGGGGTGCTGGATGATGGGAACGCCGCCATCCTTGGGTTTCACGAGGTTGGCACCCTGAACGCGGCCCTTGGCGTAATCCACGGCGTACATGTATGCGGCCGAGGCGCAGGCAAAGCCCTGCATGCCCACGAGGAGGCGCGCTTCGTTCATCATGAGGAACATGTGGCCCATGCCCTTGTTCTCTTCGCCGAGGAGGGTGCCGATGCACTCGCCTTTGCCACCGAGGGTGAGGGAACAGGTGCAGTTGCCGTGGATGCCCATCTTGTGTTCGATGCCGGTGCAGACCACGTCGTTGAAGGCGCCCAGGCTGCCGTCTTCGTTGACGAGGTACTTGGGCACGAGGAAGAGGCTGATGCCGCGGGTGCCCTCGGGGGCCCCTTCGATGCGGGCGAGGACGGGGTGGATGATGTTGTCCACCATCTCGTGCTCACCGCCGGAGATGAAGATCTTGGAGCCGCTGATGGAGTAGGTGCCGTCGGCGTTTTTCTTGGCCACGGTCTCCAGGGCGCCCACGTCGGATCCGGCGCAGGGTTCGGTGAGGAGCATGGTCCCGCCCCACTCACCGGAGTAGAGTTTTTTCAGGTAGACGTTTTTCTGGTCGGGGGTGCCGAAGGACTCCACGAGCTTGCCCGCACCGTGGGTGAGACCGGCGTACATCATGAAGGGGTAGTTGGCGCCGTTGAAGTATTCGGCGGCGGCCTGGCCCACCACGTGGGGCATGCCCTGTCCGCCCCAATTGGGGTCTTCGGTCATGGCCAGCCACTCGCCCTCGTTGAAGAGGTCGTAGGCCCGTTTGAAGGAGTCGGGGACGGTGACCTTGCCGGCGTCAAAGGTACAGCCCTGCTCGTCGCCTTCCTTACAGATGGGGAGCAGCTCTTTCACTGCCAGGTTCCGGGCTTCGTTGACGATCATGTCCACGGTCTTCTTGTTGAACTCCGCGAAACGATCGTTTTTGCTTAAGTTGCCCACCTCGAACTGTTCGTGCAGGACAAATTCCACGTCCCTGCGCTCTGAAATGACTTGAGCCATGATTTACCTCTCTCCTAAACCTATGTTGTTAAAGGTTCGGCCGGGGTGGCCGTTCCGTTACTTGCACTCTTATTGGGAGGCCCTTGCCTGGGGGTTGCCGATGCCGCGCATGTACAGATCCACCAGGGGGTCGGCCATGGAGGCCAGGTCGTAGCGTCCTCCGGCGAGCACCCAGGTGTTGATCACCTCCTCCACGGCGCCCAGGATGAACCGCTTGACAAGCCCCAAGTAGAGGTCTTTGCGCATGCACCCCTCTTCCTGCCCCTTCTCCACGATCTCCCCGATGAGGTTCCGGTACTGCTTGGAGATCTGGTTGATCTGTTCGGTGAGGGCGTCGGATTTTCGGACCTGGCGGGACTCTGCCTGGAAGACCACGGCCAGCCCCTTGTCCTGCTGAAAGGCCTCCAGCTGGTTCCGGATCAGGCTGCGAAGTTTCTCCTCGGAGTGGTCGCAATGGGCCACGGCGTCGTAGAACTGGTCGAAAATCTGTTTGGCCCGAAAGGAGAAGATCTGAAGAAGGATGTCTTCTTTATTTTTAAAGTAGAGGTAGATGGTGCCGTCGGCGACACCGGCTTCCCGTGCGATCTGCGCCACGGTGGTCTGGTAGTACCCCTGCTTGGCAAAGACGGTGATGGCCGCTTCAATGATAAGATGGTATTTGTCTGATTTCATACGGTTCCGGTCGATGCACCTGGGAATTTAAGGGGTTTTGTCGGCCCCTGGTGATTATGAATGAATACCCATTCAATACTACGAGAATCCAAATTATTTTGTCAAGATAATTTCTTAACACGCCTGTGTCTCTCTTGTTATATCAGAGTGATAGGAATCGATAGTATTACATGGAGCGGCATGGAAATTGCTATTCCTTGCCCGTTTGGAAAGGGAACAGAAGGCCGCGGGTCAAGGCTTGGGATGAGCCGCACTGGGGAGGCAAGCGGTAACACCGGGGCCGCGTCACTGGAATAATTGCCGGAAGCCGGGTATAACCTCAGGGGGTAAAACCGGGCATCGCCATGCGGTGTTCATGTTTTTGCAGGGCGCCCTCGAATGGGGCGTGTTGACTATGCCAGCGGGCAATCCGCAGCCTTTCGGCAGGGCACAGACGCCCATCACCATAAAACGGAGAGACGAGGATGAAACAGTTTGCGGTCATCGGCATTGGAAGTTACGGGTGGTACCTGGCCTGTCACCTGTATGAGAAGGGCCATGATGTGCTTGCCATTGATGTGGACGAGGGCCTGATTCAAAAGATCAAAAGCCACGTGACCCGGGCTGTGGTGGCCGACACCACCGACCCTGATGCCCTCGCCGGCCTGGGCCTGGCCGACATGGACCGGGTGGTGGTCTGCATCGGTTCGATTTTAAGCAACTCTATCCTGACGGTGTTGAACCTCCAGGAACTCGGGGTCCCCTCCCTCATGGCCAAGTCCATCAGCGAGGCCCATGCACGGATCCTCCACAAGATCGGGGTGGACGAGGTCTTTTTTCCCGAAAAGGACCTGGCCATCTCCATGGCCGAAAAGCTCCACACCCCGGACATGCTCGATTACCTGCCCTTTATCGAAGGCTACGGCATCGTTCAGATGGCCGTTCCCTCCTCCTTTACCGGCAAGCAGCTCAAAGAGCTCAACCTCATCAACCGCTTTGGCGTGCAGGTGGTGGCCATCAAGGAGTTTGTCCCGGAGAAGATGCACATGATCCCCACCGCTGATTTTGTGCTCAAGGAGAGCGACATGATGGTGCTCTTGGGGCCGGACAAAAGCATCGATAAAATTCGGAAGGTGTCATAAGGACAGGTTATAGGTGATAGGCCATAGGACATCGGTATGTTCACAGGTGAAGCCCCGGAGCATTTGCGAACCTGTGTTCCAAGGGGTGGCGAGGCCAGGCAAAGCTTAAGGCCCCTGGCCGCCAGAAGCTTATTTTCGAGCCTGCGTTGAGCATTTAAGGTACGACAGTGAACGCTGAAAAAGGTCACGTTACGCTAACGTATCCTCTCTCACCAAACCTTGTGAGTCTGTCCGTACACACCGCAAGGGCAATATGCTTTCGAGGGCCCAGTGGGCTGTTTTTTGAAAAATGAAACAGGCCTCTTTCCGAAACAGTTTGCCCTATGTCACCCTCCATGCGAATGCCCCGAAATCGATTGAGGCATGACCCCCTTTATGCATTCGCCATAGGGTTTCCAGGTGCCCCCACCTGGCCGCCGGAGGCACGCTTTGGGTTTTCTGATGTCCCTTTGTGGTTTGCCCAACGTTGCCATTAAAAGGCTATCCTTTGGACATGGAATTTTCCAACCGACGAGAGAGGCGGGAGACGGCGTGGATCAGAAGGAAGTAGACCATGCCCACCACCAGGTAGACCTCAAAGGCCCGGAAGGTTCGGGTGTAGACAAGCTGGCTGGCCCGGGTGAGTTCGGTGATGGCCAGCACCGACACCAGGGAGGATTCTTTGAGGATGGCGGAGAAGGCGTTGACCAGGGGTGGGGTGGCCACACGGATGGCCTGGGGAAGCACCACGAAGCGAAGGGCCTGAAGCCTGGAGAGGCCAGAGGCCACAGCCGCTTCACTCTGCCCTGAAGGGATCGCCATGAGGGCTCCCCGGATAATTTCTGAGATATAGGCCCCGCCGTTGAGACCCAGCCCCAGGATACCCGCCGCGGTATTGGAAAAGGTGATCCCCACCGAGGGCAGGCCGTAGTAGATGAAGAAGAGCTGGATGAGAAGGGGGGTGCCACGAAACACCTCCACGTAGGGAGAGAGGATCGCTTTAAAAAGAGGGCTCTCCGAGCGAAGAACCCCCACTGCAATCCCCATGGCCAGGGCCAGGAAAAAAGAGGCCGCCGACAGGCCCACGGTCACCGTGAGTCCCTCCATTAACAACGGAAACGCCTGCTGCAGCACCCCGAACTGAAATCCATCCATGTTGTGTCCTTAAAACAAGGTGAGCCACCCTGAAAGCCGGTTGCCGCTGCGCTTTGACCCTCGTTCCTCGGGTCAAAGCGCAGCGGCATTTTTATGAAACGTGTGCATTGGGTGTTTGCCAGAGCCTTTAGGCATTGGTACTGAAGCACGGGAAGCAGAAGGCTCTTGTGATACACGTTGAATAATCTCACACACCGCGCGAATGCGGACGCGAGGTGATCGCAACAGGGACACACGCTGCGCATTCGCCATAGGGTTTCGAGGAGCCCTCACCTCGCGCCGGAGGCGTGGATTTTTGCTCGTCTTTTACAGAGCCAGCCAGCGATCATGGATGGTTTGGTACTCTCCGCTTTTCTGAAGCCGTGACAGGGCCGCGTTCACCTCAGCGGTCAGGGCATCGGCACCCTTTTTCATCACCGCCACAATTTCTGCTTCAGCCAGGGGGGAGCCCACCACCTTGTAGGCGGGGTCCACCTTGTTCTGGCGGATGGCGTACGTATAGCCCACCAGCACGGCATCGATGCGGCCGAACTTGACGTCGGCAAAGGCTTCGGGGTTGTAGTTGTAGCGTTTGATCTCCTTGAAGCGTCCCTTCATGCTGTCGGCCAGCTGCTCGCTTCCGGAGCCGATCTGAACCCCCACCACCTTGCCGGTCAGGTCCTCCAGGCCAGAGATGGCGGTGTTCCCTTTTTTCACCACAATGACATCGGCCAGGCGGTAGTAGACATCGCTGAAGTTGGCGTTGGCCCCCCGGGCTTCGGATTTGGACATGCAGGTGAGAAGCATGTCGAAGTCGCCTTTGCCGAGTCCACCTATGAGACCCTGCCACTCGGCATCCACAAATCTCACCGAGACACCCATCTCAGCAGCCAGGGCGTTGGCAAGATCCACATCAAACCCTTCAAAGGCTCCGGTGGTCAGGTTTTTGGATTCAAAAGGCGGGTACTGGGCACAAAAACCCACCACCAGCTCACGTCGGGCGGTTACGTTTTCCCAGGATCCGTCTGACGCCAGGGCGTTACCGCCCCAGGTCAACATAAGCAAGAGGACAGCGATGATTCGATTCATGGGTTTCTCCTTTGGGTGCGTGGGTAGTCACTAATCGGCTGGAGCCTCCGGCGGCCCCACCGGGGGGTAAACTTTTAAAAAACGTCAGAAACAGGGGTTACAAATCGCTCTTTCAGTCTTCGTCAAGCTCCTTCACCGCCTCAAAGGCCGGGACGATACCGGCGTCAGCCATCATGGCGCGGAGTTCTTCAAAAAAGACCCCCATGCCGTCCACCATGGCAAGGTTGGTTACCTGGGCCGACAGGTCGGTGTTTGAGGCGATTTCGCCCCCGGTGTACCCTGTGCAGGTGGTGGTGACGCCACAGTTGGGGCTCCCGTCCATGCCAATGACCCGGGCAATGACGCATCCGTCTTCCACAAGGAGCCGGAGCTGGTCAAGCACGGGGGAGAGGAGGCCACGGCAGTGGGCGCGGAAAGCGGGGACATCGTACTGTTCTTTGGTCATGCCCCATCGCTTCATGCCCAGGTAGGTGAGTTCCGGGCAGGGGAGCTGGACAAGCCCCTCTCCGTTTTCAAGGCAGGGGCCTACAACCTCACGGTAGGCACCTTCGGTTCGGGCAAGCGGGTGTATTTTGGCGTTGGCGTTTAAGATGCAGTGGCACACCACCACCACGCGGTGACTTCGGTGCATGGGGCTCCTTGGGGGAGAGGGTTGAGGAGAGGGCGTTTGCCCTTTTCCCGGTTCGTGGGCAGGTAAACGCCGCTTTCAGGTCGGGTTGCAGAAAACCTGAACCACGCTGGCAATGTCAAATTGTTTGAATAGATATTGTCGTAGGGTGGGATAGCTATTTTCTATTTATCGGGGTGTCACCCCATGCCTCTGGCAGGGATGTTTGAGGGGTAACCCCTCTGTCTCGTTGCAATTCCTCTCGGGTGTGATAAACTGACATCGTATTTTGTCGCGGATTTCCACTCCCCTTCGTGTCCCCCTTTCGCCCTGGCAGCTGTTCCGCTTTTTTCCTTTGTGGCGGCTTCTTTTTCACCTCGCATCGTCCGAATCCGTTCCCGCCGGGTGATCTTCACGTCACCCCGCCCACGTCGACCCCCATTCCTGGAGGCAGATCATGACCGAGGTTCCCCGAATCTCCCCCGGAGAGATGCGAGGCAAGCTGCTTCAGAAGAAAGCGTTGCTTGTCTGCGCGTATGAGACTGATGAAAAATTCAAGCAGGTGCAGCTGAACGGGGCCATTTCCCTGTCCCAGTTTGAAAAACGCCTGCCCATGCTTCCCAAGGCTTCAGAGATTGTTTTTTACTGCGCCTGAACTGACGAGCACAGTGCCGCAGGTCTTGCGGCCAAATTGATTGAAGGGGGGTTCCCCAATGCCAAGGCCCTCAAGGGCGGGGTGGATGGGTGGAAGGAGGCGGGCTTTTCGGTGCTGTCGTCCTGACGTTGTCCATGGTGTGATCTTGGGGAGGGGCTCTGAGCGGTGCTTGGTGTTCTCTCCGTAGCCTTGGGTGCCCCGGTGATTCGCCTTCCCAAAGGGTTTGCCTGGTCGGTCTTTACCGATGAGGTGCCCTATCCCCAGGCCCCGGCCCTTGCCTTTGTGCCGCCCGCCCAGCCCCTCGGCCCCCATGTGGCATCCCTGGGCATGCGCTTCTATACCGACACCCAGTTCCCCCGCCCCTACCGGAATCAGATCTTTATCTGCGAATACGGCTCCTGGAACTGATCCGAAAAGATCGGCTACCGCCTGACCCTCGTCCGACTTGAGGGCAACACCCTCAACGTTGAGGAGTCCGTATTGCATTCATAGTCACACAGAACTTGTTGCAATGCTCAAGCAGCCACCAGTCTTCATGGTTTTGTTAACAGGCATAAACCACGAAGTTCACGAAACGCCCTTCGGGCTACACGAAGGGGGGAAGAATCTCAGCCGTAGTTCACGGGCGAAGCCCGTCAGCGAAGCCCGTCAGCGAATG
>Ga0209692_10002442_pt1 | contig 20402 bp, 19 predicted proteins | sample tdDd472_FD_187129 | JGI IMG/M metagenome (GOLD analysis project Ga0209692, IMG submission 187129) | Marine sediment microbial communities from the Atlantic coast under amendment with organic carbon and nitrate - tdDd47.2 (SPAdes)... | ecosystem: Environmental > Aquatic > Marine > Coastal >... | reverse complement strand
TGGCGGCCGCGACCGCTTCGCCCGTCCGGCCCCGACGCCCGCGCCGAAGCGCGCTCCCGAGCCCTCCGCCGGCAATGGCGCCCGCGACCTCATCAACCGCTTCCGGAAATAGACGCCGCGATCTTCGCCGGCAGCGCTTCGCGCGTGCCGACCGCCCAATGCGGCCCGCCTTTGCGTTCAATCCGTCAGGCGCAGACCTTGTTGCGGCCGCCGCGCTTGGCTTCGTAGAGATTGCCGTCGGCGCGCTTGTAGAGCTTCGCGCCGGTTTCCTCGCCGTCCCAGATCGCGATGCCGACGCTGATGGTGATCTTCAGCCGCACGGTATCGCCGAGATTGAAGACGAGATTGGATACGGCGAGCCGCAGCCGGTTCGCCATCTTTTCCAGCTCCGCCCTGCCGACATTCGGCGCCACGACCGCGAACTCCTCGCCACCGACGCGCGCGGCGATATCATGGTGTCTCGTATAGTCGCGGATCGTGTTGGCGAGCCCCTTGATCACCTCATCGCCGACATCGTGTCCATGCGTGTCGTTGATCGATTTGAAATGGTCGATATCGAGAAGCATGATCCCGAGCGGCCGTTCGATGCGGGAGAATTCTTCCATATATTGCGCCAGCGCATCGTCGAAATAGCGCCGGTTCTGCAGCCCCGTCATCGGGTCGGTCAGGGCCGCCTTCTGGAAGCTCTGGCTCTTCTGGTTGAGCATCTCGTACTTCTCGCGCCACTCCCCGTGCTCCAGCGTCTGCCGGCGCAACATCGGATAGAAGTGAAACGTCCCGACCAGGATGGCCGAGCATAGAAGCCCGAGTTCCACGCGTAATGCGATCAGGCCGATGGCGATCTCGTCGGGCACCGCCTGGCTGTCGAACCCTCCGAAGACCACGTCATTCGCCCAGAAGGCGCAAACCGCGGCCCCCAGAAGGAGCACCAGATAAATCATGAATGATTTTTCGGTACGATGTAAGCGCATTTTGCCCGCTGCCCGCCTCTGCGCGACGTTAGACAAGCCTTTGTTTCCGTGCCGTTAAATGGTTCGGTTGAACGAGTCTTGAAGAATTCGTTAAAGCTTTAGGCGTCGGGGTCGCCTGGGTGATTCACAATCTTCCAGCCTTCGCCTAACTGGTTGCGAAACCACGTCATTTGTCGTTTCGCATATTGCCGGGTCGCCGTTTTTGCCAGGCTGATAGCTCCCTCAAGGGAAGAACGATTTTGAAGGGCATTGGTTAATTCGCGCACGCCGATCGCCTTCATCGCCGGCAGGGCCGGATCGAGTTTCAGCGCATTGAGCGCGTTCACCTCGTCGAGCGCCCCCGCCTCGATCATCCGGTCGAAACGGTCCTCGATCCGCGCATTGAGAAAATCGCGATCCGGCATAACGAGATAGCGCTCGGCCTGACCCTCATCGACCAGCGGCGTTCCCGCTTCCGCCTGCCAGTCGAGGATCGAACGGCCGGAAGCTTCCTTCACCTCGAGCGCGCGCAGGATGCGCTGGCCGTCGGCGGGCCGGATGGTCGCAGCCGCCGCCGGATCCTCGCCTTGCAGGATGCCGTGCAAGGCTTCCGCGCCCTCTTCGGCAAGCCGGGAGCGCCAGCGCTCGCGCACCGCGTCGGGCACCATGGGCATCGGCGACAATCCGCGAGTCAGCGCCCGAAAATAGAGCCCGGTTCCGCCGGTGAAAACCAGCGGCCTGCCCGCGATCTCCTCCTCCGCCATCACCGCGCGCACATCGTCCAGCCAGCGCCCCGTCGAATAGCTGACCGAGGGCGGCACATGGCCGTAGAGCCGGTGCGGAACACGCGCCGTCTCCTCGGCGTCGGGCCGCGCGGTCAGCACCCGCAACACATCATAGACCTGCATGGAATCGGTGTTGACGATCACCCCGCCGATCTCGGCGGCGATACGCAGCGCGAGCGCCGACTTGCCGCTCGCCGTCGGCCCCGCTATCAACACCGCGCGCCGGATGTCATCCACGCTTGCTACCCTTTCCTTCCAAACCAGGCTCGGCTTCTACCGCCCATGAACACGATCGTCACCCTGATTGCCAATCCCGAAGCCTGCACGCTTGACGAGGAGATGGTTGAAGCCGTCGCCGCGATGCTGCCCGGCGCGACCACCGACTGGCTGTCGCCCGGCCGCGCCGCCGACATCGTCGCCCCCGCGCCGATCGACGAAGCGCGCAGAAACGACCTCGCCGAGGCTCTTGCGGCCCGTCTCGAAGGCCAGGCGATCGATGTCGCCATCCAGACCATTTCGCGGGAGAAGCGCCGCAAGAAGATCCTGATCGCCGACATGGATTCCACCATGATCCGCCAGGAATGCGTTGACGAACTCGCCGACGAGGCCGGTGTCGGCGAATATGTCGCCTCGATCACCGCCCGCGCCATGAATGGAGAGATCGGCTTCGAGGGCGCGCTGCGCGAACGCGTCGGCCTGCTGAAGGGCCTGCCCGTCGCCACCATCGACAAGGTCATCGCCGAGCGCATCCAGCTGATGCCGGGCGGGCCGGAGCTGATCGCCACCATGAAGGCCAACGGCGCCCGCTGCGTCCTCGTTTCCGGCGGCTTCACAGATTTCACCGACCGTATCGCCGAGATGATCGGCTTCCAGGAAACGCGCGCGAACCGCCTCCTCAAGGCGGAGGGCAAGCTCACCGGCGAGGTCGCGGAACCGATCCTCGGCCGCCAGGCCAAGGCTGACGCGCTGGCCGAGATTGCCGCCCGCCTTGGCCTGGAGCCGGCGGACGCCATCGCTGTCGGTGACGGCGCCAACGATCTCTCCATGCTCGCCATGGCCGGAACCGGCGTCGCCCTGCATGCCAAGCCCTCCGTCGCCGCACAGGCGAAGATCCGCATCGACCGCAACGACCTGACGGCCCTGCTCTACATCCAGGGATACCGCGACGCGGACTTCGTGCGGTGATCCCGCCTCTCCAGACGGAGCGATTGATCCTGCGTCCGTGGGAGAAGCGCGACCGCGACCTCTTCTACGAGATCAATTCAGACCCGCAGGTGATGGAATTCTTTCCCTTTCGCCGCGACCGCGAGCAGTCCGACGCCTTCTTCGAGACGCTGATGGTCCGCCAGAAGGAGCGCATCACCTTCTCCGCGCTGGAACTGCGGGAAACCGGCGAATGCCTCGGCTTCTGCGGCCTTCACGATGGCGATGTCGAACCGGCCTTTCCCGCCGGCACGGTCGAGATCGGCTGGCGTCTGGCGACGCGCAACTGGGGCAAGGGCTACGCCACCGAAGGCGCACGCGCCGCGCTGCGATACGGTTTCGAAACGCTCGGCCTGCCCGAGATCGTCTCCTTCGCCGTGCATGATAACCACCGCTCCACCGCCGTCATGGAGCGTATCGGCCTGAAGCGCGATCCGGCGCGGGACTTCGATCACCCGCATGTTCCCGCCACCCACGCACAACTCCAGCGCCATGTCGTCTACCGCATGACGGCGGAGGATTGGCGCACGAAAAAAGGCGGCCAGCCGGGCTGACCGCCTTCGATCTTTTGAAGTGTTCCGGCGTCAGTCGATCCGTACCGTCACGAAGCGCAATTCGCCGGTCGGCGCCGCCAGCATGAGAAGCGCGTTTCGGCGGTTTTCCGACTTCAGTTCCTCGATGGAATCGACGACCTCCTGCGGATTGGCCACTGCTTCCTGCGCGATCTCGACGATCGTCTCGCCGGGGCGGATGCCCTTTTCGGCCGCCGCCGAATCCGGCGCAACTTCGGTGATCACCACGCCACGCTCGACGCTGTCCTCGATCTTGAACGCTTCGCGCTGGGTATCGTCCAGCTCGGCAAGCGTCATGCCGTAGAGCTCGATCGTGTCCGCCGGTTCCCCCGGCATGTCGCCATCCTCGTCGCCAGAAGGCGCCATGGCCAGCTCGTCGCTGTCCTCCAGCCGGCCGAGCGTCACCTTGATGTCGATCTGCTCGCCCTTGCGGATGACGACGACATCGACGGCCTTGCCGACCGGCGTGTCGGCGACGATGCGCGGCAGTTCGCGTGTCGTTTCGACAGGCTTGCCGTCGAACTCGATGATCACGTCGCCCGGCTCGATCGAACCGTCATCGACCGGACCGCCCTCGACGATGCCGGCGACCAGCGCGCCGCGCGCCCGGTCCATGCCGAGGCTTTCCGCGATTTCGTCGGTCACCGACTGGATGCGCACGCCGAGCCAGCCGCGCCTTGTCTCGCCGAACTCGACCAGCTGGTTGACCACGTTCTTGGCAAGCTTGGCGGGGATCGAGAAACCGATGCCGATCGAGCCACCCGACGGCGAAATGATCGCCGTGTTGATGCCGATGACCTCGCCCTTCATGTTGAACAGCGGCCCGCCGGAATTGCCGCGGTTGATGGCGGCATCCGTCTGGATGAAATCGTCATAGGGGCCGGAATTGATGTCGCGGCCGATCGCCGAGACGATGCCGAGCGTCACAGTCCCGCCGAGCCCGAACGGGTTGCCGATGGCGAGCACCCAGTCGCCGACACGCATCCCGTCGGAATCGCCGAACGAGACGGCCTTCAGTTTCTTGTCGCCGGGATCGATCCTGAGCACCGCGATATCGGTCTTCGGGTCATGGCCGATGATCTCGGCCTCGATCTTCGTGCCGTCATTGAAATTGACGGCGACTTCGTCGGCGCCCTCGATCACGTGGTTGTTGGTGATGACGATGCCGGCTTCATCCACCACGAAGCCCGAGCCGAGCGACTGCACCTGGCGCGACTGCGGCGCGGCGCCGTCCTTGTTCTGGTCGAAGAACTCGTCGAAGAATTCCTGGAACGGCGAGCCCTCGGGCAATTCCGGCCGCGGGACGTTGCGGTCGCTGCCGCCGACGGTCTGCGACGTCGAGATGTTGACGACGGAGTCGATCAGCTTCCCCGACAGGTCCGCGACCGAAGCCGGCCCTTCCTGCGCCTCGGCGCGGAAACCGTGCTCGCCCGAAAGCATCGTCGTGCCCGTCAGCAGCGCCAGCGACAGCAGGGCGGCGCCCGCCAGCCGTATCGGTTTCAGGACCAGTGAATCGAAAACCATCGAGATGCCTCCAGGGAAATTTACGGCCATCCGACGGCCGCCATTGGGCGGGAACATAAAGCGTTCCGCGCCCGGTACAATCGGATTGTCACGCATATGTGAGAAGCATGGCCGCTTTGTGAAGCGCCGGCCTTCAGAGGCGGTGCGCCAGCCAGATCAGCGCCAGGCCGAAAAGCGCGGCGGCGATGCCCGCCTTGCGCAGCACATCGTCTGGCGTTTCCAGCAGCATCGCCGCCATTTTCTTGGCGAATGACGGGACGCCGCCATAAAGAAAGCCCTCGATCACAAGCACGAGACCGAGGGCTGTCAGGAACAGCATCATTGCTGCGTTGTCGCTTCTTCGCCAACTGTGCCGGCGCCCGAATCCGCTTCCGGAGCCGGAGGTCTCGCCGGAGCGTTTGTCGGGGCTGCCCCGGAGTCCTTGAAGAACTTGAAGAACTCAGAATTCGGCGACAGCACCATCGTCGTATTGGAATTCTCCATCGCCCGCTGATAGGCGGCCATCGAGCGGTAGAACTCGAAGAACTCCGGATCGCGGCCGAAGGCATCGGCGAAGATGCCGTTACGCTCGGCGTCGCCGCCGCCTCGCAGGATTTCCGATTCGCGCTGTGCTTCGGCGATGATCTCCACCACCTGGCGGTCCGCCACAGCGCGGATGCGCTGCGCCGTTTCGCGGCCGCGCGCACGGATGCGTTCTGCCTCCGCGAGGCGCTCGGCCTTCATCCGGTCGAAGGTCTGCTGCGAGACTTCCGCCGTCAGGTCGGTACGCACGATGCGCACGTCCTCGACCGTCAGACCGAGGGACTGCGCGTCGGGACGGATCAAGTCGCGCACTTCGCGCATCATCTCGGTGCGCTCTTCAGAAAGTGCCGCCTCGAAGGAGCGCAGGCCGTAGACCCGGCGCAACGCCGCGTCGAAACGGGTGCGCAGCCGCGCGGCCGCCGAAGTCAGGTCGCCGGAGACTGTTTCGCGGAACCTTCGCGCATCGGTGATCTGGAACGTCAGGAAGGCATCGACCTCGTAGAAGCGGCCGCCCGAAACCTGCACCGGCGGCTGATCGGCGAGGTCGAGACGCAACAGGCGGTCCTCGATGATCTGCACCGTGTCGAAGCCGGCGAAGGCAAACGGCATCTTGAAGTAGAGGCCGGGTTCGGTCCGCACCTCCTGGATTTCGCCGAAGCGAAGCACGATGGCCTGCTGGCGCTCGTTGACCACGAAGACCGAGGCGTAGACGGTGATGAGGACGACGACGACCGCGAGGCCGATCAGGGTGAGTCTGTTACTGTTCATTGCTGTGCGCCTCCCGACGACGTCGTGGACGTGGTCGTGTTCGTTCGGCGGTTCTGAATCTCCGGCAGCGGCAGGTAAGGCACGACGCCCTGGCCTTCGCTGTTCTGGTCCAGGATGACCTTGTTGGAATCGGCGAGCACGCGCTCCATCGTTTCCAGGAACAGGCGTTTGCGCGTGACGTCCGGCGCGAGCCTGTACTGGTCGTAGATGGAAATGAAGCGCTGTGCCTCACCTTCCGCTTCCTGCACGACACGCGTCGCATAGGCCGAGGCGTCCTCACGGATCTGCGCCGCTTCGCCTCGGGCCTCGCCGAGCTGTTTGTTGGAGTATTGGTTGGCTTCTTCGCGGAACTGGTCCTCGTTCTGCTCGGCGCGCTGCACCTCTTCGAACGCGTCGGCCACTTCGCGCGGCGGTGCTGCATCCTCGATCGAAACCGTATTGACCTGTATGCCGGCCCCGTATTCCTCCAGCGTCGCCTGCATCGAGGAACGAACTTCGTCGGCGATCGCCGCGCGGTTGTCACGGAAGACGTCCTGCGCCGGACGACGTCCGACGATTTCGCGCATCGCGCTCTCGGACACCTGGCGCACCATCTCGTCCGGCGAAGCCACGTTGAAGAGATAGGCCGCCGGATCGATCACCGAATAGAGAACGGCGAATTGCACGTCGACGATGTTCTGGTCGCCCGACAACATCAGTCCGGAGTCCTGGCGAGCCCCGCCGGCGCCGATCGCCACCTGCTTCTCGACGATCTGCACTTTCTCGACCGATTCGATCGGCCACCAATGGAAGTGCAGACCCGGTCCGGAGAGTTCTGTCTTGGGTTTGCCGAAGAGCAACTCGACGGCGCGTTCGTCGGTATCAACCTGATAGAAGCCCTGCAGGCCATAGAGAACGAGAAGGCCCAAGCCGATCGCGCCGAAGATGATCGGGCTTCCGCCGCCGCCAGGCATGGCCCGTTTCAGCCGGTCCTGGCCTCGCTTGATGATTTCCTCGAGATCCGGCGGTTGTCCGCCCGGCCTCTGCGGGCCACGCGGGCCTTGCGGACCTTGGCCCCACGGGCCGCCTCCGCCGCCATTATTTCCGCCGCCCCAGGGGCCGCCTCCTCCGCCGTTCTGATTGCTCCAGGGCATCCAGTTCCTCTCAACATGGTAAAACACCGCCGGATGACGCATCCGACGGCACGCTATGAGCCTGTTATAGGAATGCAATACAACGCTTTCAACGCGCATGGTGGCTTTTTGCATGTGCGCTCAAGCGCTTTCGCGCCCGCAAGCAGGCGAAACGGCTGCCTGGTTGTCTCGCGGAGAAGATACCACTAGGTTTTGTCAAAATCGTCCGGAAGTGCCGCGTGCGTCAGTTTCAGTTCGTCATCGCCATCGCGCTAGCGGCGCTTCTCGCCGGTTTCATGACCTGGCAGATGGTTTATCGCTCGGCGTTCAGGGAATTGGCGGACGTCCAGCGTGCCGATCTGGTCCTCGCCCGCCAGTCGCTCGGCAGCGAAATCGAGCGTTTCCGCAACCTGCCGCGCGTCTTGCGCCACGATGAACGCCTGCGCGCCCTCGTCGACGATCCCGGCGCGCCGGGCCGGGCCGGACTGGTCAACACCTTCCTCGCCACCATTCGCGATCAGACGAATGCCGACGAACTGTTCCTGCTCGACGACTCCGGCCTGACCATTGCCGCCTCCAACTATGACACGCCACTGACCTTTGTCGGCCAGAACTACCGCTTCCGTCCCTATTTCCGCGACGCGATGGAGACCGGCAGCGGCCAGTTCTACGCCGTCGGCGCGACAACAGGTCGCCCCGGATACTTCCTGTCCTCGCGCATCGATGGCGAGAGCGAGACCGGCGTCATCGTCGTCAAGGTCGACATGGCGACCTTCGCGACGGCGTGGCGCGACAACGCCCCGGGCACGGCGCTGATGGACCGCGACGGGGTCGTCTTTCTTTCCGGGGATCCGGACTGGCAGTACCGTCCCTTTGTCGCCCTGACCGACGAGGCGCGCGGCCGCATCGAGGCCAGCCGCAAATATACAGGGATAGATTTACAGGCCGCCGAGCCGCTCTATACGCCGGAACTCGAACGCGAAGCGCTCGACAAGGGCCGGGCTATAGCCGGCGACACGATGCTGTCGCTCCTGCCCGTCGGAGAAAACAGCTGGACCCTGATCGGGCGCGCGCAACTCGCACCTGTCACCCGCTCGGCGCTGACAGGAGCGGTTCTGGCCGGCGCCGCCGCCCTTTTGCTTGCCGGCATTCTCGTCATCATGCGCCAGCGCCAGTCGATCCTGCGCATGAAGCTTGACCGCAACGCCGAGCTGGAAGCCAAGGTCGCCGAACGCACGGCCGAACTTGCCCAGGAAATCGAGGAGCGCAAACGCACGGAGGAGGAACTGCGCGACGCGCAGGAAAGCCTCGTCCAGTCCGCCAAGCTCGCCGCGCTCGGCCGCATGTCGGCGGCGATCGTCCATGAGGTTTCGCAACCGCTTGCCGCCATGGACATGACGCTTGCCACGGCCGGCGTGCATACGAAGTCCGGCGATACCACCCGCACCGCGGCCGCTCTCGATCACGCCCGCGAGACCGTTCGCCGGATGCAGCGCATGGTCAAGCACCTGAAGACTTTCGCCAGGCGCGACGCCGGCAAGCTTTCCGATGTCGACATCCAGTCCTGCATCGAGGGCGCGATCGCCCTCGCCGAGCCGCGCCGCAAGGCGGTCGACGCCGAAATCGAGATCGGCGCACGGGCTGAGGATGTCTGCGTGCGCGCCGGACCGGTCCGCCTGGAACAGGTCTTCCTCAATGTCCTGATCAACGCGTTCGACGCCGTCGACGGCCGCACCGAGAGGCGCGTCACGGTCGATACCCTGACCGGTGACGACGCGGTTACCGTGCGTATCGCCGACACTGGCGTCGGCATCGCGTCGGACGATCTCGCCCGCATAGCGGAACCTTTCTTCTCCACCAAGGAAACCGGGGAAGGCCTTGGCCTTGGACTGTCGATCTCGACCTCGATCATCGAGGATTTCGGCGGCACGCTGCGCATCGAGAGCGAGCCCGGCAGCGGCACGGCCGTGCTTATCCGCCTGCCCGCGGCGCCGGCCGCCCGGACCGGGGCTCCGGCCGAAATGGAAGCCGTCCCGGCATGAGCGACACGCGCATCCTCTTCGTCGACGACGAGACCGAGGTCCGCCGCTCGGCCGCCGAATGGCTGACGCTCTCCGGCTTTTCGGTCGAAACGGCCGCCGATGCCGCCGAGGCCAGGGCGAAGCTCTCCCGCGACGGTGCCGACATTGTCGTCACCGACATCCGCATGCCCGGCGAGGATGGGATATCCCTCCTCCACCATGTGACGAAAAGCCATGCCGGCATCCCGGTCATCCTGCTGACCGGCCACGGCGATGTCTCCATGGCGGTCTCCGCCATGCGCGACGGTGCCTATGATTTCCTCGAAAAACCCTACGACGCCGATCATCTCGTCGCTGTCCTGCGCAATGCCGGCGAAAAAAGCCGCCTGTCGCGCGAACTCGCCCGCCTGCGCGCCCAGTTGGCCGGCGCATCCGGCCTCGACCATCGCATGATCGGCGAGAGCCCGGCGATGCGGCGCATGAAGGACCGCCTGCTGCAACTCGCCGGTCACGGCATCGATGTGCTGATCCACGGAGAGACCGGCACCGGCAAGGAGGTCGCCGCGCGCCTGCTGCACGACCTGGGACCGCGCGCCGCGAAACCCTTCGTTGCCATCAACTGTGCGGCGATCCCGGAATCGATCTTCGAAAGCGAACTCTTCGGCCACGCCAAGGGCGCCTTCACAGGCGCCGACAGCGCCCGCGAAGGCCGCCTCGTCTACGCCAATGGCGGCACCGTCTTTCTCGACGAGATCGAATCCATGCCACTTGCCCTTCAGACCCGGCTTCTGCGCGTCATCCAGGAACGCGAGGTCGAGGTGCTCGGCCACAACGCGCCGCGGCCGCTCGACGTGCGTTTCGTCGCCGCGACGAAATCGGACCTCAAGGCGCTGGGAGAGAAGGGCGAATTCCGCTCCGACCTCTACTACCGCCTTGCCGCTTCCGAGCTTAACCTGCCGCCGCTGCGCGACCGCGGCGAGGACGTCATGGCCCTGTACGGCCATTTCACCGCCGAGGAGGCTGCGCGCAGCGGCCTTTCCCCGAGGCCCGTGCCGGATGCGGTGCTGAGCGCCCTGCTCGCCCATGACTGGCCGGGCAATGTGCGCGAACTGAAGTCGCTCGCCGCCCGCTTCGCCCTCGGCCTCTCCGACGGCATGCCCGGTCGCACTGAGGTGCCCGGGAGCGACGCGCCCGGCCTCGCCGAAACGATGGCCCGTATCGAGAGCGGCATCATCCGCCGCGCGCTCCGGGAGGCTGGCGGCAACCAGGCCGAGGCGGCCCGCCGCCTGCAGATCCCCCGCCGCACCCTCGGCGAAAAGATCGACCGGCTGGGTATCCGCGAAGACGGCGAGACCTGAGGCGCTTGCGGCGGTTTCTTGCCGCAGCGCCGCTGCCCGGCGGCGGAAAACCGCCGCTTTCCTTCGCGCCGCAACAAGCCACCCTTCTTCAAGACTTTGAAATCATTGCAGGGGGACAGGTCGGAAGAATCTGGCACATGGTTTGCAAATCGTCATGCACGGCACTCGCCGATCCGATGTCATTTTGGGAGGAAACCATGACAACGACCACCAGACGCACGATTCTGTCCGCCGCTGCCGCACTGGCCGTCGCCACGACGGTCGGCTTCAATGCGCAAGCGCAGGAACCGCGCAACTACATCCTCGCCACCGCCTCGACCGGCGGCACCTATTATCCCGTCGGCGTCGCCATCTCGACGCTTACCAAGGTCAAGCTGGAGCCGACCCAGAAGCTCGGCATGTCGGCGATTTCCTCAGCCGGCTCGGGCGAAAACGTCAAGCTGCTGCGCGACGGAGAGGCGCAGTTCGCCATTCTTCAGGGCCTCTACGGCTACTATGCACGCACAGGCACAGGCCCGATCGAGGCCGAAGGCCCGCAGGAAAAGCTGCGTTCCGTCTCGATGCTTTGGCAGAATGTCGAGCATTTCGTCATCCAGAGCGAATTCGCCACGACCGGAACGATCGAGGACATGGTCGGCCTGAAGGGCAAGACCATGGCGCTCGGCTCGCAGAACTCGGGCACGCTGGGCTCTAACAAGACCATCCTCGACGGTTTCGGCATCAATGTCGACGAGGATTACGAGCTTCTCTACGCCGGCTACGGCCCCAGCGCGGAAGCCGTGCAGAACGGCCAGGCCGCCGGCATGGGCACGCCGGCGGGCGTTCCGGTCAGCGCCGTGACACAGCTCTTCTCGACAGCCGGCGACAAGGTCACGCTGCTCGGCTTCACGCCGGAGCAGATCGCCACGGCCAATGGCGACCGCGACCTGTGGACCGAATATCTCATCCCGGGCGGCACCTATCCGGGCCTCGACAAGGACGTCACCACGATCGCCCAGCCGAACTTCCTCGCCACGACGGCCGACCTGCCGGAGGAGGACGTCTACGAGATCACCAAGACCATGTATGAGAACCTCGCCTTCCTCCAGGCCATCCACCCGGCCACCAAGGCGATGGCGCTCGAAAAGGCGATCGCCGGCCTGCCGCTGCCGCTGCATCCGGGCGCGCTGCGCTATTACGAGGAAGCCGGCCTGACCATTCCGGACCGCCTGCGTCCGTAATCGCGCCTGAACAGGGGGCCGCCTCGAGCGGCCCTCACCGCCTTATCCTGCTTGGCCGGGAGGTTCTTCCATGCGCGCAGAAACCATGACACAGACAGGTTCGCCGGACCTGCACCGACGCGGAATGGCGCTTGTGACGCTCGTCGTCGCCGTCGTGATCTCGGTCGTCCATATCTGGATGAACTCCTTCGGCTCCGTCGCCGTTCTCACCCAGAACGGCTTCCATTTCGCCGGCTTTGCCCTGCTATGCGTCCTTGTTTCCCCGATTGCCGGCGTCTCCTGGGCCTCTCATCCGGCCATCCGCGTCCTCGACATCGCCTTCGGCATGGCCGTCGCCGCCGCGGCGATCTACGTCATCAATGCCGAGAGCGCGATCTATGAGCGCGGCGTCCGGCTGATCTGGTCGGATTGGCTGGCCGGCATTCTCTGCATTCTCGGCGTGCTCGAATTCACCCGCCGCACCACCGGCTGGATCATCCCGGTCCTGATCCTCCTGGCGCTCACCTATGTCGTCTGGTGGGGACAATATGTGCCGGGCGTCTTCCGCTTCCGCGGCCTGCATGCCGAGACCGTGCTGTTCCGCTCGCTCTATGGCGACGACGCGATGTTCGGCACGATCGCCCGCATTTCATCGACTTACGTCTTCATGTTCATCCTGTTCGGCGCCTTCCTGTTGAAGTCCGGCGCCGGCGAGTTCATCGTCGACATCTCCCGCGCCGTTGCCGGCCGCATGACCGGCGGACCCGGCTTCGTCGCGGTCCTGTCGAGCGGATTGACCGGCACCATCTCCGGTTCCGCTGTCGCCAACACAGCCTCCACCGGCGTGATCACCATTCCGCTGATGAAGCGCGCCGGCTTCCCGGCCACCTTTGCCGGCGGCGTCGAGGCAGCCGCCTCCACCGGCGGCCAGCTGATGCCGCCGATCATGGGCGCCGGCGCCTTCGTCATGGCGAACTTCACCCAGATCCCCTACACGACCATCGTTACCGTCTCGATCCTGCCGGCGATCCTCTATTTCCTGACCGTCGGCTTTTTCGTCCGCATCGAGGCGAAGCGCTCGGACGCCACGGCGCTGGAGGACCAGGACGACGGCCCCGGCCTGTGGACCGTCTTCCGCAATGGCGGCCCGTCCTTCATCATCCCCGTCGCCCTGCTGATCGTGCTTCTCGTGCGCGGCTTCACCCCCACCTATGCCGCCGGCTACGCCATCCTCGCCTGTATCGCCGCATCCTGGCTGACGCCCAACCGCATGGGCCCCGTCCGCATCATCGAGGCGCTGGAACTCGGCGCGCGCAACATGATCATGACGGCGATCCTGCTCGTCGGCGTCGGGCTGATCGTCAACGTCATCACCACGGCGGGCATCGGCAACACCTTCTCGCTGATGATCTCGACATGGTCGCAGGGCAACCTCCTGCTTGCCCTCGTCCTCGTTGCGCTCGCCTCGCTGGTCCTCGGCATGGGCCTGCCGGTCACCGCCGCCTATATCGTGCTCGGCACGCTGTCGGCCCCGGCGCTCTACCAGCTGATCCTGCAGGGCCAGCTCGCCGATATCCTCGCTTCGGGGCAATTGCCGGACACCGCCAAGGCGATCTTCATACTGTCGGCGCCCGACAAGATGGCCGCCCTCGCCGCGCCGATGCCCATCGCCGAGGCGCAGGCCATGATCGATGGCCTTTCCATCGAGAGCCTGTCGATGCTCTACGATCAGGCCTTCAATCCTGCAGTCCTCGCCGCCGCGCTTCTGTCGGCGCATATGATCATCTTCTGGCTGAGCCAGGATTCCAACGTCACCCCGCCCGTCTGCCTCGCCGCTTTCACCGGCGCGGCCATCGCCGGAAGCCCGCCGATGAAGACCGGCTTCGCCGCCTGGAAGATCGCCAAGGGCCTCTATTTCGTGCCGCTTCTGTTCGCCTACACGCCCTTCCTGTCGGGCGACTGGCCGCAGATGCTCTACATCTTCGGCTTCGCCGTCTTCGGCCTCTGGGCCGTCGCCGCGGCCATCGAAGGCTATTGGGAAAACCGCATGAACATCGCCGAGCGGATCGTCACGCTCGCCATCGGCGCCGCCCTGATGTGGCCCGCCCCGCATTGGGTGAATTTCACCGCGCTGGCGGGATTTGCCGTGGTGTTCGGTTGGAATATCGCCAAAGGCCGAGCCAGGCCCGCGCTGGCATAAAAAAAGCCCGCCGGTTTCCCGGCGGGCGGCATGTCTCGGGAGGAGACTTATACGTTTTCGAGGATCAGGTGACCGACGGCGGTGTTGGAGGCCGGCACGTGGTAGTGGCGGTGCACTTCCTTGGCGGTCTCTTTCAGCGCGCCGCGCATGACATGCCACATCACCATCTCGACGCCTTCCGAACCCGCTTCGCGCAGATATTCCACATGCGGGATCTGGCTGGCGGCGACCGGGTCGTTGACCAGCATGTCGAGGAACCGCTTGTCCCATTCCGGGTTGATCAGGCCGGCGCGCTTGTACTGCAGCTGGTGGCTCATGCCGCCGGTGCCGAACACCATGACATTGAGGTCTTCGTCGTAATTCTCGACAGCGCGCGCGACAGCCTTGCCGAGATTGTAGCAGCGGTTGCCGGTCGGCGCCGGATACTGCACCACGTTCACGGCAAGCGGAATGACCTGGCAGGGCCACTCGTCGTCAACGCCGTGCTCGCCGAACATCAGCGACAACGGCACGGTCAGCCCGTGGTCGACATCCATCTCGTTCATGATCGTGATGTCGAACTCGTCGAGGATCAGCGACTGGGCAATGTGGCTCGCCAGCTTCTGGTGGTTCTTGACGACCGGCACCGGACGCGGGCCCCAGCCCTCGTCGGCCGGCTGGAATTCGGCGGCGCAACCGAGCGCGAAGGTCGGGATGCACGAGGCGTCGAAAGCCGTGCAGTGGTCGTTATAGACGAGGAAGATCACGTCCGGCGTGTTTTCCTTCATCCATTCGCGCGACTTCACGAAGCCGTCGAAGCAGGGCTTCCAGTAAGGCTGGTCGGTGATGCCCGTGTCCATGGCGACGCCGATGGCGGGCACGTGAGAGCAGGACACGCCTGCGGTAATGCGGGCCATTGTTATTCTTCTCCCCATTCGGATTTGTATCGGTTGCCTTCGATCGACCGGCCGCCATTCAGCATCATGTCGCGATATTCCTCGCGGCCCATGCCGGTCATCAGGCCGGCGAGCCCCTGGAAGTTGATGCCGTGATAGGCCGCGAGCTTGGCTGTGTAATAGACGTTGCCGCCCAGCTCGAGCATCCGGTTCCAGTTCTGGTCGCGGACCGCCTGGCGCTGGTCTTCAGTCATCGGAAACGAAGCCAGATAGGCTTCCGGGTCGGCAGTGTAGGCGTCGCGGCCTTTCTGCTTGCCGAGCGAAATGCAGAACTGGTTCAGGTGATAGCCCTCGCGGGACCGGTCCGCATCGAACACGAAGGTGCCCGGGATATCTTCATAGTCTTTTTTCATGCTCAAGGAACGAACTCCTTCTCCTCCGGGTTGCAATGAAACAGCCAGCCGACCGCAGAAATTCCACGGCCCGCCGCCATCTCGAGCATAGTGCCCGTTTCAAAGGCGCATCAGTAGTGCATTTTTGCGGCAAGGGAAGTTGCGAATCTCAAAATGAAAGATTCGAACGTAAAACTTATACCCGGCATCAGCCTTCGCGCCGCTCATAGACGACAAACCGCGTCGGGTGGCTGTCCTTCTCGCCGGCCGGCACGTCCTCGCTCTCGACCTCTTCCCAGACCGCCGGATCGATCGCCGGGAAATGCGTGTCGCCTTCGATCTCCGCCATCACCAGCGTGATGTAGAGCGTGTCGGCCATGCCCATCGCCTGGGCGTAGATCTCGCCGCCGCCGATGACGAAAACCTCGTCGGGCAGTTCGGCGTCCGGATCCTCCGGATCCGGCTCGGCGCTTTCCAGATGCGCGGTCGCCAGTTCCAATGCCGCATCGAGCGACCCGACCCGCATCGCGCCGTCTGCGGACCAGTCGTAATTGCGCGTCACTACGATATTCAGCCGGCCCGGAAGTGGCTTGCCGATGCTCTCGAAGGTCTTGCGGCCCATGATGACGGGCGCGCCCATCGTCAGTGCCTTGAAGCGCTTCAGGTCAGACGACAGCCGCCACGGCATGTCGCCATCGCGGCCGATGACGCCGTTTCGCGCAACCGCCGCGATGACGCTGAGGACAGGCTGCATGATGTTCAATTCTCCGGCGCGACGATGAACAGGAAGTCGAGATCCTTTTCCGGCAGGAAGCTGCTCATATCCATCTCGAATGTGGTCGGCCCGGTCTTTTTCACTCCCTCGCCGCAAAACGAGACGAGATTCTCGGTCGAGCCCTTGTCGACGATCAGCTTGAACGTGCCGATCGGCCCTGCCCAGTTGGCGCCCGACGACAGCACATAGGAGAGCCAGCGTTCGGAATAGCGCGGCCCGTCGCCGCCAGTTGAGGCGTCGCGCTTGCGCACCGCCGACATGAAGCCTTTGTCCACGCAGAACTTGTCGGCGTAATAGGGATGCGGCTCCGTCCGCGTCCCGTCGCCCAGCACGAACAGCCCGGCCGCGCCGCCCACCGCCGGAGTGTAGCGGTGCTCAACGGCGACATCGACGCCCGCCGGGAAGTTCATCCGCCACCAATAGGCCGATTTCAGCGTCCATGTCGCATCCACCTGCGGACGGCCCCCTGCTTTGCCCAGATCCCCCTGCACCGTAACGATCCCCCAGGCCTGCAGATCCTCGATCTGCGCGTCCGAGAGATGCGCAACGTCGAGCCCGTCATAGTCGCCGATCGGCGCCAGCGGCAGGCCCGCCGCCAGCACCTTGTCGGTCACGTCGACGCCCGCCACATAGGCGCGCTGCTGCAGTTCGGGCTTGATCGTCTTGCCGTCGACGGTCACGGTGAAGCCGAGGAAATTGTCGTCCAGCTCGGGGATCGCCACCTCGTAGTACGGGCTCACCTCCATGTCCGGCATCGGAAAGGCGACGAGCGTCTCGACATCGCTCTCGCTGCGATTGCGGAAGACATAATCGACCCGCACCTCGTCCATCGAGATATGCAGGACCTCGCTCTCCATCTCGACGCTGTAATTCTGCGCCAGCACGATCCCGCCCGCGCCGATCTCGGCGGTGGAATCATTCGCGCCCGCCGGCATCGCGGCAGTCAGGGACAATGCGAGGAATAGCGCGGCGCGCCGTATCACACCGCCACCGGCGCCTTGATATGCGGATGCGGCTCGTAACCGACGATCTCGAAATCCCCGAAGGTGAAGTCGGTCAGCTCGTTCACCTTGCGCCCGATCTTCAGCAAGGGCAGCGGCCGCGGCGCGCGCGACAATTGCGTTTCGGCCTGCTCGAAATGGTTCGAATAGATATGCGCGTCGCCAAGCGTGTGGACGAAGTCGCCGGCCTCGTATCCGGTCACCTCGGCCAGCATATGCGTCAGCAGCGCGTAGGAGGCGATGTTGAACGGTACGCCGAGGAAAATGTCGGCGGAACGCTGATAGAGCTGGCAGGACAACTTGCCGTCGGCGACATAGAACTGGAACAGGCAGTGGCAGGGTGGCAGCGCCATCTCGTCGACCAGCGCCGGGTTCCAGGCCGAGACGATATGCCGGCGCGAGAAGGGATTGGTCTTGATCCCCTCCACCAGCTTTTCGATCTGGTCGACATGCCCGCCATCGGGCGTCGGCCATGACCGCCACTGGTAACCGTAGACCGGCCCCAGGTCGCCATTCTCGTCGGCCCATTCGTCCCAGATGGAAACGCCGTTTTCCTTCAGCCAGGCTATATTCGTGTCGCCCTTCAGGAACCACAGCAATTCATAGATGATCGAGCGGATATGCAGCTTCTTCGTCGTCAGCAGCGGGAAGCCCTGCGAGAGATCGTAGCGCATCTGGTAGCCGAAGACGGAGCGCGTGCCGGTGCCGGTGCGGTCGCCCCGGTCGGTGCCGGTGCCCATCACATGTTCGAGGAGATCGAGATACTGCTTCATGCTCCCAATTTCGCATGATTCCGGCCGTTTCGTCACGCCCGGAATTTTGCCGCTCACAGGAGATGGAGGAGGCCCGTGCCTTACGAGAAATAGAGCTCCCGGGCGTTCGGTCCCAGAATGCGCTCGCGGACAGCCACGTCCGGCACGGCCTCGGTGAGCCAGTCGAGCGTGCTCTGATAGGTCGTATCCTCCTGGCCGACAAAGGGGCAATCGCTGCCCCATACGATCTTTTCGCCGCCGGTATGGCGAACGAGTTCCCGCAGGTAGCCGGTCGATGGCGCGCCGAGCCGGTGGTGGCCGGAGGCCTTCACCCAGGTCCGGCCGTTTTCCAGCACCTTGAGCAGCGCCTTGAACCCGGCGCTGTCGATCCCTTCCGCCGGGTCCGGCCGTCCGAGATGGTCGATGACCAGAGTCATGCCGGCATCGATGAAATGCGGCAGCAGGTCCGGCAGGTCCCGCCCCTCGCAATGAAGATGCACATGCCAGCCCTGGTCGGCGATGCGCTTGAACATGCGGCGATATTCGAAAGTGCTGATGTCGGGCATCTTCTCCAGCCCGATCATGTGCATTCGCACGCCGACGATCCCGTCCCGCTTCATCAAGTCGAGAACATAGCGCTCGACCGAGGGCTCCAGGATCACCGTGCCGCGCAGGCGCGGATTGCCCCGGATGCTGTCGATCAGATAGTCGTTATAGTCCAGCCATGGGCTGGCTGCGGCGAGCACGGCGAAATCCACGCCGTGCTCGTCGAGGACCCTGAGATAGTCCTCTATGGTGAAGCTGTAATTCGGCTTGTGCCGCGGATTGTCCCGAAGCGGCATGGACGTTGTAAAGACATGTGCGTGGCAATCCACCTTGAAGCCGGATTGCGCCTTCGCCGCTTCGGAACTGGTCGACATGATACTCTGCGATCCTCTGGTTTAGCGCTTCTCGATGCCGGCGGATTCGATGACCTCGGCCCAGCGGGCACGGTCTTTCTCGAACTGCGCGGCCATCTCGTCCGGGGTCAGCGCCTTGGCGGAGGTTCCAAGCTCCATGAAACGCTTCTGGATCTCGGGCATCCCCGCCACCTCGAACAACGCGTCATTGAGCTTCTTGATGATGTCGTCAGGCGTGCCCGCCAGCGTGTAGAGCGCGTTCCAGCCGACGACCTCGTATCCCTCCACGCCGGCTTCCTGCGCGGTCGGCACGTCCGGATAGGTCGGGTTGCGCTGCGAACCCGTCACGGCCAGAAGCTTCGCCTGGTTGTTTTCGAGTGCGCCGGAAAAGGCGGTCGGCGATTCGATCGCGACATCGACCTCGCCGCGGATCAGAGCCGCCAAAATGTCCGGCGACGTCCGGTAGGTGACGATGTTGACGTCGATGCCGGCGACCTTGCGGAAATATTCCGCCGCCAGATTCTGCGACGAGCCCGGGTTCACCGTTGCCACGTTCAGATAGCCCGGCTCGGCCTTCGCCTTGGCGATGAAATCTTCCAGCGTTTTGTATTCGCCTTCGGGATTGGCAAACACGCCCAAATCGAACCACGCCAGCGTGGAAATCGGCGCAAACTGCGTCTGCGGATCGTAGCCGAGATTCTTGAACAGCGACGTCGCGATCGTCGTGCCGTTCGACATCACGATCAGGTCGTAGCCGTCCGGATCGCTCTTCAGCAACTCATTGGCCGCCGCAACGCCGCCGGCGCCCGGATGGTTCTCGACGACGAATTGCTGGCCGAGGATTCCGGAAAGCTTCTCGCCCGCGAGGCGCATGGTGATATCGGCCAGGCCGCCTGGACCGAACGGAACGATGATGCGGATTGGCTTGGTCGGGTAGTCCTGCGCTTGCGCGCCGGCCACGCCGCCGAACATCGCCGGCACGATCGCGGCGATCGCAGCCGCACCGAGCAGCATGCGCCGCATCCGCGACGGACTGCCGTTTTCTCCTGCAAAAATCTTCTTCATTTGTATCTCCTCCTTGTTGGATTCTTGATTATGGGGGTGGTCACTCGTTGACGGCCGGCCCCTTGCGGCCTCTCACAATCAGGCCGAACAGGGCGCGCACCTGCGGAATGGATGCGAGCAGGACCAGCAGCGTCAGCCCGAGAAACGTCGCCGAAACCGGTCGGGTGAAGAAGACCTCCGGGTTGCCCCGCGACAGGACGAGGGCGCGCCGGAAGTTTTCCTCGATCAGCGGACCGAGCACGAAACCCAGCAGCAGCGGTGCCGCCGGAAAACCGAAACGCATCATGCCGAACCCGACGAGCCCGAAAATCAGCGTCAGCATCACGTCGAAGGTGGAATTGCTGACGCTGTAGACGCCGATGCAGATAAAGAACAGCATGCCGGGATAAAGCAGGTGGTAAGGCACCGTCAGCAGGCGCACCCAGATCC
>Ga0209692_10002439_pt1 | contig 20428 bp, 20 predicted proteins | sample tdDd472_FD_187129 | JGI IMG/M metagenome (GOLD analysis project Ga0209692, IMG submission 187129) | Marine sediment microbial communities from the Atlantic coast under amendment with organic carbon and nitrate - tdDd47.2 (SPAdes)... | ecosystem: Environmental > Aquatic > Marine > Coastal >... | reverse complement strand
TCGAGCAGGAGCGGTGATGGATATTCGAGAGTTACAAGTGTTTTTACACCTAAGCCAGAGTTTGCACTTTAATCAAACAGCGGAAGCCATGCACACCAGCCCGTCGACTTTAAGTCGAATTATCCAACGGTTGGAAGCCGAATTTGGTCAGTCATTTTTTGAGCGCGACAATCGCAGCGTCAAATTAACCAATGCGGGCAAGCGATTCGTCGATTTTGCCGAATCGGTGCTAGCCGATTGGCGACAATTAAAAAATGAATTTGATGCCAGCCATCAACAGCTGCACGGTGAACTTACCATCTACTGCACCGTCACAGCTGCTCATCTATATTTGCCGGAACTGATCGAAAAACTGCGACAGTTACACCCCCAAGTCGATATCACCCTGGAAACGGGCGATGTTGCCTTTGCTTATCAAAAAGTTGCTGACAAACGGGTCGATTTTGCGTTTGCCGTTGCAGAAGAAAAACTGGCCAATAAATTTTCTTTTCAACATTTACACCATATTCCTTTTAAAATTATTGCGCCCAAACAAGCGGGAAACCTTTCCCAGGCACTTAAACCCGGTAAGATCCGTTGGCAGGAGCTACCCTTTGTTATGCCAGAGTCTGGCCCAGCGCAACAACGCCTTAAAGACTGGTTGAAGCGTATGAAAATAAAGCCGCCAATTCATGCCCAGGTGTCAGGACACGAAGCAATTGTCAGTATGACTGCTTTAGGATGTGGGGTGAGTGCGGTGCCATTGCCGGTCTTAGAAAATAGTCCGGTCCGAGACAAAGTGCAGATTCTGCCTGTACCTTTTGCCCCTAAACCATTTGACCTTGGTATTTTGTGTTTAACCAAACGGCTCGAATCACCTTTGTTAAGTGCTTTTTGGCAGATTGTTTTAGAGAATGCCAGCCAAGCGAGTGAGCCTTAATCCGGAAAAGTGCGATAGCAATGCGGGCTATTGCAGTGTGTTGTCGCCGTCGGCATTCAAGGTGAAAATTTGCGCATAAATAAATGGAGTTGATTTCATCGAAAGGTAATAACCCAAATATGCAGCCATAAACAGGTAACCAATGCCAACCCCATCTATTTTGCCCGCCCAATAGACTGGCCAGGTAAAAGCGGTTACCAGATTAGAAATAGATTCGATGATAAACTGGATCGCGAAATTAATAAGCAGGTTAAGCAAGTCGCCTTCGAAGCCTTTGAATTCGATAACTAGCGAAGTAATTTCGTTCCATTCGACGACCAGATAGGTCAGCAAGGCCAACATGCCGTAAAATCCACCGCCAAATTGCACCCATTTTCTATGCAGAAACGTTCTATTATTTTTGTCGTTTTCTGAATCCTTATCCTGCGTCTGTGAATTTGCGCCTTGAAAAGACGCTTCAAATGTCGAGTGGCCACGATGGTTGAGCCAAATAAGAACCAATGTCGAAAATATAAAAACAGGCAGGGCGACCAGCATGAGGGCGTTAAAAATTTCCGATGTCATTACGGCGGTTCCAAACTCTCACAAATGAGTTAATTCAAAAAAGAGTTGCTTAAAACTACTTGTCTAGGTAGTATCTGTTTAGCTAGTCTATATTTTAACACAGGAGTTATTCCGATGGCAGTGGTGACTTTATATATGTCAGACAGAGATCAAAATAAAACATTTACCGATAAAAAAGAAGCCGACAATTATGACAAAATGTTGGAGCTGGCTGAAAATGTCAGTACCTGGATGGAGCGTGAAATTGAAGGTCTGAGCGAAGAGCAAAGCGAGAACATTGGCATGTTGTTCGCCGAAAACAAAGAGGTTTTGTTAAAAGCACTCAAAGGTAAGCCTGAGTTGTTATTGCAATCACAAGAAGACTCGGACGAAGAAAACGTCACACCTATTAGCGCTTCGGCTTAAATCGAGTTATATAAAATTCCTTTCCTGAGGGAAAGGAACTTTAGCTCAGTTTGATTCGAACAACCTTCATATATTCAAACTTTAGTCCTGCGACTTTTTCCGTTGCTGGGTAATAGGTCATGTTGACTCGTTGTCCCTTGTGAAGTTGTTTGTAGCGTTGTTTACGATTAAATTTAAAGGGAACTTCACAACCCTCAATCATCAAACTATTAATAAACCACTCGCCTTTTTCACGTTGGTTGTGGCTGACAATTTTCATTTCCTCAGAATGAGTCAGGTCATGGTGCTTTTTAGTCAGCTTGTCAGGATCGGTTTGCATAAAATTATTCGATTATAAATCGCCAAAAAAGGGCACAATACTGAGATATAAAACGGCTGCCACAAATATCACGACGGCAGTGACTTTAATTGGGTGATGTTTAAAGGCTTGCCACCAGGTGGTCTGTTGGCCGTTTGCAATTAAGGTTTCCCTTTCTTCAATGACTCGCTGGTAACGTCTCTGCTGGTATTCATCAAGTAAGGCTCTCGCCTGGTCAAATTGTTGTTCATCTTTCAGCCAGATTGCGGCGAAAGATAACCCCCAGTTGCCTGCAGAGGTTTCATAATAATCAATTTGTGCATTATCGAGCACTTCGCGAATGTCATCCGCTTCGTCATCGGGAACGCTATTAAGCTTAAAGAGAAGTTTGGCCATTTGAATCTATCGTGCTTGTCGAATAGGCCATTGTAGCAAGTCTGGTATCAGGATTGAAATAGATGCCGGTTATGCGTGTAAATAGGGGCAAATATCGAGCAAACCGCGGCAAAAATGCTACAAAGATGAAAAATCTGGCTGTTAGAAATAAGCCGTTCGGATTTTATGACAGGTCGCCACATCAAAATAACGACATTCAAATAATGACATTCAAATAACCGCATTCAAATTTTTACATTCAGTATCAACTAAGCGCCTGAACCCTCAGGCGCCGTTAACGAATCAAAGAAGGCCGTCGCTAGTCAATTTTATTATTCTAGCAAACGAAACTTGGCCAGATCGGTCACCTTGTCTATATCGGCGAGAGTCGCATCAAAATCAGTAACGACTTTCCAATGTCCGTCGGTTTTTACGAATACCCAGGAAAACTTTTGTAGTTGACGGTGATGCTGGCCGTCAGGTGTGCGAACTTCGGCATATAAATACCCTACATCATTGGCCATATCGCCTTTAATAATTCTCCGCACAAGATAAACCTTACCAGAAAAAGTCATCTGTCCTGATCGAATCATCTGAATGAGTGGAATGATATTGGTCGCCATAAAACTTTCTTTGCCGATGAGAAGGGGGGCCTTCGGTTTACTTACGTGAATTACATTTTCAGCGTAATGGGGCGTAACATCTGAAAGCTTTATTTTCGGGTTAAAGAAAACGCGGTAAATATTATCCAGTTGTTGATCGTCTGAGCTTGCTTGAATCGGCAGCGCTGTTAACAGTGAAATGGAAATAACGACAAGTAAAGAAAGGAGACGTGACATAAAGTTACCTCGAGTGATGGATAAGCAATGTGTACAGTGTAAACTGTTGGGTTGTTTTTGTTCAATGAGAAATAAGAAAAGTTTGTTTCAGTTTGTGTCTATTATTGGCTGAGAAAAGGCGAGTGGAGGATGTGATTATTCATACAAGGAAGGGTATTTCCCCTGAACCTTGGCGTAAATAGACTGGATTTGTTGCATATCGGCATCGATATCTTGTGACAGTTCAAATGTAGAAATTACACCACCTTCTTTTTTGCCATAGTCCAGAAAGCCCAGTAGAATCGACGTTTCTGCTAAACGCGCAATATGATAAAAGCCGGTTTTCCAGTGTTTGACTTTTGAACGCGTCCCTTCGGGTGGAACAGCGATGATTAGGCCTGGGTTTTGTTTAAGCAGTTCGGCGCTATACTCGACCAGATTGTTCGATTTACTGCGGTCAACCGGAATGCCACCCATCCATTTCATGAGCCCTTTAAATGGCGGTTTAAATATTTGAGCTTTACCCATCCAATAAATTTTTGCTCTTAATGTAAAAGTCATGGCCATCAAAAATGGCAGATCCCAGTTACTGGTGTGGGGCGCGGCAATCAGCACAAAACTTTTCTGGCGCGGAAAATCACCAACGACTTTCCAGCCAGTCAACTTCAGAAATATCATGGAAATCAGACGAAATACATCTTTGATTATCCAGGTGTCGAACATGGTTTTATGCATATTACTATCTTGCCAGTGGCGGGAGGACTCTTTGATTAACGGGTAAAAAAGGAGCGCATTATACGGCGGCTTTCGGTAAATCTCGAGATATTCCCAGATAAAATAATTATTTTGTATACAATTTTAGTCAATTTTTCTTTTATTGCGAGCAGAGAAACGCTAAATTAGCGCCAAAGCAATCCAAGAAATTGAAAAATGCCGTCAATCAGCGCCACGCCGCACCTGTCTTCTCAAGCGATTCGCCAATTGGTGAAAGAGCGATTTAATCTCGAAGGAGAACTCTCGGATTTACCCAGTTACGCCGACCTTAATCGACAACTGACAAAGTCGGATGGGACTCGCTATATCGTCAAGATAGCCCACTGTAACCAGAGCCGAGAAGCGCTAGATTTTGAAAACCTTGCGATGGTCAAACTCGCGCAAAACAATTTGTCGCTTAAAACGCCCACTCTGGTTATTTCGCGCGATGGCAATCTGATTGAATCGATTAATGATGACTATCAACGCCGCTGCTTTTTACGGGTTATTACCTGCCTCGACGGAAAATTATGGGCCGAGACCGATACCGATACTGAGTCATGCCGCTACGCGACAAGCCTTGGTCGAGGTCTGGCAGAAGTCGATCGAGCACTAAAACAAATTAGCCACCCATTGAGTCGGCGCTATTTAAATTGGGATATGCGCCACAGTCACCTGGTCGTGAGACACCATGGTCAAAGTATCAATGATAGTTCAGGGCGAAAGAAGATTGAACGCATTTTACGCGATTACGAGGCTCAGGTTGTGCCACGCTATGCGGAGCTGCCTGTCCAGATTATCCACAACGATGCCAATGATTATAATTTGCTGGTTGACCCTGACCGACAGCGTCTGAGCGGCCTGTTTGATTTTGGTGACATGGTGGAATCCTTTCGCATCGCCGAGCTGGCTATTGCGGCAGCCTACGCCATTATGGGTAAGCAGGATATTGAAGCGTTTCTAACGGCTTTACTCGTTGCCTATCACGAAGAATATCCACTCACGGCTGCCGAAATTGATGTTTTTGTAATAATGGTCAAAATGCGGTTGGCGGTCAGTTTGTCGCTCTCAAGCTATCAACATAGTATAACGCCTGAAAACGATTATTTACTTGTATCGCAAAAAGGAGCCTGGCAGGTTTTGTCTCAACTGGAAGCGCTCGACGAAATCGCTTTTGGTTTAAAGATGCACCACCTGCTGAAGCTTCAAGCCGACAGTCTTTTACATTCAGATAAGGAAATTATTCAATATCGCCACCGGCACCTGAGCGAAAACTTAAGCCTTGCTTATGAGCACCCGATCAAAATCGTCCGCGGCAAAGGCGCGTATCTTTATGATCAAAAAGGCCAGCGGTATCTGGACATGGTCAATAATGTTTGTCATGTCGGACATTGCCACCCGGACGTGGTGACGGCCGGACAAAAACAGATGGCTTTGCTCAATACCAACACGCGTTATTTGCATGACAACATTGTCACGTTTTCAAAAAAGCTACTCGCGACCATGCCAGAGACGTTGTCTGTCTGTATGCTGGTTAATTCGGGCAGTGAAGCCAATGAGTTAGCGCTTCGTCTCGCTCGCTCTCACACTGGCCGTAAAGCGATGGTGGTGGTGCAAGGTGGCTACCACGGCAATGCCAATGCGTGTATTGATATCAGCCCCTACAAGTTTGATGGTCCGGGCGGCCAGGGTTCACCTGACTGGGTTAAACAAACCCTGGTGCCCGACCCATTTCGCGGTAAATATCGCGGTCGAACGGAAGCCGTCGGTGCGCAATATGCGGCTGATGTGAAACGCGTTATCGATGATTTCGAGCAATCGGGCCAGCCTGTTTGCGCGTTTATTTGTGAATCTATTCAAGGGGTAGGGGGACAGATAATTCATCCGCCCGGCTATTTAAAAGCCGCCTATCAGTTTATCCGTGACGCTGGTGGTGTGTGTATCGCAGATGAAGTGCAGGTAGGCATGGGCCGGGTCGGCACCCACTGGTGGGCCTTTCAAACTCAGGGTGCCATTCCTGATATTGTGACCATTGGAAAACCGCTTGGTAATGGTCATCCGATGGCGGCCGTTGTGACCACTCAAGCCATCGCGAATTCATTTGTGACCGGGATGGAATATTTTAATACCTTCGGCGGTAATCCGGTGTCTTGTGCAATTGGTACCGCGGTCATTGATGTCATCGAAAAAGAAAATATGCAAGCGCGTGCTTTAGAAGTCGGGAACTATTTACAAACGGGTCTCAAAAACCTGCAAAAGCAATTTCCGATTCTTGGCGATGTCCGTGGTCAGGGGATGTTTATCGGTGCCGAATTTATCGCTGATCCCCATTCGCTGGAACCGGCGAATTCACAGATTAATTATGTCATTGAGCGATTAAAAGCTAAGGGCATTTTATTGACAACCGAAGGTCCTTTTCATAACGTTCTGAAAATAAAACCGCCACTGGCGTTTTCAGTGGCGGATGCTGATTATTTTCTTCTGACCTTAGAAAAAATTCTGGCTGAAGATGGCGCCTTGCTCGCCTAGTGCTTAAATCGACCGACCAGATCTTTTAACTCTGCGGCCAGGCGAGCCTGCTCGCCTGAGGCAACGGAGGTTTGTTCTGAATTAGCGGTATTTTGCGAGGCGCGATCGTTAATATGAACGATTTTCTGATTGATATCTTCGGCAACCGAATTTTGCTCTTCTGCTGCGGTCGCAATTTGTGTGCTCATATTATTAATTTCTTCAACCCTGCCCAACACACTACCCAACGTTTCACCCGCGGTCTGTGCTTGTTTAACTGTATCGTTGACTTGTGATTGGCTTTTCTCCATCACTTCGACCGCGAGTTTAGAATTTGATTGAAGTCTTTCAATAATATGATTAATTTCTTCGGTTGACTCCTGGGTTCTTCCCGCTAAGGTTCTCACTTCATCGGCGACCACCGCAAAACCACGACCCTGTTCGCCAGCGCGAGCGGCTTCGATTGCCGCATTGAGCGCTAACAAATTAGTCTGTTCGGCAACACCGCGAATGACTTCGAGGACTTTACTAACATCTTCACTGTCTTTATCCAGTTCATCTAGGACCGACTTGGCTTTTTGAATTTGCTCGACCAGAACTTCGACAGAATTCACGGCTTCGTTAACGGTTTCTTTACCGCTGCTGGTTTCGGTATAAGCCTCGTCTGCGCTGTCCGAAGTATCGGCAATATTTCGTGCAACCTCCTGAACCGATACCGTCATTTCGTTCATAGCGGTGGCGACCTGTTCAATCAGGTGTTGTTGCTCTCTTAAATTGTCTGCCGAAGTTTCGTTTATATGCGACAGCTCATTCGATGCTGAAGAAACCTGTTCCGAAGCACGGTCAATTTGTTCAAGGACTTCACAAAAACTTTTCATCATGGCGTCGAACACCGCAGCCAGTTGTGCGATTTCATGATTTCCGGACATATGGCAGCGGATACTAAGGTCGCTATTGTTGCTGGCATCCCTCATGGTTTTGGTGAGAATTCGCAGCGGTTCATAGACGCTTTTGTAGCAGATGTAGATCATCAACATCATTAAACCAACGATGATGCTCGCGATCACAATGTAACTTTGATTCGCAGAGGAAATCTCGGTAGTTATAAACTGTTTTAACTTTTGAGTTTTTTCGTCCAGTATCGTTTCACTTTGATGAATAGTTCCGCGCAATTTTCCCATCTCTCCCGATTTTGAATCGAGACCTAACTGCTGAGATTTAGCCACAAAATTTCTAAATTCCGTCGCGTAGTTTTGCATCGCGCCGTTGATATTAGATTTAACTGAACCACTAATCGAAGACTGATTAAGTGTCTGAGAAAAAGTTATAAAATCTTTTTCAAAGCTGTCGAGGTATTTAAGATCCCATCTAAGCATAAAATCTTTTTCGCGGCGTCTTAGCATCAAAATATCCGCTAGTAGCTGCCAGTCATTTTGCGCTTTAACCTGTTCTTCAGCCTCATGTACCGCACTACGTAGACTGCCGTATGCGCCAGTTTTTGGCGTGAGGCCAATTTCGTTTTTTAATCTGACAATGTTTGCAAAGCTGGCTCGATAGTCGTTGAACACACTTTTCAGTTGTGAAGCCGCTTGTTTTTCATCAAAGCCAATTTCATCAATTAACGCACTCAGTGAATCCGTGAGCGAAATTAATTGTGCATGGTTATCGGAAAATTTCTCGTCATATTTCATATCATTGCGAGCGAGAAAATCCTTTTCATTGCGACGTAATTCGAGCATTTTGTTGTTAATAGAAAGCGTCGTTTCGAGGGTTCTATTCATTGTCGTTAACTTATTATTGAAGGTGATTTTTAATGCGACCATCATTAAAACGCCAATAAATGCGACCAGCGACATGCCTATCAATTTTTGTTTAATAGAAAATTTATCGAGTAACTTATCCATTGTGGAGAACCTACCTATCCTTTTATCCAGAAATGAGATTGCAAGAAGCTACAAATAAGTATAGTTGGGAATTTAATAATTGCCTTAAATTTCAATGAAATATCAAATTTCAACTAGGCAAAGTGAAGGGTAAAGCAAAATTGTAAATGGGGCGTAAACCGAATGTATTATTTTGTCAATCAGAGAATGGATCAGGATAAGTTTTGCGCAACGACAAAACAGACGACAAAACAGATAGTTAAAACCCAATAGACGAATTGAATCTTGTTATTTTCATTACGCGGCATAGTGACAATTTTCCGGAAAAGATTTTGTGCCAGCATAATTGGCGGAAGCTGAATTTAGTCTGAATGGTGTTGGGGGGAGGAACGGCGAGTTGCGAGCGGCGAGCTACGAGCTAGGAGCTAGGAGCTAGGAGCTAGGAGCAGCTAGGAGCTAGGAGCTAGGAGCTAGGAGCTAGGAGCTAGGAGCTAGGAGCTAGGAGCTGGGAGCTGGGAGCTAGGAGCTAGGAGCTGGGAGCTGGGAGCTGGGAGCTGGGAGCTGGGAGCTGGGGGGCGAGAATGACGCGAGGGGAAACGATCAGTGGAACTGTTTCGGTTGCAGCATCGCGAGTTGCTCTTTCAGGGATAGCACCTGATCTTCCCAGTAGCGGGTGCTATTAAACCAGGGGAAGTTATGCTTAAAACTCGGGTCGCTCCAGCGCCTTGCCAGCCAGGCGCTATAGTGTAACATCCGCATGGCGCGTAAGGGTTCAACAAGCATTAACTCACGGTCGTCAAACTCATGGAAGTCTTCGTATCCTTCAATGAGTAAATTCCACTGATAACGGTTTTCATTATCGGTCACCAACATCCAGAGGTCCTGAATCGCGGGCCCCATTCGGCTATCATCAAAATCAACAAAATGAGGACCACTTTCGGTCCACATGACATTGCTTGGATGGCAATCACCATGAAGCCGAATAGCATTTATCGGTCCAAAATCGTCAAATGTAGATTGGCAATAATTCACGATCAATTCGCTGGTGGTGCGGTAGGCTTCATAAATATGACTGGGTAGAAAGTCATTGTGCAACAGATATTGCATACTGTCTTTGGCAAAATTTTGCCAGCTGAGCGTTGGCCGGTGTTCGAAGTTCTGAGATTCTCCGAGCAGATGAATTCGACCGATAAAACGACCTAACCAAATTAAAGTGTCTTTATCGTCAAGGTTTGGTGAGCGACCACCTTTATTTTCAAAAACGGCAAAGCGAAAATTATCAAATTTAAATAGCGTTTGGCCGTCGATTTCTATTGGCGCGACAACCGGAATTTCCGCTTTCGATAATTGCTGAGTGAAGAGATGTTCTTCGAGGATCTGCTCGTCGCTCCAACGTTGTGGGCGATAAAACTTGACCACAAATTTATTATTGTCGTAGTCGCGAAACTGATAAACACGATTCTCATAACTATTGAGTGCCAGTAATGCCGCTTGCGGTTCAAAACCGACCGACTCTAATGCATTGAGCACTTCGTCCGGCGTCAGCTGATAAAAATCCTGCGAGTTTTCTTCGGTCATAAAAATATATTTGTCGATGTTTTGGCCAATTGCAAATCACACTTGTGAGCATTACCTAGTGTAACTTGATTTCTGCCCAGGCGCGTTTTTGCCACAGTGAGGCGAACCAGAAAGTCTGGAACAATCGATAGCCCCCCTGGGTAAGCCACAAAGCAGTAAGTCCCATTCCCATGTAGGGACCAATTATCCAGGCGAGGGGTAAAAAAATCAGCCACTGGCATACAATGCCTACGACCATCGTTGCTTTGGTAGCGCCGGCGCCTTGTAAAGAGGACATCAACACCAGATTGACCGCGTCGATAATGATGGCGATTCCCACTAACTGCAATGGCACTTTTGCTAACGCGATAACTTCCGGCTCATGCAGGAAGATACTCAATAATAATTCGGGTATAAAAAACATGGGTATGCTAATCAAGGATATGCCCAACACTGCAATCTTGGAAGTGTCCCAGGCCCACTGGTAGGCATCATCCACATCTTTTCTGCCCAACGCCTGACCGACGAGCGTTGCCGAACTCATACCAAAGCCAATGGAAGGTAATATAGCCACCAGGGTTAAGGTCGTTAATACGTTGGCTGCCGCCAGTTCAGCGGTGCCGATCTGACCGACAATCCAGAACAGGACAGTAAAGCCTAAAGCGAAAAATAATTGCTGCGCCGATGAAGGTAAAGAAATGCGGATTACTTGTATCAGTGTTTCTTTGTGTGGCAGATGCAATCCAAAACCATATTGACTGGTGTAGCGCACGGTCAAAAAGAAATAGAGCAGAGTGCCGCCAAACATGGATAAAGTGGTGCCTAGTCCTGCGCCCTGAGTGCCCAGTTCTGGAAATCCCCAGTTGCCAAATATCAAGAGATAGTTGAGCAGGATATTTAAGCTATGCATGATTAATAGCGTTTTAAAATAAAAATGGGTCATTTTTATCGCGCTTAAATAACCGCGGAAACTGAAATTCATGCCAACGGCCATAATGCCCAATAACCGTGCGTCTAGATAGGCGACGCCGTGTTTGACGACTTCTTTATCGTCGTTAATAAAGCTCATGATGGGTTCGCTAAACCAGGTGAGCAACAGAGTAATGGGGAGCGCGGCGACAAAAATGGTAATCAGCGCGCCATTGAGTGGATTGGCGGCAATCTCGATTCGACCTTCGCCGACACGCCTGGCGACCATCGCCTGAACGCCAGCGGCCATGCCCATAAAAATAGCCGCGGCGACAAAATTCATAAAGCTGGCTAAGCCGACGGCAGCCAATTGGGTAGAGCCGAGCTGACCCACCATTGCTGCATCGACAATATTGAGGATGTTCTGCGACATCATACCGCCGATAATTGGCAGCGCGATTTGAAAAATTTGAGAAGAACGATCGCGTGAAACCAAATGAACTCCGAATATTGTTGGATTGAGTCATGTTATTAGATGTAAGGCGGTCATACACTCTGGTATTTGCCGCAAGGGCGACAGTGTAGCATTTTACGTCAAATTAATACCGTTAACTTAGTGTATTAATGTTACATGGTTTAAATACCGACTCTCTCAAACAGCGTAAGCGCGCGCAATACACCAAACGTCGACCCGAGTTGTTCCTGCGTTGAGCAATGCTTTACTCAGTTCTGACACTGTCGTTCCTGTTGTCATGACATCGTCAATTATAGCGACGTGTGCTTTAACCGGCTGGTTAATTTGAAAGGCGTCTTTCAGGTTGCGCTGACGTTCGATGGCGTCCAGGTTGATTTGTGCACTGGTTTCCCGGCAGCGCGAGACGGCGTTGGGTAATAATGGGATGGTGAGCTTTTTAGCGAGCCGGTTAGCCAATAATTGGGCTTGATTAAAGCCACGCTGACGAAGTTTCTTCGGGTGTAGCGGCACTGGGATTAATTGTTGCGGGCGCGCGCTATTTTGGTAGTGGCGCTCAATTCGCGCGATTAAGGATTCACAAAGTAGCGGAATCAGTTGGCGCTGATTATTAAATTTTAAACGGGTAATAAAGTCACTGATTGGCGGCTCATAATGAAATGCGGCCAGCGTTTGACTAAAAACGGGGGTATTTTTAAGGCATTCTCCGCAAGCTAACCCCTGATGGGATGGCACCGGCAAAGCGCATACGGGACAACATTGGTCCAGCAATGGAAGTTTGTCGTGACAGTGCTCACAGATAATGATCGCCCGTTCGGAATGCGCGCGGACAGCGCCGTGACACAGCAGGCAATCACTGGTCGGTAGAAGGAAATTTAACTTATTTATGGGTTGCTTAAAAAACATCCAGATGTTAACTTTTGTGTTTCGCTTAACTTGACAAAAGGGATGCATTGACTAAGATCGTCGCCTTTGCAAAACCTGTCCCAGGTCTGCTGTTTGACAGTCATTCGCGTTAGATTAAACGCGTTTGAAATCGATTAAAATACAATCCCTGTTTATAGTGAGTCATTATGCCGCAAAATACTTCTGTGTCCAGTCCGTCTGTTGCCAGCCTGTCAGCTGAATCACCCATTCGCCATGACTGGCAAAACTCGGAACTTCAAGCGCTTTATGATTTACCACTGAACGATTTATTGTTCAAAGCACAAGCGGTTCATCGCCAGAATTTTGACCCTAATAAAGTACAAACCTCAACCTTAATGAGTATTAAAACCGGGGCTTGTCCAGAAGATTGCGCCTATTGTCCACAAAGTGGCCACTACAATACAGGGCTGTCAAAAGAGCAATTGGTCGCCGTCGATGAAGTGATTAAATCCGCCAAAAATGCCAAACGCACTGGCGCCACCCGATTTTGTATGGGAGCTGCCTGGCGTAGCCCTCGCGGTAAAGATTTTCCGGTAGTGCTGGAAATGATTAAAGCGGTTAAAAACCTGGGGATGGAAACCTGTGTCACTTTAGGCATGCTCAACGGTGAGCAGACAGCCCAGTTAAAAGAAGCAGGCCTCGATTATTACAATCACAATCTCGATACCTCCGCTGAGTATTACGATCAAATCATTACTACACGCACTTTTCAGGATCGACTCGATACACTTTCATTAGTCAGAGAGGCGGGCATCAATGTGTGCGCTGGCGGTATATTGGGAATGGGCGAAACTTTGCAAGACCGGTTAGGCCTGATTAAAGAACTGGCGAATTTGCCAGAGCACCCACAAAGTGTGCCAATTAATCAGCTAATTGCGGTTAAGGGAACGCCGTTGGAAGATGCCAAACAACTCGACCCTTTTGAATTTATTCGTATGATTGCCGTTGCCCGAATTGTCATGCCCAAATCATATGTCCGCTTGTCAGCGGGACGCGAAAGTATGAATGATGAAATGCAAGCCATGTGTTTCTTTGCCGGTGCGAATTCGATCTTTTACGGTGAAAAATTGTTGACCACAGAAAACCCCGATATGAATCATGATCTTCAGCTTTTTGCCCGCCTGGGTATTGAGCCGGAAGGGGGAACGCCGGAAACCAATCCGTGCCCGCGAAAATTGGCCGAAGAACAAGCACAAATTGAAAACGCGGCGAAAAAACAACAAGGTGAACATTCACCACTGTTTTACGACGCGGCAAAATAAACTTTTAGTCGCGAAAACGGCGCCGTCTCGATGACCCATTCGATCAAATTTCTCGATTTACAAGCACGACTCGAGCAACGTTTAGAGTCGGGCTTATATCGCTCGCGCCGCACATTGGATGGCGCTCAACAAGCGTGCTGTTACGTTGACGGCAAAGCCTTAATTAATTTTTCCAGCAACGACTATTTGGGGTTGGCCAATAGCTGCGAAGCACGAGTGGCTCTGACTAACGCGGCGGCAATTTACGGTTACGGAAGTGGTGCGTCACATTTGATTAGTGGCCATCAACGCCCCCATGAAACCCTCGAAAAAGACTTAGCTGAATTTGTCGAGCGTGACGCTGCGGTCACTTTTTCTACCGGTTACATGGCTAATCTCGCTATCTTGCAAACTTTGGCGGGGAAAGGCGATGTGATAATCGCCGATAAACTTAATCATGCCTCATTGATCGATGGCGCCCGCTTAAGTCAGGCCGACTCATTGCGTTATCCTCACTGCGATTTGAATGCACTTGAAAATCGACTAAAAAAAGCGCCACAAAATAAGTTTGTCGTTACCGATAGCGTCTTTAGTATGGATGGCGATATTGCGCCGCTGGATATTATCGCCGAGCTGTGTGATAAGTATCAGGCTATTCTGATCGTCGATGACGCGCACGGTTTTGGGGTGTTAGGAAAACAGGGCCGTGGTTGCGGTGAATATTTTGGTTTAAACCAGAAACAGTTGCCGGTTTTGATGAGCACACTGGGCAAATCGCTCGGAGGTTTTGGTGCATTTATTTCTGGTGAGCAGCAACTGGTTGATTATTTGATTCAGTTTGCGCGCAGCTATATTTATACCACGGCAATGCCAGCGGTAAATGCAGCGGCGAATCTGGCGAATTTACAAGTCATGAGTCAATCATCAGAGCGCATCAACCAGCTGAAACAAAATATCGAATATTTTCGTCATCAGAGTGCGCTCACTAAGCTCAAGTTGGAAAACTCTACGACCGCAATCCAGCCGCTGTTGATCGGCGAGAATCAACGTTTGATGGCCATCAACGAAATATTGTTGTCCCACGGGTTACTGGTCGGTGCGATTCGGCCGCCGACGGTTCCACAAAACAGTGCAAGATTACGAATAACGATCACTGCGACGCACACCGCTGAGCAGATTGATCTTTTAATTAAAACGTTAAATACCGCGCTCGAAAAAATCGAGTAGCCAAAATTAAAAGTAGTGAATATGGCGTTAAAACCTTTTGTACAAGTGTCTGGAAATGGACCGGCCTTAGCGCTTATCCATGGGTGGGGATTACACGGCGGAATCTGGCAAACCGTGTTGCCTCAGCTGGAGGAGCATTTTACCGTTTATAATATCGACATGCCCGGTTTTGGTCGAAGCCCAGTTCACAATGGCGATTATGATTTCGGCTATCTGGTGGACGCCATCGCTGATGTGTTACCGGATTCTTGCCATTTAATGGGCTGGAGTTTAGGCGGGCTGGTTGCCACCGGTCTGGCGATAAGGTTGCCCCAAAAAATACAGCGGTTGGTTACTGTCGCGTCTAATCCTTGCTTTGTCGCCAACGAAAGCTGGAAATTTGGCATGCAGGCGCAAACCTTGGAATCTTTTATTGACTATCTGGAAGAAGATTATGAAGGCACGCTCATTCGTTTTCTCGGGATCCAGACTATGGGTAGTGCCACCCAGAAAGAAGATATTAAAAAATTAAAAGATGCGGTATTTTTGCATGGTCAACCGTCAAAAAAAGCCTTGCGAGGTGGTCTACAGATTTTACATGATATGAATATTATCGATCAGTTAAGTCTGTTAAACATGCCGATTTTAAGACTTTACGGTCGCCTTGATTCATTGGTACCCGCCAAAGTTGCCCAAGATGTCGCAGCGCATATGCCAAACAGCCAAAGCAAAGTTTATCGGCGAGCTGCGCATGCACCATTCTTATCGACGAGCGAAGAATTCGTTTCGGACGTGTGCGAATTTTTATTAACTGAGGTTTCCGCGTGAGTTTAAATAAATCATTGGTGGCTGACTCCTTTAGTAAAGCAGCGGCCAGCTACGACGAAGCGGCATTTTTACAAAATGAAGTGGCGGCGCGCGTTTTTGAGCGACTCAGCCTGATGCGCATTCAGCCGAAACAAATCCTCGATGTGGGATGTGGTACCGGTCATTGTAGCCGGTTGTTAAGAGATCATTTTTCAAAAGCTAAAGTTTTTGGTATCGATATCGCGCCCGGTATGATCGAATTTGCCAAACAACAGCAGAGTCTGTTTCGCAAAATTAATTATCAGGTAGCAGATGCAGACAAACTGCCGTTTGAGGATAATTCTTTTGAGTTGGTTTTTTCCAATTTAACCATTCAGTGGCTGCCGGATCTGGCGCATACTTTTAAAGAACTCAATCGAGTGTTAAAGCCAGGCGGACTATTAATTTTCTCGACCCTCGGCCCCGATACACTGATAGAGCTTAAACAGAGCTGGCAGCAAGTCGACGCCGCGGTTCATGTGAATGAATTTATTGATATGCATATTGTCGGCGACCTGGTGTTTAACTCCAACTTCGACAATACGGTGATGGATCGCGATGTGATTACCCTCACTTATAAAACGATGCTGGGGTTAATGCGCGACCTGAAAGCCATTGGTGCCCATAATATTGATAGTGACCGGCCACGCGGTATGTTAGGAAAAGAAAAGTTTTCTCGCCTACAAGCCGCCTATGAAAATTTTCGCTGGCCGGAAGGTGAACTCCCAGCAACCTATGAAGTGATTTACGGCCACGCCTGGAAAAAAATAGCGAAACCCGCGCCCGACTATCATACCTATGAAGTCGATATCCAAACGCCTGAGTCTAAAACGGATTAATCGTGAACGTGCAACGCCAACAAAAAATATTTATTACCGGGACCGATACTGAAGTTGGAAAAACGTTTTTTACCGCCGCTCTGATTCGAGCCTTGCAAGCCAATCAACAATCGGTAATCGCTTTTAAGCCGATAGCCGCGGGTTGTGAAAGAGTCGATGGACAATGGAAAAATGAGGATGCCTTGACGTTATTAGCGGCAATGGATCCACCCCATGACTATTCGCTCATTAACCCGGTCGCGCTGGCTAAACCTATCGCGCCCCATATCGCTGCCATGGAAGAGGGCCGCTCATTGTCGGTGGCGCAAATGTCTCGCCAGATCGATATGGACGGCAGGACTGAGCAATTTATTTTAGTCGAAGGCGCCGGTGGTTGGTTAGTACCTTTGAATCAAAATGAAACCTTTGCCGATTATGTTAAGCATATGTCGCTCGATGTCATTTTAGTAGTTGGCTTAAAACTCGGTTGTATTAATCATGCCTTATTGACTCAGCAGAGTATTGCTGCCGCCGGTTTGAATCTGTGTGGATGGGTCGCCAATCACGTTGACCCGGCAATGCAAAATCAGCGTGACAATGTCCAGACATTGAAAAAATTGCTCGATTGCCCGTTAATTGCGGAAATTCCATTTATCGTGGATGAACAAGATAAGGCTTCTGCCAGCAGATATGTTAAACTCGATCAGCTAAAATAGAAAAGCCAGACAAGGCAAGCGCAAATCTGCGGCTAAACCCGACTGGAATGATGCCAATTATTTTCCGACTCTTTAACTCAAACTCGACACACTTATGATTAAAATAGGCCAGTTTAATTTTCTCAAAATCAGCCAGAAGACTTCACGTGGTACTTTTTTATTTGCCGGCGAGTTTGGTCAGGTTTTTTTACCGGCCAATTTGACCCCCAAGCACTGCGAAATTGGCGATAAAATACAGGTATTTCTCTATCGTGATTCCCACGACGAGATAGTCGCCACGACCAAAAAGCCGCGCGTTGAAGTCGGCGGGATCGCTTGTCTGAAAGTATTATCGGTCAGTCAAATTGGTGCGTTTCTCGATTGGGGGCTGCCAAAAGATTTGTTTGTTCCGTTTGGCGAACAAAGTCAGCGAATGAATAAAGACGAACTTCATATTGTTCGCGTATACGAAGATAATACCGGGCGAGTGTGCGGTAGTAGTAAGCTCAATAAATTTGTTAAAGCCGAATCAATCGGCCTCAAGACCGGCCAGCCAGTTAATCTCATTGTTGGTGATAAAACCGATCTGGGCTACAAAATGATAGTCAATCAGGCGTTTTGGGGGGTGCTTCACGAAAGTGATATTTTTCGTGAAATTCGATATGGTCAAAACTTACGCGGTTTTATCAAAAATGTTCGTAAAGACAAACGCCTGGATATTACATTAAAACAACCGGGCTTCGTTCAGGACGAATCGCTGGCACGAAAGATTATTAACAACTTAAAGGCGAATGATGGCTATTCGCCAATTGGCGACAAAAGCGCACCAGAAGCAATTTACAAACAATATGGTGTCAGTAAAAAGGTCTTTAAAGCTGAGCTAGGCGCGCTTTACAAGCAACGTCAGATAAAAATTGATAAAGATGGTATTCGTCTGCTCGAGTCGAAAAGCTAAATTTGTTAACAATTAAACGCTCGACCTTCGCCATTAAAAAGACGAAAATCAGGACTTTTATTTTGGGGGAGGCGTCGCGCTATGGTTAAAAAAACATTATTTGTCCTCGGGCTGGCCGTGTGGGGCCTGAATCCGGCGAGAGCGGATGTGGTCGAGCAACAGGATAATTTCTTTAGCATCAAGTACGAAAAATCATTACTAGTCTCTGCCGCTCAATTAAATCAACAGATACTAGATATCGCCAGCTGGTGGCACCCTGATCACACCTATAGCGGCAAAAGCGACAACCTCTATCTCGACGTCAAGACTGAACGCTGTTTTTGTGAACGGATAGAAAATGGCTTTGTCAGCCACCTTGCGGTGGTGTATTACCAGGCCAATCATCTGCTGCGCCTGCAAGGAGGGTTAGGGCCACTACAAAACATTCCGGTCAGTGGAGTGATGGACATTCGCTTGAAAAAACTTGACGACAATCATACCCAGCTGGTTTTAACCTACCAGGTGAGCGGCAATATTCCCGCACTGGATAAATGGGCGGTTCCTGTAAATCAGGTGATTGGTCAACAGTTTAGCCGTCTGATAGCAAAGGTAGAAAAACAATGAAAAAAATAACCCGACTTAGTCTTTTTCTCTTTGCCATGACAACATTGTCGTCGCTGGCTGCGCCGTCAAAAGCCCCGCAAAGAACCCAGGGCGAAGGGCCTTTTGAGCGACTGATTTTACGTAGCGTAACCGTGATTAATGGTGAAGGTGCGCCTGCACGCGGGCCAATGGATATTGTTATCGAAGGCAATAAAATTACCCAGATAGTGAGCGTCGGTTATCCGGGAGTGCCTGTTAAAGGCAAGCGGCCACAAGCGGCGCCCGGGGACAAAGAGCTGGATTTAACCGGCCATTATGTATTGCCCGGATTTATCGATATGCACGGCCATATTGGCGGTGAAAATCAGATTAATACTGCCGAGTATTCGCTAAAATTGTGGTTGGCCCACGGGATTACAACGGTGCGAGAGCCCGGTAGTTTTAACGGCGCTTCTTTTGTTCTGGAGCATGTCAAAGCGAGCGCCAAAAATACCATAAGCGCGCCTCGGCTGGTGCCTTATTTTGGTTTTGGGCTGGGGAGTGACGAACCGATTGATTCGGCCAAGGCGGCGAAAAGCTGGGTTAAGAAAATCGCCAAACAGGGAGCCAAGGGAATAAAATTTTTTGGTGCGCACCCTGACATCATGCAAGCGGCCATCAGTGAGGCCAAAAAGCAAAATCTAAAAACGATGATGCACCATGCGCAACTGGAAGTCGTTCATATGAATGCGATTGATAGTGCCCGCCTTGGGTTGAACTCGATGGAGCATTGGTACGGATTGCCAGAAGCCATGTTTGAAGATCAGGTGATTCAAAATTATTCTCATGATTATAATTACAATAACGAGCAAGACCGATTTGGTGAAGCGGGCAAACTCTGGTTACAGGCTGCCGAACCGGGGAGTGACAAATGGAACCAGGTAAGAGACGAGTTGATCGACCTTGATTTTACGATAAATCCCACCATGACTATTTACGAAGCGAGTCGCGATCTTATGCGCGAACGTAATGCCGATTGGCATCAGGAATATACCTTGCCGCGTTTGTGGGATTTCTATCAACCGAGTCGGTATTCTCATGGCTCTTACTGGTTTGACTGGACGACCCAGGATGAAATTAACTGGAAGAAAAATTTTACCCGCTGGATGACTTTTCTTAACGATTATAAGAATCATGGTGGACGCGTGACGACCGGTTCAGATTCCGGGTACATTTATAAACTTTATGGGTTTGGTTATATTCGTGAACTGGAACTGCTGCAGGAGGCCGGTTTCCATCCGCTGGAAGTCGTCAAGTCTGCCACCATCAACGGCGCACAGGCCTTGGGTATGGATGAACAGATAGGGTCAATCAGAGTGGGCAAACTGGCCGACCTGGTGATTGTTGAAGAAAATCCGCTGCACAATTTTAAAACGCTATACGGAACCGGGCATGTCAAACTGGATGACAAAAACCAGCCGGTGAGAGTCGGTGGTGTTAAATACACCATCAAAGACGGCATTATTTTTGATGCGAAAAAACTGCTCGAAGATGTCAAAGCCATTGTTCGTGCGGCCAAACAAGACAGAGAAAATAGCAAAGCAAAAGAGCAAGTCTCCAATGGCTAAACCGGGTAAAAGCGGAATCACAAGAATTTTTCATGCCGCTGGTTATTCGATGAAAGGCTTTAGGGCGGCCTGGCAACATGAAGCTGCGTT
>Ga0209692_10002437_pt1 | contig 20434 bp, 15 predicted proteins | sample tdDd472_FD_187129 | JGI IMG/M metagenome (GOLD analysis project Ga0209692, IMG submission 187129) | Marine sediment microbial communities from the Atlantic coast under amendment with organic carbon and nitrate - tdDd47.2 (SPAdes)... | ecosystem: Environmental > Aquatic > Marine > Coastal >... | reverse complement strand
TTTCACCACTGGCCAGTTTGCTGGCCATGAAGAAATCTCCGGTGAAACCATGTACGACACCATTGTCGCACGTGGTGGTAAACCCAAACACAACTGCCATGCAGGGTGCGTGATCAATTGTTCCCAGATTTACAATAATAAGGAAAAAGGCTACAAAACTTCAGGTTTTGAATATGAGTCGATCTGGGCTTTGGGCGCTGACTGCTGTGTGGATAACCTCGATCATATAGCTGAAGCTGACTATCTTCTTGATGACATCGGTCTTGATTCCATTGAAACTTCTGTGGCATTCGGCGTTGCTATGGAGGGGGGACTCCTCGATTTTGGTGATGGCGCTGGAGTACTTAGGATCCTCCAAGAGGATGTCGGTAAAGGTACGCCTCTGGGCAGGATTATTGGTGGTGGAGCAGGTAATGTTGGCAGAGCTTTTGGGGTTACAAGGGTACCTGTTGTGAAAAATCAGGCGATCCCTGCCTATGATCCACGTGCTATTAAAGGTATTGGCATCACCTATGCTACTTCGACCCAGGGCGCAGACCATACTATGGGCTATACCATCGCCACCAATATTCTTGGGGTTGGCGGTAAACTTGACCCGCTCAGCAAGGAAGGTCAGGTGGAGTTGTCTCGCAATCTGCAAATTGCCACCGCCGCAATCGATTCTACCGGCATGTGCCTCTTTATCGCCTTTGCGGCCCTGGATGATGGCACCTGCCTACCTGCTCTGATTGACATGATCAACGCTCGGTTTGATATTGCACTCACCGGCGACGATGTTAACAATCTCGGGATGTCTATTCTCAAAACAGAGCGAGCCTTCAATGTGGCTGCTGGTTTTACCAGCAAGGATGATCGTCTGCCGGAATTCTTTAACGAAGAGCCGATTGCCCCGCATAATGTTGTCTGGGATATCGATGATAAAACCATCGATTCTTTCTGGGACTTCTGATCTCCTGGTTGACCATGGTCGACATCACTGCATCAAATGCTGATCCCGCTTTTTTAAGGCGGGATCAGCATTTCAAAGCTCATCCCCCCCCCTGTTTTTCTTAAGATTGTGAGTTGCCCTCCCTTAGCAGAAGTTGTCCCCCAACAGTTGTTCAACCTTATAATTATGACTGGCTCTCTGTACGAGAAGCCTTTAATTGACGTCTAGGCGCTTAAGTAGAGTGTAGGCCATGAAGCTGCCAAAAAATTTGCAAAAATTAATTTGAAAGTATACGCTTATTTAAGTGGATTAAGAATATATTAACTGGGAGACCGTTGGTTTAGGACTTCCTTAAAAAAGGAACTACTTATCACCTTATCCTCACTCATCACCTGCAGTTTTCCCACGGGCCTCGATTTTTTCTCTGCTGCGTTGATTTACTTCCGGGAAACTATTGTCTCTGTCCGGGTTTGGCCGGAATCGGCTGAGTTATGTGAAGTTCCGCTTTTTGTTCGACAAAGATAGGAAGCTTGACGATGAAGAAGTATGGATTTGAACCCGTGAACTGAGATAGCAGGCAATTGATGAAACACCGGCTCTTTTCCATAACCAATTTGATTCTGTTATTTGCCCTGTTGTTGGGGGCTGCGACGCTTTTTCAAATACAGCCACTTGTGGCCTTTGAAAAACATCTCTTGACCCTGCGTGCCGGATTCCTTCCACTGACTAAAGTATCTTCAGTTGTGAATGTTCAGGTGACTGAAGATGAGCTTTCACGTGGAACTCTCGCCGACCTGATCACTCGACTTTCTGAACAGAAAGTCCAGGCTATTCTTCTCCATTTACCACTCTCCTCGCCTGCTCCTGAAGAGCTGGCTAAGCGACTTGGCACCATGCGCAAAAAGTGGGGACAAACTCCAGGGGCTCGGAAGAGCAAGCTTTGGCAGCGCATCAATAAAGAGTTAGGTGATTTTGAAGGCGAACTCGATTCAGATGTTCGACTTGCCAAAGCGCTGGGTAAGGCCGGCAATGTGGTGTTAGTGGCACCTGTGCGTACCTTGGGAGAGGAGGATGTTTCTTCAGTACAGTTGCTGAAGTTGTCTCTTCAGTTGGAGAAAACTGATTGGACCTGGCTGCAGCACCTTAAACACTTTTCTACCCCGGACCTCTCGCTGGGGCCGGTTACGCGTATTACTTCAGCTCGCACTCCATTGGAAAAACTGCGGCGTCAGTCTGCAGCGGTTGGTTTTATTGATGAAGGTGGTGAGGGAGTCCCCGCCGGATCGCTGCTGCTGCGCGTCCATGAAAGGTATTTCCCTTCGGCAGCTCTTGCCGCCATGATGGTGAGCCGAAAAGCCTCATTCAAATCTCTTGATTTGGTGTCACGGGAGCCGGGCACGGTGCTGCTGTCGGTTGGCAAGCGTCGCTATCCGATTGATCAACGTCTGCGCTTGTTGCCGCTGCCTGATGCGCTATTAGCTGATGTGACAAAGGTCTCCGCGTCAGATATTCTTGCCGGGGCCAGTGACCCGGCTCTTCTGGAAGGGAAGGTAGCGATTGTTGGTCTTTTCTTACATCGCCAGGCACAGGAATATCTTGAAGCTCCGGTGATCAACCAGATGCTTGGAGGGTATCAGTTGTCCCGGCCGGGGTGGCTGCCACTGGTTGAAGTGCTGGTGCTGTTTTATTTTACCTTTTTCCTTTGGCTGGTGGTGCCTCGCTTGCCAAAGCAAATCGCACTGTTTCTCATGGGGTCGTTTGTGCTGGTGTGGGTGGCAGGTGCGACGATCCTGCTGGTCAATGTCGGTTGGTGGCTGCAGCTCACTCCACCTTTGCTGTTGACGGGCTTCGGTTTATCGCTGTTGTATTTTGCACGGCGAATGCGCGAGCGTCGGGAGACAATGAATGAACTTAATCGCAGTCTTGGGAAGATGCTGCAGGAAAAAGGTTTGCTTGACGAGGCTCTAGATAAATATCAGGCCTGCCCGCCAACTAATGCAACGACTCGTGAGCTGATCTACCAGTTGGGGCTTGAATTTGAACGCAAGCGGCGATTTGGTCAAGCTATTCGAGTGTACGAATATCTGGCTCAGGGTGGTCGTTACAAGGATATCTCCAAGCGGTTGAAACGGCTGCGTAAGAATAGTGGCACTGTCTCGCTTGGGCGACAGCGAAACGAAGCCACTGTGGTTCTTGAAAAAGGCGCCGTTCATCCCACTCTGGGGCGCTATGAAATTGTCAGTGAGCTGGGGCAGGGTGCCATGGGTACCGTTTATCTTGGCCAGGATCCCAAGATTAATCGTGAGGTGGCAATTAAGACACTGGCTTACTCAGGGGTCGACCAGACCCAGTTGTCAATGGTTAAAGAGCGTTTTTTTCGCGAGGCCGAAGCTGCTGGCCGACTCAATCATCATGGCATTGTCACTATGTTTGATGCCGGAGAAGAACACGATCTTGCTTTTCTGGCGATGGAGTTTCTCAGTGGTGAAGATCTCTCGGAGTATTGCAAACCCAAGAATTTGCTGCCGGTAGTAGAGGTACTGAGAATTGTAACTGATATTGCAGAGGCCCTGGCATATGCCCATAGCAATAAAGTTGTGCACCGCGATATTAAACCAGCTAACATCATGCGACAGCGTGATGGTTCAGTGAAGGTTACCGATTTTGGTATCGCCAGGGTGGTCTCTAATTCTCAGACCCAGACAGGTATGGTTCTTGGTACGCCGAGCTACATGTCCCCCGAACAGGTGGCAGCCAAAAAAGTAGACGGTCGTTCAGATCTGTTTTCTCTTGGATCGGTTTGTTATGAATTGTTGTGCGGCGAGAAGGCCTTCGTCGGAGATAGTATGGCCTCGTTGATGTACAACATTTCCAATGTCAGATATACTTCTCTTAGAGAAAAGCGTACGGGTCTTCCCGAGTGCAGTTATGAGCTGGTTGAAAAGCTTCTTGTAAAGGCGGTTTCGCGCCGTCCCAAAAATGCAGCTATTGTCGCTGAGGCGGCACTTGCCTGCAGTGAGAGGATGAGATAGAGATGCATTTCGTTGCCAATGGTTGCAGTGATTGCGGCAGGGTTCGTGAGCACAATGAAGACATGTTCCGTGTTGATAGCGAAGACGGACTGTTCGTGGTGGCCGATGGCATGGGTGGGCATGCGAGTGGAGAGATAGCAAGTGCCATGGCGGTTGAGATATTATTCAAGACCCTGGTCGGCTGTGAAGGAAGTAAGACTGACTCGTGCAATAAAGAGACACTGCAAAAAGCTATTGAGCTAGCTAACAGCACAATTTTTCAGGATGCCCAGGTACACCAGGAGCGTATGGGGATGGGCACGACCTTGACCTTAATATGCAGGAATCTTGATCAATTATATCTCGGACATGTGGGTGACAGTCGTGCGTATCGACTGCGTGGGTATGAATTGACTCAGCTAACCAGAGATCACACCTGGGTCAATATGCAAGTGCATGCTGGGTTGCTTTCTCAGCAAGAGGCTGAACATGCCAAGATGCGTCATATTTTGGTCAAGTCCCTTGGCACTCAACCCGAGATTGAACCCGATATAGTTTCGGTCGATGTAAAATCAAATGATCGCTTTCTGCTTTGTAGCGATGGACTCAGCGATCTCGTTGAACATAATGACCTGCAGAATCTTCTTGCTGGCAATGGGACTCCTGCTGAGATCACCAGGCGACTGATAGCAAAAGCTAATGCCTTAGGTGGACGCGATAATATTACGGCAATCGTGATCGACTGTTACGACAAGAATTGGAAATCTAAACTCAAATCAGCTATAAACAGAATATGGAGGTAACTATGTTGCAAATCCTGCTTAAATTCAACCAAAACGTTATTAAGGTGATTCAAAGTGACAGGGCTGAAATCACCATCGGTAGGAACATAAAAAATGACATCCAGATTGATAATCTGGCGGTCTCCAACTTTCACGCCAAGATTGAGCGCTCCCACGGTAATTATTTTATTGAAGATCTCAACAGTACTAACGGCACCTTTATTAATGAGGAAAAAATCAATAAGTGGGATCTGCAGGATGGGGACGTTGCCAGCATTGGTAAACACTCTCTGACCTTCCTGCTAGAGGGAGGAGAGAGTACCGGCTGGGGGAGCAAGGAACTTGACATGGACGAGACCATGATGCTTGATACTGAGAAACAGCGCGAGCTGGTAGGGAAGACCGAACCCTCTCCCCCCAGCTTGCCGGCACGTCTTGAGGTACAGGCAGGCGAAACCAGCCAGGCTGAATATCAGCTGACAGAACGGCTCACCGAAATTGGTAAGGGAGGGAACTGCCAGGTGAGGCTAGAAGGGCTGTTTGCTCCTAAGAATCTGGCCTATATTACTCGTGACCCAAAGGGGTATACTCTTATCCCTGGAGACAATGCGGGTAAGTTGCGTCTCAACGGAGAGAGTATCGATAAAGGGATACCACTAAAGAACAATGATGCGATTGATGCGGGGAAGTTGAAGTTTCGGTTTCTGCAAGGCTAGCTGAAGGACTGCCGGCAGCAGTGTTCACTTCGCCAAATCAGAGAAATTTCAGCTTACCAATCGAGCATTTGTAATAGAACTGGTGAGCATCATCGCTTAAAATCTTATCCCGCTTGAAAGAGTGGGATACGTCTCTTCAGGAAATTCTATCGTTAAAAGAATTTCTAAGGCAATAAAAGAGAAATTCTATGCCATTTTTCGGAGAGATCATTGCTCTTACCACCGTTCTGTGCTGGACTTTCAGTGTTCAATTTTTCGCTGTTGCGTCCAAAGAGGTTGGGGCAATCCCTGTTAATATAATCCGGATCTCTGTTGCCCTGCTGCTCTTTAGTGTTCTGCTGTTTTTTAAAGAGGGCGCCATTATCCCTATTGATTTTCCGGTTCGTGCATGGCTTTTTCTCAGCCTCTCGGGTGTAATCGGTTTTTTCATAGGTGATATTTTTCTCTTTAAAGCCCTTGTCGAGCTAGGTCCACGGATTACCATGCTGATTCAAAGCCTGGCTGCGCCGACAGCTGCGATTTTTGGTTGGACCTTTCTCCATGAAAGCTATAGCCTGCATCAGTGGATCGGAATGTCCATCACCCTTGCCGGGGTCTCCGCCGTTATCCTTGAAAGAGGAAAGGAGTTATCTCCTGTACAGACATTAAAAGTTACCAGAGTATCATACAGGGGTGTGCTTTACGGTTTTATAGCCATGTTTGGTCAGGCTGGCGGATTACTGCTAAGTAAAACTGGAATGCAGGCCGAATCAGGGTATCTGGATGCATTTTCCGCGACCCAGATCAGGGCCCTTGCGGCATTTCTCTGTTTTATCATTTATTTTACAGTTACCCGAAAGTGGAAAGATGTCAAAGCGGCACTGATCAACAAAAAAGCGGTGGCCTTTACTGCTATTGGTGCGGCTATTGGGCCATTCTTAGGAGTTTCCTTGTCACTTTTGGCACTCCACTACCTTCCAACAGGGGTCGCCTCCACCTTTTTTTCTCTAATCCCAATCTGTATCATTCCTTTTTCAATATATCTCCATAAAGAACATGTTTCTCTTCGGGCTATTGCTGGTGCTGTCACCGCCGTCTTCGGTGTGTTTCTTCTTATGTCCTGATGCTTTTTCGGAATGCAAAAATACTCTTGTGCCGGTATGTTGCCTGAGGAGGTTGAAGGAACTGGACTGACTATGACATAAGACACTAACCACAAGTGAAGGAAGTCATGCTTCGACTCGTTTTAACAGGAGTTCTTGCCGCGCTGTTTTTCAGTTCCACCTTTGTGCTGAACCGAGCCATGAGCCTTGAAGGGGGGCACTGGCTTTGGACTGCATCACTTCGATATGGCTGGATGCTGGTCCTTCTTGCTGTCTGGCTGTCTGTTACCAGGCGTACGACCCTTGGTTTGCAGGCCCTGCAGCTCTACTGCAAACACTGGGTGTTCTGGACTATTGCGGGCAGTGTGGGCTTTGGCATCTTTTACGCGCTTATCAGCTTTAGTGCTTCCTATGCCCCTGGTTGGGTTGTGGCGGCCACCTGGCAGCTGACAATTTTGGCGACACCCATTGTACTGCTGCTGTTTGGCCGTAGAGTTTCACTGCGCGCTGTCATGTTTACACTGATTGTTTTTGTCGGAGTGGTTCTCATAAATGTCGAGCAGGCAACTGCCGTACCACTCTCTACTGTGCTGTTGGGAGCTCTACCCGTGCTGGTGGCGGCATTTGCCTATCCTCTGGGTAATCAGATGGTCTGGGAGGCTAGAATTACAGCTCGAGAACAAGGTGTTTCTTTTGTCAGGCGACTCATTCCTACCATAGATCATCCGGCAATGGATGATGCTATATGCCGTGTCCTGCTGCTTACCCTCGGTTCGCTCCCTTTCTGGGCTCTGCTCATGTTGTGGGTATCACCCCCTCGCCCGAGTGAAGGTCAACTGCTTATGACCTTGCTTGTCGCACTCTTTTCTGGAGTTGCGGCTACAAGCCTGTTTTTGAGCGCGCGACATCTGGCAAAAAGTCCATCTGAACTGGCCGCAGTGGACTGCACGCAATCGATGGAAGTGGTTTTTACCCTCGCTGGTGAGGCTGTTTTGCTTGGCGGCGCATTGCCTGGTTTGCTTGGCTGGGCAGGCATCGCTTTAACCCTTTTGGGGCTGGTGTTATATCTGCAGATGCAGAAAACGTAGTACTCAATCAGGCGATTGACTGTTTTTCGGCAACTTCTATCAGGGCAACGGTGATATTGTCTCTTCCACCAGCATTATTAGCCATACTTATCAGCATTTCTGTTTTAAGAGCAAGTGGTGCATCATATTGCAAAACAGGCGGTATCTCTTGTGGGGGCACCATGCCGTGCAAACCGTCGGTGCAGAGAACAAAGAGTGTTCCCGGGACAATTTTACCCCTGTGGATGTCAAACTGTACTTGTGGGCCAACTCCAACTGCACGCGAAAGAACATTACCTAAGCTACTCGTTTTCGCCTGCTGTTTTGTCATAGCTCCCTGCTTCAGTTGTTCCTGGACAAGGGTATGGTCTTCTGTCAGTTGATTTAACTTGTTGTTATGAAACGAATATGTTCGACTGTCACCAATGTGGCCTAAAATAAATTCTTCGCCGCATATAATGAGAAGTTCCGCAGTACAGCCCATTCCTTGATATGCCGGGTTTTTGGAGACATAATCATGGATTCTTTTGTTGGCAGTTGTAAAGCAGGTTCCAATTCTTGCAATGTTTTCTTCAGGTGTGACTTCGCAGGAATTAATCAGGGTTTCAGATACTACATCAAGAAAAATGGAACCGGCCATATCCCCGCCTAAAGCTCCACCAATACCGTCTGCAACGAAAAAATATTGAAATTGTGGGCAAACCGAGCAAATGTCTTCATTTCGTTTCCGTCGCAAACCGACATCGGATTGGCAATGCGCAACAATTTGATTAATGGCATCCATTTCTTTTTTTCTATGTGATAGAATGATGAATAAAACAGCTCGGTATTTGGGAGAAAGGTAGTGCTTCATTACAACTAATAAGTTTGCTTTAGAAAATCAAAGTAATTGTGATAATATAAGGGGTTGGTTTCTGTTTGACGTTTATTGGCATAAATTGCAGTGCTGAAAGTTCAAAAGGGAGTGTAATGAGGAGTAAGAACAAACCACCACAGTTAGGGAATAAGTATACCCTTCTCGATCTTATTGGGGTCGGTGGTATGGCTGAAGTTTACAGGTGTAAACTATCAGGTCAAAAGGGCTTTGAAAAAATAATCGTCCTTAAAAAATTGCTTCCTCAAGTCGCTCAAGACACTGTTCTGGTAGAAAATTTTATAGACGAAGCCCGCCTTGCAGCACTGTTGCAACACGAAAATATTGTTCATATTTATGACTTTGGTGAGCTGGATGGAAGTTATTTCATTGCCATGGAGTATCTTTTTGGCAAAGATTTATACTCTATCATACAAAAGGCAAGAGAAAGCGGGAAACCATTAGGTATTGAAAACTGCCTGTTGATTACCTCCAAAATCTGTGAAGGCATGGAGTACGCCCACGGCCTGAAGGACCTGCAGCAACGGCCACTTAATCTTATCCACAGAGACCTCAGTCCCCATAATGTGTTTGTTACCTACGATGGCAAGGTAAAAATTATTGATTTTGGCATTGCCAGGGCAGAGCTTTTTGATAATCGAACAAAAATGGGAGTTATTAAAGGTAAAATCTCCTATATGTCACCAGAACAACTCGGTGAAAAGCAGATAGACCAGCGCTCTGATATCTTCTCCATAGGCATTTTATTGTATGAAATGCTGAGTGGGCAACGTATGTTTACAGGAGATACTGCATCGTTGATAAGAAAGTGTATGCAGGCCGAGTATGAAAACCTGGAAAACGTCAGCCCCGGTCTCTTCCCCGGAGTATACCCCATAGTTAATAAAGCATTACAAAAAGATAGAGATAAGAGATATCAAAGCTGTGCAGAGATGCTTGAAGATATTGAAGATTGTCTCTTTGAAATGGCACAAAGACCAAATACCCAGGCCTTGAAAGAGTATGTTCATCAACTGTTTGAGCAGAGTTTTGAAAATGAAAATAACAAGTTAAGTACCGCAATTGAGAGAACAGGTACGGTTGTCATGGTCCACGATGAGGGGACTCAGGTTGTAGACCGAGATGGTAATACCACCAGAAATCTATCCCTTCCTTTTTATCATAAAATCTTATCACCGCTGGCGGACCCACCACGCAGGATTATTCTTGCTAGTTTCTTTTTTTATATCATCACAGTCTTTTATCTATTTGTTGGCTTGTCCCCATTGGTTGTTGAGCCTCATATAGACGGTGATGTAAAAAGCGAATTTATCGTATTGCAACAACTTCAAACTGTTAAAGATGTTGATCTGAGTTCATCGCAAGAAAACCAAGAGGTCCCTCTTATTATTAAGGAGCAGGAAAAGAAAATCAGTGCCTTGCAGAGTGAAATTAATCTCCTTTTAGATAAAGCCAATACAGCCTTTAAGTATAGGCGTCTTACAGTCCCCGAGGGTGATTCAGCTTTTAATTATTTTAAAAAAGTACTCGAAATTGCACCGGAAAATATTGAAGCACGTGACGGATTGAAGCGAATTAGTGATAAATATGCCGACTATGCTGAAAGGGACCTCTCGGATAATAAGGTGAACGAAGCACAGGTAAATATCCAAAAAGGACTGGACGTGTATCCTCAGAGTGGTCGATTATCAGGACTCCGTACCAGAGCTGTACAAGAAAAAAGAAGGCTGATTAAACAATTGGAGAAGAATGCCCTGGACTCATTAGCAAAGGATAAACTGACATCACCTGTAAACCAATGTGCATACAAATACTATAAGGATATCGAGGCAATAGATCACAACAGTACTATTGTTCGAGGTGGTATAAAGAAAATAGCAGATAGATATGCTGAACTTGCCGACGCAGCCTATCGAAACTTAAGATTGGCAAATGCCCGTGAGTATGTAAAAAGAGGATTGGAGATAAAATCGGATCATATTCAACTGCTTGGTATCAAAAAAGATCTTTCACGAAGTGGCCCAGGGATTTTCTTTAAAATGCTGGAAAAAAATGTACAAGACGTTATTGAGTAGTTTTTGGGCTGACCGTTTCACCCAAAAATTTTACGAAAGACCTTTGAGATAAATGAAGTACTTCTCTGTTCTTCCGCTTCAGGGTTGTTTGATTGGGCAGACCATTTAGAGGAGTAATTATTTTTTGTCCATCCAGCAATTTCCCTTAAATCATTTACATTTAAAATTCTGGTTTTTGCATCAGATTGTTCTGGTTCATTCGATTTCATGTTCTGAAGATCGGAACAATCAAAAATCAGTTTGTGTTTACCGATGAGGATTGTATCGTTGTTTTGGAGGCTTTGAATCGTTATTTTTTTGTCATTTACAATAGTACCATTGGTGCTTTCTAAATCTCTTAAGACAAAAGCAGTAGAGACAGATTCAATTCGGGCATGAGACCCGGAAACTGCTAAGCTATCAATGACTATATCATTTCCTTTTTTTCGTCCAATGTTACATCCCTCTCCAATTATTAGTGAGTGACTGTTAAGCTTTTGATCTTTTAAATATACCGTTATAACAGGCATATGCTAACTCCTTTGAAATGATTGTAGATTCGAGCACTCTCAACTGATTACTTAAGTAAATCGTAACAAGAACAGAAAGTCAAATCGTCGCCCAATTTGAGTTGTTTTTTGTCTAATAACTTTGGTTAAGGTGGAGTGGGACCGCAGAAGGGTCGATACCTGTGCGCTGTGTTGAGGGCTATAGCTCACAGGTTGCAGGTTGGCGATGTGTAAAACAGAGTCGGTTGTCGACAGGCAAAGCTCTCAGATATCTAGAGCAGTGTGTAAACGCTATCCCTATTATCAGATCACCCTGATATGAGAGAATCTCCCCGATGGTTTTTTGGCAATAAAGGACTTAGTCCATGGGGACTAGGCCATATCCCTGGGAATGGTAACCGATCAATGAGACATAACCGTTGGCGACAAGATCCACCTCAGGCAGAAAGTCGGCAACATCAATCTCTTGAAAACCTGCAGCAATGTAGCATTGTTCAACACCAATTCTCAGGGTTTTAAGCTTTTTAACTATTGCTGCGATCTGTCTTTTTTCGGGGAGATCTATGTCCAGAACGTAATCGGAACCTTTGGTTATAAAATTGCTGGCCTTGCCTCGAATGCCAACTATAAAAGAGGGAGTTACTCCAGCGGCTAAAAGTTGGTTGTAGGTCTTTTCTATCAGTTGCAGGCGAATAAGAAGCTGCTTTGGGTCGCCGATAGTTACATCAAAATAGGCTTTGCTTTCGGTTACCCCTAATAGTGCCCTGTCATTATTGTAAATGTTTTTTGGTGCGCTGGCATGCAAAACGGTGGAGAAAAACAGGATTGATGCCAATATGAGAAGTATCTTTTTCATATGTTTTTCCTTGTTGGGTCCAAAAAGATATTGAGTTTAGCATCCCAACTCCAATGGCTTGAGGATTTTCGAGGCCCTGTTTTTTTCCTGTTTGGGCTGGTACCAAACCTTGATTTTTTGGCGAAGTTTAAGTTCCGTGAGCTTATAAAAACCTTCGAAGACAGTATCCTTATCAATGTAGAAAGAAATGGTGGCACCCTTTTTCTGCTTGAGCGTTACCGTTTGATCTTCGGGTGAGACTGAGCGTACCATCCCTTTGGCGAACAGGTATTCCTGAGTCGAAACTTCTTCTTCGAATTGGCCCCCATGCAGGGGTGTTACTAGGAGTAGACAACAGAAAATAAAGAAGAGGCAACTGTATGTTGTTTTGGTGTATGGCAAGAGTTTCATGAGTGGGTATCCCTGAAAGAAATATGACTGATTTGGCTATTAACTAAGCTTTATCTATTAAGCATCAGGGGAACTATTAGCAATGTTTTGTGAGGAGCAGGGGGGGAGAGCGCAGGTTGTAACCGATCAGATACAGTAGTCTCCAATGTACTGCTGTCTGAAAGGTGTGGATTTAAGATGAAGAGCTCTGTTGGAAAAAATTATAGAGCTCTTTTTGATTTTGTAAAAAACGTATGCCGACTTTAAAGGCAGGTTTGTCCATGTATTCAAAAGAGTCCATCCAGACCGACCTGGCAATAATTATCGACTGATTATCGGCATCATTTCGATCTTCGGGATATAAGAGGAGGTCGTGGCTGTCATTATTAAGGGTTTCGTAGAAAAGGTGCATGTTGTTGATGGTCAATTTGGAGAGGATCAGGCAGGCTCCTTCTGGAGAGAAATTAATTACGGTGGTAGGTAGCAATTCCGGAAGAGCTATGCCTGTATGCATATCCTGCAGTCCTACGTTCATGATCAGCTTTCGCTCAATTCTGTGAGATCTGAAAAAGAAGCGCACCATAGTCCTTCTTTAGCACAGTTGTTTCGCTAATTTCAAATGAGTACTTTATGAACGTTGAGATCGCGAATTTATATGTAATTGTAGATAATTAAGTAGCTTTTCCTGTACGCTTGTAGAATGTCTTGAGTATTAACGTTCTAAGAACCTTTCCCTGCTGTGCCAGAATCCAAGGCTTTCTGGTACTTCCGACTCTGATTGTATGCAATTGAATCACTTCTGTCAAATTATACTGAACTAACGAGTGGATACAGCACTTGTGCCTATCAAAAATTATAAGAATGGAAACGACAGGAGGACCGAGATATTGTTCGGAGTATTTTATTACTATTTTCAATGTTTTCGGGAACTAGCTCTCCGTTTTTGTCCGGAAGTCAATTTGCCTGACGGCTCTTGTCGTGACGAAGGTTACAAAAATTACCGCTTTTTGGGGACAGAGTAAAAAAATCTTATCGGTGAACATAGAGTGACATAACAATAGATATCTTCAGCATATTCATTTTCAATCAACTGTTCCATTGCAAGCTCAAGTTGAGTACATTCACAGGGGTAGGTTGTGGTTTTATTTCAATTTACAGAAAAAATGATATATTACCTATGATCGTTAGCCCAAACAGAGACCTCCAATCTCAATGGTCTGTTGTTTGCTGTTTTGTTGTTTAGTCGAGCAGTCTCTCTATTCCAGTTAACCTTTATCATTATTTTAAACAGAGGAGATTTGAATGAAACTGACATCGTATCTGAAACATATGGCGGTTGCAGCTTTGACAGTCGGCTTTTTCTGTACCGGAAACGTCAATGCAGCTGATGAGAAGAACTATCTTCTGGCTACAGCCAGCACTGGTGGCACCTACTACCCGGTTGGTGTTGCTATCTCCACCCTCACCAAGGTAAAACTCCAGCCGAAGATGAAAATAAGTATGTCGGCTATTAACTCTGCAGGATCCGGGGAGAATATCAAGCTGTTACGGGAAGATGAAGTTCAGTTTGCCCTCTTGCAAGGTCTTTATGGTTACTATGCCTGGAACGGCAAAGGTCCACTGGCCCAAGATGGTCCGCAGAAGGAATTACGCTCAGTTTCCATGTTGTGGCAGAATGTTGAACATTTCGCTATCCTCTCCGATAAGGTCAAAACAGGCACTATTGATGATATGGCTGAATTAAAGGGAGAAAGGTTATCTCTTGGGAAAAAGAATTCCGGCACCATTGGCTCTAATACTGTTCTTCTTAAAAATATCGGTTTGGATGCCAACAAAGACTTCGAGCTCATTCACGTTGGTTATGGGCCGAGTGCAGATGCTTTGCAGAATGGTCAAATTGCCGGATTTGGCATCCCTGCCGGCGTACCAGCCAGTGCTGTAACAAGGGCCCTTGCGTCTATGGGCAACAAGGTTACGCTGTTGGGTTTTACTGAGGAGCAGGCTAAAAAGGCTGATGGTGGTCTTGGACTCTGGACACCTTATCTCATTACAGCAGGTTCATATCCTGGGCTTGAAAAAGATGTGATAACTATTGCTCAGCCAAATTTCCTGGCTGTACGTGCTGATGTTGATGAGGATGCTGTCTATCAAATCACCAAGACCATCTATGAAAACCTCCCCTTCCTTAACGCTATCCATAAGGCAACCAGTGTGATGAGTACAGATAAGGCTCTCGCTGGCCTGCCCATGCCACTTCATCCGGGCGCTATGAGATATTACAAGGAAGTAGGCCTTGCCATTCCCGATAATCTCATCGCTAAGTAACTCACATTGCAGCAGTAAAATAAACCTGTCTCTTGCTCCCCGTACGCCAGGGACAGGTTTAAGAGCTGTACCGCGTACTGTCAGAGTACTGGTCATCTGGTGTTCATGGAAGAGTGGACACCTTTTGAGGGCCGCACTACTCCTGGAGAGACATTTTGGAAAAAATTAAAATGATGCAACCAGACAGGTCAGATACCTTATCAAAGGTTATCTTTGTATTGGCTGTGGCAGTCTCGCTGTTACATATTTACTTTAACATTATCAGTGTCCTTCCCAGCCTTTGGCAAAATGCATTGCATTATGCCTGTTTTGCAATGTTGTGTGCCCTGACTTACCCTCTAGGTGGAAGACGTCGAAAAAAGAAGTGGTTGCTTGGAGTTGACGTTCTTTTTGGACTGGCAGCAGCTTTCTCTGCCATTTACATGATCTCCATGGAAGATGCCATCTACGTAAGAGGGGTGCGGCTTACAGAAGCAGAATGGATTGCTGGAACTGTTTTGATTGTCACTGCTCTGGAGTTTACCAGACGAACCACCGGCTGGATAATTCCAATCCTAGTAATCGTTGCTCTTACCTATGTTGGCTGGTGGGGAGGAATGTTGGAGGGAGTTTTTAAGTTCAGTGGCCTTAAAGCCGAGACGATCCTGTTTAGATCTATTTATGGTGATGATGGTTTGTTTGGTAATATCGCCAGGATCTCATCAACCTTTGTTTTTATGTTTATTCTCTTTGGTGCCTTTTTGCTTCGTTCCGGAGCAGGGGAGTTTGTGATTAATCTTGCACGAGTCGTTGCAGGTAAAACAGTCGGCGGACCAGGGCTTGTTGCGGTTTTTGCCTCGGGACTGACCGGTACTATTTCGGGATCGGCGGTGGCAAATACTGCGTCAACCGGAGTTATTACCATTCCGCTTATGAAAAAAGCCGGCTTTAATGCTAAGTTTGCAGCAGGGGTCGAATCTGCTGCCTCCACAGGTGGACAGTTGATGCCCCCTATCATGGGTGCCGGTGCCTTTGTCATGGCCAGCTATACCCAGATCCCCTATACCACTATAGTCACCGTCTCTATCCTGCCCGCGATCCTCTATTTTGCAAGCGTGGCCTTCTATGTGCGGATTGAGGCAAAACGGTCCAATCTCGCAGTCGTTGAAGATGAAGAGCTCAAATTGATCGATGTTTTAAAAGAAGGGGGGCTACCGTTTCTGTTGCCCATTGCTTCTCTGATAGGCATGTTGATCTATGGCTTTACCCCGACCTATGCGGCTGGGATTTCAATCACAGCGGTAATTGTCGCCTCCTGGTTTACTCCAAATAAAATGGGTTTTAGCGCAATAATGGAAGCCCTTGCTCTGGGGGCCAGAAATATGGTGATGACCGGCGTACTTCTTTGTACCGTCGGCCTTATTGTAAATGTTATTGCCACAACCGGAATCGGCAACACCTTTTCCCTCATGATAACTGAATGGGCAAGTGGTAGCCTCCTTATCGCCATTATCCTCATCGCTCTGGCATCTCTTGTTCTTGGGATGGGACTACCGGTAACAGCTGCTTATATTGTTCTTGGTACCCTTTCGGCCCCTGCTCTATATAATCTTATAGTTGATGCTCAAGTTACTGAAATTATCTCCAAGGGACTCCTCTCTGATGAGGCAAAGACCATCTTTATGTTGGCTCTACCGGAAAAAGCAGCCCTGCTTGGCCAGGGGATGCCGGTTGAAACAGCACGGTTATTACTTGAGGCAGTACCACCGGATCTGGCCGGAACTCTGCGAGAACTGGCCATCTCACCCCATGCGGCAACCTTTGCCCTGCTCTCGGCCCATTTGATAATTTTCTGGTTGAGCCAGGACAGCAACGTTACTCCTCCTGTTTGCCTTGCGGCCTTTACTGCGGCGGCCATTGCCAAAACACCTCCGATGTTGACCGGGTTTTATTCCTGGAAACTTGCCAAAGGGCTGTATATAGTCCCACTGTTGTTTGCATATACACCCATGTTAGGTGGGAGTTGGGGCGATGATTTAACGATTTTCTTTTTCGCTCTCCTTGGTCTCTATGCTTTTGCGGGTGCCTTTCAGGGGCATTTTGAAAACCACCTCAATCCATTTTTTCGTGTTATTGCCCTGTTACTGGCATTCTTTCTGATTGCTCCCTGGTCTAATGTGGTGCACCTGGTGGCAACGGTAATTTTTATAGCCCTTTTCGTCTATAATTTGAAACAGAATCGGAAAGAGAACAATATCTCCCAGTTATCTGAAAATAATTTGAGCAAAGACAGTACCTTGTCATGATTGAAAACGATATTTGTCACCTGCCCTATGGAACTGAGCAATTTGCTGTCAAACTTCCAGCAGGTACCCCCCAAATACAGGTGCAGGATCCGCAAAAGGTTATCACTCCAGCTCTTTTTGAAAAAAGGCTGAATGATTTTTTGGCACAAAAAAAACTTGATCTTTCTCATCCTGTTCTCGTTCTGGCCGATAAGACCAGGCTCTGCGGTTATCCAGAGTATCTGCCTCTTCTTATAAGCTGCCTTGAACAAAATGGGATGAATCCTGCCCGCCTCAAAATTATTATTGGCTACGGTACCCACTCCCCCCAAAGTGATGAAGAGTGCAGGAGGGGCTATGGTGAAGTGTACGATCGCTATTCTTTTATCCATCACGCTTGCCAAGAGAAAGATCTTTTTGAAGACCTTGGTCACACCTCAAGGGGCACTCCCATCCGTTTTCGGCGCGATCTGCTGGAAGCCAGTGCCATAATTACTATGGGAGCTGTATCTCATCACTATTTTGCCGGATATGGTGGTGGCCGAAAGCTGATCTTTCCGGGTTGTGGAGAGCGCGAAGCAATCTACAAAAACCATAGCCTGTATCTTGACTCTACTGCCGGGAGTATAGCCAAGGCCTGCCAGCCTGGCATCCTTGAGGGTAATCCACTGGCTGAGGATTTGTTTGAAATCGAAGACAAATTGCCAGCCAATGTGTCCATTCATGGCATCCTTGACTCCCATGGTCTTCTCTGTAACCTGCATTTTGGTAGGGGGCGAGAAAGCTTTCTTCATGCCTGTGAACTGCACGGAGAAAACTGTGAGCTCACCTCCCCGAAGTTTGACATCGTTATTGCTTCCTGTGGTGGCTACCCCAAAGATATAAACTTTATCCAGAGCCATAAAGCCGTGCACAATGCGGCTATGTTTGTTCGGGACGGTGGCTTGCTGCTGATATATGGGGAGTGCCGGGACGGGGTAGGTTCAAAAACTTTTCTGCCGTGGTTTAAAATGGATTCTTTCCTTGCGGCCTTTAACGAGCTGTCCAGCCAATATCAGGGTAACGGAGGGACGGCGCTGGCCATGATGACTAAATCGCAACGGATACATATAGGAATGGTCACCAGCTTAGACGATGCAACCTGCCGGCTGATTGGCATAGAACGCTGGTCCCATGACCAGGTTTCCACCCATGTAAGCAGTCTGAAGAAGGATTCAACCATCGCCTTTATACCCAATGCCAGTCTTACGGTGAGGAAAATTTACACATCGTAAGCAGTCTCCTTTATATTCTCGCACGCGAAATACATTTCGACTTTCAATTTCTTTTACAATCCTTATTGTGTCGATGCTGTTGCCAAGGTACCAAATTATTATCACAGGAAAGACTTCTATGAATGAACATGTAGTTGACCAACTTATAGACATTGTCGGAAAGGAGAATGTATCAACTGCAGTATCCGATAAGATTACCCATTCTTATGACGCTACCCAGGAAAAACATTTGCCGGATGTAGTGGTTTATGCCGGGACAACCGAAGAGGTCAGCCGGGTAGTTAAACTTGCCAACCGCTGGAAAATTCCGCTATTACCCCGTGGAGCAGGCAGTGGTTTTACCGGGGGAACTTTGCCGATTCATGGCGGCATTGTCCTGGTGCTAACGAAAATGGATAAAATTATTGATATAGACACCGAAAACCTCATCGCTGAGGTTGAGCCCGGGGTAGTTACCGCCGAGCTGCAGCGGCAGGTCGAGAAGTTGGGCCTTTTTTATCCACCAGATCCGGCATCAAAAGATTTTAGCACTATGGGCGGCAATGTGGCTGAATGTGCAGGGGGGCCACGGTGCGTGAAATACGGTGTGACTAAAGACTATGTTCTGGGGCTTGAAGTGGTCACCCCCACCGGGGACATTATTCGGACCGGCGGCAGGACCCTGAAGAATGTGGTCGGCTACGATTTAACCAAATTGTTTGTCGGTTCAGAAGGGACACTCGGTATTGCCACGAAGATTATTCTGAAACTGTTGCCCAAACCGGCGGCGAAAAAGACCATGTTGGTCCAGTTTGAGACCATCGATGGGGCTGCAAAGTCGGTTTCGGCCATTGTTGGGGCAAAAATTATCCCCACCACCCTGGAATTCATGGATGCGGCCACCATCAATTGTATCCGCGGGGCAAGCACCATTTCCCTGCCGGAAAATTGTCAGGCGATCCTGATCATTGAAGTGGACGGGGATGTTCAGGTCCTGGGGCAGCAGGTAGAAGAGATTCTTGCCATAATCAGACCTTTTGGCATTCTTCATACCAAAATTGCTGAAACGGAAGAAGAGTCTGAGGAGATTTGGCAGGTGCGGCGCATTGTCAGTCCAAGTCTGCGAAAGGTTAATCCCGACAAATTTAATGAAGATATTGTTGTGCCCCGCTCCAAGGTACCGGATATGATTCGCGCTCTTGAAAAAATTTCAAAGCATTACGATGTACCTATCGTTAATTTTGGTCACGCCGGGGATGGAAATATCCATGTCAATGTAATGGTTGATTTAAAAGAAGAGGGGATGTCGGAAAAAATTGAGAAGGTGATGGATGAAATTTTCGGTGCAGCCGTTAGTCTAAAAGGTTCAATTTCCGGAGAGCATGGTATTGGCACCTCGAAGGCAAAATATATGAATATGGAGCTGGATATCGCCACCATCTCATATATGCAGCGGATTAAGGAGGCATTAGACCCTCATAATATCCTTAATCCGGGCAAGATCTTTTTAGAGCCTTAGACATTATCTCTTTTATCGGGGCTGGAGGATTATCCCCAGCCACCAGCAGAATCGAGCATCAATTAAGAATTACATTATGAGTAACAATAAGACTTTAAAAGATTTTGAACAGCTGATCCGCGAATGTGTCAAGTGCGGTGTCTGCCAGGCTCATTGCCCGACCTATCAGGTGGGTAAAAGGGAAGGGGCTGTTGCCAGGGGGAAAATTACTCTTGCTGCGGCTCTTTTAGATGGTGACGTAGAGCTTGAAGAGCAGTTGCAGCAGGATATCAGCATGTGTCTGATGTGTGGCTCCTGCGTGAGTAAATGTCCCAATAAGGTGCCGACCCATGAAATTGTTGGGGCTATCCGCCGGGAAATTACCGATAACCAGGGGCTGTCCCTGATCGGCAAAGGGGTGTCGACCCTTCTGGGGTCCAAGGCATTGATGAAAACCCTCACGAAGGGTGGGGCGATGCTCTCTCCTCTGGTGTTGAAAAAGGTGCCGGAGACAAGCGGACTGCGCCTTCGATTTCCCACACCCTTGATGAAGGATCGGACCGTGCCGAAGATTGCTTTTCGCAATCTCTTTGACCGGGTGCCGGAGTTCATAGAGGGTAAGTCTGACAAGCCGATTGTCGGTTTTTTTGCAGGGTGTTCCATCACCTATGCCTATCCAGAAATAGGCGAAATGATGGTTTCCGTTTTGCAGCGGATGGGGTATTCGATCTATGTCCCGAGATCACAGCAGTGTTGCGGTATTCCGGCCCTTAGTTCTGGGAACGGTAAACTGGTTGAGGAGTTGGCAGGAACGAATGTGGTATCCTTTGCCAAAAGAGAGGTGCA
>Ga0209692_10002436_pt1 | contig 20453 bp, 17 predicted proteins | sample tdDd472_FD_187129 | JGI IMG/M metagenome (GOLD analysis project Ga0209692, IMG submission 187129) | Marine sediment microbial communities from the Atlantic coast under amendment with organic carbon and nitrate - tdDd47.2 (SPAdes)... | ecosystem: Environmental > Aquatic > Marine > Coastal >... | reverse complement strand
GTTTCGCACCTCGTATACAAAGAAATGAGTAAGAGGAGCACAAAATATATAAGCTAAGCCAAAGACTTTATGCGAGAACACTGTTCCTGATATAAAAGTACCCACCAATGCTATCAAAACAGACATAGTTGCTGATGTAAGTATTAACTTTCTATAAAACAACCAAATACTTTTAATAATACGCATAGTAATAAAATCTATTTACTTATAACGGCTTGTTTTTTAAAATAGTGTGGGATTTTGGAAATGACAACAAAGTTGAAAGGCACAAGCAAGGATGCTTGTGCCATGTTTATATTTTTTATTATAATTCTTTTTTAGAGTTTATATAATTATTTACTAACTCTTCCAGAATATCTAAAGGAACTGCTCCATTTTTGAGTATAACATCATGAAAATCTTTAATGTTGAACTTATCTTGTAGTTCTGTCACTGCATGTTCTCTTAACTGCAATACTTTTATCATTCCAATTTTATAAGAACAAGCTTGTCCTGGTGTAACAATATATCGCTCAATTTCAGAAACTACTTCACTTTCAACCATACCGGTATTGGTGCTCATGTATTCAATGGCTTCTTCGCGAGTCCAACGTTTATAATGTATTCCGCTGTCTACAACCAATCGCACAGCACGAAATAATTCAGATTGCAAACGACCTAAATTAGCATAAGGTTTATCGGTATAATATCCCATTTCGTAAGCTAATTGTTCTGAGTACATTGCCCAGCCTTCGGCATAAGCAGTAAAAGGAACTAGTTTACGGAAAGTTGGTAATCCTGTTAGTTCAGATGCAATAGAGATTTGAAAATGATGCCCTGGAACTCCTTCGTGAAATGCTAAAGTTGGCATAGCATATTTCAGGTTTCCTCTAATGTCGTGTAAATTTACATAGAAAATTCCTGGTCTTGATCCATCCATTGCTGCCATTGTGTAATACCCTCCGGGAGCAGTTGCTTCGTTAAACACAGGTACTCGTTTAATTTCCAGTTCAGCTTTAGGTTTAATATTAAAATAATCGTCCATTTTTAAATTAATCTCATCAATCATTTTATTGTAATCGGCCAAACATTGCTCTCTGCCTTCATTAGTATCGTCATATATAAACTCAGAACTATTACTAAGTTCGCCCATATAATGCATAATATTTTGAGTAGTATCTGTATAACCCAAACTGAATAATACAGTTTTCATTTCTTTTTGAATGCGCGAAACCTCCTTAAGTCCAATGTTATGAACTTCTTGTGGAGTAATATTCAATGTTGTATGACTTCTTACCTGATATGCATAGTATTCGTCGCCATTAGGGAATTTCCAAACTCCATCGTCGTTTGTGGCTTTTGGTTCTAATTCAGTAAAATAATCGATTAAGCTTTGATATGCAGGAAAAACAAAAGAATTAATTGCTGTTTTTGCTTGCTCCAATAGTGCTTCTTTATTTTCAAAATCTTCAACTTTATTTATTTTTTGATTAAAAGATTCGTACAATATATTTTCTTCCATAGGTGAATTAACAAAATTAGTCATCTCGCTAATAACCCTTTTAAATACAAACTTTGGAGGAATAATATTCATATTTTCTCTGGTTTGTAAGCCTTCCAATAGCTGATCAAATTTTAATTTAAAAGCTTCTAATCGTTTAATATATGCTAAGGCATCTTTTTCAGATTTTATATTATGACTGCTTTCCATGAAACTGAGCATTCCACTTTGTATCCCGAATGATTGATTTACAGGGTAGTTATGAAGATTATATTCATATGAATCAACCATATCTTTGAGAAACCATTCAAGAATTCGGGTGCTTAATAATTGCTCCTCAGATTGTTTTTTCTTTTTATAGCTTTGGAGAGTAGCATAATTTTTCTCAAGATCCTTTTGTTGTTCGAGTTGTTTCGCAAGAGAAATATCGCCGAGTTTATCGTTATACATTCCACTTAGAATTGGCACTCCAAGAGAAGAAACCAACTCAGGTTCTTCAAGCATGAATTCAATAAATACTTTTTCGTAAAAATGATTAATAGAAAATGGTTTAAACCAGATTACATTTACGATAAATACGATTAATACAAAAAGTACTGCTAAAATCGTGTATTTTAATACTTTCCAAATTTTTCTCATAATGCTATTATTATAGATTTGTTTTTTGATTTTTTTCTTCCTTTTGCCCTATACCTAATATCTTTTTTTATTCGTTCAATAAATTTACGGTATGACAGGCAACGACACCTGCTGTTTCGGTTCTAAGACGGCTATCTCCTAGATTAGTTTCAAGAAAATTGTATTTTTTTGCTAGATTTATTTCATTAGGGCTAAAATCCCCCTCAGGACCAATAAGAATTAATGCATTGTTTCCTTCATTATAATTGGCTTTTAAGTTTTGTTTTTGGTTCTCTTCACAATGCGCAATGTATTTTGATCCATCAAAATTTCGGCTAATAAAATCGCTATATTTTGTTAAAACATTCAGTTTTGGCTTATATGCTTTTATGGATTGTTTAACAGCAGAAACAATTATCTTTTCAAGTCTTTCGTTCTTAATAACTTTTCTTTCGGAATGATCGCATAGGAGAGGTGTTATTTCGTCAATTCCTATTTCTGTAGCCTTTTCGAGAAACCATTCAAAACGGTCCATGTTTTTTGTTGGAGCTATTGCTATGTGCAAATAGTGATTCCTTTTACCAAATTCATGAATGGTTTTAGTTATTTCTATTTTACACTTTTTCGGATTAGGAACGATGATTTTAGCCTCATAAAAAGATCCTTTTCCATCAATTAATTCAATCTGATCATTTACACTTAATCGTAATACTTTTATACAGTGTTTCGATTCAGTTTCATTTAATGTATAAGTTTCTTCAGAAATATCAGGAGTGTAGAATAAATGCATTTATCTTTGTATTTTAGTTGTAAACAAATATAATCATTGATAGGGAATTTTTAAATGAAAAGAATTGGTTTATTGTCGGATACGCACACTTTTATTGATGAAAAGGTTTTAGATTTTTTCAAAGAATGTGATGAAATATGGCATGCAGGAGACATCGGAAATATTGAAACCGCAGATAAAATATCAGACTTTAAACCACTAAAAGCTGTATATGGCAATATTGATGGTCAGGATGTTAGGGCAGTTTATCCTAAAATTCAATCTTTTGAATGTGAACAGGTAAATGTGCTAATGACACATATTGGTGGATATCCCGGGAAATACGAAAGAGATATGAAAGTGCTTATTGAAAAAATGAAACCAAAGCTTTTTATATCGGGGCACTCACATATTTTAAAAGTTATTTACGATAAGAAAAACGAGCTGTTACATGTAAATCCTGGTGCAGCAGGAAAATCAGGAATGCATAAGGTTAAAACAGCGGTTCGTTTTGTTATTGATGGAAAAGAAATTAAAGATTTAGAAATTTTTGAGATTAATCGAAGTTAATTTTTCCGGGCAATGAGTCTAACTACGTTTGCACTTCCTTGATGTAAATGACCTTCATTTAAAACTGTTTCAGTTTCTTCTAAAAGTTCAATTTTAAAACCGGAAAAGTCTTTTTTGATTTCTTCCAGGCTATATAAAAGGTCTAAACTTTTTGGGCCACCGGAGTTATTTTTAATTTGCGACTTGGCAAAACACTCTAATAAAATAGTCCCGTTTTCATTTAGGTAACAAGAGAGCTTAGAATGAAAGTTTATTCTTGTTTCTTTCGGCAAATGAAAATAGATAATTGAAATTAAATCGTATTTCTCATTAGGTTTGAATGAGTCTACGTCACAATGTAAATACTTAATTTTCACACTGTTCATTTGAGCTAAGTTCAGTGCTTTTTCTTTTCCAGAGATACTGTAATCAAATGCTGTTACTTCCCATGATTGTTGTGCAGCATACACTGCGTTTCGACCTTCGCCATCTCCAGGTAAAAGTATTTTTCCCGGAGATGTTTTTTGAAGATATTCTTTTAAGAAAACATTGGGTTCAATTCCGTAAATAAACTGTTCTGATTTGTATCTTGAATCCCAAAGTTCTTGCATACTTATAAGTTTTTATATTAAGTACTAAAATAAGCTTAGTTATTAATTAGTAAAACAATTGTTATCAGCCTTTTGCAATTGGCCTTTGGCTTTTTAAATTCTAGTAATAATTGCCAAAAGCTAATGGCTAATAGCAACATATTAATTTATTTAGCTTATCAATTAGAATAGAAGCTATATTAATACTAATAATTACCTTCTTCTTCGGTAATTTGTTCATTCTCCTTAGGAGTTTCCTGTTCTTGAATTTCTTCAACAGGAGCTTCTTCTTGCTGTTTTTGTTCTTCTTCTTTAGCAATCTGAGCTTCTTCAAATAATCTCATGTTTCGTAAAAATTGAGCTTTGTTTTGCTCAGTAGCAATGATGTATCTGTAAGGTGTTTCACCTCTTGGTGTTCTTTGCTTTCTTGCCTTTTTCTTTAGGTTTTGTATTGCATCAACAAAATCCTGATTATTTGAAAGTGTTTGCATTACTCCACGCGAGTATGTGAAATAGTAATATTCATTGTTGGGCAGTTCGAAATAGAATTTCATTAAATCACCACTTCGCCTTTTAAGTAACTGAAAATATCCGTCTACATACTTGTTAATAGGCCTATTATTAATTGTAGCAATACCAATTTTTCCATAGTTTAAGTATGAACCTGTTTCTGTATGCCACTGCATTTTTACATTACCAAGAATAAAAGTATGCTCTGTAGATTTAGGTAGTTTAGCTTCATTGGCATACAACATGATTTGGTTTTTAAACTCATTGTAATCTTTCTTACCAACAAGTTCGTGCATATTCTTTTCAAGAAATCTGGACGAGTTGCTCATTGGTTGCAACAGGCGTGCAGATTGTAATTCACTAGCCAGTGTATCCAAAGCATCTTCAGAGAAGAAGAAATCAAGTGCAATAACTAGCTCTGTTTTTATTTCATTAATATCGAGTAAATGATTTACAGATCCCGTTTGATTTAATTTAACCTGCCCGAGTTCTATTCCAAGATCGACTGTTCCTTCAGCATGCTGTATGCAAAAATCTTTATGCAGATTTACAAGATTACCTGTAGTATCTGGATTGTCAATTTTCGATTGATCTGTAACAATGTACTTATTCGAGTTTTTGTTGTAGTATAAAAGTCCCGTAGCTTTAATTAAAGCTACATCATTAGGATCGCGACGTCGGTCAATAAATCTTGAATAAATATGCGATGAATCTTTTGTTATAAAAGAAGCTGCAAATAAATCACGTCCTGTAATACTTTGCGTAGTATTTGTAATTGGAATATACACGCTATCGGGATTTATTTCACTTTCAAAATATGCAAATTGTTTTCCAGTTTCGGGACAATTATGTTCCAGATTTACACCTCCTTTGAAAGTCAGATGCTTTCTGCTTGCATATAAAACGGCGTCACCCTGAAAATGAAACACAGGACTTAAAGTGAAATTATCTTCAACATTAATTCTACCTTTTGCAACAGTTTGATATGAACTGTCAACAAAAATATTGGTATAATGAATATTCTGAATATCACCATTTTCGTCTTCGTAATCGTAATCACCTGTTCCGGTGTATTTTTTTCGACCCTTCACATTTACTTTTGCATTATATATTCGATGATATCTATTCTCAGAGTTAGCAATAATTTCTGCATTTTGTAAAGTGCTTATCTTAGCCATATGACCAATTATTACATCTTTCTCATCAGGGTGAACAAGTGCATCAGCAACTTTAATATATTCAACTTCGCTTGCTAAAATGGTGCTATCTTTTAAACTATAAATTGCCTTGGTCGAAGAAAATCGTAGAGAATCCTGACTTCTGTGAATTGACATATATAGTGCGCCCGGAAGATCATCGTCTTTTAATTTTGCAAGCTTTTGAATTTCATCGGAAGCAGTTGTGTCAATCTGAGGACTTGATACAATTGCCAATTCGTCTTTCTGAATATCCCAATCGAATTTATCAAGATAACTAACATAAAGATTCTTTGGAAACTGTGCTAGTGTATACGAATCGTTTGATTTAAAATTCCCAGACTGTGAGCTAAAATCTATTTTGCCCTTAAGATTTTCTGTAATAAAATTGAAATCCGATTTGTCAAGCGATTTAAGACTAAAGCTTGTTGAATCTGAACTAAAAGAATTTGCTTCGAAACTGTATAGATTTGATCGTAATTCTGCCTTTTCCAAATTCATGATTCCACCTCCACTTAAGCCTGTTGGTTTTATTATCAAGGAGCCTGTAAATAAAGAATTATTACCATACATATTAAAGGGACCTTTTGTTGGTTCAGCCTTCATAATATCTTCGTATGGCAACCATGTTATATATACATCGGTTGAGACTAATTCAGGAAATTCAATTCCACTGGAATTTTGAGCCATTGTAAAATCTTTAGCCAGAATCTGAGTTGAATCAGGAAAGAAAATAATGCTATCTGTTTTTGTTGTTGTAGTAAGATATTCAAGTGTACCTGAACCTTTTAATCCGCGATTACTTAAATCAATTACATTGTAGTATGTTCCCTTTCCAGAGTACAGAGGAAATCCTTCTTCAGGAGTATTCCTTCTAAAACCAAGAGAGTAATCAGGTCTTTTATAAATAGCGTCTCTAAAAGGAGGGAAGATATTTGCTGAATAAAACTTTCCATCAAATCTCAAACCTTCAACTGAGAAGTTATCTAAGCTATCAATTACAAATGGATCCAATTCAAAATAAAAGCTGTCTTTTTTGTAAACACCTTCATAAATTTGAGGTTCGTCATAATACACAAATGAATTCTGGTAACTCTCAAATACAGGGTACTTAGGAAAATTTTGTAATCCTGATTTATTATTACGGTCATCGATATATAAATCACCAGTTATAATTTCAATTTTGTTTTGTAATAGAGCCAAAACAGGATCGTTATACATATCACGTTCTTCTGTTTGAACTTTAATTTCGAGAGAGTTAATATTTGAAAGACTAATTTTGAAGGTGTCATAACTAAATTTGAAAGCATCACCATAAAAGGTAAATAAGCCAGCCTTAACAGTTCCTGCAAAACTAAAATCTCTATCTTTTTTCATTACAATTTTCTGACTCTTAGGGTAAATAGCAACATTCTGCGAGTCGGAAAGGAATATTTGGGGAACACCATAAATTTCAAGGTCTTTTGATTTTAAATCTAAAATACCATTATGAGTAATGTCTTCCGTAACGGAATGGAACTTAATTACATCGTAATCTATATTTCCAAATCGAGCCTCAATAAAGTCATAGAGTTTCTTTTTTATTTTCACACGATCTTCGTCAGTATTATAAAAAATAAAACCATCGACGCTTAAAAACATAAGCATTTGCTTAATTTGATAATCGTCGTATCCAAGGAAACGAGCTAATTCTTCACCAAAAAATTCTTCAGAACCAATTCTTTTAGAAAAATTGCGAATTACAAGAAGAGGATGGAAATCATCGCGCATCATAATTCTTTCAAACTCGATTAAATTATAAAAGCTTGATGATGTGAATGTTGCATTCCCAATTGCAGCTCCACGGCGTTTTGTAAGATAGATTTTTGTATCGTCTGTTTTCCATAGCAAACGGTCAAAACCCATGGTGATATTGTGGTATGAATTGAAATAAGGACTTTTTGAAACAATTCTTTCAGAGGGAGTTAGCGAAATCTCTTTAATTTTGGGAGTATAATTTAAAGATATTCCAGGATGAAAAATAGAATCGTTTTGCAGGTATATTGTAATTTGTGTATTATTGGAAACAATTCTTCCTTTTTTAAACATATATGTATCTGCAACTGATTTTATTATGGTGGTATCAGTTTTTCTAAAATAGAGATAGGCTTCATTATACCGATCTCCCGATCCAAGCAAGTTAGCACCTTTCATTGATAAACCACCATCATAGTCAATGTCAGGATAAATGTCCTTAATCTGAAATCTTTTTTGGTATGATATAAACTCTGGATATATTGCTTTATCAGGCGATATAATATGCACAACCTGATCAGATAATCTTCCTGACAATGGTTCGTCAAAATAAAGTTTGTTTATGAAGTCAACTGAATCTGCTGTAAAACCTGATTTGGAGAAATTAATTTGGTAATTATTTAGTTGTGCTTTTATATCATCGGCAGTATAACCAGCCCTTTCCCAGGTTACATATCCTTTTTTTCCGATCCATTGGTTTTTAACTGGGAAAAACTCTCCGCTTGTTTCAAATATATCAATGGAATCTTTTTTGATTTTACATGTTAAGTCAGTTTTATTAAATACGATTCTAAGTTTATCATCAACAACAATTTTATAATCGTTGGAACTTACATACCAGTTTGTGGAATATGTACTAAATATTAGGTTCTCTTCAAGTAACGATTTTGTGTTGTCAATATATTTTGTAAAAACTCTTAAGGGATATTTTTCGTTTTCAAAAATAAATGGGATTCCTTTCTCCCAATCGTCGTAATGTTCCATAGAACTGGTATTTCTATGAAAAGTCATTACTATATCGAAATATTTTGTAAAATGAGGCTTTCTGCTAGCCTTATTTTTTAATAACAAGTTACAATTGGTAACAAATCTTTCTTTAATATCCTCAGTAAAATAATTTGCAGCCCATTTCTCAACAAAAACTTCCAAACTATCTTCTACTTCTTCCGATAAATTTCGATTTATATATTCTTCAAATTCCTCGATAAAAAGGGTTGAGTCTTTTCCAAATTCTTTAATATCCTGTGAAAATGAGGTTCGAATATTTAAACAAAATATTGTTAAAATAAGACTAATAAAAAGAGCTTTTTTCATTTTGTGTAATTTATCGATTTACCTTTTTTTAAACCTTACTGCTACCCAATTGTGTTTCTCAATAAAACTTATGTATTCTAGATTGTTATTACTAGCTTCATCTTTAATCATAGGAACATCTTCATTATAAATTCCGCTTAAAAGTAAAATTCCATTTGATTTTAAAACTGATGTATAATGTTTAATATCATCCAATAAAATGTTTCTGTTAATGTTAGCAATTACTATATCAAATTCCTGATTTTTAAGAAGCGATGCATCTCCCTGAAATACTTCAATGTTTTCACAATTGTTTTTTTCTATATTTTCTAATGTATTATTGTACGCCCATTCATCAATGTCGATAGCTGTAATTCTACTTGCATTTTTAAACGAAGCAAGAATTGCTAAAACACCCGTGCCACAGCCCATATCTAGAACATTCTTATCGTTAAAATCAATTCCGAGCATTGTTTTCAACATTAGAAAAGTAGTTTCATGATGACCAGTTCCAAAAGACATTTTTGGCTCAATAATGATTTCATATTTTGCATTCGGTGTGTCTTTGTGAAATGGAGCTCTTATAAGACAGTGATCATCAACAATAATTGGTTCAAAATTCTTTTCCCATACAGCATTCCAATTCTGAGTTTTAATAAGCGCATAAGTGTACTCAATTTTTACACCTGGAATTTCATTTACTTGCAGATTCTTAACTTTATCAAGATCAAAAAACTTCTCAAGGATATAAGCACTAAGTCCATCCTCTGTTTCATCATAGCTTTCGTAAGCTATGTAATTTAGCTCGGCAATTAGAATTTCAGAAATTTCCTGAATATTTTCTGATGTAATTTTACAATGTAATTCAATATAATCCATTAATGTTTTTATTTAAAAAGAGTTAGCAATTGCAATAAAATCTTTGGAATTAAGCGAAGCTCCACCAATTAATCCACCATCAACGTCAGGTTTAGAAAATAATTCTTTTGCATTGGAAGGTTTACAACTTCCTCCATAAAGAATTGAAAGGTCATTCGCTATTTCTGATCCATATGAATTTAGAATAGTTTCCCTAATAAATTGGTGAATTTCTTGTGCTTGTTCAGGCGAAGCTGTTTTTCCTGTTCCTATTGCCCAAACTGGTTCGTATGCAATAATTATAGATTTAAACTCTTCAGCCGATATACCTTCAAACATTCCTTTTATTTGTTTAGCTACTACGCTAAAATGTTCGTTGTTTTCTCTTTCTTGTAAAACCTCACCACAACAAACTATTGGGTTTAAGTCATTTGATAAACATTTTTTTATCTTAAGGTTTATTGATTCATCAGTTTCTCCAAAATATGCTCTGCGCTCCGAATGCCCAAGTATTGCATATTCCAACTGTAACGAACTAAGCATTGCTGCAGAAATTTCTCCTGTAAAAGCCCCTTCTTCGTGTTCAGAGCAGTTTTGTGCTGCAATACTAATGTCTGTTCCCTGCGTGAGTTTTACGGCCTGATTTAATAATAAATATGGTGGAGAGATAATTAACTTTACTTTTTGAACTGAAGAGGAATTATCAATTATTTCTTGAATAAGATTGATACCTTCTGGAAAGATCTTGTTCATTTTCCAGTTTCCGGCAACGATTTGTTTTCTCATAATTTCATTTTGTTTTACAGATTATGAATGTATTATCAAAAATAAGAAATTATGAGCTTATAAAATTTAATATTGTTAAAAATGTGGTTTTAAAATTATTCCATTTTGATTCTTGGATCGAGAATTCCGTATAGTAGATCGGTTAATGTATTAATAATAATAAACATAACTGAAATGGTTAACACACATCCCACAACTACCGGAAGATCATAGTTATTTAATGAATCAACTATAACAAAACCTAATCCTTTCCATCCAAATATGTATTCTACAAAAACTACTCCGGCCATTAATGAAGCAAACCAGCCAGAAATAGCTGTAATTACGGGATTTAAAGAGTTCTTTAATGCATGTTTCCAAATTATACGACTAAAACTAAGTCCTTTTGCTTTAGCTGTCCGAATGTAATCTTGAGATAATACATCTAACATAGAGTTCCTTGAAAGTTGAACAACTATTGAAAGAGGTCTTATCCCAAGAGTAAAAGCGGGAAGGATAAGGTTCTTTAGTTGCAAATGAACTCCTTCTCCAAAATCATCAATTTCATATATGTTTCCGGTTAAGTTTAATCCTGTTAAATCACCTAAAACAAAAGCGAAAATCCACCCAATTAATATAGCTGCAAAAAAGGAGGGAAGCGACATTCCAAAAGCGGAAAATAATAGAGATAAGCGATCAAAAATGCTATCTTTTTTTATTGCCGCTATAACTCCAAGGAATATGCCGGCAAAGGTTGCAAAAAGTATAGCAACCAAGGCTAAAATAAATGTGTTGGGTAGTGTTTCTTTAATTATTTGTGAAACCTGTTTTTTACTCTGGTACGATCTACGTAAATAGGGATATTTTAAAACCAGCGTTCGTTTTGCCGAGATGTTAAAAAGTTTAACGTAATTGTATTTTTCATTATCGAGATAAATATAGCTTTCCGGACTTCTTTCGTTATGTAAAGAAACAGGAGAAAGGTCATTTATATACTTAAGGTATTGTGCTCCTTTTGATTTATCGAGTCCGAGTTCTTTTCTTATCGACTCAATAGTAGAAATATCTGAGCGTTGCCCGAGCATCATTTTGGCAGGATCGCCGGGTAAAATATTAAAAAGAAAAAATATAACAGTGATAACTCCCCACAATATGAGGAGTGCATATAAAAAACGTTTTAATAAGAAATTAGCCACAAAAAATAGTTTAATTTTCAGATAATGCTAATACTTCTTCTTTATCAGTTGCTGTTTTTTGATATAAAGGGTTTTCAATAAAATCTTTCGATAGTTCTTCTTTAGTTGGAATTTTTCTGTGATGCCACTTAGCCACAACGGTTCCATTCTTTAAAAGAACAATTCCAGGATTAGACCTGACAATAGTTTTGAGCGTAATTTCATCAGTATTAAAAAACGAATAAGTAGCATTTGTTTTTTGCTTAAACTCATTAATTTCAGATTCTAAAGATGAAGTAAGGCAAATAAAATTACAATTACCTGATTCCAAAGCAAAATCTGCCAATTCATTAATCTCAGAGATATTCTTTAGGTTTGATTTATTTAAATTATAGGCAACCATGATAAAGGTACATTTATCATCGTTTAATACAATTTCAGTGATATCATTTCCAAACATGGTTTCAATGGTAAAATCATGAATTGGAGGAACATATCCTTCTGAAATCAATATATTTTCGGTTGAAACCCATTCCCATGTTGAGTCTGGCAAGTTTTCTATACTAAATTCTTTTTCTTCACCGTTTTTCTGATACACAAGCATGGTTTCATAAACTGCTTTTGCCGCATCTGGTGGAGAAACCATTTTTTCGGGAATATAAGTTCCTACTTTATAAGGTCTGAAATCGATAATTGGTAAATTGTTATAACAATGAACTGAAATCAGAATACTGAAAATAATCGGTAATGATAGAAGAGACCATTGTTTTTTAAGAGACCAGGTCGATAAGTATTTATCTTTATTTATAAAAATAACTAATGTAAATACCATTAGGAATAGATTTTTCCAGAATGTTTGCCAGTTGGTCATGATAAAAGCATCGCCGAAGCAACCACAGTCGCTAACAGGATTATAAATTGCCAGAATAAAAGTTAGTATTGTAAAGAACGACATGAAAAGGATTAATAACCAAGCTGTAAGTTTCTTCCTTGTACCCATTAACAATGAAAATCCTATTGCGAACTCAAGAGTACTAAGAATTATAGCTAAAGGCAATGCTAAGAATGATAAAAATTCCATTCCAAAGGCGTCAAAATAATCAACAAACTTATATGTTGATCCCAAAGGATCAATTGCTTTTACAAATCCCGAAAATATAAATACAAGTCCAACAATGAACCGACTGATTTTATCTGTAGTTTTCATTCTTAATAATTATAATATGTTATTTGATTCTAATAATTGAATTATTTTAGAGAAAATGTCTTTAGGATCAGACATTTCACCATTACTATCTGCGCAATCAATGATTTTTAAGTGAGAATCTTTTTTTACCTCATGCAGATATATATTTCTCACTTTTTCCTGAAATCCAATATCTTTTTCATGAATATCTTCTTTTCCATTTAAGTAACCTCTATCGTCACCATGCCTTTGTTTAGTAAGGTTTTTACGGGTAAATTCAAAAGGAACATTTAGGAAGATGTTTAATTCTGGTTCTGGAATTTCATAATAATTGTATTCAAGATCTTTTATCCATTCGCTAAGCTTTTCCTTTTCTTCAGAATCTTCTAATTTAGCACATTGGAACGCAATATTAGAATATACATATCTGTCTACAATAACCAGCTTGTCCTCTTTTATCCACTGAATAATTTTATCCTTCGCATCATTTCTGTCACCAGCATAAATAAGAGAAATTAAATAAGGATTCACCGTATTAATATCACCTAATTCACCACGTAAGAAACGGGAAACTAAATCACCAAAAATTCTTGAATCGGTTCTTGGGAAATGCAGATATTCGTACTTTATACTTTGATCTTCCAGATATTTTCTTAACATTTTAAGTTGTGTCGACTTTCCTGATCCATCCAATCCTTCAATAACAATAAACTTCATAAAAAATATCTGTTTTAAAATTAGCAATCCTTTTTAAATCTGATCGAACTTTGTAAATCGTTCTATCTTCAATTTTATTACATTTGTATAGCAATTAATACTACTTTAAATGGAGCCTAAAGATACATTTTTTTCAAGAAAATTGAATATCAATTGTAAAGGAGATTTATTTGATTTGAGTGAGCCAAAAATAATGGGAATATTGAATATTACTCAAGATTCCTTTTACGACGGTGGCAAATATTCTTCTAGTGAGGAAATTATCGCTCAAGTAACTAAAATGAATAATGAAGGAGCCGATATAATTGATATTGGAGCTTATTCGTCAAGGCCAGGAGCTGTTGATATTTCTACAAAGGAAGAGATAAATAAATTAACTTCAATTTTAGATACAATTCGTAACGAATTTCCTGATTTAATAATTTCTGTGGATACTTTCCGATCGGAAGTCGCAAAAGAAGTCGTGAATAATTTTAGTGTTGATATTATTAATGATATATCTGCAGGTAAACTAGATCCCACCATGTTTGAGCTTATTGCAGATTTAAACATTCCTTATGTAATGATGCATATGATTGGTTCTCCGCAAAATATGCAGGATAATCCTCAATACGAGAATGTTGTTAAATCTGTAATGTCTTATTTCGAAGAGAAAATTAATAAGCTTAGGTCACTAGGAGTAAAGGATGTAATTATTGATCCCGGATTTGGATTTGGAAAAACAATAGAGCATAATTATCAGTTATTAAATTATTTAGATAATTTTAAGATATTTGAATTGCCAATTTTAGTTGGTGTTTCTCGAAAATCGATGATATATAAAGCGCTTGATTTAACTGCAGAAGAAGCTTTGAACGGAACGTCGGTACTAAATACAATTGCTTTACTAAATGGAGCAAATATTTTAAGAGTTCATGATGTAAAAGAAGCAAAGGAAACCATCAAGCTAACAAGCAAGTTATTAAGAGCAAAAGTAGATAATTGGTGCGATTGATATAAATTTTATTACATTTGTTAAAACAAGGTCTTTAAATCCTTTTTAGTGTTATGATAACTGCATTTCTTACGGTTCGTTTTCTCGATATTCTCGATATACTTTTGGTAGCATTTCTTTTATACCAGATATATAATTTAATACGTGGTACAACAGCAATAAATATTTTTATTGGAATTTTCACATTGTACCTTCTTTGGCTTTTAGTAAAAGCCTTAAACATGGATTTGCTGAGTAGTATTTTAGGACAGGTTATTGGTGTTGGAGTAATTGCGCTGATTATTGTGTTTCAACAAGAAATTAGGCGATTCTTATTAATTATCAGCACACGTTATATTACAAACAAAAGATTTTCGTTTGAAAATATTTTTTCGTTTGGAGAAAAAAAGGATGAAAATGTAAATATCGATTCTATAGTAAATGCTTGTTCAAATATGTCTGCTTTTAAAACTGGAGCACTAATTGCTATTTCAAAGAAATCAGATTTATTAAGTTTTATACGAACAGGAGACATATTAAATGCAGATACTTCGAGTCGACTACTTGAGAGTATATTCTTCAAAAACAGCCCCTTACACGATGGCGCTGTTATAATAAAAATGGATAAAATAGCTGCTGCACGATGTGTTTTGCCTATTACAGAGCGAATCGATTTACCTCCACAATATGGTATGCGACACAGAGCTGCTCTTGGTATTTCAGAAAAAACGGATGCTATTGTTGTTCTTGTTTCTGAAGAAACTGGAGCAATTTCATTTGCAAAACAAGATAATCTAGAAACTAATATTGGTCCAAACCGATTGAGACAGATTCTCGAAAAGGAATTAACGAGCGAAAAAATGTAATTAGATTATGAAATTCAAAGAAATAATAGAGTTCACATTAATTGATACCAAAAACCTGCATATTACAGTATATAGTTTATTAATGGTTTTTCTAATATTTATTATTGCTGAGGTCTTAATTTGGACATTACGCAGAATATTCAAGAAAAGAATTTATCCAAAACCAAATATAGATATTGGAAAAAGTCACACTATTTTTCAATTGCTTAAATATTTTATTTGGATAACCACAATACTTTTAATTTTACAAACTATTGGAATTAAAGTAACTTTCCTTTTAGCTGGTTCTGCAGCTTTGCTTGTTGGTTTAGGTTTAGGATTGCAAGAAATATTTAGAGATATTGTTTCGGGTTTGATATTACTTTTCGAAAGAAATATGAAAATTAATGATGTTGTTGAAGTGGATCAGGAAATTGGGAAGATTAAAGAAATAGGCTTTAGAACAACCAAAATTGAAACTCGTGATAACATTATTCATATTATACCTAACTCTAAATTTATTACTGGTGATGTTGTAAATTGGAGTCATATTCAGAAGTTAACACGTTTTAATGTTGATGTTGGCGTGGCTTATGGGTCCGATGTTCGTTTGGTTGAAAAAGTATTACACGATTGTGCAATAAGTCACAAGAAAGTAGCAAAAAAACCTATTCCCTTTGTTCGATTTACTGATTTTGGAGATTCTTCATTAGATTTTCAATTGTTCTTCTGGACAGACGACTCTTTCTTTGTTGAAAATATTAAAAGTGATCTTCGTTTTGAGATCGATAAAAACTTCCGTGAGCAAAAAATCCAAATTCCTTTCCCACAAAGGGATGTTCATATAATCCAGAAATAGAATTAATTATTTTTTTGTTCTCGGTTTTTCTTTTTAAGCTTAGGAAGATTCGCCTTTTTTTCTTCTTTGCGAAGCAGACGCTCTATATTTTTTTGATGTGTAAATAACATCAGTACAGCCATAATTAATGAAAAAATAACTAGAGATGGCGTAGTTTCTTTAAAAATTACAATTATTAAAACAGGAAATGTAAATCCTGAAATCATAGAGCTTAACGAAACGTAACGTGTTATAATTAAAGTAGTAAAAAAGACACCAGCCAATATTAAGGTTGGATAAAAACTTATAGCACAAATAACACCAAACAAAGTAGCAACACCTTTTCCTCCTTTAAAGCCAACATAAATAGGAAATATATGACCTATCATAGCCGCTATTCCTAAAAGAAGTTGGATATTAATATAATCTCCACTATGAGGAATATAGTAATTTGTAAAGTGTATAAGGTTAACAGCTAAAAATCCTTTTAGGATGTCAACTATAAAAACAACAATTCCTGCTTTTACACCTAAAACTCGGAAAGTATTTGTTGCTCCAGCATTACCACTTCCGTATTCCCGAATATCTATCTTATAAAACGATCTGCTTATCCAAACCGAAGTTGGAATTGCACCTAAGAAGTAAGCTACGATTATAATAGCAATATTTACAACAATATGCATATATTAAATTTTCAAAGACATGCAAAATAACAAATAATTTAGCAAGCATCAAAGTTTGTGATTGTTGTATTGACTTCTATATCTATTTAAGTAATTCATTATTTTTTAGTTAGCTAAAGTCTAAATTCAGCATAATTTATTTTATAAAACTATTTTATTTGGCCAAGGATTGAATTTTGAAGTGCCCCAGAGTTTATTAATATAATTTATTGAAAAGAAGTCTTCAAATGCATGTATCCAGTAAGTACCTTTATCTGTGAGTTTAACATTATCTTCACCATTTTTCAAATACCCCATTCTATTAAGTATTTTTATTTGTTTTCCATACTTTTCATCAAAAGCCATATCAAATCTCTTGAAGAAATCACTTTTTTTGAATTTAGTCTCATATATTCGCCAATAAAGCCAACCAGCCATCTGCATTTCTGCTGAAAGATCAATTGAAAGTGCTACCGGTGATTTCTCTTCTTTAATTGCTTTAATATATTCAGCTACACTAAATGTATTTACATAAAAAATATCTTTTAGATATGTGCTACCACTAGCTCCAAGCCCAAGGTAAAGTGGAACAGTAACCGAGCAATATTTATCAATTCCTTTTTTTGTAAATGCCCAAACCGACGAACGTTCATAGTTAGATGTGTAGAAAATATCTTCGAGAATCTTTAAAAATTTCCTTCTACGAAACATAGTCCCTATAGCATTTCTCTTTTTATGAAATTCTTTTCCTAAACGAGTATACGGAAAATTAAATAGAGGGTATGCTGCTATTTGATTTACACCAAGTTTCACCATGTCATTACCTGCTTGTTCTAGTTCATACATTGTTTGTCCTGGTAAATCAAAAATATAATCAATGTTAACGCAGTCGAAATTTTTACTAACTGCTCTTTCAATACTTTTTTTTACTTCAGAAACGGTGTATGGTCTTTCTAAAACTTTTAGATGTCTATCTTGAAAAGCCTCAACACCTACGCTTAAATATTTAACACCCAAAGCTTCAATAATACTAAGATTTTCAGTTGTTAAATGATTTGGATGACTTTCCATATGAACTTCGCAGTTCATATTAAAATTCTTATAAATGTGATTTATGATTTCATCAATTCCTTTTCCAAGCATTGTAGTTGGTGTTCCTCCTCCAATATAGAAACTGGTAATGGTCTTTTTCCCAACTGTTGATACATATCTATCAATCTCTTTTTTTACCGCATTTACATATTCTTGAGCTGTTTCTTCATCATAAATTTCTCTGTTGTAGGGGCAATATGGGCAAATTCGATCACAGAATGGAATATGAAGATAAATTCCGAGTTCATTTATTTCAGAAAATTTTTCAGTTAATAAATCCGTCGAAGGAATATTATTTTGAAATATTATTTCGTTTTCTCCTGTGAAATACTTGCTTATTTTTTTTCTTAAAAAATTGGATATCATGATTTTAATTAGTTATAATCTTGACATGCCGATATAGCATATTTGTTTAGCCAGTTTATAAACTCAACAGCCTCGTTTTTTACTCTATTAATATACAAGTTAGTAAAAACTGATTTGGTTAAGGTGCATTCCTGGTAATATTTTACCTTTAGTCCATCTTTGGTAGAGATAATTTGATAATAACCTGATGAGCTTGTCATCTGTGGCATTAATGAACTATTATTTGTACTTGATATCAGTTCAAAATCTACTTTATCTGCTTTTTTATTAATTTTCCGATACCAAACAGAAGTATTAGAAAATATGAAAGTTTCATAAATATAACTTATTTTATTCCAGTTACTTCCTTTATTTACGAGTTGAACATTTTCAGCAGTTGGTGCAAGAGCTTTTATATGTTGAAAATCAAAAAATACATGAATAAGACATTCCTGATTAGCTTTTATCGTAAATGTGCTTGTAAAAGTATAGCTTGAATCTGTTTGTGAAAATTCATATTGAATGTCGTCATTATTTGCTATGATTGATAATGACAACAGGTTAAAGGTAAGTAGGAAAAATATTCTTTTTTTGATCTGCATTTTAAAAATATTTAAGTGCATTTAGTATTGCTCCAGGATTAAGTTTTAGTGTTTGATCTATTTCTGCATAACTTAAGTAGCCACATTCATTGCATAATTCAATATTGTTATTTTCTCGACAACATCTGTAATATTTGCCATTTTCATATACAATGCAAATATCCATTTTCTTTTTCCAATCGTTTTGAATAGCTGATTTAAGACCAATTTTTGAATTCAAGATTTTATATTTTCCTTTTAGTTTGATGAGTTTATTTAAGATTTCAATTTTAGTTTTTGAATCAAGATTAAGATCGTCATAGCCATAATAAGGTGTATGAAAATAAAAGAAAACACCGTTAATCTGAGGGATTTTACTAATAAATTCACAAAAATCAGCTATTTCATCTTTATTAACAGAGTTTATTGTATAGTTTATGAATAATGATGAATGATTAGAATCTGTAATGTTCTTCATTATTTGGTCAAAGGATTTTCCACGTATATAATCATGAGTTTTAGATAAACCATCTATACTGATAAAAATTGTATCTGCTGCAGATTCTAAAGCTTGCATTCCATTTGTATAAATTACTACAGTATAATATCCTTTTTGCTTTGCATATATCACAACATCTTCCATATTATGTTGATTATCATACCAAATAAAAGGTTCGCCACCTTCTAAGTACAAGCATCGACCACCTTTGTCATAAAATGAATCAATTACATTTACAGCTTCAGAGAAACTCATTTTTGAATTATCACGCTCAATTATTTTACAATGACGGCATTGAAGGTTACATTTATTATGCAATACAAGTCCGCATATTAGAGGATCATCTTTTCCTAATATAAAATGTTTGGCTAAGTATTTTATTCCATATAAGATATGTTTCATTCCTCTATAAACTAATTAGTTACTATTTTTCCTGCTAATTTTACAATAAGCTTACGTGGAAAAAATCGAACCAACATTACCTGGAGTTTATTCATAAAACCAGGAATAGCAACTCTTTTTCCTTTCATCAAAGCATTATATCCAATTTGTGCTACTTTCGAAGCTTTCATTATTGGAGAAAGCAATGATTTTTTATTGCTGTTGTATTCCTGAAATTTAGTATTTGTACCACCAGGACATAATGCAGTTACAGTAATTCCGGTACCTGATAGCTCTTCGGAAAGAGCTTCTGAGAAACTTAAAACAAAACTCTTGCACGCACAATAAATTGCATTGTACGGTCCCGGAACAAAGGAGCCTGTAGAACCAATATTTAGAATTCCTCCTGTTTTGATTTCTAATATTTCAGGAAGAAACAATTTTGTGAGTTGTGTGTGAGTTATGCACTGCAACTGAATTAATTTTTGTTCTTCTTCCAAAGAAGTTCCAGAAAAAGCTCCTTTAATATAAAATCCTGCATTGTTAATAAGATAATTAACTTTAATTGATTTCTCATTAACGAGTCTGAAAATTTCTTCAGCAGCATCAGTATTGCTTAAATCAATTGGAATAATCAGGATTTCTGTATGGAAATTCTTTTTTAAGTTTTGAGATACTTGTTTTAGTTTTATTTCATCCCTTGATACAAGAACCAAATTATTTCCGTTTTTAGCAAA
>Ga0209692_10002435_pt1 | contig 20457 bp, 18 predicted proteins | sample tdDd472_FD_187129 | JGI IMG/M metagenome (GOLD analysis project Ga0209692, IMG submission 187129) | Marine sediment microbial communities from the Atlantic coast under amendment with organic carbon and nitrate - tdDd47.2 (SPAdes)... | ecosystem: Environmental > Aquatic > Marine > Coastal >... | reverse complement strand
TCGGCGCGCGCCGATCTGCGGACTGGTGTTTGCCGGTTTTTACGTGCTCAGCGGGTGGGCGATGATCGCGATCACCTGGTATACCCAGACCACCTTCTGGCTGGTGCTGGCGGCGATCGGGTTTCCGCTGATCGGGCCGTTCGCGGCGGTCGGCCTTTACGAGGTGTCGCACCGGATCGAGCATGGCGAGTCCTGGCGTCTGGGCGAGATCATGGGGGTGGTGGCGCATCAGAGGCGGCGGCAGTTGCCCTCGATCTGCGCGATCATCGTGGTGGTGTTCCTGTTCTGGTTCTTCCTCGGGCACATGATCTTTGCCCTGTTCCTGGGGCTGTCGACGATGACCAATGTGTCCTCGTCCTTCGAGGTCTTCGCCACCTTCGACGGCATCAAGATGCTGGGGTTCGGCACCCTGGTGGGCGCGCTGTTCGCGCTGCTGCTCTACATGATCACGGTGCTGGCGCTGCCGCTTTTGCTCGACCGCGAAATCGATTTTGTCACCGCGATGATCACCAGCTTTTCCTACGTGCAGCAGAACCCGGTGCCGATGCTGGGCTGGGCGATCTTCATCGCCGTGCTGACCTTTGTCGCGATGGTGCCGCTGTTCCTGGGGCTGTTGGCGGTTCTGCCGCTGCTGGGGCATGCAACCTGGCATGTCTACCGGCAGGCCCGCATCGCCGAGGCGGAGGCAGGCGCCCCGGTGCCCTGCACGGAGCCGGAAACGGCCTGAGACCCGCGCTCAGGCGCTTTCCCGTCCTGCCGCGACGAGGCGCGCGCGCAGGGCGGGGGCCTGCGGGTGGCCGTCCTCCAGCGCATAGACATAGGCTTGGGTGAGGTAGAAATACCGCGCCTCGTCCTCTGCGGCGTCCTCTGCCGCGGCACTGTAGAGCGTGACCAGTGCTGCCCGGTCGCCACACGCGTGCGCTGCCAGAAGGCGGCTTTCGAGATCGCTCACTCTGCCGCCTGTGCCGTGCCGCGATGGGCCTCGATCCGCGCCGCCACCCAATCGTGAAACAGGTGGGTTGGCCCGTCCATCGCCGGTGAGAAGCGGCCGCCGTCGAAGCCGGGCGCACGGCGGCCGGCCTGCATCCCCTCGACCACGAAGATGTCCTCTTCGAACACGGTCTTCCATAGCGCGGCATTGGCGGCGCGCAGGTCTGCATCCGTCTCAGGCGTGGCGTAGTAGAGGTGCACCTGCTCCACTGTGCGGTCGGTGGCCGCCGGTTGCAGCAGGATGGCGAAGGCATGGTCGCGGTGCACACCGAGCAGCACATTTGGAAAGACCGAGATGTATTCTGCGGCGGTGTCCCATGCCTCGGACAGACCGTCGAAATCGGGAAACCTGCCGCCATCCGCGCTGGTGAACTGGCGATAGACCCGGGTGCCTTGCCCGGAGAACCGATCCGGCGCCTCGATGTGATAATGGTCCTCCAGCCGGGAATAGCTGTTGAGGCCGGGATGGACCCAGGGCAGGTGGTAGCTTTCGCAGTAGTTCTCGACCGCGAGCTTCCAGTTGCAGTGCACCTCCAGGTCGAACGCGCTGTCCATCCCGCCGTGATAAAGCGGCTGGTCGAACTCGGCCCAGCGGGCGATCAGGTCCGCGTGCACCTCTTCAAAGGGGGCGGCGTCGCCGCTGATGTTGATCCAGACCACGTCGCGCCAGACATGGTTGCGCACCTCGACCAGGCCGAGGGTGCTCTTGTCGATCCCCTCGTGGGTGTTCTGCCCCGGTCCGCCCACATGCGGGGTGGAGACCAGCCGCCCGTCGGTGCCATAGCACCAGGAGTGGTAGGGACAACGGATCGCGCCCTCGATCCTGTGCGGTTCGGAGACCAAGATCATGCCGCGGTGGCGACAGATGTTCTGGAACACCCGCACCTGCCCGGCGCGGTCGCGCAACAGCAAGAGCGGCATGCCGAGGAAGCTGATCGGCTTGGCGTCACCGACCTCGGGAACCTCCGCCGCTACCGCCAGTCCGGCCCATTGCCGCGCCAGCAGGGCCTGGCCCTCTTCGGCGAAGACCGTCTCGTCGGTGTAATGCGCGTTGGGCAGACCGTTGGCCTTGTCGATCGGGCGCCGGACATCGGACAGGTCGGTCATCTTCGCGATCATGGCTGTCTCTCCTTGCTGGTAAGACAGCCCATCCCGCATTCCGCCGGTCCCGTCCGCCATCACAGCGACAGGAATTTTCCCAAAACGACAATTCGGGGCGGAATCGGGATCAGCGGAAGGGGACGTCGATCTGCAAAAGGCGTTTGTGGTACGGCAGGAGTTCATCCTCGGTCCGAAAGCCGGTGCCGCGCGCGGCGGCCAGAACGGGTTTTGTCTCGCGCCCCAGATGCTCATAGACCATCCGGGTGACGCGGGTCCCCAATACGCTTTCGCGTGTGGTTCGTGTAACGTAGCCGACCCAATAGTTGTTCTCGTACGACGACACGCGGTTGAGGAAATTATAGGAACAGGTCATCGCGTCGTGGCGGGAGATGACCAGGCCTATGCCCTCTTCCTGGCGGGTGATGTAACCGCGAAACTCGCGCGCACGGGCATTGCAGGGCAGACCCTGCTGGCGCATCGCCTCCTTGGGCTCGAAACCGCGAACGAAGGTCAGTTCGCCATCGCGAAAGACGTGGACGAGGCCGACAATGAACCGCAAGTTGTCGGTGAAACTGCGGCGCGAGAACCGGTAAAACCCGGTCGGAAACATGCCCTCGGGGATATTGAGCGGGGCCTTGCCCATGAAATCGGTCAGAAAGGCGCTGTTCAGCACCAGGGTGTTTCGGGTCAGAGACTCGGCCGGTTCGAGCAGGATCCGCGCATCGACCTCGAAAAAGGTGCAAATCCGCTCCAGCACGTCCGGCCGCGGGAAGCTTTCGCCGGACAGGTAACGATTGAGCTGGGTGCGGTTGATGCCAAGGCGCCGCGACAGATCGGAAATTGACGCATGTTTTCGCGCCAATTTCCGCAAGTTCGCGCCAAACATGTTGCGCAACTCGGCCGGAGATCGGGACGGTTTATGCATAACTGGTCGTTTCGCCTTGTTTGACTGGCATTGTGAGCGGTTTGTTCCCTTAAGTTGCACTCAGGATACAGAAAATGAAGGGAAAAATCCCTCCTTCGACACCTATTAGGTCATAAGTGACGCTAATTGAAGTCAGTTTCTGAGGAACCGGTCACAAATTTAGTCATTCCGACGCTGAGTTTGCCGTATTCCACCTGTGCGATTTTTTTCAAGATCGACACTGGTGCAGAAGGAGGGGGCAAATGATGTACGGTGTAGTGCTCTGGTGCGATTGCCGCGAGAACAAGGCGGTGATCTGGTGCGAGGATCAAGGTGATCTTGCTTATTATCGCCAGTCGGAAACGGCGGACCCGCTGAACATGGATGCCGGGGACTGGGTGCAATTCGACGTCACGACAGGGTGTGACATGCGCCTTGCCCATAACCCCCGGCTGGTGGCCGAGGGGGTTTTTGGTGGATTGGCGGACAGCCTGAAGTTGGCGGACGGTCTGAAGGGGTCGAACGCGCCCGCTGCGCCCCGCGCAACGGACCAATGTTCGGCGGAGATCCTGGTCTTTGGAACCGATCGGGCACATGGCCATGCCCACCGTTTCAAGACCGGCTGAGCTTGAGTTTCAGACCCCGCGCAGAAGTGCTGCGACGCCGGTTCGGGCAATCTCGACGAGGCCGAGCGGGCGCATCAGGTCGGCAAAGGCGTCGATCTTGTCCGGGGCTCCGGTGATCTCGAAAACGAAGCTGTTCAGCGTGCTGTCGACCACGCTGGCGCGAAAGATATCGGCCAGCCGCAGCGCCTCGACACGTTTTTCTCCGTCGCTCACCACCTTGAGCATTGCCAGCTCGCGCTCGACCGAGGGGCCCTCGACGGTCAGATCGTGAACCTCGTGCACCGGCACGATGCGCCCCAACTGCGCCTTGATCTGTTCGATTACCTGCGGCGTTCCGGTGGTGACGATGGTGATACGGCTGAGGTGCCCGGTGTGGTCGACCTCGGCCACGGTCAGGCTTTCGATGTTGTAGCCGCGCCCCGAGAACAACCCGATGACGCGGGCCAGCACGCCCGGTTCGTTCTCGACCAGAACGGCGAGGGTGTGTTTCTCCTGCACGTCCGAGAAGGTGGGGCGCAGGTTGTAGGCGGAATGCTTGGTCGCGCCTTTCTTGATGTGTAGGGCAGACATTATTGGTTCCTCGATTCCCGGCGCAGGCCGGTCAGTTCTGAATTTCCCGGGCCACTGCCGCAATAGACCTCGGCCCGTATCTCTTACACCAGCGCCGCGCCCTTGGAGTCGATCACGCCCTGGGTCTCGGCCTGGCCCAGCAGCATCTCGTTATGCGCCTTGCCTGAGGGGATCATCGGGAAGCAGTTTTCGTGCTTTTCCACCAGGCAGTCGAAGATCACCGGCCCGTCGTGGTTGATCATCTCCATGATGGCGTCGTCCAGATCGGCGGGATCCGAGCACAAGATGCCCTTGGCGCCAAAGGCTTCGGCCAGCTTGACGAAATCGGGCAGCGCCTCGGACCAGGACGCCGAATAGCGTTCGCCGTGCAGCAGTTCCTGCCACTGCCGGACCATGCCGAGCCGTTCGTTGTTGAGGATGAACTGCTTGACAGGCAGGCGGTATTGCGCCGCAGTGCCCAGTTCCTGCATGTTCATCAGCCAGCTCGCCTCGCCCGCGACATTGATCACCAGCGCATCGGGGTGCGCCATCTGCACGCCGATCGAGGCCGGGAAACCATAGCCCATGGTGCCGAGGCCTCCCGAGGTCATCCAGCGGTTGGGATCCTCGAAGTTCAGGAACTGCGCCGCCCACATCTGGTGCTGGCCGACCTCGGTGGTGATATATCGATCATGGCCCTTGGTCAGTTCCTCCAGCCTTTGCAGCGCATATTGCGGCTTGATCGTGGTCGTGCTGCCGGTGAAGGCCAGGCAGTTGATCTTGCGCCACTCGTCGATCTGGCCGCACCACTTGGCGACCGGCGCCGCCTCGGTCTTGCGTCCGCGCGATTTCCAGACCTTCAGGATATCCTCAAGGACATGGGCGACGTCGCCAACGATAGGGATGTCGGTCTTGATCACCTTGTTGATCGAGGAGGGGTCGATATCGATGTGCGCCTTGATCGACCTGGGGCTGAAGGCGTCGATGCGCCCGGTGATCCGGTCGTCGAAGCGCGCGCCGATGGCGATCAGCAGGTCGCAGTCGTGCATCGCCATGTTCGCCTCGTAAAGCCCGTGCATCCCCAACATGCCAAGCCAGTGCTTGCCGCTGGCGGGATAGGCGCCCAGCCCCATCAGGGTGGAGGTGATGGGAAAGCCGGTGGCATCGACCAGTTCGCGCAGCAGCTGGCTCGCCGCCGGGCCGGAGTTGATGACGCCGCCGCCGGTGTAGAACACCGGCTTCTTGGCTTTTTCCATCGCGGCGACCAGTTCGGTGATCTCCTCCAGATCGCCCTTGACCCGCGGCTGGTAGTGCGAGGTCGAGGGTTTGGGCGCGGTATAGGTGCCGGAGGCGAACTGCACATCCTTGGGAATGTCGATCAGCACCGGGCCGGGCCGGCCGGCGGTGGCGACGTGGAACGCTTCGTGAATGGTGCCCGACAGCGCCTCGGGATCCTTGACCAGCCAGTTGTGCTTGGTGCAGGGGCGGGTAATGCCCACGGTGTCGGCCTCCTGAAAGGCGTCCGACCCGATCAGGAAGGTGGGCACCTGCCCGGTGAGCACGATGATCGGAATCGAATCCATCAGCGCGTCGGTCAGCCCGGTCACCGCGTTGGTGGCGCCGGGGCCGGAGGTGACCAGCGCGACACCGGGCCTGCCGGTCGAGCGGGCATAGCCCTCGGCGGCATGCACCGCGCCTTGTTCGTGCCGGACCAGGACGTGGCGAATATCGTTTTGCAGGAAGATCTCGTCATAAATCGGCAGGACCGCGCCGCCGGGATACCCGAATACCGTGTCCACGCCCTGATCCTTCAGGGCCTGAACCACCATTTTCGCTCCGGTCATCTCACGTTTCATCTGCTTTGCTCCATCCGCGGTATCGCGTGCATTCGCCAGTTCCAAGTTTCATCAGCGCAAAAAAAAGCCCCCGGTCGAACGAGGGCGCATGGGTCAGAGAATGGTCTACCGTTACCGGCCCATGCGCGTGCTTCCTACGATTACGACTAGTGCGGCCATGGCCACCGGCTCCTTTTGCTGCGGCGCAGCTTATGTGCGGGGACGGGGGGCGTCAACAGGGAAAGAAACGAAAACTGCGCTCTATGCCGGGTGCCGCTTGTGTTTTCTTTCCCGGCAGCGCCTTCGCGGGACATTTCCGCAAAGAATCCGGCGCCCAAATGGTCGATTGTCTCGTTTCCGTCTTCGATCTGTCCGAAATGGACCAGACTCGCGCGGTGGCGGGCAGCGAGTCTGCGGCGACCAGCCAAGAGAAGGAGGGGGCGACGATGTTGCATGATCTGGTGGACCTGGAACGCTATCCGATCGACCGGCCGGACGGGGCCGGTTACGGCCAGATGATCGCCGATCTGCGCCAAAGCCTTGCCGAGGACGGCTGCGCGGTTCTGCGGGGGTTCGTTCATGCTGAGGGACTCGAACAACTGCTGGCCGAGGCCCGCGCCGCCGCGCCCCGAGCGTACCGGTCGTTTTCGCGCACCAACGCCTATTTCAGCACAGATAACCCGTCGCTGCCGCCCGGCCATCCGGTGCGACATTTTTTCGATCGTTCGAACGCCTTCATCCCGGCCGACAATTTCCCGGGCGGTGGGCCGCTGCGGCGGATCTATGACGATCCGGGGTTTCTCCCCTTCATCCGCGAGGCGCTGGACGAGCCGGAGAACCGGTTCTTTCGCTACGACGATCCGCTGGCCGATGTGATCGTCAACATGGCCGAGGAAGGCGAGGGTTTTCCCTGGCATTTCGACACCAACAACCACACCGTCACCCTGGCAATCCAGAACGCCCAAAGCGGCGGCGCATTCGAATATTCCCCGATGTTGCGCACGTCCGACGACGAGAACACCGTTGGGGTCGCCCGCGTTCTTGACGGCGATCTATCCGGTGTGCATCGGCTGGAGCTGGAGCCGGGCGACCTGCAGATATTCCGCGGCCGCTATTCGCTGCACCGGGTGGCGCCGCTTCGCGGGCCGCGGCGGCGCTTCGTCGCCATATTCTCCTTTGCCGAGAGGCCCGACATGTGCGGCGGGGTGGAGCGGACCCGTCAGCTCTATGGCCGGGTGCTGCCGCATCATCTGGAGCGGGCCGGGCTTCGGGACGATGCGCTGATGGACTGAAACCGGACAGGGCCGGGCGTGGGGTGCTGCTCAGTACCCTACGCCGGTGCCCTGCAACACCCCGTGTTCCAGCGCGTAGCGGGTCAGCCCGGCGGTCGAGGAGATGCCAAGCTTGCGCTTGATATTCTTGCGGTGGGTCTCGACCGTGCGCACCGAGATATCGAGATCCTTGGCAACCTGCTTGTTGGACTTGCCCTGCGCCAGTTGCAGCAGGATGGTCTGCTCGCGCCCGGTGAGCTGCTCGCGCCCGTCGTTGACCTCGGGTTCGAGCGATCCCCTGGCGCCGGTGCAGAGATAGCGTTCGCCGCGCATCACCGTATCGATGGCCCGCTTGATCTCGTCGGTCGGTACGTCCTTGAGCACATAGCCGACCGCGCCATGGCTGAGAGCCGAGGCAATGTACTCCGGACCGTCATGCATCGACAGGATCAGGATCCGCGCGCCCGGCACCCGCTCCAACAGAAGCTCGGTGGCACTGAGCCCGCCGAGGCGCGGCATGTTCAGATCCATCAGGATCACATCCGGGGCCAGCCCCGGCGCCTGGTCGACCGCCGCCTGGCCGTCGCTGAGGGTGCCCACCACCTCGATATCGTCATAGCTTTCCAGGATCGACTGGATGCCTTCGGCCACCATCGGGTGGTCGTCGACGATGAGAACGCGGGTCGCACCGGTCATGCCTGGGCCTCCATTTTGGGCGAGGCCGCCTCCTCGGGCGGCAGCAGGTGGCTCAGCGGCAGGGTGGCCTCGATCACTGTACCGCTTTGAGCGCCGCGTGATGACAGAATTCGCAGGGTGCCGTCAAGCTGCTCGATCCTCTCCTGCATGTTGCGCAGGCCGATGCCCGGCCCGGCGCGGCCCGGTGGCGCCGGCAGGCCGTGCCCGTTGTCCGAGACCCGAAGCGTCGCGCCCTTCTTGTGGCCGCGCAGATCGACGTCCACCCGGGTGGCGCCGGAGTGGCGCTCCACATTGGTCAGCGCCTCCTGCGCGATGCGGTAGAGCGCGATCTTGGCCTCCTGATCCAGCCGGTTGCGGAACACGACGGTCGTGAACTCGGTCGCGATGCCGGTGCGGGCGGCGAAATCATCCGCCAGTGCCTTGATTGCCGGACCCAGGCCCAGATCGTCCAGCACGCCGGGCCGCAGGTCGCGGCTGATCCGGCGCACCTCGGAAATGGCGCTTCCGAGGTGTTCGATCCCCTTGTCCAGGGGCGCCTGCGCCTCGCCATGCTCGCCCCGGTTCAATCGTCTGCGGGCATCGTCCAGCGCATAGCGCACGCCGACAAGGATCTGGCTGATGCCGTCGTGCAACTCGCGCGCAACGCGGCCGCGCTCCTCCTCCTGCGCGTCGAAAACGCGCTGGGTCAGTTTCTTGAGCTTGGCGTCCGCCAGCCGGCGTTCGCGGATGTTCACCACCATGCCAGAGCTGAACACCAGCAGCAGCGCGGCCAGCGTGATGGCAATGATATAGTAGAAGGTGCGCCTGACCCGCGACTCGACCTCGGCGCGCGAGGCGGCGACCTGGGCCAGAACGTCGTCGATGAAAACGCCGGTTCCCACCGCCCATTGCCAATCCTGCAGGCCCAGCACATAGGTCACCATGCGGGCCTCTTGCCCGGTCGAGGGTTTCGGCCAGAGGTGTTCATGCCATCCCGCCCCCTGCCGGGCGATGTTGATGAAGGCGTCAACAATCGGGGTGCCCTCGCTGTCGCTCAGTCCGGTCCAGTTGTGATTGATGAATTCGGTCTGGCGTGGCGACACCAGATTGGTGCCGTCATAGTCGTAGACAAAGAAGAACCCTTCGTCGCCATAGATCATCGCCGCAAGGATCTGCAGCACGCGTTCCTTGGATCGGTCGTCATCGGGCGCGGCGGGACCGTAGATGAAATAGAAGGCGTTCCGCGCCTGGGTGACGTAGTTGCGCAGCTCGGCCTTCTTGGCCTCCAGCAGCTTGTGCTCCAGCGCGCGGATCTCGCTTTCGGCCAGTTGCCGGGCCTGGCTGGCCACCAGGATCGAGATCGCCGCAGCGGCCAGCAGTAGCGGGACAGAGGCCAGAAGAAAGAGCTTCTGGCCGTAGCTGGGAGTGAGCAGGGCGCGCAGGCGTTTCATCGGGTGACATTCGCCTGCCGGGGCGACCGAATCAATGGTCCGTCCTGCCGCCACGGTACGAAAATCGTGCCCCGGGCGGCGAAAACGCGGGCGGAAGAGGATGTTTTCGCCGGATTTTTACGCAGCGACTACGTATAACTAGGTATTCCGCTTGAGTGTGCGACGGGTTAACTTGCCTCCACTTTCCTCGTGCCTTCGGCGCGGGGATCGACGAATGTATCCGAATGGGAGGAAAACCGAAATGGATCGTCGTTCTTTTCTGAGAACAACTGCGCTTGGTGGCTCGGCCGCTGCTGCCACCTCGCTGGCCGCCCCGGCCTATGCCCAGGGCAAGCGAACCCTGACCATGGTCAGCACCTGGGGCCGTGGCCTGGCCGGCGTGCATGACAGCGCGCAATACTGTGCCGATACGATCACCGCCATGACCGACGGTCAGGTGACCGTTGACCTGAAGGCGGCCGGCGAGCTGGTGGGCGCCTTTGAAGTGTTCGACGCCGTTTCCGCGGGTCAGGCCGACATGTACCATGCGGTGGACTACTATTTCCTCGGCCAGCACCCGGCGCTGTCGTTCTTCTCGCAGGTGCCTTTCGGGATGACCTTCCAGGAATTCAACAACTGGTACTACCAGGAAGGCGGGATGGCCCTGGCCGACGAGCTGTATTCCATCTTCGGCCTGAAATCCTTTGCCGCGGGCAGCACCGGCCCGCAGTCGGGTGGCTGGTTCAACAAGGAGATCAACGGGCCGGAAGATTTCCAGGGTCTGAAATTCCGGATGCCGGGCCAGGGTGGCCAGGTGCTGGGCAAACTGGGCGCCAGCGTTCAGAACCTGCCCGGTTCGGAAGTGTACCAGGCGCTGTCCTCGGGCGCCATCGACGGCACCGAGTGGATCGGTCCCTGGGCGGATGAAAAGGCCGGTTTCCAGGAAATCACCAAGACCTATTACACCGCCGGCTTCCACGAGCCCGGCCCGATCCTGGCGCTGAACCTCAACCTTGATGTGTACGAGAGCCTGACAGCGTCGCAGAAGGCTGTGGTCGAGCAGACCGCGCGCGCGTCGAACACCTGGACCATGTCGCTGTTCATGGCCAACAACTCGGCCGCACTGCAGCGTCTGCAGGCCGGTGGCGTCAAGGTGCTGGAATTCCCCGACTCGGTCTGGGATGCCTTCGGTGCCGCCGCGAAAGAGGTCATCGAGGCCCCGCTGGACGACGAGTTCTACAAGAAGTGCTACGACAGCTACATGGCGTCGATGATCTCCTCCGCCGGCTGGATCAGCCGTTCGGAAGGGGCCTATTCGGCGCAGCGCAACCGCGTCTACGGCATGTGATCTGACCCGATCATCAAAGGACGTGCCCCCGCGATCGGGCGGGGGCACGTCCGCAGCTGCAGCCAGGTGGCCGGGGTGTTTGCCCTGCGCCGCCCGGATTGCGCACCGGCTCACTCGCTAATCAGGGGCATCGGCAATGGACGAAACAGCCGCCAACGGGACGTTCGGGGCAATTCTCGACGGTCTGACCTGGCTCGTCAGCAACATCTTCATGGCGTTCTACAATGCCGGATACGCGATCAGCCATCCGCAGTTGTGGCTCGACTGGTCCGACAAGCAGGCGATCATGCGGTTCGTCTACTACGGTGGATCGACCGAGTTCTTCTTCGTCGTTTTCACGCTGTTCCTGGTGGTCACCGCCGTCGGTCTGTTCCGGCGACAGGTGATGTGGGGGACGGTGCGGGCGCTGGAAGGTTTTGCCAATACGGTCGGCCGCTTTTTTGCCTGGGCCGGTCTGATCATGGTGCTGCAACAGATCGTCATCGTCTTCGTGCAACGGATCTTTGCCAGGCCGGACCTGGTCTTTGGCGTCGGCCTGTCGTTCCAGAAGGACATCAGCTGGTTCGCCGAGGAACTCAAGCTCTACAACGCGATGGTGGTGGCGCTCTGTGCCGCCTATACCTTCGTGCAAGGCGGGCACGTGCGGGTCGACCTGTTCTATTCCGCGGTGCGGTTCCGCACCAAGAAGGTGATCGACATGATCGGCGCCCTGGTGTTCATGATGCCGATGGCGGTTCTGGTCTGGATGTATGGCTGGTACTTCCTCTGGCGCCACCTGATCGTGCCGAAACCCTCGGCCAGCGACACCATCGACCGGCTGCTGATGAAATCCCGCGCGTTGCGCTGGAACGTGGAGACCATCGGCTTCAGCCCGAACGGGTTCAACGGGTATTTCCTGTTCAAGATCCTGCTCTGCAGCTTCGCCGCGATGGTCTTCCTGCATGCCATTGCCGTGCTCTACCGCTCCTACCTGGAGTTCCGCGAGGGCGTCGGCAGCGAAAACAAGTACCTCGACAAGGACAGCCTTGGCGAAGGTGAAGAAGCCTATGAAGGCGCTCATTAAAGCAAGGGACAGCCAAGCATGCTATTCGGTCTTGATGGCGTCGAACTCGGCCTGATCATTCTGTTTCTCTGCCTGTTCGGAGGCATCCTTTCGGGGTTTCCGGTGGCCTTCGCCATCGGCGGCGCCGGGGTGATCGCCTTTGGCATCATCGCTTCGCTCGACAGCGCGGGGCTCTTGATCCACCAGGCGATCGACACCTCATCCCAGGCCTATAACGACCTGGTCAACACGGGCATCCGGCCCGACAGCATATCGGTGTTCCGATACCCTGATCTGCCCCGCGCGGCCGAGCCGATCTTTCCCGGCGGATGGGAACTGGCGCTGGATCGCAACGTCTCGTTCATCGTCAACCGGATGAACGAACGGGTCTTTGCCGGGGCCTCGATCGAAACCCTGCTGGCGGTTCTGATGTTCGTGCTGATGGGCATCACGCTGGAACGCTCCAAGATCGCCAACGATCTGCTGACCACCATGGCGCGGGTCTTCGGCCCGCTGCCGGGCGGTCTGGCGGTGTCGATCGTTGTGGTGGGGGCCTTCCTGGCCGCCTCCACAGGCATCGTCGGCGCCACCGTGGTGACGATGGGCCTGCTGGCGCTGCCCACCATGCTGCGCAACAACTATTCGCCGGAACTGGCGACAGGCGTGATCGCCGCCTCGGGCACGCTGGGGCAGATCATCCCGCCATCGATCGTGATCGTCCTGCTGGGCACGCTGGCCGGCGATCTCTATTCCACCGCGCAGGAGGCACGGGCCACCGCGGCGGGTTGTTCCGACGCGCTGACCTATCTCGGCGAACCGGCGGTGGTCTCGGTCGGCACGCTGTTCCAGGCGGCGCTGCTGCCGGGCATCCTGCTGGCGATCCTTTATGCCGGCTATGCTTTTGTCTACGCGCTGCTCAACCCGAGCAAGGCCCCGGCGGTTGCGCTGGGCTCCGCCAGCAATGAGCCGGTCACGCGCCGCGAGGCGCTGGGATGGTTCCTGGCCGCCCCGATCGCGCTGATCGGTGGCGTCATCCTGCTCTCGAGCCTCGGCATCGTCGGCAGCCAGAACATCACGGTGTCGAGCTATTCCAGCATCGGCGAGGGGGCCAGCCTGCGCACCAACGTCAATGCGGAATGCAAGGCCGCGATGATTGAGCTTCACGGTCAACGGGCTTGGGACAAGGCCGTGACCGAGCAGGCCGAGATCGACGCCAGCGACGAAGATACCCAAAGCCGCAAGCTCAGCGACGAGGAAATGTCGCAGGCGCTGGCGGACAAGATCGCCTCGGCCCCGCCGATCGGCAGCGGCATCGCCACGCTGATCGTGCTGCTGGGCCTGGTGCTGGTGGGCGGGCGCGGCGTGTCGCCCTCCTCGGACCCCAAGCCGCTGATCCTCGGCGCGGTCGGGCTGCTGCTGGTGGCGCTGGTCGACCTGACGCTGATCGGGCCGACCACCTCTTCGGGGGCGACCTGGCTGCTGGTGGCGCTGCCCTTCGCGCTGGCGCTCTACGGCGGTCGCCAAGCGGCGGCACGGCTGGCCACGCATGACCTGATCCGGGTGGTGTTCCCGCCGCTGGTGCTGATCGTGGCGGTGCTGGGTTCGATCCTCGGCGGCATCACCAACCCGACGCCGGCGGCGGCGCTGGGGGCGGGCGGGGCGATCATGCTGGCGGCCTACCGCAAGCTGCAGGATCAGAACCGCTCGGGCCATGTGATCATCTGGTCGACCTTCGCGATTCTCATCTCCATCCTGATCGGGATCAACTTTGACTTGCGCATCAACCAGGGGGGGGTGGGCGTTGAAAGCTGGATCGCCTTCTTTGGCGCCTACGGCACCTATCTCTACGCGATCTTCGGGCTGATCTACGGCTGCTGGGTGCTGTATGCGGGCGGGGTGCTGACCCCGATCGTGCGCGAGACTGCCAAGGTGACCTCGATGGTGTTCACCATCCTGATCGGCTCGCAACTGCTGAACCTGGTGGTGATCTCCTTCGGGGGCGAGCATTACATCCAGCAGTTCCTCAAGAGCTTCGACAACGAGTTCACGGTCTTCCTGATCGTGATGATGGTGCTGTTCTTCCTCGGCTTCGTCCTCGACTTTCTCGAGATCATCTACATCGTGATCCCGATCGTCGGGCCGGTGATCTACGGCGGCTCGTTCGACCCGAAATGGGTGACGATCATGGTGGCGGTGAACCTTCAGACCTCGTTCCTGACGCCGCCGTTCGGCTTCGCGCTGTTCTATCTGCGGGGGGTGGCGCCGCCAGAGGTGACGACCGGCCACATCTATCGCGGCATCCTGCCCTTTGTGCTGATTCAGATGCTGGGGCTGGGGATCCTGTGGTTCTTCCCCGGGATCGTGACCATCGTGCCGAACCTGATCCCCAACTGACCGGGGGCGGGCAGCGGACGGACGAGAAAAGGGGCCCCCGCGGGCCCCTTTTTCATTAATTCACCCCGCAAGGACGTGGCGCGTCAGGCGCGCGTCGGGCGCCGGTCGGGAAGCGAGATATTGGCGACCTGCTCGGCAATCGGCTCGGTGCCCAGCGGGTGCAGGGTGGCGGAAAAGCCGGCCGGGTCGGTCACGCATTGCCAGTGCCCGCCGGAGAACACCTCCAGCCCCGAGAAGTTGGCCTTGTACCCCATCTTCGGACTGCCGGGCACCCAGTAGCCGAGATAGACGTAAGGCAGCCCGTTCTCGCGCGCGATCCTGATATGATCCATGATCATCCATGTCCCCAGCGAGGCCTGCGGCAGGTCCGGCGTGTAGAAGGAATAGACCATGCTCACCCCGTCCTCGAGCACGTCGGTCAGGCTGACTGCGATCAGCTCCTGCGCCTCTTGGTCGGTGTATTCCACCACCCGGCTGCGCACCGGTGTCTCCTCGATCATCGCGGCAAACTCGAACATGTCCATGTCGGCCATGCCGCCATCGGCGTGGCGAGCATCAAGATAGCGGCGGAACAGGGCGTATTGCTCTTCGGTGGCCCAGGGCGAACTGGCGCGGCGCGCCAGATGCGCATTGCGCCGCTCTGCGCGCTTCTGGCTCTTGGTCGGGCGAAAGGCCGCCACGTCGATCCGCGCCGAAAGACAGGCCGCGCAATCGGCGCAGGAGGGCCGGTAGAGCACGTTCTGCGATCGGCGAAACCCCTGCTGCGACAGCGAATTGTTCAGCCGCTCCGCCCCGTCCCCCTGCAGGGCGGTGAACAGCTTTCGCTCCATCCGCCCCTCGAGATAGGGGCAGGGCTGTGGGGCCGTCACATAAAATTGCGGCGCGATGGGCAGGGTGTGGCGCATGTCTCTCCCGCAGGGTTTCCGGCGGATGATAACAACGCATTCCCGGCCCGCCAAGTCAGGATTGACAGACCGGGTTTTGCCCGTCTTTGCGGCCTCAGAACAGCGCGCGGCGGTTCAGCGCGACGGTTCCCAGAACAGTGTCGGTCAGCCCCTGACCGCGCGCGCCGGTCAGCATCATCACCACCGAGATCACCTGAATGATCGGGACGGCGAAACTGATCGTGTAGCCGGCGGTATGGGCCACCGCCTGCCCGAGGTCGAGCCGCGCGCCGCTTTCGTCGCGCAGCTCGATCCCGGCAAAGCGCATGCCCCAGGTGGCCGATCCGCCAGCGATGGTCACCACTCGATAGGCAAAGCCCAGCACCAGGAACAGGATCGGCCAGATGAACAGCCCGACAAAGGCCGTGGCCAGCACAGCGCCGAGGCAGAGCACGAAGGTGACCACGCTGTCGATCACCCAGGCGATCAGCCGTTTGGCGGCAACGGAAGCGTAGAAATGTGGCTGACTTTCGGGATCGGGCAGGGCGTGCATCGGCGGGTATCCTTGTCACGGGAAAGCGCCCCGGAGCGGGCTCCGGGGCGGGATGTCGTCAGTCAGGCTCAGACGTCGGCGCCTTTCGGGGCGTCCGGCTCCTCGTCGTCGCGGGTCTCTTCGGCGGCGCGTTTGGCACGATCCTGCATGAACTGGTCGAATTCGGCCTTGTCCTTGGCCTCGCGCAGCCGTTCGAGGAAGGATTCGAACTCCATCTGTTCGTGCTCAAGGCGGCGCAGGGTTTCGTCCTTGTAGGCGTCAAAGGCGCTGTTGCCCGAGGGCGCCATCGCGCCCATGCCCCGGAACTGGCCGCGATCATGGCGGCGGTGCTGACGGTGGCGGCAGGAATGGCTGAACATGCGTTTGCTCCAGATCATGTAGGCAAGAAGGGCCAGGCCGATCGGCCAGAAGATGATGAACCCAAGAACCATGGCGGCGATCCAGGCGCCTTTGCCCCTGTCGTCAAGCCAGGCTTCGGTCCGGGACAGCCAACTGAGACGGGCAACAGCCGGGGCCGGGTCGGAAAGCGTGGTCATTGTCGGTTTCTCCAAATCAGATGTGATGTGAATGTCTTTCACATTATGAAAGATCGGAGTCCCGCAGTCGCTTTGCAAGAGTGGATGTGAAACTTTTTTACATTACTTTGAATTATGAAATGAAATCAGCAACTTGCGCCTGTGTCAGGCGCAAAAGATCGGCCGGCGCGACGGGAAAAACATGATGCGGCGTCCCAGCGGCGGCCCAGACCACGTCGAACGCCTGCAGCCTCGGGTCCAGAAAGGCACGGATCGGGTTCAGGTGCCCCACCGGGGCCACGCCGCCGATGGCAAAGCCGGTCTGCGCCCGCACCAGCGACGCATCCGCCTTGCCCAAAGGCTCACCCGCCACCCCGGCCGCGCGGGCGGTGTCCACCCGGTTGCCGCCGGCGGTCAGGAACAGGATCGCCGCGCCGCTGGTCTCACCGCGAAAGATGATCGACTTGGCGATCTGGTCCACCGTGCAGCCGATGGCGGTCGCGGCGTCGGCTGCGGTGCGGGCCAGTGCGGTTTCGCGGATCTGCGGATCAAGTCCGGCGGCCTCGAGGGCGGCGCGGACGCGTTTCATGCTCTTGCTCATGGGGCGCAGGATTGCCGCGCGACGGGGGCAAAATCAAGCCTTTGCCGCATTGACGCCGGGACGCTGCGCACGCAACGTGCCGCCATGAGCAACGCCTTGAAAATCGCGCGGCTGCCGCGCGCCTTCGATCCCGCGCTGGGCCAGGAATCCCGCGCCGCCCTGCCGCACCTCAGCGGCGAGATGTCCGACCTGATCGGAGGGGCAGGCGGCTCCAGCCCCTATCTCAAGGGGCTGATCGAGCGCGAGGCCGATTGGCTGGAGGGCGCGCTGGACGATCCCGACGCTGCCGTGGCGTCGCTGTTCGATGCCTGTCGCACGCTGCCGGCCGACCAGATCAAACCGGGCTTGCGCCAGGCCAAGCGGCGCGTCGCGCTTCTTACCGCGCTGGCCGATCTCTCCGGCGCCTGGCCGCTGGAGCGGGTCACCGGCCTGCTGACCGATTTCGCCGGGCTCGCCTGTGATCTGGCGCTGAAATCCGAGATCGCCGCGCTGGTCCGCCGCAACAAGCTGCCGGGCATGACTGGGGATGACGTGGAAACCGCCGCCGGGCTGAGTGTGCTGGCGATGGGCAAGATGGGCGCGCATGAGCTCAACTACAGCTCCGACATCGACCTGATCTGCCTGTTCGACGAAACCCGTTACGACCCGGAGGAGTATCAGGACGCGCGCCACGCGCTGGTGCGCGCGACCCGCAACATGGCCTCGGTGCTGTCGGACAAGACCGGCGACGGCTATGTCTTTCGCACCGATCTGCGGCTGCGCCCCGACCCCTCGGTGACGCCGGTCTGCATCTCGATGGCCGCCGCCGAGAGCTATTACGAAAGCCTCGGCCGGACCTGGGAGCGCGCCGCCTATATCAAGGCGCGCCCCTGCGCCGGGGATCTGGAGGCCGGCGCGCGGTTCCTGCAGACCCTGCGCCCCTTTGTCTGGCGCAAGCACCTCGATTTCGCCGCGATCCAGGACGCCCACGACATGCGCCTGCGCATCCGCGAGACCAAGGGCACCGGCGGGCGCGTCACGGTGCCGGGCCACGACATGAAACTGGGCCGGGGCGGTATCCGCGAGATCGAATTCTTTACCCAGACGCAGCAGCTGATCGCCGGTGGCCGCGATCCGGAGTTGCGCCTGCGCGGCACCGTCGAGGGGCTGGCGGCGCTGGCGCGCAAGGACTGGATCCCGCAGGACCTGGCCGACACGCTCTCGATCCATTACCGCGCCCATCGCGAGGTGGAACACCGGATCCAGATGGTCCACGACGCCCAGACCCACAAGGTGCCCAACACCGAGGACGGGATCGCGCGCGTGGCCTGCCTGATGGGTATGGACAGCGCCGCGCTGACCGCCGATCTGGCCCGGCGGCTGGCCGAGGTCCACGAGCTGACCGAAGCCTTCTTTGCCCCGGATGCCGTGCCCGATTCCGCCCCGGTCGAGGTTGAGTTCGACGCCTCCGTTCTGGCCCGCTGGCGCGGATACCCGGCGCTGCGCTCGGACCGGGCGCAACACATTTTCGAACGGCTGAAGCCTGAAATCCTGTGCCGCCTGTCGCGCACCGCGAAGCCGGACGAGGCGCTGCTGGCGCTCGACGGGTTCCTGTCGGGCCTGCCGGCGGGGGTGCAGCTGTTCTCGCTGTTCGACGCCAACCCCCAGCTGATCGACCTGCTGGTCGATATCGCCGGCACCTCTCACGCGCTGGCCAGTCACCTGTCGCGCAACGCCGGCGTGTTCGACGCGGTGATCGGCGGCGATTTCTTCGCCGACTGGCCGGGCGAGGCGGCGTTGAGCGCGGAACTGGCCGCACGTCTGGCGTCCGAGGCGGATTACGAACGCCAGCTCGACAGCGCCCGGCGCTGGATGAAGGAATGGCATTTTCGCATCGGCGTGCACCTGTTGCGCGGGCTAATCGGCCCCGCGTCCGCCGGGCGCCACTATGCCGAGCTTGCCGGCGCGGTGCTCTTTGCCATATCGCCGGTGGTCGCCGCCCAGTTCGCGCGCAAGCACGGGCCGCCGCCGGGGCGCGGCGCGGCGGTGCTGGGCATGGGCTCGCTGGGCGCGGCGCGGCTCAATGCCAGTTCCGATCTCGACGTGATCGTGATCTACGATCCGCAGGAGGCCGAAGGGTCTGACGGGCCGCGCCCGCTGGCGGTGCGCCCCTATTACGCGCGGCTGACCCAGGCGTTGATCACCGCGCTCAGCGCGCCGATGGCCGAGGGGCGGCTTTACGAGGTCGACATGCGCCTGCGCCCCTCCGGCACCCAGGGGCCGGTGGCGACAAGCTGGGCCAGTTTCACCGACTACCAGCGCAGCGCGGCCTGGACGTGGGAGCATCTGGCGCTGACCCGGGCGCGGGTGGTGGCAGGCGATCCCGATCTCGGCGCCGATATCGAGGCATTCCGGCAGGAGATCCTGACCCGGCCGCGCGATCGCGCCGCCGTGCTGGCCGAGGTCGCCCAGATGCGCGCGCGCATCGCCGCCGCCAAGACACCCTCGGGGGTCTGGGATGCCAAGACCGGGCCGGGGCGGCTGCTGGATATCGAGCTGGTCGCGCAGGCCGGCACCCTGCTGTCGGGCGCGACCGCCCGCGACGTTGCCGGCGGACTGCAGGGCGGGCAGGCCTGCGGATGGCTGACGGCGCAGGAGGTGGAGGCGCTGACCGCGGCCTATGATCTCTTCTGGGCGGTGCAGACGGCGGCGCGGCTGATCTCGGCCGATGGCATCGGCGAAGGCGGTCTGGGCGAGGGCGGCGCTGCCTTTGTCTGCCGCGCGACCGGCCAGCCGGACATAGACAGCTTGCGCGCGGCGCTGGAGGCGCGCTATGCCGAGGCGACGGCGCTGATCGACGCCGCGCTCATCCGGGAGGGGGCCGATGAAAGGGGATCTTGAGATCGACCACAAGGGGCTGATCCGCGAAGCCTATCGCATCGAGGGGATCACCGCCCCGGAATGCCGCAGCATTTTTCTCGACTGGGCACTCAGCCTGCCGGAGGCAGAGGACAATGGCGCGGCGCTGCGTCTGCTGATCGACCGATACGGATCGGCGGCGCCAGACCACCCGATGACGCAGGTTCTGACCGAGGGGCTGGCGCAGGCGGGCCGTCCGCGCCGTCGCGGCGGCTGGCGCGCGCGCCCGCGCGACTGACAGGGACAGGAGCGGGGGGGGCGACCGCCCCTTTCCAAGTCCTCGCGTTGCCCCTAAGAGGACGCCATGACAACGCCCGAACCCAACCCCGATCTGCCCCGCGTCCGCCTGATGCCCAAGGCCAACGCCCGCGCCATCCGCCACGGTTTTCCCTGGGTCTATGCCAACGAACTGGTCACCGACCGGCGCACCAGGGCGCTGGAACCCGGTGCGCTGGCGGTGCTGGAGGACAGCGCCCGCGCGCCGATGGGGGTGGTGGCGGTGAACCCGGCCTCTCGCATCATCTGCCGCATGCTCGACCGCGACCCGGATGTACGCGTCGACCGGGACTGGTTCGCGGAACGGTTCGCCCGGGCACTGTCCCTGCGCGACCGGCTTTACGATGCGCCGTTCTACCGGCTGGTTCATGCCGAGGGCGACGGGTTGCCGGGGCTGGTGATCGACCGCTTCGGCGAGGTGGCAGTGGTCCAGCCCAATGCCGCCTGGGCCGAGGTCCGGCTCGACGATCTGACCGCCGCGCTGGTCGAGGTCACCGGCGTCAGCAGCGTGCTCAAGAACGCCGCCGGCCGAACCCGTGCGCTGGAGGGGCTGGGGGATGAAAAC